>Ga0209254_10006255_pt1 | contig 10984 bp, 19 predicted proteins | sample FrelakmetDIP11DI_FD_187148 | JGI IMG/M metagenome (GOLD analysis project Ga0209254, IMG submission 187148) | Freshwater lake sediment microbial communities from the University of Notre Dame, USA, for methane emissions studies - DIP11 DI (SPAdes)... | ecosystem: Environmental > Aquatic >... | reverse complement strand
GTGATCATCGATCCGGAAACGTTGAATCCCAAGGGCACGCGCATCTTCGGCCCCGTGGCGCGCGAGCTGCGCGACAAGGGTTTTATGAAGATTGTCTCGCTGGCTCCCGAGACCTTGTAAGGAGTAGAGACCGTGGCGAGCAAGATTCTCAAAGGCGACACCGTTGAGGTGATTGCCGGTGAACACAAAGGCGAACGTGGTGAAGTGAAACGCATCGATGGCAAGACCCAGCGGGTGGTGGTGCACAACGTCAACATGGTCAAGAAGCACCAGAAGCCCATGCAGGGTCGCGCGGCCCGCACCCAGGTCGGCATCATTCAATTTGAAGCGCCCATCGACCTTTCGAATGTGATGCTGGTCTGTCCCAAGTGCAGCCAGACAGCGCGCGTGGGTTTCCGCATCGATGGCGCTGAGAAAGTGCGCGTGTGCAAGAATTGCGGCGAAGACATCAAATAGCCGCCTGTGTCCGCAGATGTGCATCCAGGACGTGACCGAAACCGCTCGCGGTTCAGGCCACAGGGATGAAGACCTGCGAATCAACATGGAGTAGTGGGATGCCCAATATTCAGCAGCGATACAAAAACGAAGTCGTTCCGGCTTTGATAAAAGAGTTCAGTTACAGCACAGTCATGCAGGCACCGCGCGTCCAGAAGATCGTACTCAACATTGGCGCGGGTGACGCGATCGATAATCCGAAGATCCTCGACGGCGCGGTCGCCGACCTGCAGCTCATCACGGGCCAGAAGCCGGTGCTGACCGCCGCCCGCAAATCGATTGCCAACTTCAAGTTGCGCGAAGGCCGCCAGATTGGTGTGAAGGTGACGCTGCGCGGCGCGCGGATGTGGGCCTTTCTCGATCGGTTGTGCAATGTGGCGCTGCCGCGCATCCGCGACTTTCGCGGCATTCCCAGCAAGGGCTTCGACGGGCGCGGCAACTTCACGCTGGGCTTGAAAGAGCAGTTGGTGTTTCCGGAAATTCAGTATGACAAGATCGACATGCTGCGCGGCATGGAGATTACGATTGTGACGACAGCTCAAAACGATGCCGAAGGCCACCGCCTGTTGGAGCTGCTCGGCATGCCGTTCAGGAGAGACTAAGATATGGCGAAGACGTCCATCATCCATCGCGAGCAGAATCGAAAGTACGACGTTCGCGTGCGCCAGCGCTGCCGCATTTGCGGCCGTCCGCGCGGCTACATGCGCCGTTTCGACATGTGCCGTATTTGCTTCCGCGAAGCTGCGCTAAGGGGCGAGCTGCCCGGCGTGGTGAAGTCGAGCTGGTAGGCGACCGGCCGTCCCACCAGAAGACGGGGACTCCCGAAAAAGATGGGACTTTGTATTTCGTCTTGCGTGTCTCAACTGTCCGTAGCACCAGAAAATGGGGCTGTTTCGTCCCACCAAGAGCTGGGGACTGTTTCGTCCCACCAAGAGCTGGGGACTGTTTCGTCCCACCAAGAGCTGGGGACTGTTTCGTAACTGGATGTAGAGGAGTGTGACGAATGAGCATTTCAGATCCAATTGGCGATATGCTGACCCGTGTGCGCAATGCTTCCATGATCGGCCACAGTGTGGTAATCATGCCGAGCAGCCGCCTGAAGGTCGCCATTGCAAATATCCTGAAAGACGAAGGGTACATTCAGGATTTTGAAGTAACCCAGGAAGAAGGCCGCGCGCATGCCACATTGCGGATGTGGCTGAAGTATGTGGGCGATCGGCGCCACCGCGTGCCGGCGATCACCGGCATCAAGCGCATCAGCAAACCCGGCTGCCGGGTCTACACGTCCAAGTTGGATGTGCCGCGTGTGTTGTCGGGCATGGGAATTTCGATCTTGTCGACGCCGAAAGGCGTTATCACCGGCCAACAGGCCAAGCGTCTGGGCGTGGGCGGCGAAGTGCTGTGCCACGTCTGGTAGGCTGCTAGAGTTCCGCGTTTCGGAGGATGTAATGTCGCGTATTGGAAAGAAACCGGTCTCGATTCCGGCCGGTGTACAAGTCAAAATCAATGGTTCCGAAGTGACCGTGAAGGGCCCCAAGGGCGAATTGAAGCGCACGTTCGTTGACTTGATCAGCGTGGCGCAAGACGGCGACGAGCTCAAGGTGACCCGACCGAATGATCTGCGCGAAACGCGCGCGCTGCACGGCTTGACCCGCGCCTTGCTCAACAACATGGTGGAAGGCGTGACCAATGGGTTCAAGAAGACGATGGTCGTGGAGGGTGTGGGTTATCGCGCGGAAATGACGGGCAAGAACCTGATGCTGTATCTGGGTTACTCCCACCCGATCATGATCGTGCCGCCCGACGGCATTGCGATCGGCGCTGATCCGAAGGCCAAGACCATCTCAGTTGAAGGCATTGATAAAGAGAAGGTCGGCGAGATCTCGGCCGAGATTCGCTCGTTGCGTCCGCCTGAGCCGTACAAGGGCAAGGGCATCCGGTACGATAACGAGGTCGTGCGCCGCAAGGCGGGCAAGGCCGGCAAGGTCGGCGGGTAATTGCAGGAGCGAGTTTGTCTCGCTTCTACGCAGAGGTTAATAGTTATGGCACAAACACGCAATCAAGCACGACTACACCGCCACAACCGCGTGCGTGGCAAAGTCATTGGTACACCGGAGCGACCGCGGTTAAACGTGTTCCGCAGTTTGGCGAACATTTATGCCCAGATCATCGACGATTCCAAGGGACACACCCTGGTCTCGGCTTCGACCGTAGACCAAGAAGTTGCCGGTCCAGCTGCCGGCCAGAAGGGGATCGATCGGGCGAAGCTGGTGGGCAAGGTTCTGGCCGAGCGCGCCAAAGCGGCCGGCATTAAGCAAGTGGTGTTCGATCGCGGCGGCTATCAATATCACGGTCAGATCAAAGCGTTGGCGGATGCCAGCCGCGAAAACGGGCTGGAGTTCTAGGAGAGGCACATGGCAAAGCAGCAGCGATCTCAACCTCAACAGGGTGGCAAGCGATCGGAGTCGGGGCCCAAGCAGCGTTCGGACCGGCGCAACGACCTTGAGCCGCGAGAAGAACTCGACGAACGTGTTGTCAGCATTGCCCGCGTCGCCAAGGTGATCAAGGGCGGCCGCCGCTTCGCGTTCCGCGTCGTGGTTGTCGCCGGGGATAATCGGGGCAACGTAGGTGTCGGCATCGGCAAGAGCCGCGGTGTGCCTGAAGCGATCCGCAAGGCTACCGAGCGCGCGCGCCGCGCAATGCATCCTGTGACTCTGTCGGGCACGACGATCCCGCACGAAATAACCATCAAGTATGGCGGCTCGCGCATTCTGTTGAAGCCCGCCTCGCCCGGCACCGGCGTTATCGCCGGCGGTGGTGTGCGCGCCGTGCTGGAAACAGCCGGGGTGCGTGACATCCTGACGAAGTCGCTGGGCAGCAGCAATCAGCTCAACATGATCCGCGCCACGCTGCTCGGCCTGGAGTCGATGAAGAATCCGGAAACGCTGGCGAAGATTCGCGGCAAGAGCCTAGAAGAAGTGCAACCGGTGTGGAGGCGTCAACGTGTCCAGCGACAAGCCTGAAACGGAGCAGTCCCCATCTTTGGGTGGGATCAACGGTCCGCGCCTGCGCGTGACCCTGGTGAAAAGTCCGACTAAGTTTAGCGAACGACAGAAGCGCACCGTCCGGGCGCTGGGTCTGAAACGTATGCATCAGACGGTGGAGCACGCCGATGGGCCGGTGGCGCGTGGCATGGTTGCCAAGGTGGCGCATCTGGTGGAAGTCGAGGAAGTGAAATGAAACTGCACGATTTGCAACCCGCAGTAGGTGCACGCAAGTCGAGGAAGCGCGTGGGCCGCGGTCTCGGTTCCGGGCAAGGCACTTACGCCGGACGAGGCAAGAAGGGCCAGCACGCTCGATCGGGCGGGACGAAGGCCCCTTATCACGAAGGTGGCAATCTGCCGACGGTACGCAAGCTGCCGTTTGTGCGCGGCGTCGGCTTCACCTCGCGCAACAAGGTGTATTACGCGCCGGTGAACGTGGACGATCTGGCCCAGGAATTCGAGGTTGGCAAAGAAGTCAATCCTATGACGCTGGTGGAAGCCGGATTGGTGCATTCCGTGCGCGAGCCGGTGGTAGTGCTGGGACGTGGCGAGATCGATAAGGCGTTGACGATAAAGGCGCATCGCGTGTCTGAAACGGCGCGCGAGAAGATCGAGAAGGCAGGCGGCTCGATCGAACTGCTGCCGCTCGACTAAGGGATTAAGTGAGTCCGAAAAGTTCGTGCATGCGCACAGCGTGACGCGAAGTCAGGAGACCTGACGGATGTTACAAGTCTTCAAGAATGCCTTTGCACTGCCCGATCTGCGGAAGAGGATTCTCTTCACAGTCGGAATTCTGGTGCTCTATCAATTGGCGGCGCACGTGCCGGTGCCGGGCGTGAACCAAGAGGCGCTGCAGCAGTTATTGGAAGGTCAGGGCGCGACGAGCGCGCTGGCGAACATTCTGAACCTGCTGTCCGGCGGCGCGTTGTCGAACTTCTCGGTGCTGGCCATGGGTGTATATCCATACATCACCGCGCAGATTATCATCCAGCTGCTGGCTGGAGTGATTCCCTCACTGGAGCGCATGCTGCGTGAGGAAGGTACGGCGGGCCGCAAGAAGCTGGAGACCTATACATTCATCTTCGCCATCCCGATGGCGCTGCTGTCGGCCATCGGCCAGATTCGTATCTTTAGCAGCGGCGGCCAGGAGATCATTCCAGGTTTCGGCACGGAATTTCTACCGACTGCAGCGGTGTTGGCGACGATGACGGCGGGCACTTTCTTCGCCATTTGGCTGGGTCAGTTGATCACTGAGCAGGGTATCGGCCAGGGTATCTCGATCATCATCTTTGGTGGTATCGTAGCGCGCATTCCCCAGAACATCATGCAGCTGTTGGCCGATCCGACCAAAGCGCCGGTTGCGCTGGGAGCGTTTGTTCTGGTCATCGTGCTCACGGTGTTTGTGATTGTGTACGTGCAGGAAGGCGAGCGTCGTATTCCGGTGCAGTATGGCAAACGTGTGCGCGGACGGCGCGTGTTTGGCGGCGGTTCCACGTTCATCCCGTTGAAGGTGAACATGTCGGGCATGATTCCGCTGATCTTCGCGCAGTCGCTGCTGGTGCTGCCGGGCATTATCTTCACGATTCTGGCAGGCTCGCCTAACCCGCAAATTGCAGACTTTTTCAATAATCTGGCACAGGCTTTCAGCGGCGGGCGACATGCGATGTCGTGGATGTACTGGTTAATGATGTTCTTACTGGTGGTCGGCTTCACGTTCTTCTACACGGACGTATTGATGCAGCAGCAGAACATGGCCGACACGCTCCAAAAACAGGGCGGCTTCATTCCGGGCATTCGTCCCGGCCAGCGTACGCAGGAATACATCATGGCGGTATCGCGCCGCATCACGCTGGTGGGCGCACTGTTCCTAGGGGGCATCGCGGTGCTGCCGTTCTTCCTGACGGTGCTGGACATCATTCCGAATGCGATGAACATGTCGATTTTGAGTACAGGTATGCTGATCGTGGTGGGCGTGGTGTTGGATACGATCCGGCAGTTGGAAGCACAGTTGACGATGCGCCATTACGAAGGTTTTCTCAAGTAGCCCGATCGAGTTGGCGGCCGCCGACGGCCGCAGCGAGCGACGACGAACGTGGGGGGGAAACAGGAGACATGATGGCAAAGTATCTCGTGTTGTTTGGCCCGCCGGGAGTTGGTAAAGGCACACAAGCCGAGCGCTTGCGGGAAGAATTCCGGATCGCGCACGTCGCCACCGGCGATTTGTTCCGCGACAACCTGAAGCGCGAAACGGAACTGGGCCAGCTCGCCAAGAGTTACATGGATCGCGGAGCGCTGGTGCCGGACGAAGTGACGATCGGGATGGTGCGGGAGCGCTTGAAGGAAGCCGACACGCAGAACGGCGTATTGTTCGACGGTTTCCCGCGCACCGTGGCACAGGCGGAGGCGCTCGATAAGCTGCTGGGCGAGCGCGGCGGACGGATTGAGAAAGTCCTGTTCATCCATGCGCCGGAGGATGTGCTGCTCGATCGGTTGGGTAACCGCTGGACGTGCAAGCAGTGCGGCGCGGTGTATAACCTGAACAGCAAACCGCCCAAAGTGGCGGGCGTCTGCGATGCGTGTGGTGGCGAGTTGTATCAGCGGCCGGACGACAATCTGGAAACGCAGAAGAAGCGTATCGAAGTGTATACCGCGCAGACTGCGCCGCTGATTGACTATTTTGACCAGAAGGGCAGGTTGACCCGTATCGACGGGCAACAGCCGATCGAGAAAGTGACCGCTGACGTAAGAGCAGCGATCGGGTAAAATGAAATGCTCATGTCGGATGAAAATCCGGCAGGGCGAACGGCAGACAATCTTTGCCGCCAGCAGAGAGACAGGAGTTGTCGAGATGAAAGTATCACCATCTGTGCGGCGCATTTGCCCCAAGTGCAAGATCATCCGGCGCCGGGGCAAGGTGCGCGTGATCTGCGAGAACCCCAAGCACAAACAAGTGCAGGGTTAGTGGAGGGAAACTATGGCACGTATTGCAGGTGTTGACCTGCCCCGCAACAAGCGGGTGGAAGTCGGTTTGACGTATATTTACGGCATCGGCCTGCCGACCAGCCAGAAGATTCTGGCGCAGGCGCGTGTCAGTCCCGACACGCGCATCAAAGATCTGACCGAAGCCGAAGTGAATGTGCTGCGTGAAATGGTTGAGAAGCAGCACGCCGTGGAAGGCGATCTGCGCCGCGAGGTGTCGTTGAACATCAAGCGCCTGACGGAAATCGGCGCGTATCGCGGTCTGCGCCATCGCCGCAGTCTGCCGACGCGCGGTCAGCGCTCGCGCACGAATGCGCGCACCCGCAAAGGTATCAAGAAGACGGTACCCGGGCGCGGCCGCCGCCGTGGCGCGAAGAAGAAGTAATCGCAACCATCGGAATATAGCTGAACCCGGCGGGAGCTATCAAGCCCGCTGGGTCTTACTCACAGTTACGAATTAGTCCCCATCTTTTGGTGGGACGGAGAAGGAAGCACTATGGGTCGCACTCAACGAGTCAAGCGCACCACGGGCCCCAAGAAGACCAAGCGCGTTGCCGCGCATGGTCAGGCCCATATTCATTCGAGTTTCAACAATACCATCGTGACCATCACCGACGCGAACGGCAATACCGTCTCGTGGGGCAGTGCGGGCCAGGCCGGCTTCAAAGGCAGCCGCAAGTCTACGCCGTACGCCGCGCGCCTGGCCGGCCAGAACGCCGCCAAGATTGCGTCCGACATGGGTGTGATGGAAGTGGACGTGTTCGTGAAGGGACCCGGCCCCGGTCGTGAAGCGGCCATTCGGGCGCTGCAGGCCAGCGGGCTGCGTGTGCGCTCGATTACGGACGTGACGCCGATTCCGCATAACGGCTGCCGACCGCCGAAGAAGCGCCGGGTGTAGTAAGGACACAAGAGGTAAGGAAAAAGTAGACGAAGATTCTGCAATTACTTGTCTACTGATTTCCTTGTCTACTCTATTTTAAGAAAGGTACAGGAAGAAGCATGGCAAGGACAATTGGACCTGTGTGTAAACTGTGCCGCCGCGAGGGCGAGAAGCTGTTCTTGAAGGGCGCGCGGTGCTTGTCACCCAAGTGCGCCATCGAACGGCGCGGCTACGCCCCTGGTCAACACGGAAAGACCAGTCAATTCAAGCGCGGGCGGTCCACAGACTATTTGAATCAGTTGCGTGAGAAGCAGAAAGCGCGCCGCATCTACGGCGTGCTGGAAGCGCAATTCCGGCGCTACTACCAACTGGCGCTGAAGAGCAAGGGCGTGACCGGCGCGCTACTGTTGGCGCTGTTGGAGAGCCGCCTCGACAACGTGGTGTTCCGGCTGGGTCTGGCAACCTCGCGCGCGCAGGCGCGCCAGCTGGTGGCGCACGGCCATGTCGACGTGAACGGCCGCCGCACCAAAGCACCATCGTATCTGTGCAAAGCCAGCGATGTGATCTCGGTTCACGCGGCCAGCTTGAAGTCGCCGTACTTCAAGAACGTGGAGAAGGAAGTGGCGGAGTATGTTCCGCCGAAGTGGTTGAGTTTTGACTCGTCGCAACTGAGCGGCAAAGTGATCAACCGCCCGTCACGTGAAGAGATTGATCTCTCGCTGAACGAGCAGCTGATCGTCGAGTACTACTCGCGCTAATTGGAAGTTGGAAGTTGGAGGTTGGAAATCAGAGGGCGGATGTTGGCGGGCAAGTGCTGCCGCCACTGTCCAACCTCCCATCTCTAGCCTCCAAGCTCTGACGCGGTCGAGCGGTTGGCCAGATGGTTCGATCGCACAAGGAGGATTCCATTGTCTAGTTTAAGCATGGTCTTGCCAAAAATCGAGACTGATGCGACATCGAAGAACTACGGCCGGTACATCATCGGCCCGCTGGAACGCGGTTATGGCGTGACGCTGGGCAATGCGCTGCGGCGCGTGCTGCTGAGCAGCCTGCCCGGCGCGGCTGTCACATCGATTCGCGTCAGCGACGTGCATCATGAATTCTCGGACATTCCGCATGTCCGCGAAGATATGACCATGGTGATTTTGCAGGTCAAGCAGCTGCGCGTAAAGCTGCACGGTGAAGAGCCGGTGCGCCTGCGCCTGGAAGTGCGCGGTGAGGGCACCGTGACTGCGGGCGACATTCAGTGCCCGCCGGAAGTCGAGATCATCAATCCCGACCTCTATCTCTTCACGGTGGACAGCGACAAGGCGCGGCTGGAGATGGAAATGACGGTCGAGCCGGGCCGCGGCTACAGCCCCGCCGAAGAGCGCGGCCGCCTGCCGATCGGCGAGCTGCCCGTCGACGCAATCTACAGTCCCGTCAAGCGTGTGAACTACGACGTCGAGCGCGCGCGCGTGGGCCAGATGACCAACTACGACAAGTTGATTGTCGAAGTGTGGACCGACGGCACGATGCGCCCGCAAGAGGCGTTGAGCCAGTCGGCGCGTATCCTGGTGCAGCACTTCTCGCTGGTCGCCGGTGTGACCGAAGAAGTCCGTATGGAAGAGATCACGCAGTCGTCGTCGACGATCCCGCAAGAGATCTACGAAACGCCAATCGAGCAGCTCGACCTTTCAGTGCGGGTGTTCAACTCGCTCAAGCGCACCGGCATCACCAACGTGGGTGAAGTGCTGGAGATGTTGGGCCGCGGCGACGAAGCCATGCTGACCATCCGCAACTTCGGCGCGAAGTCGCTGACCGAACTGCGCGAGAAGCTGTTGGCGAAGGGCTTATTGAAGCCGGGCGATCTGCCGGAATTGAACTTGCCCGAGGAAGATGAAGAAGACGAGGGCGAAGAATAGTCCCCGGAAGAAGGATGTTTGAGATATGCGACATCGTTTAGCAGGCAAGCAACTGAATCGCAACACACCCCAGCGCAAGGCTTTGCGGCGCGGGCTGTTGACTGAGCTGTTCCGCCACGGCGCAATCCAGACGACCGAGGCCAAGGCCGACTCCATTCGCAACGAGGCCGAGAAGATGATCACCAAAGCGAAGCGCAGCCTAGCGGCGGGCGATCCCATCAAGGTTGTGAACGCACGGCGGCAGGCGGCGACGGTGCTGTACGGCAACGACATCGTCAAGAAGCTATTTGACGAGATTGCGCCGAAGTTCACCACGCGCAACGGCGGTTACACGCGCACCTACAAGTTGGGGATGCGCCGAGGTGACGCCGCCGAAATGGTGCAGATCGAGTTGGTGGACGAGGAGTAACCACTCTCCCCACCCGAAGATGGGGGCTGTCTCGTGCGCATCAAAGCCGTGATCGCCTACGATGGCACCGAGTATCACGGTTTCCAGCGCCAGTCCCCCGATCGGGAGCCGTCGATTCAAGGCACGCTGGAAGGCGCGCTGAGCAAGATCGGCCAGACGGGCGGGGTGCTGGGCGCAGGGCGCACAGACGCGGGAGTGCACGCCAGCGGGCAGGTCATTACTTTCGACGTCAATTGGCGGCACGGCTTGGATGATTTACAGCGGGCGCTGAATGCAACATTGCCCGTAGACATTGCAGTGCTCGAACTTGAACAAACGGCAGACACCTTTCATCCGCGTTACGACGCGGTGAGCCGGGCCTATCGCTATAGCATCAGCAACACGCGCGTGCGAAATCCCTTGATGGTGCGTTACGCACTACATGTGCCGCAGGAACTGGATGTGGATGCGATGCGGCGGGCGCTGGCGCACACGATCGGAACTCACGATTTTGCGGCTTTTGGCCAACCGACCGTGGGGGAGTCCACCACCCGATCGATGTATCGCGCCGAAGCAGTTACTGATGGGCCGTCGATCATGATCGAGTTGCAGGCCAACGGCTTTCTGTATCGCATGGTGCGCAGGATCGTCGGGACGCTGATCCCGATCGGGCGTGGTGAACAGACGCCGGCGGATTTCTTCGAGATATTGAAGTCTGCCGATCCCAATCGCGCCGGGCCGGCAGTCGCGCCGAACGGTTTGTGTCTGACTCAAGTGAATTATTGATGGCAGGAGTTATCAGCGTGAAAACATACAGCCTCAAAGAAAACGACATCACGCGGGAATGGTACGTGGTGGATGCGGCCGGGCAAACGCTGGGCCGGTTGTCGTCGCAGGTGGCGGCGGTGCTGCGCGGCAAGCATAAGCCGACCTTTACGCCGTGGATGGACAATGGCGATTTTGTCATCATCCTGAACGCGGACAAGATCGCAGTGACGGGCAATCGCGAAGCCGCGAAGATGTACTACAACTTTACGGGCTACGCCGGCGGTCTGAAGGAAACGAACCTGCGCGGCTTGATGGCCAAGCATCCGACGCGTGCCGTGGAGCTGGCGATCAAGGGCATGCTGCCGCACAATCGACTGGGCCGCCAGATGTTCAAGAAGCTGCACGTATACGCGGGCGACGAACATCCGCACACCGCGCAGAAGCCGAAGAAGTTGGAATTCTGAGACAATCCCCATCTTTTGGTGGGATGAGATAATCCCCGTCTTTGCCCATTCCCCCGCCGCAG
>Ga0209254_10006254_pt1 | contig 10985 bp, 14 predicted proteins | sample FrelakmetDIP11DI_FD_187148 | JGI IMG/M metagenome (GOLD analysis project Ga0209254, IMG submission 187148) | Freshwater lake sediment microbial communities from the University of Notre Dame, USA, for methane emissions studies - DIP11 DI (SPAdes)... | ecosystem: Environmental > Aquatic >... | reverse complement strand
CACCCTCTCCCCACTGACGCCGGGAGAGGGGTCGTTGCCCTCACCCCTGACCCCTCTCCCGCGAGGCGGGAGAGGGGAGATCTTGAGCCCTCACCCTGCCCTCTCTCCCGCGAGGCGGGAGAGGGGAGATCTTGAGCCCTCACCTCCGACCGCTCTCCCGCGACGCGGGAGAGGGGAGCAGAAGAACCCTCTCCCCCGGCACGGGGGAGAGGGCAGGGTGAGGGGGGTTTGCGGCGCGAGAAAAAGCGGGGACCTCAGAGCAGGTCGCGGAACTGCTCGACCGTGAGGCCGGCGTCGCGCACGATGCCGCCGAGAGTGAACGCGTTGACGGGGTTGTGCCGGGGGATGGTGAGGATTCGCGCGCCATTCGACATCACGACATGCTTCCCTTGCCGCACGATCGTAAACCCGGCCCGCTGCAGCGCGCCTACCGCATCGAGGTGATTGACCCCGGGTATCTTCGGCAACGCTACAACGCCACTTCGACTTCGCGCACGTCCTCGCCGCGCAACTGCTCATCGACGACACTCAGGTATTCGCGGATCGCGTCCTTGACGTTCTCGATGGCCTCGACCTCCGTCTCCCCCTGCGACCAGCACCCGGGCAAGCCGGGCACTGACACGGACACGCCCTCGTCGGAGTGGTGAAGTGCGATTCGGTAGCGCATGACGTGCCTCCTGGAAACGGCAGTCTACCGCGCGGTCGGCAGCCGTCGTATCAGACGAATGGCTATTTCGTGCCGAAGATCCGATCCCCCGCATCGCCCAGCCCCGGCACGATGTAGCCGTGATCGTTGAGCTTGCGGTCGATGGCCGCGGTGTAGACGGGCACGTCGGGGTGCGCCTTGGTGAACGTGGCCATGCCCTCGGGCGCGGCGACGAGGCACACCAGCCGGATCGAGCGCGGATTCGCCTGCTTGAGCCGCGTCACCGCGGCCACCGCCGAGTTGCCGGTGGCCAGCATCGGGTCGAGCACGATCGCGTCGCGCTCGGGCATCTCGCTCGGCATCTTGAAGTAGTACTCGACCGGGTTCAGCGTCGCCGGGTCGCGGTACAGGCCGACGTGGCCGACGCGCGCGCCGGGGATCACCTGCAGGAAGCCGTCGAGCAGTCCCGTCCCCGCGCGCAGGATCGGCACGAACACGAGCTTCTTGCCGTCGATCATCCGCCCCTTCGTCACCTCGAGCGGTGTGGCGACTTCGACCTCGTGCGTCGGCATGTCGCGCGTCACCTCGTAGGCCATCAGCACGCCGATCTCGCTCAGCAGCCTGCGGAAGTTCGCCGTGCTCGTCGTGCGCATGCGCATCAGCGTGAGCTTGTGCTGGACGAGCGGGTGGTCGATGACGTGGACGAGTCCGGGCATGGCGCTCCTCGGGAGTGCGGAAGGGCGTGACGACCCGCCGATGATGGTCGGAAGCCGGTCGGAAGCGCAACCCCGCGGCACAATGCCCGATTAATCCGCGATTAAGGTTGCGCCCCCACACTCCGGCGCTCCGCATCGCTCGTCGCCCGGATCGTGTCGAACCCAGAACCGACTATTCTTCCCCCCCACTTCGCGGGGCGCCTCCCGCGCCGCCGGCTCGACAGCATTGCGCACGACGACGTGCGTCGCCCGGCAGTCGAGTCGTTCATCGCCGGGATCTACCGCGATCACTACCAGGCTCGCGTCGAGCACTGGGCGCCGACGCTGGTGGCGCTGCGCACGGACGACAAGCTGGTCGCCGCCGCAGGCTACCGCCGCGCGGACACCCCGCTCTACCTCGAGCACTACCTCGATGCGAGCGTGGAGCAAGCCATCGCCACGCTCACCGGCCACCGCGTGGAGCGCCGCCAGGTCGTCGAGGTCGGCCACTTCGTCTCCGCACAGCCGGGGGAGGGCCGGCGCCTGCTCCTGCTGCTCGCGCGCCACCTCGCGGACAGCGGATGCCGCTGGGTCGTTAGCACGGCCACGCGCGAGCTGCGCGAACTGCTGATTCGCGTCGGCCTCACACCCTTCGCGCTGGCCCCTGCCGACCCGTCGCGGCTTCCCGGCGGCGTCGCCGGCTGGGGCAGGTACTACGACCACGCCCCGATCGTCGTCGCCGGCGATCTCGCACGCGGGCTCGCGTCGCTCGAGAGGATGCGCGGCTGATGCCGTCGAACGACGTCGACGCGCTCTTCGCGCGGCTGCGCGACCGTCCGGCGCAGGTCGCGGCGATCGCGGGGTCGGGAGAAACGCTCGATGGCCCGACGCTCGCTGCGGCCGCCGAGCGCTTGGCCGGCACGCTCGTCGCGGAAGGCACGCGCGTCCTGGCGACGCTGCTCGACAACGGCGTCGCATGGATAGTCGCGGACCTGGCCGCGCTGCGCGCAGGCGTCGCGCACGTCCCGGTGCCCGTGTTCTTCACGCCCGCGCAGCGCGCTCACGTGATCGCATCCACCGGCGCGGACAGCGTGCTGGCACCTGCAGCGATCGACGGGTTCGCGCCCGCCGCTGCGCCCGGCTTCGGGCTATGGCTTGGCCGTCGCACCTGCGCGCCAGTGCAGCTGCCCGCAGGCACGGCGAAAGTCACGTTCACGTCGGGCACGACCGGCACGCCGAAGGGCGTGTGCCTCGGCGCGGCGGCCATGTTCGACGTCGCGCGCGCGCTTGCGCAGGCGCTCGCTCCACTGGCCATCGACCGGCACCTTGTCGCGCTGCCCCTTCCGGTGCTGCTCGAAAACCTGGCGGGCGTGTACGCCCCGCTGTGGCACGGCGCGACCGTCGTGGTCCCGCCATTGGACGAGGCCGGCCTCGCCGGTTCGTCGACGTTCGATCCCGCGCGACTGGACGCCGCTTGCGAGCGCCACGCGGCCAACAGCGTCATCACGCTGCCGCAGATGCTGCGCTCGTGGGCGGCCTGGCGCCGCGCGAACGGCGCTCGCACTTGCGCGCCGCTGCGCTTCGTCGCCGTTGGCGGCGCCGCAGCCGGTGCGGCGCTGCTCGCCGCGGCGCGTGACACGGGGCTGCCGGCCTACGAAGGCTACGGCCTCTCGGAGGGCGCCTCGGTGCAGACGCTCAACCTGCCCGGCGCGGAGCGCCCCGGCAGCGTCGGCCGTCCCCTGCCGCACGCGCGGGTGCGCGTGACGGCCGACGGCGAGATCGAGATCGCCGGCAGTGCGATGCTCGGCTACGTCGGCGACGACACGGGTCCGCCGGCGTGGTGGCCGACCGGCGACCTGGGCTGGATCGACGGCGACGGCTACGTTCACGTGCGCGGACGGCGCAAGCACGTGATCGTCACGGGCTTCGGCCGCAACGTCTCGCCCGAGTGGGTGGAGACGGCGCTGCGCTCGCAAGACGCGATCGGGCAGGCAGCGGTGTTCGGCGACGGCGACCCCGCACTCTCGGCGGTGCTGTGGCCGACGCAGGCCGACGCGAGCGACGACGCGTTGCTGACGGCCGTGCGGCGCGCCAACGCGGCGCTTCCGGACTACGCGCGCATCGCCCGCTGGGCGCGCGCCCGCGTCCCGTTCTCCGCGGAAGCGGGGACCGCCACCGCCAACGGGCGGCCGCTGCGCACCGCGATCCACGTCCTCCACGCGGCAGCGCTCGCCGCTCCTCCCGAAGGGAACACGATGTCGTACTACGCACGACTGCAGGCGGACACCGCCGCGGACCGGGCCGCGCTGGTCGCCGCCCCGATCATCCAGGGGACGATGCGCGGCGAGGTTTCGCTCGCGAGCTACGTCGCGTTCCTCGCGCAGGCCTACCACCACGTGAAGCACACGGTGCCGCTGCTCGAGGCCTGCCGCGAGCACCTGCCCGCGCGCCTCGCGTGGATGCGTCCCGCGATCGACGAGTACGTCGAGGAAGAGACCGGCCACGACCAGTGGATCCTCGACGACATCGCCGCGTGCGGCACCGACCCGGTTGCCGTGCGCGACGGCCGCCCGTTGCCGGCCACCGAGCTGATGGTGGCGCACGCCTGGGACACGGTCCGCCTCGGCAATCCGGTCGGGTTCTTCGGCATGGTGCACGTGCTCGAAGGCACGAGCGTGGCGCTGGCCCTGCAGGCCGCGGACCGCATCCAGCGGGAGCTGCGCCTGCCCGACGAGGCGTTCACCTATCTGCGCTCGCACGGCACGCTGGACCAGGAGCACACGAAGCACCTCGAGGCGCTGCTCGACGAGCTCGACGACGAGCGCGACCGAGCGGCGGTCACGCAGGCCGCGCGCGCGTTCTACAAGCTCTACGGCGACATCTTCCGCAGCCTGCCGCTGCCCATCACCGCCGCGGCGGCGCAATGAGACTGGCGCAAGCCTCCGTGGTCCTCACCGGAGCCTCCGGCGGCATCGGCGCGGCCACCGCGCGCGCGCTCGTGGCTGCGGGCGCCAGCGTCCTGCTGGTCGCACGCGACCGCCACCGGCTGTCCGCGTTCGCACAGACGCTCGCCGCCCGCGAGGGCCAGGTCGCGGCGCTAGCGGTCGACCTCGCCACCACGACGGGCCGCACGCAGGTGCGCGACCTCGCCATTGCGAGGCGCGCCAACGTGCTCGTCAACAACGCGGGCCTCCCCTGCTTCGGCGCGCTCGACGACATCGACGACGCCAAGATCGAGCTCGTCGCCGCAACGAATCTCGTGGCGCCGATCGCGTTGACGCGCGCGTTGCTGCCTCACCTGCGCCGGCAGCCGGAGGCGATCGTCCTCAACATCGGCTCCACGCTCGGGCGCCTGGGCCTGCCCGGCTTCTCCGTCTACGCCGCCACCAAGTTCGGCATGCGGGGCTTCTCCGAGAGCCTGCGGCGCGAGCTCGCCGGATCGGGCGTGGACGTGCTCTACCTCGCGCCGCGCGCGACGACGACGCGCTTCAACGACGCGAACGTGGCCGAGTACAACCGCGCCACGGGCACCCGCGAGGACGCCCCCGACACCGTCGCGCGCGCGGTACTGCGCACGCTCGAGCGCAACACGCCCGAACGCCAGCTCGGCTTCCCCGAGCGCTTGGCCGTGCGCCTCAACGGCCTGGTTCCGCGCTGGCTGGACGGCGCCTTCGCCAAGCACCGCTTGCACCTGGCAGGCCGGCCTGCCCCCATCCCCAAGGAGATTGCCTAGATGAACACAACCCCCCTCACGCTTCGCGCGGCGGTGCTGGCCGCGCTCGCCGCATTCGGTGCCGCCGCCTGGGCCGCCCCCGTCGACGACGCCGTCGCCGATGTGCAACGCGACTGGGAAGCGATCAAGTACAAGACCGCGCCGAAGTCGCAGGAGGCGCGATTCGAGGAGCTGGCAGCCAAGGCGCGCAAGACCTCGGCGGCGTTCCCGGATCGCGCGGAGCCGCTGATCTGGGAAGGCATCGTCGTGTCGTCGCTCGCCGGCGCGAAGGGCGGTCTCGGCGCGCTGGGGCTCGTCAAGCAGGCAAAGTCGCTCTACGAGTCGGCGCTCAAGCTGCAGCCCGACGTCCTGGACGGCTCGGCCTACAACAGCCTGGGCGTCCTCTACTACAAGGTGCCCGGCTGGCCGGTCGGCTTCGGCGACAAGGCCAAGGCGCAGGAGCTGCTGCAGAAGGCGCTGGCGATCAACCCGAAGGGCATCGATCCCAACTTCTTCTACGGCGAATATCTCGTCGAGTCCGGCAAGCCGCGCGAGGCGGTGGCCTATCTCGAACGTGCGCTCGAGGCGCCCGCGCGTCCGGGCCGCGAGATCGCCGATGCCGGCCGCCGCGACGAGGTCAAGGCACTGCTCGTCAAGGCGCGCGCGCAGTAGGCGCGCCCACGCTCGTGGCTGACGCAGTCAACGCACCCGGCGCAGCGTCACGCGCAGCCCCTGCGGCTGCGCGTGCGCGAACACGACGTCGAGCGCGTGCATCTGCGCCACCCGGCGCACGATCGACAGGCCGAGCCCGCTGCCCGGCGCCGATTGCCCAGGCGGCCGATAGAACCGGTCGCCGAGCCGCGCCAGCACCTCGTCGGTGACGCCGGGCCCGTCGTCGTCGATCACGACGGCGTCGGACGCGAAGCGCACGCTCACGCGCCGAGCACCGTAGCGGAGCGCGTTGTCGACGAGATTGCGTACCATCAGCGTGAGCAGCGCATCGTCGCCGGCGAGCGGCAACGGCGCGGCACCGCCGGCCGGCCACTCGACGTCCACCTCGCCGCCGGTGGATTCGATCAGCGGCAGGGTGTCGGAGAGCGCGTCCTGCACTACGCGCTGCCAGTCGACGGGCGCGGAGTGCACGGTGTCGGGCCGCGATTCGACCCCCGAGAGCGCGAGCAGCTGCGTCACCACGCGTTCGAGGCGCAGGATGCCGTCACCAACCTGGCGAAACGCCGTGCCCCGCGCATCGGCGTCCCCGGCGACGCGAGCGGCCTCCCACTGCGCGCGCAGCGCGGCGAGCGGCGTGCGCAGCTCGTGCGCGGCGTCCGCGGTCAGCCTGCGCTCGTGCTCGAGCGTGCCGCGGATCTTGTCGAACAGCCGGTTCATCGCCTGTACCAGCGGGGCCACCTCGGCGGGCAATCCCTCGGTCGCGACCTTGTGCAGGTCGTCGGGGCCGCGCGCACCCAGTTCGTTGGCGAGCATCCTGACGGGCTTGAGCGCATGGCGCACGACCAGCGCGAGTGCGAGGACGAGCACCGGCAGCATCAGCAGCCACGGCAGCAGCTGCCCCAGCAGCAACCCCTGCAGCACCTCGTCGCGCTCCTCGCTGGCCAGGCCAACCGCAACGGTCCACTCGCGGCTGGCCGAGCGCAGGTAGTAGACGCGCCAGGGCTCGCCCGCAATCGCGACATCGGCGAAGCCCGAGGGTCCGTCGCGCGGAGGCAGCGACGTCCCCTCGCGATCGGCCAGCCGCAGCCGGCCGTCGGCCGACCACACGGCCACCGAGAGGTCGTTGAGTTCCGCATCGCCGAGATTGCCGCCGCCCTCGAGCGGCGCGGCACGCGCGTCGCCCCACTCGCCGCCGCCCGCGCTGCGCGCCTGCACCAGCGTCAGCACCTGCTGCGCGAGGCGGATCTGCTGCGTGTCGAACAGCTCGTGGATCTCCCGCCCTGCGCGCAGCAGGCTGGTCACGACCGCCGCAGCCCAGATGAGCGGCACCGCGACCAGCAGCAGGACGAGAAGGCGCCGCTGCAGCGTCAACTCGGTTGCTCCGTGACCTCCGCCGGCCCGAGCGCGTAGCCGAGCCCGCGCACCGTGCGCACGATGCGCGGCGAGAGCTTGCGCCTCAAGTGGTGCACGTAGACCTCGAGCGCGTTGCTCTCCACCTCCTCGCCCCAGCCGTAGAGCTTGTCCTGGATCTGCTGGCGCGTGAGCACGCGACCGGGGCTCGCGAGGAACAACTCGAGGAGCAGCGCCTCGCGCGCGGTCAGTTCCACCGGCTCGCCGAGCCAGCGCGCGCTGCGTCCCGCCGGACTGTATTCCAGAGCGCCGTGACGCCACACCGTCTCCGGCCGGCCACTCGCGCGCCGGCCTATCGCACGCAATCGCGCCGCCAGCTCCTCGAGCGCGATCGGCTTGACCAGGTAGTCGTCGGCGCCTGCGTCAAGTCCCTCGACACGGCTCTCCAGCGCCTCGCGGGCAGTGAGGATGAGCACCGGCACCACGTCGCCGCGGGCGCGCCAGCGAGCAAGCCAAGCGAGCCCATCGCGCCCGGGCAGGCCGAGGTCGAGCACGATGGCGTCGTAGGGCGCGCCCTCCAGCGCTCGCTCGGCCTCGTCGCCGGTGCGAAACCAGTCGACGACGAAGCCCACCGAGCGCAGCCCGCTGGCGAGTCCGTCGCCGAGGAGCAGGTCGTCCTCGACGACCAGGATGCGCATCGAAGGGCGCCGTCAGGCCGCGACGGGCTCGACGCGCAGGCGGCTGGTGCGCGGCACGCCGACCAGCAGGTACTCCATCTGGTCGGAGAGGATGCGGCGATTGCGCAGGATGAAGTGCTCGTGGCGGTTCGGCACGTACGGCACGTAGAGCAGCGGCATGTTCGCCTGCTCGGGCGTGCGATTGCCCTTGCGCGTGTTGCAGCTGCGGCAGGCTGTGACCGTGTTCGTCCACGTGTCGCGGCCGCCGCGCGACATCGGCACGACGTGCTCGCGCGACAGGTCGCGCAGCAGGAAGCGGCCGCCGCAGTAGGCGCAGACCTGCCGGTCGCGCATGAACAGCATCGGATTGGTGAGCCCCGGCACGTGCTGGTGCAGGCCCGCGCCCGTGCCCCTGATGGCGAGGATCGACTTGGTGGCGATGCGCGAGCGCGTGCCGTCGCGCCGCCAGCCGCCGCGGAACTCCTTGAGCTCCATGCCAACCGACCACGCCACGAGCTGCTTCGCGTGGTAGGTGATCGCTTCCTCCAGCTCCACCCACGCCTGGGGCAGGCCGGCCATGTCGACGGTGAGGACCAGCGGGCGCATGACCTTGGTTTATAACCCAAATGGGATGGTTTTGGCATTCCCCCGGGCGCGGAGCCGGAAAACCCCAGCGTATTCCTGCGCGACGCGGGCCATGCGCTGCCCTGCGCGCAGCGCGAGGGACTCAGGCCACTTCCAGAAGCGCCCGCGGGTTCCTTGCCGCCACCATGAGCAGCGTGCGCGCAGCACCCGAAGGCGCACGGCGACCCTGTTCCCACTCCTGGAGCGTCCGCACCGACACGCCGAGCAGCAACGCGAAACGGGCCTGCGACAGGCCGGTGCGCTCGCGAATGTCGGCGACCGCCGGGACATTCACGATGCGACCACTTTCGCCGCGCTTCAATTCGCGCCGGCCGTCGAGTATTTCGCTCCCGCCGTTGCGTCTTGCCGCTGCCTTGGCCATCGATTTCTTCCCTGAACTCGCGGAGCAGGTGCGCCGGGGGGCTATCGGCGACACTCGACGGCACGACGCATGTCCTCGAGCGTCGCGAGCACCGCCGCCCGTTTTTGCACCTTTGCGCGGCGCTTGGCCGGCAGCTTGGCGAGCATGTGCACCAGATTTCTTGGCACGTGGTCAATCCTCTCGTGTGGCGGCAGTCGCCAGCGATGCCAAGTGGGTGTAGAAGCGAGCGTCAGCGCGCCGGCCATGGTAGTCCATGGCCCACCTCCCGCCGGGCACCGGTCTCCCGGCGCCCGGCGGAGGATGCCTTTCGCCGCGGCCCCCGGCAGGTGTCCCCGCCGGGTTGTCCGCGACTGGTGACCGCGCACCGCCGCCCCATAGTGGACGGCGGCACGCGGCGGCGATCCCGCATGTTCGGTCAAGCGTGCCGCGTACGGCACGCAGAATCGCCGTTGCGGCCCATCGATCGCGCAATGCGCGCGCGATCGCGGGCCTGGCTTACTTCGATCGATCGCCGCTCGCCGCCCACGCAAGCAGCAGACCGAGCAGCGACAAGCGGCCGCGCTCCACCATCGTCTCGCTCTCGGGAGTTGCGAGTCGCACGGCCAACCCGTCGCCGCGCTCCAGCCTCACGCCCTCGCGCGCCGAGCGCACGAGCCGCAACGCCTCGCTTCGCAGCCGCGGCCCGCGTCCTGCCCATTCGTATCTCGCGTCCATTTTCGGTGCCTCGTGTGTCGTTCGTGTGAAACGGCGGCACCACAAGCGCGAAGGCCCGGTGCCTTGGCGGCGACCGGGCCTTCGAGCGGGCGAGGACAGCTCGTCAGAGCATGTGGGCCCGCCCGCGCGCCCGGTCGCGCGCCGCGTCGTGTGTCGCGATCTGCTGCATTCGGTGGCTGTCGGTCATGTCGTGCGGCCTCCTTCGGGCAATGGTCGAGCGTCGCCTGCCTCGCGAGAGGCGGCGGAGCGGCGGGAGGAGGGATCGAGGACCTTCCGCTGTTCCGCCGACTCCACCCGGCGGAACCGAAGGTCCGTCGGATTCGCTAGCGCTGCATCCCGGCCAAGGGCCGGGCGCCGACCTTGCGCATCGCATGCGGGCAACACGGTGCGCCGACTTGCGTCGGGAACCGGGCCTGCAGGGCGATGGCGAGGGTCGTCATGAATGCTGTGCGCTGTGCGAGCGAAGTGAACGAGGTGGGAATGCTAGCGAAACGCGCTCCAGTCGCGCAAGCAACCCGGCCTGGACGCGCGCGCAAGGTGTACCGCAAATGCAACAGGCCGATGTACGCTTGCGGGATGCGAAGCCCCAACGATCCAGTAGCGCGGCCTGCGAAGGCGGACGAAATCGGCCGGCACAGGTCCGCCCGAACCGCCAGTCAGGCCCCGACATACGTGACTGCCCCGGGCCGGGCGGTAGGAATCGCTGCAAGCAGTTCCGGGATCAACGGCAAGAGTTCGGACAAGCGATTCGACGTCGCCCGCATGACGATGACGGCGATGTCGAACGCAGGCAGATGCTGCTGAAACGAGAGGTTTCGATCGACGGTGACAAACACATCGAACTCCTTCGCCGACAAGGCGAGCAGTTCACCGTTCTTGATCGTCGACCACCCCATCTGACGCGCCGACCTCACCTCGTGGCCGACGATATCCCGTACAAGACGCCAGTCGACACACTCGTCGAGGAGGACCTTCACGAGGCAGTAGCGACGAGGCGATCCTTCGCCTGTTCCAGGAAATCGATGACCTGCTCGCGGCTGACCGACGGAAATCCGGCCAGGAACTCGTCGATGGAGTCGCCGGCTTCAAGGTAGTCGAGCAGCGTTTGCACGGGCACCCGGGTACCAACGAAAACGGGGGTCCCGCCCATCACATCGGGACTGCAGGAAACTACAGGCTTCGTCATGTGGTCAGACTACTCCCAACGCCGCGACCGGTGCAACTCGGGGTCCAACGTGACGATCGCAAGCGCCCTCGCCCTCGCCGCAACTCTCTCCTTGGCCGCCACCGCCCACGCCGCAACGGTGAGCGTCGTCGAGTACTACCACTCGGCACTCGACCACTACTTCGTCACGCCGATCCCCGGCGAGATCGCAGCGCTCGACAGCGGCCAGCAGCGCGGCTGGGCGCGTACGGGGCGCACGTTCGGCGCGTGGCCGGGCACTGCGGACGCGGGAAGCGTCGCGGCGAACCCCGTGTGCCGCTTCTACATCCCGCCCGACAAGGGCGGCTC
>Ga0209254_10006253_pt1 | contig 10986 bp, 21 predicted proteins | sample FrelakmetDIP11DI_FD_187148 | JGI IMG/M metagenome (GOLD analysis project Ga0209254, IMG submission 187148) | Freshwater lake sediment microbial communities from the University of Notre Dame, USA, for methane emissions studies - DIP11 DI (SPAdes)... | ecosystem: Environmental > Aquatic >... | reverse complement strand
TTTAAGCTCTGCTTCGATATTGAAGAACAGATCACGCACAACACCAACCACGATCAGCAGACCCGCGGATTGCACCAGCAGTAACCCACCGGTGTTTTGTCCGAGAGGGATGATAAGTTGCAAGAGCCAGGGCAGGACAGCCACCAGACCCAGGAAGAGAGCACCTGGTAATGTGATGCGGCTCAGTACCTTATTTAAATATTTTTGGGTTGGAGCACCGCGGCTTACTCCAGGTATCTGTGCGCCCATACGCTTCAAGTTCTCGCCATAGTTCTGTTGTGTAAAAATGACATTGGTGTAGAAGAATGTGAATGCCACGACCATGACGAAGTACAGAATCCAATAGAAGTTGCTTTCTCCGCCGAACAGACTGGTCACAGAAGTAGCTGCATTTCTGATCCATTCCACGGAAGATTGGGTGAAGAAGCTGGCGATAATCGCTGGAAATGTCAGCAAGGACTGAGCGAAGATCAGCGGGATCATGCCTGCCATATTCACCATCAAAGGCAGAGTCCCTTTCACCGGCATGGACATGCGGTTGCCGACACGCCTCCCAGGATACATAACCGGTATATTTCTACGGCCCTGCTGGACAAACACGATGGCGAAGATGGTGGCAGTTGTGATCACAATTGTTAAAATCAATGAAATCCAACGATACTGCTCGTCTGACCATAAGCGAAGAAGGCTGGCTGGGATGCGTGAGACAATGCCAGCGAAGATGATGAGCGAGAGACCCTGGTTTCGCACCCCATATTCAGAGATTAATTCTCCCAACCAGATTGCGAACATCGTTCCAGCCGTCATGCTCAGAACAATAGTGAGCGAGGGCAGCCAGGTCGGACCAAATAGTCCGAAGTCTTCTACCACGGTTACGCCCGGGATGAACGAATTAAATAGGTTAATCTGACCAATCGCCTGCAGTGCCGCCATGGGTATTGCCAGGAGGTAAGTCCATTTCTCCATCCATTTCTTTCCCTCGCGCGGATCCTCTTCCATCCGCTTCTGCAAGGCGGGAATGATGGGTACCAACAGCTGCAGGATAATCTGCGCAGTGATGTAGGGGTAAACCCCCATCGCTAGAACGGAGAAGTTGGAAACTGTGCCACCTGAGAGTAAATCTAACAACCCCACCAGTGTTCCGCCAGCCCCTCCCCCCGCCAGTATCTGTGCTATCGCATCACGATCCGCACCTGGTACCGGAACATGCGCAGCCAGCCTGTATATCGAAAGCAGCATGATTGTGATTAACAGCTTGCGGCGAATGTCATGGGCTGACCACAGATAGCGCCAAGCAGAACGTTTCATTCGATAGGTTCCTTGTTTTTACTCAACCACTTCAACACTGCCGCCGGCGGCTTCGATCTTTGCACGCGCACCTTTAGTTACGCGCTGGACGCGCACTTTTAGCGCCACCTTCACTTCTCCCCGACCCAGGATCACAACGGGTTTGCGCTGGTCTCTGATCAGGCGGGCTTCAACCAGTGCTTCTGGAGTGATCACCGATCCCTTGGAAAAGTCTTTCAACTGGTCGATGTTGACCTCGTTATAGACAACCCGGTTGAATGGCGTGAATCCCACACCACGCTTGAATGGCAGCCGCCGGAAAAAGGGTAAATTACCACCCTGGTGGTACAGCCGGGTGCCTCCACCGGCGCGTGCTCCTTGCCCTTTCGTCCCGCGTCCGCCTGTCTTTCCCTGGCCGGCGGAGATTCCACGACCGACTCGTCTGACCGGTCTCTTGGCACCTTCATTCGGTTTCAAATCATGTAATTTCATGCTGTTTTGCCTATTCTTCGATCAGCACCAGGTGATTGACTTTTAACAACATCCCACGCAGAGATGGTGTATCGAGATGTTGAACCGTCTGGTTCATCCGCCTCAATCCTAATGCCCGGATGGTTGCCTTATGCTTCACAGAATATCCAATCGGGCTCTTGATGAGCGTGATCTGGATCTTCTTGGGTTCGGTTTTCTTGGATTTAGCCATCTTTCCTGCGCTCCCAGAAAGGTGCCAGCTCCTTGGGTGATTTTCCGCGCCAGGCCGCTTCTTCCTGGTAGTCTTTTAATTGGTCCAGCGCATGCATAGTAGCAAATACAACGTTTAAAATATTGCTGCTTCCCAGGGACTTGGTCAGGATATCTGAAATTCCCGCCGCTTCGAGCACAGCACGCACGCCGCCGCCTGCAATCACGCCTGTTCCTGCCGATGCAGGTTTGAGCAGCACTCTTGCTCCAGAGACTTTTCCAATCACTTCATGAGGGATAGTGGATTTATAAGTGGAGACTTTGTGAATTGCTTTTCGAGCACGCTCCGAGGCCTTTCGCATCGCATCGGGAACGGCATTGGCTTTTCCCATACCCACTCCCACACTCCCCCGGTTGTCACCTACCACAACAGTGACGCGGAATGAGAACCGGCGGCCGCCTTTCACTACTTTCGCGACGCGAGCAATATCCACCACCCTCTCATCCAGCTCTTGTGTTGTATATTCAGAAAATTCATATTCCGACATAATCAGCTCCTCGCAGAGAATTCCAGCCTGTGCCTCCAGGCGGATTCACCCTGCTAGAATTCCAGTCCACTTTCCCGTGCCGCGTCTGCCAGGGCTTTCACCCGACCGATATATCTGTATCCGCCGCGGTCGAACACAACTTGCTTTATGCCTTTCGCTTTTGCGCGTTCGGCAAGAGCCTTTCCTACCTCAGCAGCCTGTTCAGCTTTCTTCTTTCCGCTCATTTTCCCGCGCAGGTCATGATCCAGAGTCGAGGCCGAGGCCAGGGTGCGTCCCTGAGAGTCATCGATAATCTGTGCATAAATTTCTGCCAGGCTGCGGAATACATTCAGGCGAGGTCTTTGAGATGTGCCGGTGACGTGTTTTCGCACCCGGACATGCCGGCGCTCACGTGCTGAAGAACGAGACTTGTTTGCCATCATTACACCTTGCCTGCTTTACCAGCCTTTCGACGGATTTGTTCAGAGAGATATTTTATGCCTTTACCCTTGTATGGTTCAGGAGGTCTGACTTTGCGAATATCCGCTGCCACCTGGCCGACAATTTCTTTGTTGTAGCCCAACACTTTTATCTGGCGTGTTTTAGGTTCGACTTCGAAACTGATACCAGTTTTAGGTTCAATAATCACAGGGTGAGAATAACCCACATACAGCACCAGGTTTTTTTCATTCACTTCGGCGCGGTAGCCAACGCCGTTTATCTCCAGGATTTTCTCAAAACCAGTATGCACACCGACTACCATATTATTGATCAACGCGCGCGTCATCCCGTGCAGGGCGCGCTGCGTGCGTTGATCCGATTTACGTTTTACTTCGATGACGCCATCCTGGTAGGAGATCTCAATTTCAGGTGAAAAAGTTCGCTCCATTTCACCCTTCGGCCCTTTAATATGCACGTTCGAGCCATCGACCTCAACATCAACCCCATTCGGGATTACCACTGGCATCCGACCTATTCTTGACACGTTATCTTACCTCCTTGGAGTCCTGGACATACACTCGGAGATTGTGTCCGGGGATTAATTCCCCAAACAGCATCCAACCATCCAGCTCCAACCATCACCAGACCTTGCATAAGATTTCGCCGCCCACACCGAGCTGCCGGGCGCGCTGTCCAGTCATGACGCCCTTTGGTGTCGAGATAATCGCGATCCCGATTCCAGAGAGCACCCAGGGTATTTCTTTTTTACCCGAGTACACACGCTTGCCAGGCCGGCTGATGCGTTCCAATCCTGAAATGACTGGACGACGCTCTCGCCTCTCGCCGACGTACTTCAAACGCAAGCGAAGCACTTTTGAACCCTCGATTTTGCCATCGGCGATCTCAAAATTCGTGATAAAGCCTTCTTCTTTCATAATTTTGGCTATCGCGACTTTAATTTTTGAGCTCGGAAAAGCAACCGTGTTATGCCCGGCCATCACCGCATTTCGCATGCGGGTCAACATATCGCTAATAGGATCAATCACACTCATTATTCCATCCTCCATTACCTACCAGGAAGACTTAACCACACCAGGGATTTTCCCTTGTAGGGATAATTCCCGGAAGCAAATCCGGCATAATCCGAACCTGCGTATGTAGCCGCGCGGTCGACCGCAGATTTTGCAGCGGTTGCGGACTCGAGTCTCAAACTTGCGCCGCTCTTCTCTGATCGGCATACATTTCTTGGCCATTGATTACCCTTCCTTCCTGAACGGCATACCAAGCATCTGCAATAACTGGCGTCCGTGATCATCACTTCTCGCAGTTGTCACGATGGCGATTTCCATTCCTCGAAGCTTATCGATTTTGTCATACTCGATTTCAGGGAATACCAGCTGTTCTCTCAATCCCAATGTGTAATTTCCTCGCCCATCAAAGGAATTCGGGGAAATCCCACGGAAATCACGCACGCGCGGTAATGCTACATTCATCAACCGGTCCAGGAATGACCACATCCTTTCACCGCGTAAGGTAACTTTGACACCGATCGATCTGCCTTCACGTAATTTAAAGGCTGCGATGCTCACGCGCGCTTTTGTGACTACCGGTTTTTGCCCTGTGATCTGAGTTACATCTGAAACTGCCGCGTCCAGGGCTTTCGGATTGTCGAGGGCTTCTCCCAGGCCGATATTGACCACAACCTTTTCTACTCGCGGAACCTGCATGACATTCTCCAGGTTTAGCGATTTCATCAATGCCGGCACAACCTCTTTTTGATAGCGTTCTTTTAGTATCTGACTCATCTCTATACTCCTGATTTGCCCTGTTAATCGAACTCGGAATTGCATTGCTTGCAGGCACGTTTCACCCCATCTTCTGATCGATGGAAGTTCACACGTGTGGTTTTACTGCAAGTAGGGCAGACCAGCATGACATTCGAAATCGAGATCGGTGCTTCAAATTCAATGATCCCCGGACTGATCGACCGACGTCCCTGAGTTTCGACCTGTTTCTGGTGTTTCTTACGCAGGTTTACTCCCTGAACGACCAGACGCTCAACATCCGGGATGACGCGAATCACCAAACCGCGTTTTCCTTTATCTTCCAGGCGGCCGCTGATTACTTCGACCGTATCACCTTTGCGAATTTTTACTCTCACTGCACTACTCCCGTTCTTCTCCTGGCTCCACTACCTAAAGTACTTCCGGAGCCAGAGAAACGATTTTCATAAAACCCTTCTCACGTAACTCTCGTGCTACCGGGCCAAAAATACGTGTGCCTTTTGGATTCTTTCCATCGGTATCCAAAATCACCGCGGCATTATCGTCGAAACGAATGGAAGAACCATCTTCCCGCCGCCATTCTTTAGCGCAACGGACGATAACCGCCCGGACAACTTCACTCTTTTTTACAGCACCCTGAGGAGAAGCCAGCTTGACGGTGGCGACAACCACATCACCAATGCGACCATATCGCCGGGACGAGCCGCCCATAACATGGATCACCAGCAACTCACGAGCGCCAGTATTATCCGCAACTTTTAAGCGCGATTCGTGCTGGATCATTTCTATACCTCCAAACTAAGGCTTTCCTCAGCCTCTGCCGCAGCGATATCGTGGCGCAGGATTTGCTCCACCACCCATCTTATATGACGTGAAAGCGGGCGGCTTTCCACAATCGAAACATGATCACCAATCTGGCAGCCCAACTCATCGTGAGCCATTACTCTCCTGCGCGTATGGATAACTTTCTTATACAAGCGATGCCTGTAGGTTCGGCTGATCTGCACTACAACCGTCTTATCCATTTTGTCGCTGGTCACTACGCCAGTCATACGGCGTCTAGTATTCATCATGCACCTTCCGATTCAATTTCGCGCTCACGAAGTATCGTTCCCAGGCGGGCGATTTGACGGCGAGTAATTCCCAGGCGAGAGTGATCGGTTAACTCACCCGTGGCTTGTTGAAAACGTAAGTTCATCAATTCTTCCTGTGCGTCATTCAGCCGCCCGGTTAGTTCATTGGTCGACAATTCACGCAATTTCTTATTTTTCTCGGACATCATTCAGCTCCTGCTTGGTCCTGGCGCTGGACGATTTTAGTCCTGATGGCGAGTTTATATTGGGCCAGATTGAGCGCTTCCTTAGCTATCTCATCGGGGATACCGCCGCCTATCTCGAACATGATCCTCCCTGGACGAACGACCGCAACCCAGTACTCAACGTTGCCTTTACCCTTACCCATGCGGGTTTCGGCAGGTTTACGAGTGACCGGCTTATCGGGAAAAATTCGAATCCAGAATTTTCCGCGCCGTTTCATTGCCCGGACGATCGCCCGGCGGGCGGCTTCAATCTGGCGGGCTGTCACCCAGCCAGGTTCCATCGCTTTTAGGCCGAAATCACCGAATATTACTTCCGCACCTCGGTAAGCTTTGCCTCTCATTCGGCCGCGCATTTGCTTGCGCCACTTTACACGTTTTGGCATCAACATAATAATTACCTTTCTTTAGTGCTTCGCCATGCAAGATCGTTGGGACTGGATTGTCTCTTTACTGACCGCCCACCACCAATCTCTGGTCAACTAATTACTCACTGACGTAAACACCCTCCGTAGATTCGAGCCTATCTTCGACCTCAGGAAGCACTTCACCGCGATAAATCCACACTTTTACTCCGATGCGCCCATAAGTCGTCAGGGCTTCGGCTTTCGAATAATCAATGTCCGCCCTGAGTGTCTGGCGAGGTACCTGGCCTTCGCGCATATTGATCGTGCGCGCCATTTCAGCCCCGCTTAACCTGCCGGAAACCTCGACTCGGATGCCCAGGCCTCCTTCACGCATGGCCTGCTGGATCGATCTCTTCATCGCTCGCTGATGGCTGATCCGCCGTTCAAGCTGGTCGGCAATATTCAGCGCGACCAGATAAGCATCCAGATCAGGCTCTTTAATCTCCTTGATTTCAAGATCGATCTTCTTGCCGACTTCGGCTTCTAATATTCCGCGGATTTTTTTGACATTTTCACCTTTTCGGCCGATTAGAATGCCTGGTTTGGCCGTGTTCACTATTACCTTGACCTTGCCAGGAAATCGTTCAATATCTACCCGCGAGACACCCGCCTTAGGCGCTTCGCCGCGCACCAATTCGCGCAATCGAAAGTCCTGGTGCAGGTTGTGAACGTAATCCAAACCTTCGGCATACCATCGACCTTCCCAGGTCTTATTTATCCCCAGGCGAAAACCAATTGGATTTATTTTTCGACCCATAATATCTCCTCGACTCAGCCTTCTCGCTCGCGCAGGACCACAGTTATATGCGATGAACGGCGCAGCCAGGGTTTAAACCGGCCGCGAGCGCCGAACCGGCGCCATTTCCGTGTAGGAGCTTCATCCGCAAAAACACGGTGGATATACATGTCATCGCGGCTGACGCCAAAATTCTCTTCTCCGTTGGCCATCGCCGAAGCAAGCACCTTGGCAATCGGCCTGGCTGCCCGGTTCTGAACGAAGTTCAACACGTTCATCGCCTCGACTGCGCCTTTGCCGCGCACCAGATCCGCAACAAGGCGTACCTTTTGAGCCGAAATGGAGATAAAACGGGCGTGGGCAAAAATATCCGTAGCCATGAGTTAATTACCTCGCCCTTTTCTCAGCAACATGCCCACGAAATGTGCGGGTAGGGGCAAACTCACCTAATTTATGCCCGACCATATTCTCCGTGATGTAAATCGGCACGTGGCGCCGGCCGTCGTGTACTGCAATCGTGTGGCCTACCATCTGGGGGAATATGGTGCTGTCACGACTCCAGGTGCGAATCACCTTTTTGTCGCCTTTGTCATTCATGGCAATGATTTTATTCATCAATTTTGGGTCAACAAACGGCCCTTTTTTCAGCGATCTTCCCATATGTCTTACTCTCCATTCTCTCTCAGCTCCCTCTGCAATCCATCAGGTCATGATACCCGGTAGGCATCGGAAGCCGAACACTGAAAGTGGACTAGCGGCGTTTCTTTCCTCGCCGGCGAACGATATATTGATCGGTTCTTTTATTCCGGCGGGTCTTGTATCCCAGGGTAGGCTTACCCCAGGGGCTCTTTGGGCTGGGCATACCAATCGGCTGGCGTCCCTCACCACCACCATGTGGGTGGTCTCGTGGCGACATCGCCGTACCACGCACTGTGGGTCGGATGCCGAGATGTCTCTTCCGTCCAGCCTTGCCTAACTTCACATTGCTGTGATCGAGATTGCCTACCTGTCCTATCGTGGCATAACACTCCTGGCGTACAAGCCGCACTTCACCCGAAGGTAAGCGAATTTGAGCAAATTCGCCTTCCTTAGCCAGCAGTTGCGCTGCACTGCCCGCAGAACGAACCAGCTGGCCGCCGCGCCCGGGTTTCAACTCGATGTTATGCATCATCGTACCCACCGGGATATTGGCGATTGGCAGGCTGTTTCCAGGGCGGACTTCTGCTTCCGGTCCGGCAAGCAGGACATCCCCCACGTGTACGTCAATCGGCGCGACGATATAGCGTTTTTCACCATCCGCGTAAAACAACAAAGCCAGCCGTGCGGTCCTGTTGGGATCGTATTCAATCGCTGCAACCCGTGCGGGGATCCCGCGTTTATCTCGATTGAAATCTACCAGGCGCATCTGCTGGCGGTTACCACCGCCTCGATGCCGCACAGTAACACGCCCGTGGACGTTTCGCCCTCCGCTTTTTCGAAGCGGGATGATCAGCGACTTTTCAGGGTGATCTTTCGTGATTTCTTCGAATGTGTAACCCGTCATGTTTCTTTGACCGGGGGTTGTAGGCTTATACTTTTTTACACCCATCACTTCACTCCTTCAAATACCCCGATCGTATCACCTGGAGCCAGTGTCACAATCGCTTTCTTATAAGCCGAGCGACGCACAGACGTCCGCCGGCTGCGTTGGTTCTTCTTCTGTTTCATCGGCATGCTGATGATATTTACCCGGAGCACATTCACATCGAATGCGTCTTCGACGGCTTCCTTGACGATGCTTTTCGTCGCCTCGTTGGCAACTTCGAAGGCGTATTGATGTAATTTTCCGTTGAGGTAATTCGATTTTTCAGTAATGATCGGGCGGCGAAGTACTTCATGTATGTTGGTCATTGCGCCCTCCAATTATTTAAGCACCGACACCAGTAAATCCAACGCCGGTAATGGCAGGATCAGCCGGTCAAATGTCATCAGGTCGCGTATGTTGATATAGCTGGCCAGCAGGGCTTTCGCGTCCGGAAGATTGCGAGTGGAAAGGTATACTTTCTGCGTTTCATCATTCTTTTCATGATATAAGATCAACGCACTGGCATCCCCGACCAACCTGTCCAATGCCTGTACCATGAGCTGGGTCTTGATCTCTGGCAGGGCCAGGGCGTCCAGGATCACGATTTCCTTTTCGGCTGCCTTAACCGAGAGAGCAGAACGTAGTGCAGCCCTGCGCATTTTTCGCGGCATATCCAACGAGTGATCGCGCGGCTTGGGAGTAAAGATTTTTCCGCCGCCCACCCATTGAGCCGCACGGATCGATCCCTGCCGGGCGCGTCCAGTCCCCTTCTGACGCCAGGGTTTTCGTCCACCACCCGACACATCCTTCCGGCCTTTGGTGCTATGCGTCCCGAGGCGTGCATTTGCCATCTGTCGGACGAACGCCTGGTGCATCAAATCAGTATTAACAGGGGCTTCGAAGATTTCGGCTGGCAATTCAACCTTGCTGACCTTCTGGCCTTCCATGTTCAAAACATCAACTTCCATTTTTCTAGACTCCTATTTCGGATCGCCGCGCAGCTTACTGCTTTCGGGCTCCCTTGATCTGGACGATTCCACCGCGCGATCCAGGCACGGCGCCGCGTATACCCAGCAAGTTTCGTTCTGGATCGACCAGGACGATTCTGAGATTCGCAACGGTCACACGATCAGTACCCATATGACCCGGTCCACGTGCTCCCTTATAGGTCCTGCCCGGGGTTGTACCCGAACCGCGCGAACCAGGCGCACGTTGGCGATCCGATTGGCCATGGGTTTTTGGGCCGCCGCGGAAGTGGTAGCGCTTTACAGCTCCTGCGAAACCCTTCCCCTTACTGGTCCCAATCACATCCACAGCATCTCCGACTGAAAAGACGGTCACGGTAACTGCGTCCCCTTCATTCAACTCGGGATTCTTCTCTCGAAATTCACGTAAAAAGCGCAACGGAGGTAGATCATTGCGCTTAAGATGCCCGAGCTGGCCACCAGAAAGCCTTTTCTGCTTGACTTCACCAAAACCCAGCTGGACCGCTGAATAACCATCTCGATCAGGCAGTCGCACCTGCGTCACATAACATGGCCCAGCTTCGACGAGTGTCACCGGGATTACAGCCCCACTCTCATCGAAAATCTGGGTCATTCCGACTTTCTTGCCAATCAGCCCTTTCAACATCTCATTTGTCTCCTAAAATTTCGGTTTTCTGGGGACTGTCAGTCTGGGCCAGACTGCATCATCCCTGTCACAGCGCAGTCAAGCAATCGTCCGAGGAACTGTGTTTTTGAGCTCCACGGTGCCGATTGTTCTTACGCTGCCTATTTTTGTGCGTTTATTTCAAGAGAAGGTCAATACCAGAAAAATTTCCAGATCAGCCTAAATCTTGATTTCAATATCCACTCCAGCAGGCAGATTGAGGCGCATCAACATATCGATCGTTTTTGAATCAGGATCCAAAACATCGATCAGGCGATTATGTGTGCGGATTTCAAAATGCTCGTGTGAATCCTTGTCGATAAAAGTCGAGCGGCGTATTGTAAACCGTTCTATCCGTGTTGGCAAGGGTACAGGACCAACAACTCGTGCACCGGTTCGTTCAGCGGTTTCAACAATGCGTTTCGCCGAATTGTCGAGAACACGGTGATCATAGGCTTTCAAGCGGATGCGGATTTTTTGCTTTGCCATAAAATAATCCTATTCCAGTATCTTGGTGATCACGCCTGCGCCGACGGTCAACCCGCCTTCACGGATGGCGAACTTAGAGCCCTGCTCCAGCGCCACCGGCACGAT
>Ga0209254_10006252_pt1 | contig 10986 bp, 9 predicted proteins | sample FrelakmetDIP11DI_FD_187148 | JGI IMG/M metagenome (GOLD analysis project Ga0209254, IMG submission 187148) | Freshwater lake sediment microbial communities from the University of Notre Dame, USA, for methane emissions studies - DIP11 DI (SPAdes)... | ecosystem: Environmental > Aquatic >... | reverse complement strand
CTCCGTGAGCGTCACGCCAGTCGTCGGCGGTCCGTAGTGCCCCGGCATCACCGCGCCGATCGCGAAAATGTTTTCCTCAGGCACGGAGCCTCTCCCCGTCGGGATCGATGAAGCAGGGCGGGCCGACCTTCACCCGCACCTTCGCGCCGGCGAGCGGCGACACCGCCCACAGCGTTTCGCCGTGCCGCGCGCGACCGTTGGCGACGAGCGCCAGCGCGATCCACGCATCGAGATGCGGGCTCCGGCACCACGACGTTATGTGCCCCAGCATCGGGTTCGGCGGCGCGCGGTCGGGATCGACGACGATCTTGGCGCCGCGCGGCATCGGCGCGCCGTCCAGCGCGGTGAGCCCGACGAGCTGCCAGCGGTCGGGGGCCTGCAGCGCCGGCCGCGACAGCAGAGGCTTTCCGACACACCACTTGGCGGCACTGACGAGCTTGCCCATGCCGAGGTCATCGGCGGTGGTGCGGCCGTCGGCCTCCGCCCCGACAACGACGTGGCCCTTCTCGATGCGCAGCGTGCTCATCGCCTCGGTACCGTACGGCATGATCCCGAATTCCGCTCCCGCAGCGAGCACCGCCTTCCACATCGCGCGGCCGCGGTCGGCCGGCACGTGGATCTCGCAGGCGAACTCCCCGGAATAGCTCATCCGGAGGAGGCGGGCGGGAACGGGACCGGTGGCGGTGCGCACGTGACCGGCGCCGACCGCGAGGAACGGGAACGCTGCATTCGACAGGTCGATGTCGACGATCTTCGCGAGCACCTGCCGCGCGCGCGGGCCGGACACCGCGGCGGCGGCCCATTGCTCGGTCACCGATGTCACGAAGACCTGGAGCTCGGGCCAGTCGGCCTGCAGCAGCAGCTCGAGGTGCTGCATGACCTTGACGGCGTTCACGGTGGTCGTCGTCATCAGGTAGTGCGCGGGCGCGAGGCGCGACGTCGTGCCGTCGTCGAACACCATGCCGTCGTCGCGCAGCATCACGCCGTAGCGGCAGCGGCCCACGGCCAGCGTATCCCACCGGTTGCCGTAGACGCGATTCAGGAATTCCGTGACATCACGTCCCTGCAGCTCGATCTTGCCCAGCGTCGAGACATCGACGATGCCGACGCTGGTGCGCACGTTCTTTGCCTCGCGCAGCGCGGCATCGTCGGCCGATTCGCCGGCCCGCGGGTACGAGTGCGGCCGTTTCCAGAAGCCCGCGTTGACGAAGCGCGCGCCATGCGCGACATGCCAGTCGTGCATTGCAGAGAAGCGCGTCGGTGCGACGTGCACGCCGGCCTCGAGGCCCGGGAACGCGCCCAGCGCCACGGGCGTGTAAGGCGGGCGGAAGGTCGTTGTGCCCACTTGTGGAATCGGCAGAGCGAGTTTTTCCGCCAGCAGCGCGAGTCCGACGATGTTGGACAGCTTGCCCTGATCGGTGCCCATGCCGAGTGTCGTGTAGCGCTTGAGATGCTCGACCGACTGGTAGCCCTCGCGCGCCGCGAGCGCGATGTCCTCGACCGTGACGTCGTTCTGCCAGTCGACGAAACGCTTGGCACCTCGGGTGCGCGCCGGCACGCTCCAGAGCGGCCGCGGCACGCCGGTCGCAACCGGCTCGGCATGCGGAACAGCGAGGCGATCGCCGGCAGGAAAGCCCGCCTGCGCAGCGGCGGCCAAGCCTGCGGCGTGCCCCTCCGCCAGCGCGCTGGCCAAGTCGAAGCGGCCGTTCGCCGCGCCCACCGGCGTCATCGGCGAAGGCGTGCCGTCGGGCACGAAGGTGGCGAGCGTGTCGTCGTAGCGCAGCTTGCCGCGCGCCTGCGAATGGAGGTGGACGGCGGGGTTCCAGCCGCCGGACAGCGCGACAAGATCGCACTCGATGCGCCGGACGCTGTGCCCGGCCAGTGGAGAAATGTCGACTGCGGCAACGCGTACCACGCCATGCGCGCCGACGATGGCGGACTTCGCAACGATCGGCAGGCCAGCCTCGCGTGCCGCATGTGGCAACGCGCCATCGAGGCCCGGGCCCGCGCGCGGGTCGACGATCGCTGTGACCACGACCCCCGCGCCGTGCAACGCGAGCGCGGTCGCGTACGCGCTGTCGTTGTTGGCGAACACCACGGCGCGCGTGCCGGGTCGCACCGCATAGCGCTCGACGTACGTGCGGACAGCGCCCGCCAGCATCGTTCCCGGCAAGTCGTTGTTGGCGTAGGCGATGGGGCGCTCGTGCGCGCCGGCGGCAAGCACAATCGCTTTGGCGCGAAGCTTCCACAGGCGCTGGCGCGGCGTCCACTCAGTACCCGCCCGGCCGCCCGAAGGATACTGTGCGCCCCCTCGGGGGGCAGCGAACGAAGTGAGCGTGGGGGCCGTTCCAAGCTGGGCGGGGAGGTGATCCGTGACGCGCTCGATCAGTCCGACGAGATTGCCGTCGTAGCAGCCGAACGCGGTGGTCCGGGTCAGCAGCGTGACGTCGGAATGCGCCGCGAGGTCGGCGACGGTTGCCGCGATCCATTTCGCAGCGCCCGATCCGTCGACGGTCGCGGCGGCGCCGAGCAGGCTGCCGCCGAAGACGTGACTCTCGTCGCAGAGCACGACGCGCGCGCCGGCGTGCGCTGCGGCGCGGGCGGCGGCGAGCCCGGCGGGACCCGCGCCGATCACGAGCACATCGCAATGCGCGTACTGGTGCTCGTAGGCATCGGGATCGGGCAACGTTGCGACACGACCCATGCCCGCGGCGTGGCGGATCGCGCGCTCGTACCGAAGCCACCACTGCGGCGTCGGCGGCCACATGAACGTCTTGTAGTAGAAACCCGCGGGCATGAGCCGTGACGCGAGATCATTGATCGCGCCGATATCGAAGCGCACGGAGGGCCAGCAGTTCTGGCTCGTGGCTTTGATCCCGTCGCAGAGCTCCAGCATGGTCGCGCGAACATTCGGCTCGGTGCGCGCGCCCACGCCGAGCTGGACGAGCGCGTTGGGCTCGTCGACGCCGGCGCCGACGATGCCGCGGGCCCGGTGATACTTGAAGCTGCGACCGACGAGATGCACACCGTTGGCGAGCAGCGCCGCGGCCAGCGTGTCGCCCGCGTAGCCTTCGTACCCGACGCCGTCGAACTCGAAGCGCAAGGGTTGCGCGCGATCGACGATCCCGCCATCGGGCAGTCGGCAGCGCTGCGTCACGGCGCGGCTCGCGGTGGCGGGGCGCCGGGTTCGGCGCTCGCCAGGATGTCATGCGTGCGCGTATCGCGGTTGAGCCTGAACCATTGCCGGCAGCCGGCGCTGTGCGACCACCACTCGACGTGCGGCCCCATCGGATTGTCGCGGACATAGACGTAGCGAACCCATTCCGCTTCCGGGGCCTCCGGCGCGGGTCGCCGCACCGTCGCATCGCCGCCATAGGTGAACTCGATCTGGTTGCGCGGCCCGCACCACGGGCAGGGGATCAGCAGCATGCCCGTCCCGACGTAAGAGGTACGAATTCAGTGCGCCCAGGCATGGGGTCCCGCCCCCTTTTCGTCGATCGTCCGGCCTTCGGCGAAGCGCTCGAGCGTGAACGCGGCGTTGAGCGCATGCGGCTCGTCGCGCACGATCGTGTGGGCGAGGAGCCAGCCGGACGCGGGCGTGGCCTTGAATCCGCCGTAACACCAGCCGCCCGACATGTAGAGACCCTTGACCGGCAGCTTGCCGATGATGGGGCTGCCGTCCATCGTCATGTCGCAGACGCCGCCCCAGGTGCGCATCATTTTGAGGCGCCCGAAGCTCGGGAAGAGCGCAAGGCAGGCGGCGACGAAATGTTCGATCACCGGCAGGTTCCCGCGTTGCGAGTAGGAATTGCAGAAATCGAGATCGCCGCCCATCACGAGCTCGCCCCTGTCGGACTGACTGATGTAGAAGTGCACGGCGCCCGACGTGACTACGGTGTCGAGCACCGGCTTGACGGGCTCGGACACCATCGCCTGCAGCACGTGCGACTCGATCGGCAGCTTCAGGCCCGCCATCGCCGCAACGTGGCCGGAATGGCCGGCGACGGCAAGCCCGAGCTTCTTCGTGGCGATGAATCCCTGCGTGGTGTCGACGCCGGTGACCGCGCCGTTCTCGATCCGGATGCCGGTCACCGCGCATTGCTGGATGATGTCGACGCCGCGCGCGTCGGCGGCGCGCGCGTAGCCCCAGGCGACCGCGTCGTGGCGCACGGTGCCCCCGCGCGGCTGCAGGAGGCCGCCCTGGATCGGGAAGCGCGCGTCGGGCGAGCAGTCGAGACAGGGAATCCAGTGCGCGATCTCGTCGCGCGTCATCAACTTCGCGTCGATGCCGTTCAGCCGCATCGCGTTGCCGCGTCGTATCGCCGCGTCAATGTCGGCCGGCGAATGCAGAAGGTTCAGCACGCCGCGCGCGCTGTACATCACGTTGAAGTTGAGCTCCTGCGCGAGCGTCTCCCACAGCTTGAGCGAGAACTCGTAGAAATGGGCGTTGGGATCGAGGTGGTAGTTGGAGCGCACGATCGTCGTGTTGCGCCCGGTGTTGCCGCCGCCCAGCCAGCCTTTCTCCAGCACCGCCACGTTGGCGAGGCCGTGCTCTCTTGCGAGGTAGTAGGCGGTCGCGAGCCCGTGCCCGCCACCGCCGACGACGATCGCATCGTACCGCGGCTTCGGCGCGGGGCTTCGCCATGCGAGCGGCCAATGCTCGTGGTGGCTGCGCGCATTGCGCGCAACGGAGAAGATCGAATATTTCATGGAAGGCGAGGCGCTGCCCGGGTGTCGCAGCCGCGCGCGATCGCTTATTCTAACGGTACCGGGTCGCGCAGAGTTCATCACCCATCGCCAGCCGATCGCCGCGCGGACACGGGGGTTGGAGGCAGGTTGCGCGGAGCGCTGATGAACCTCGACGACTTTCTGTGCCGGCACGGCGTTGTGGCCACGCGGCACGAGCACCCGGCGGTGATGACGGTGGAAGAGTCCGAGCGGCTCGTGCCGAAGCTGCCGGGCGCAAAGACCAAGAACCTTTTCCTGCGCGACAGGAAAGGAAAGCGGCACTTCCTGGTCACGGCGCCGCATGACATGGCGGTCCGCCTCGATGCGCTGGGGGAATTGCTCGGTGCGGGCCGCCTGAGCTTTGCCTCGCCCGAGCGCCTGCAAAAGCATCTGGGGCTGCTCCCCGGCGGCGTGAGCCTCCTCGGGCTCGTCAACGATCCGTCCGGCGCCGTTGAGTTCATCATCGACCAGTCGCTGTGGGACGCCGATGCCGTGCAAGCCCACCCGCTCGTCAACACGGCGACGATGGTCATTCCGCACACCGGTCTCGAGCGTTTTCTATCGGCGACCGGGCACCCGCCGCGAGTGGTCGAGCTGCCGGCGGTTCCCATGGAGTGATGCGCGATTACTGAACCTCCGCGGGCGGCGACCTCGCGTGACGCCGCCGCGCCGTTCCTGGGCCGCCGCGTCAACGGTCTGATCCCGGTCGACGGTCGCCCCGTTCACATTCGTCGCGCGAGCCAGGCCCGCATCTTCAACCCGTAGACGTTGACGACGAGGCCGGCGAAGACCAGCCCCACGCCGGCGATCTGCACCGGCACGAGCGTCTCGTCGAGAAAGAGCGCGCCGCTCGCGAGGCCCGAAACGGGAATCAGCAACGCGAACGGCGAGATGAGCGCCGTCGGATAGCGGTGCAGCAGCGCGTTCCACGTGCCGAAGCCGAACAGCGTCGCGCCGTACGACATCACCAGCACGCAGCCCCACGCGACGAGGCTCATCGAAGCGATGGCGTGCGGAACCGCCCAACCGCCCTCGAACGCGAACGCCAGCGCGGCAAGCGGCAGCGGCGGCACGAGGCTCGACCACACGGTGAGCGCGAACATGTCGGCGCCGTGATCGCCGGCGCCACGCTTGGCGACGATGTTGCCGACCGCCCATGCGAACGCCGCACCGACGACGAGCGCGAAACCGATCAGGGTGCCGGCAAGACCGCCCGCGAGCTTGTACGCGGCGAGCACGATCATGCCGGCCGCGGCGATCGTGCCGCCGGCGAGATTGTGCCGGCGCAGCCGGTCGCCGGCAAACGCAACGGCGAGGCCGATCGTGAAGAACACCTGCACCTGGATCACGAGCGAGGACAGGCCCGCGGGCATGCCCAGCTTGATGCCGAGGAACAGCAGGCCGAACTGGCAGACGCCGATCGCGAAACCGTACGCGACCACGTTGCGCCAGGGCATCGCCGGCGGCCGGACGAAGAACACCATCGGCACCGCGGCGAAGAGGAAGCGCAGCGCCGCGAGCGCGAACGGGGGCACCTCGTCGAGCGCGATCCGGATCGGGACGAACGTATAGCCCCAGAGGGCGACGACTGCGAGTGTCAGCGCGAGATCGCGCGAGGAGAGATGCGTTTTCAAGGGCGGGGACGGAGGTCGGTGCGCGGGCCGCCGGGACGCGGAATTGCGCCGCGCGCAACGTCCAGGCGCTGCCGCGCGAATAGCCTTCGGTCGTCGCCATGGTGCGGCTGGGTTCGCCGGCGCTCAACGGGCCGCTGCCGACCCCAAAGACTGCAAACGAACGTCGAGTGCCGGGTCTGGCCGGCCGACAGGCACGCAGTGAAGGCGTTTGAACTTCCTGTGGGCTTGCCTATCTGCTGAACTCCCCGTCAAGTATGGCCGCGACGTCCTGACGTTTGCCAAGAAGCCTGACCACATCAAGGTGGTCGTGGCGCTCAAAGTAGAACCAGAGCAGCGGAAACCTGGCCACCCGCCAGGTCCTCAAGCCGGGGATGCCCAGCGCCTTACCCAACGTCGGAGAGCCAATTCCTGGATCGATCTCGAGCTGGTCCAGCGCGGCATTGGTAGCCTTGACCAAGGTCATCGCCAATCTGGTCCCGGCTTCCTGGCGGTAGTACCGGACCTCGATCTGCTGGTCGCGCAGCGCCTGCGGGCGAAGAACCGCCGGTTTCAATCGATCTCGCCGCGAGCGATCGCCAGCAGTCCCTTCGCGTCGGCCTTGGTTCGGCGACGTCCTGGCCCGGAGGCCAGCCCCTCTTCGATCAGGTCGCGCAGGCGCTTCCTGGCCTGCTCCTCCTGATCCCGGCGCACCAGGTCGCGGATGTACTCGCTCGTGTTGCCGTAGTTGCCGGCGGAGACGCGCGTGTCGATGTACTCGCGCATCGATTCGGGCAAGGCGAAGCTCATGGTTTGGCGGCTCATGGCGCCATCTTGTCTGTTGTGACAACAGTTGTCAACATCCGACCTTGTCCGGAAAGTCGAAGGTCGGTTGCGACACATTGACAGGCCCTGGGTCACCGAACCACCTCGTCCGCGCGCAGCAGCAGCGACTGCGGAATCGTGAGACCGATTGCCTTCACGGCCTTGGTCGCCTCGGAGCGACCGACGACGATGACACCGGAAGAGGGAACGGACAACGGTACCGGGAGGGCACTGTCGGCGCTTCGTCCATACAAGCGCCTGGCGCCCGGGGTCACTCCATCGCGATTGCGCCAAGCGGCGAACGTCAAGCCGAAACCATGAAACGCGCAAGCCTCCGCAGATCCGGCTCGACACCCAGTCCCGCCGCGGCGGACAGCGTCACGCGGCCATGTTCGATCGCGAGCGGGAACACGTGCTCGCGCAGCGGGCCGGGATTGGCATCCACCTCGGCAAAACCGTGTTCGGCGTCTGCCGCGGCGAGCACGTGCATCGATGCGGCGAGGCCCACGGCATCCGCCCGGGCGTCGCCGATCCGGTCACTTCGTCTTCGCGAAATCGCCGGCGTAGGACCACGCGAAGGCGGCGGCGTCGACGTACTTGCGTAACACCGCATTGGCTCGTTCGACCGTCACGGCCTCGATGCCCTGGTCGATCTTGCCGGCGTATTCCCACGTGCGCCCGAGGTGGGCCTGCTGCGCGAGGCCGCCGACGAGCGCGCTGTCCTGCGCCCGCGCGATGCGGCGCGCCTGCAGCAGCGCGCGTTTCGCGTTGGCGACCTCTTCCGCGGTGAATCCGTCCTTCAGCGCCCGCGCGAACTCCTCGGCGATGGCGACGCGGATCCGCTCCCGGTTTTCGGGGGCGAAGATCGCATACAGGTAGAGCGGCGTGTTTTCCTCGAAGCTGGACAGCGCGAGCCATGTCTGGATCGAGTAGCTCAGGCCCTCGCGTTCGCGCACGCGGCCGGGAATCCGCGATTCGGTCGACGCGCCGAGAACCCTTTCGGCGACGAGCAGCGCGGGCAGGTCCTCGCTGCGGTCGTTGATCGGCAACGGCAGGCGGCCCATCAATGTCGCGTTGGCCTTGTCGGGTGTTTCGCCCGTGAGCACCGTGGGTGCGGGAGGGCGGAACGGATTCGGCACCCGCGCGAAGGGCGCCGGGCTCGCCCAGGCGCCGAACAGTTCGGTCGCCAGTGCGCGGACGGCGTCGGGATCGAAATCGCCGACGATCGCGAGCTCCGCGTTGGCGCCGCCGACGAAGCGCGTGTAGAACGACGCCACCTGATCCAGCGTCACGGCGCTGATCTCGGCCAGCTCCTCGTCAAAGGTCGGAACATAGCGGACCTCGCCCTTGGCCCAGGGGTTGTTCCAGCGCTGTAACGCGCGATCGGCGATGCTTTGCGGATCGGTCCGCTGCTCCTCGAGCGCCGCTACCTGCTCGCGCTTCAGCTTGTCGAACTCGCCCGCGGGAAACGCCGGCTCCCGCAGCGTCTCGGCGACGAGACGCAGGAAATCCGGCAGATGGGCGCGCACGGTCTGGCCGCGCGCCGAGGTCTCGGTTTCACTGCCGCCGAGCGCTAGCTTCGCGCGGAGCTGGTCGAGCGTGTCCTCGAAGGCCTGCCGGTCGCGCTTCTTGGTGCCCAGCGCCAGCATGGCACCGGCCATGCCGCCGCGCGGCGACATGCCTTTGAGCGACGCCTCGTCGCCGTGATGCAGGCGCAGCTGGACCTGCACCGTTGCGCCGCGCGTCTTCTTCGGCAGCAGCGCGACGCGCATTCCGCTCGGCAGCGTGAACCGCTGCGTGCGCCCTTCGAGGTTGGCCGGCGTCGGCTCGAACGCTTCGCCGGCAGAGACGCTGGCATCGCCCTTGTAGTCCTTGACCATGGCGGCGATGTCGACGGCCGGCGGCGCCGACGCGCGATCGGGCTTGGCCTCGGGGACGAACTGCCCCAGCGTGCGGTTCGCCGGCTTGAGGTACTCGAGTGCCACGCGCTGCACATCGGCGGCGGACACCTTGCTCCACTGATCGCGCTGCAGGAAGAAGAGCCGCCAGTCGCCCAGCGCGATCGACTCGGATATCGCCACGCCGAGCTTCTGCGGATCGTTGAAGGTTTCGTCGAACTGGCGCAGCGCCTTCGCGCGCACGCGGTCCACCTCGGCGGCCGTGATCGGCTGCGCGCGGACGCCCTCGACCGTGGCGAGCAGTCCATCGCGGGCGGCGGCGAGCGAATCGGTGGTCGGCACCTGTGCCCAGAAGATGATGTTGCCCGGATCGGCGAGCGTGAAATTCCAGGCTTCGACGGCGGTCGCCTTCCTTTTCTCGACGAGCGCCTGGTACAGCCGGCCCGCGGGCTCCACCGTCATCACCTCGCCCAGCGCCTCGAAGGCGATCGCGTCGGGATGCGCGCCGGGCACGGTGTGGTAGAGCGCGGCGACGTACTGCGTCCCGCCCACGCGGCGCACCGTGACCGTGCGCTCGCCGTCCTGCACCGGCTCTTTGGTGTACAACGCCGGCAGGGTCCGCGCCGGCCTCGGAATCGGGCCGAACGTCTTCGCGATCTGGGCGAGCGTGCGCTCGGGGTCGAACCGTCCGGCGACGATCAGCACCGCATTGTCGGGCTGGTAGTGCAGCCGGTAGAACGCCTGCAGCCGGCCGATGTCGACGTTCTCGATGTCCGAGCGCGCGCCGATCGTCAGGTTGCCGTAGTTGTGCCAGTCGAAGGCGGTGGCCTGCAGCCGGCCCCAGAGCACGCGCTGCGGACTGTTCTCGCCGCTCTCGAATTCGTTGCGGACCACCGTCATTTCGGTGTCGAGGTCCTTTTTAGCGACGAACGAATTCACCATCCGGTCGGCTTCCATCGCGAGCGCCCAGTCGAGATTCTCGTCCGAGGCGGTGAAGGTCTCGAAATAGTTGGTGCGATCGAAGAAGGTCGTGCCGTTCATCCGCATGCCGCGGCGCCCGAGCTCCTGGAAGATGTTCGGATTCGAGGGCGTGCCCTTGAACAGCAGATGCTCGAGCAGGTGCGCCATGCCGGTCTCGCCGTAGCTTTCCTGCCGCGAGCCGACGAGATAGGTGACGTTGACCGTTGCCGTGGGCTTGGTCGCGTCCGGAAACAGCAGCACCCGGAGACCGTTGGGAAGCGTGTACTCGGTGATGCCTTCGATCGAAGCACCCTGGGTGACGCCTGGCGGCAGCGCGGCGTGCGCCAAGGAGGCGAAAAAGGCGAAGGCGGCAACGGCGAAGAGCCGTACGGTGCGATGGTGAAGGGCCAAGGGCATGGGGGTCTCGACAGTGAAAACCGGGAGCGCGCGCGGGAGTATAGCGGCGCGCCGAAGGCGAAAAGGGGACAGACCACGTTTGCTCTACGAATTGGAGAGCCGAAGAGCTGCATCTCGCAGAACAACCGTGGTCTGTCCCCTACCTCCGACCACGCGCGGCGCGATCGGTTCACGGGCGCGGTGCGCCGCGGCAACCGGTCGCCGGGTATGGGTGGCCGGGGCCGCGGGTGTCGTGCGGGCGGCCCCGGGGCGCCGGCTGCCGGGAAACTCCGCGGCCTTATTGACGTTTACGTAAACGTAATGTAAGTTCTTCATCGCGATGCCGAACGCCGATGAGGGGTAAGCTTTCCGCTTTGCGAGCGGCGCGAAGTCGCGCCGTCCACGCGCAGGAGCCCGCCATGAACGACACGAGCCCTCCACCGCTCGTCTACAAACCGGCCAACAAGGTCCGCTTCGTCACGGCGGCCTCGCTGTTCGACGGCCACGACGCGTCGATCAACATCATGCGGCGCATCCTGCAGTCGACCGGCTGCGAGGTGATCCACCTC
>Ga0209254_10006251_pt1 | contig 10987 bp, 13 predicted proteins | sample FrelakmetDIP11DI_FD_187148 | JGI IMG/M metagenome (GOLD analysis project Ga0209254, IMG submission 187148) | Freshwater lake sediment microbial communities from the University of Notre Dame, USA, for methane emissions studies - DIP11 DI (SPAdes)... | ecosystem: Environmental > Aquatic >... | reverse complement strand
GTCAGGACAATGACGATTATTCCTTTGCCGATGACGAACACCGATGATTTCTCTTTTAAATCGGCCTGTTTCATACGATAAGCATAGCATCCCCATAGGAGAGAAATCTATACCCTTTGGTGACGGCATCGGCATAGGATTGCATCAGCCTTTCCTTACCGCAGAGAGCGGATGTGAGCATGAGAGGCGTTGAACCCGGGAGGTGAAAATTCGTGACGAGCGAATCGATTACCCTGAAGGAATAGCCGGGGTATATAAACATGTCGGTCATTCCGCTCAAACGGCCGTTCAGGGTTGTCAGGACGCATCTCCCGCTCGCGAATCCCTCTATTGCCCGTGTTGTGGTTGTTCCGACAGTGATAATTCTTTTGCCGGAAGCCTTTGTTTCCTCAATATCAGAAAGGAGTTGTTTGTCCATCTCAAAATATTCGGTGTCCATACTGTGATCTTCAACGTGCTCTGCCCTGACAGGCCTGAATGTACCGATGCCTACATGCAATGTCAGTTCCCGCACGCGAATGCCTTTCGCCCTGATCTCCTTCAGCAATGTGTCTGTAAAGTGGAGTCCTGCAGTGGGCGCTGCTATAGAACCTTCGTTCCTTGCATAGACTGTCTGATAGGTCTGCTTGTCGGATTCGTCCGGCTTCCGTTTTATATAGGGCGGCAACGGCATAGCGCCGTATTTCCAGATTACCTCCATAAGATCGCCCTGACAGACGAGGCGGGCGTTTTTCCCTTCAAGGAGTTCAACCTGAAGTTCATCTGAAACACGTAGTCTCCCGCTATAATTTCCCCGCGAGAGGACTTCCCACGCATTATCTCCCATGTGCCTGATGAGCAGGATTTCGAGCATGCCGCCGTCTGGTTTGAAGGCGGAAATCCTTGCCGGGAAGACCTTTGTGTTATTCATTATCAGCATATCCCCTGCGGCAAGATACGCGGGAAGGTCGGAAAAACGCTTATGTTCTGTTGTGCCGTCCCTGTGGAGCACGAGGAGGCGCGAGCCGGTGCGTTCTGTTAACGGCCTTGTTGCGATGAGATGCTGGGGCAGAGGGAAATCGAAATCAGCGGTCTTCATAGAATAGAATCGACGTTCCGGGATAAAAAAAGGAGAGAATCTCCCGGTATTTAGACCCTTCACGCGCCATCTGGAGCGTGCTCCACTGACAGAGGCCGACTCCGTGGCCGTATCCCTTTCCCTCGAATACGAAGGGATCTTCATCCCCCGCTATCGAAAAATTCGTGCTCGGCAGGCGGCTCCAGCCAAGGGCTTTTCTGAGGTCGGTTGCGTTGACGGTCTGCGTTCCCGAAGAGTGCACGATATCGAGCTGTTTTACACGATTCGTTGAGGTGAAAGACTTTATCATGATCATTTTTATCCCCGTGATATTTAACGCCTTTTCGATCTCCGCAGCCGGGATGCTTCGTTCCCATGTTGCATAGGGAGAGAGCGTACACCCTGTCTCGACGGAATGCAAGAACGGATAACTCTTCCCGAAGACTTCCTCGGGGTTTTCTGTTTTGCCGCCGCAGGTCGAGTGATAGAATGACTGTATCGGTTTTCCGTTAAACGTGAGCACCTCGTCTTTTGTTTCCTCGATCGCCGAGGAAACCCGGGCATCGGGATTATTCCCTTTATATACCTGGTGGAGGACCGATGAAGCGATGTCGTAGATCGCATTTCCGTTCGTCATCTTCTGATAGAGCGCATAGGTCCTGGTGACGACTGCCTGTGCCTTTAATGCCTCCTTGTGCCAGTCAGGGCTCACCTCTACGGCAACAACGTCCTTAACGTACTCTTCGAGCGGTATCTCGTTGACCACATAGAGTCCTTCTTCGCTTTTCCATACAGTGATATTCCCAGTATATTTTGTGCCCATGACGAGGAGGTCCCCCTCCATGGCCCCGATCTTCTCAAGATGTTCATTCTTTGCAGGCAGTTTCGGGTAGGTCTCATTAAGGATGAGCACCTTAATAGTTTCAGCGGCATAGGCAGCTCCGAGCATCATCAGGAGGAATGCTGCGGTGTTGCAAAGAAGAAGGATTTTTCTCGTCACGCTCCGCTTACCTCTTCCCGAAGAGCCAGAACAGGAAGGTCAGGAGCAGGCTCAGCAGAATGCTTGTGGCCAAAGGAAAATAGAACGTGAAATTATTCTTCTGGACCATGATGTCCCCGGGAAGCCTTCCTATCCGTGGAATCTTGCCTGCGGCAAGAAACAGGACACCGATGGCGATCATGACGATGCCGAGCCCTATGAACAATTTTCCGATATGTGGTATTCCGTCTGTCATAGTGTATTGGTTCTCCAAAAAATACGCAGGCTAAAGCCTGCGGCTACACTTTTTTCCTACCTACTACCTACCATCTACTTTTTTTCTTTCTTCACGTACCGCTCCATCTCTGAATAGACGCATCCGCAGTACTTCTGCCGGTAGAGTCCGAGTTCCTTGGACATCCGCACGCCCTCGTGCCATCCGGGGCGGAAATCCTCGACGTAAAAGGGGATCGAATGCCGTTTTCCCATCATCATACCGACTTCCCTTATCATATCAAATTTCTGATACGGACTTACAAGGAGGGATGTGGTGAACCCGTCAAGTCCCATTTTCTTTGCCGCTATCGCTGTCTGTTCAAGTCTCATCGAATAACAATGCATGCATCGGTTGTCTTCATCATGCACCACCGCTCTCATGAATTCCCTGAGCCCGTACTGGTCGGCATATTCAATATCAAGGCTCCATTCTTTCTCCAGATGTTGGAGTGCATCCAGCCGCATGCGGTACTCGGTGTACGGGTGGATGTTCGGATTTATCCAGAACCCTTTGACAGAGATGCTTTTTACGGACAGGGTCCGGAGAGGGTATAAACAACAGTTGGAGCAGCAGATATGCATCAAAAGTTTCATATCAGTTTGAAGATGTAGCCGCAAACTTTAGTTTGCGTGTTTTCAATGCTTTCAATGCATTACAAACGCAGACTAAAGCCTGCGGCTACCAGAATAGGACTCATGGACGGCGTTTGCCTTTATTCCCATCGAAAAGGCCTATCTCATCACTGTGAGACAAAGCGAGGAGGTTGTAAGCTTTTTCCGTGGCTTTGCGGCCCTGGGATGTCCTGATGATGAACCCCGACTTCAGCATATACGGTTCAACAACATCAAGGAGGACGTCGGTCTCTATCTGAAGGGTTGCTGCAATGGCCTCGATGCCGACCGGGCCTCCTTTATAATTAAGGATGACGGTTTTCAGCAGCTTTCTGTCGGTCTCTCCCAGTCCGTATTCGTCGATCCCCTCCAGTTCCAGCGCCTTCATCGAGATATCTTTTGTTATTTTTCCCTCTGCCCTGACCTGGGCAAAATCGCGGACGCGTTTCAGGAGCCTGTTTGCAACCCTCGGCGTTCCCCGTGCCCTCCGGGCTATTTCATATGTGCCCTCATGGTCGATGGGAACATTCAGGATCGATGCAGACCGTTTTATGATGAGGACCAGGTCTTTTTCATCATAAAAATCGAGGTCTCGCGTGATGCCGAACCGCTCCCGCAAGGGAGAAGACAGCAACCCCGACCTCGTTGTCGCGCCGATCAGGGTAAACGGTTCGAGCCTGTACCGGTGTGTGCGGGCATGCACCCCTTTGTCGAAGATGAAATCCACTGCATAGTCTTCCATCGCAGGGTAGAGGAACTCCTCCACGATTTTCGGGATCCTGTGGATCTCGTCGATAAAGAGGATGTCCCCTTTTTCCAGATGGGTGAGGATGCCCATCAAATCACCGCCTTTTTCGAGGGCGGGACCTGAAGAGGTGATAATTTTTGTCCCCATCTCTGTTGCGATGATATGGGCCAATGTTGTTTTTCCGAGTCCGGGCGGACCGTTAAAAAGGATATGGTCGAGGGACTCTTTCCTTAGCAAGGCTGCCTCTATGGCGATTTTCAGTGTTTCCACCGCCTTTTCCTGTCCGATATATTCAGTGAGGCTTGTCGGCCGTAACGTAACGAGGATCTCTTCTTCGACAGGGTCTTCTTTTATAATGTCGGGTGTGTTATCGGTCTCTTCGTGGATCATTGCTTCTGCCCTCTGTACACCTCTTCGAACAGACCTTCTGAGGAACTGATGAGCGGATTTCGCTTTATCGCATCTTCTATCATCTGCCGGGCCTCAAAAAGTTTATGCCCCAGCTGCGTTACGAGCACTGTTTCGACCTCTTTCCTGAAGTCTTCCGCAGCTGCGGGTGCTATCTCGATATCCTGCATTAAGGCATATTTTGCAACTTTTCCCTTCAGGGTGGCAATAATCTTTTCCGCCTTTCGTTCGCCGATTCCCTTCAGCTGCCGCAGCGCCTTCACATCTTTATCTTCGATAGAGCGGGCGATCTCCCTTGCCGGTTTCATAAGCGCCCTGACAGCAGCCATCGGTCCGATATCTTCCACGGAGATGAACAATTCGAAAAATTCCTTGTCCAGAGAAGACTGAAATCCGACGAGCACGGGCTTCGGCTGCCGTTCCGTCTGGTTGTAGGATACGTATAGTTCGAGCTCATCACCGTCTGCCTTGCTGCTTTTGATCCTCTTCATTTCATTGGACGGGATTAATACGTCATAGCCTATGCCGTTGACGATCAGCGTGATTTTATCGTCGTTCGCATGGTTTATTCTCAAAAAACCTTTTAGATAGGAGATCATCTGGTCCTCCGGGGTGTCTTTCGGTAGAATGCGGCGAGGGCTGCCGCCAAAGCATCCGATGCGTGCATAGACCTGATAGTGGTAACATGCAGTACCTTTTTGATGGCGGTATTCACCTGCTGTTTATCCGCGTTGCCATATCCCACCAGCGCTTTTTTGATTTCCTTTGGCGTTATCTCGATCATCGAAACATTGTTCTGAAACACAGAGAGGTAAATAATACCCAGCACACCTCCCAGGATAATGCCGGCCTTCGGGTATCGGACAAGGGAAAAGGCATTCTCGACCGCAACCAGGTCCGGTTGCAGCGTTCGGATCAGCATCGTTATATCGGTATGGATCTGGAACAGTCTGTTTGAGATATGCTCTCCTGCCGTCGTTTTAATGGAGCCGCACTTCAGCACGCTTGGTCCGGGGTTGCCGCATTCGATTGCGCCGAAACCGGTAGCAGCCAGACCTGGATCGATACCGAGTATTCTCATGCCTAATTTACCTGCGCATCCCTCTGAGGAGGGTTATTTTTTCCGTGGCGCTTCAAAGAGGATCTCTTCCACCATCTGGCAGATTATGTGGCTGAGGGTTATGTGGGTCTCCTGGATTCGGGCGGTGTTCTCTGACGGGACAATGAAAGGATACGTGGCCTTCGCAGCGAATTTTTCCCCTTTCAGTCCGGTAAGGGCGATGGTCGTCAATCTTTTTCTCTTGGCCACTTCCATTGCCTTGAGGATATTGGGGGAATTCCCGCTGGTGCTGATCGCGAAGACGATGTCCCCTTCAGAGGCGAGTGCCTTCAGCTGTTTCGAGAATATATCGGAGAAATCATAATCGTTTGCGATCGACGTAAGCACTGCCATGTCGGTATTGAGTGCGATGGCAGGGAGGCCTGGACGTTCCCGCCTGAACCTGTTGATGAACTCGGCAGCGATATGCGAGGCATCTGTCGCGCTGCCGCCGTTGCCGAACAGTATCAGTTTATTTCCGGCATTGAAGGCATCGGCGATTGCCTTTGACGCATCGAGGATTCTGTCGATATTCTTCTCATCGGCAAATTTTCCCTTTACCTGGATGCTCTCTTCAAATATCTTTGCAATTTTATCTTTCATTGATATGTGCGATTCACTGACGCTGCTCTACAGCTTTTATTTATTTAACGAATCAGGGCTTCTGTCAATGTAACAAATAGCCCATTGAATTATCAATCGAAAAGTGGAAATGTACGGGCGGGTATGTACGGTAGCCGCAGGCTTTAGCCTGTGGCTGGGACGCAACCTAAAGGTTGCGGCTACTCTTGTCGTTGAAAACCTACACGCGCTGTAGGGGAAACCTGACAGACAAACGAAACCGATTATGGTATAACCTCTTTAAATACGATCGATTGAACATTACGGAGAATAACATGACAGACCCTAAAAAAAGCACAATACTCGTAGCAGATGACGATGAGATTTCCGGGGCCTATTTGGGCATTTTCCTGAAGAAAATGGGTTTCATTCCGATCCATGCGGATAGTGGATTGGACGTCCTCAGGCTATTGAACCTGGAGCGGCCGGCTGCGGTTTTGCTTGACATCGGCATGGAACCGATAAATGGCATAGTTGTGCTGAAGCATATAAAGAGAGAAGTGGATCTTTCCTCGAAGGGGGAGTATATGTAAAGAAAAATGACCCGTTCCCTTTAGGCACTGAAGTAGCAGTAACGCTGCCTTTTTTGGATGGATGGTCGTTTAGCCTGCAGGGGACCATTGTGTATACAAAAAACCCTCTGGAAAAAGATACTGATGGTTTATCGGGAATGGGTATTCAATTCAAGGCCCAATCCGATGATGCGTCAAAGACATTGAAAGAATATATAGAAACGATTATTGCGGAAGGGACGAGGATAGTCTAAGGATAAAGTATGTCCTGCATTTGACGGTTTTGACATGAATTGAGGACTTCCGTAACAATGATTGTTCTCTGAGGATGAAGTTTAAACAGTTGTGATGTGGGAAGTATCACTCTGCTCCCATCTTTTTAATGCATATCCTAAAAGGCAATAGTCAAATCTGACCCCGGTGGGTTTCACAGAAGCATTCTATTTGACAGTCTCTTGCATTTCAGTTAAATTTTAATGGATATATTTCAAAAAATGGAGGAATTATGAAAACGATTTATCTTTCAATAATCGGCTTCTTTTATTTTTTATCTGTTGCCTTGGGCGTTGAAAGCCTGCATATCAGATCAGGTGAGACACTAACAGGGACTATTGAATCAATCTCTTCAACCGACAAGTGGTCTTTTTATGGAGAGGCCGGAGACAGGGTAGTAATATGTGCAATGAAGACTTCCGGCTCCATGTCAGGCGCATATTTAAAACTTTATGATAGGGATGGTTCAGTTGAAAGTCAGAATTCCGGGAGTTCGGGCATCGATAAGCAGCTTAAGAAAACCGGTTTGTATACGCTATCCGTGGAAGCCAACGCTCCAAGCGGGACAGGGAAGTATTCGCTGACATTCCAGAAAATTCCCGGTCCGGTTTCCGCTCCCGGGGATTTGGACGGCTGCACTATGATTTCCGGCATGAAATACCCGGGTACGATCAATGATGTATCGGATTTCGATTCCTTCCAGTTTTACGGACAGACAGGCGACATTGTCAAAGTTTATACGATAAAAAAATCCGGGAATATGAACGGTATGTATATAAAGCTCTATCCGGCAGACGGAGAAGCGGCTGAAAGTGAAAACCTCGGAAGCTATGGTATTGATCATATGCTCGGGAAAACGGGGTTATACACTGTGATAGTCGAAGCTTACAATCATAGCGGAACAGGCAAGTACGAAATAGTATTCATTAAAACTCCTGCAAACATCCCGCCGGGGATATACAATCAAATTCCTGATAATGGCGATATCATCACTGACGATAATGGTTTGTTCTCCTGGTATTCTTTAACCGGCATAACGGGATACGACGTATTTTTCGGAGAAGATGTAATAGAACCCCTCGGTAAAATAGGAAGCAATGTATCTTCCCCTTCAATACTGTCCCCGGAGATGGAAGACGGGAATATCTATTACTGGCGCGTTATAGCCCATACTTCGTCAGGAGATATAAAAGGACCTTATGTATGGTTTTATTATGAAAAGGATACGGCTCCGCCCTTAGACGGGACCTTCCACGCAGTCCCTGGAAGCAGTCAGGTATCGTTAAGCTGGTCAGGGTTCACTGATGCTGAGAGCGGCATCAAAAGCTATAAACTTGTTTATAATACCGGCGGCGGGTCCCCGGCATCCTGCTCCGTCGGCACACAGGCATATTCAGGGATCGACAAAGCCTATATCCATAAAGGGCTTGATAATAATACGACTTACTATTACCGTCTTTGCGCAAAAGATAACGCAGGCAATATTTCAACCGGCGTGACAGCTTCAGCAACCCCATCCCTCTCGTCGGGCCCCGACCTTACCGGAACATGGACATCTCTCGTACAGACCTGCCGCAAGTCCGGCAAAAGCTTTAAATGCAAAATTAAAGGGAAACTCTTTGTCCGGAACGTCGGGCAGCAGGAAGCCAAAGCTTCCTTCGTCGGATACTATCTCTCTGACAACAGCGACTTCGAGAGCAGTGATAGATTTTTAAAAAAGGTAGCTACAGGAAAGATCACAGCCGGAAAAAGCAAAAATACATCCATCAGTTATAGTTTCAAGGCCGGAGACAGTGCCGCGGGCAAATATATTATCGCAGTGATTGACGCCGGCAATACTGTTACAGAAGCCGACGAAACCAACAACAACATGAGCTTGGGCCCGTTGCCGTAAACAAAATCACAATAATTGTCATTGTTGTAAATATAAGACTACGGGGTCTGCCCCTTAACCGTGACAAAATTCCATCGTGAACTGCGGATCGAGTTTTGTTAAATGAATGAAGCAACTGCAATTTTAACCGTTCCCCTTGCAAAATGAGTAGACTATTATTTAGACTAAATTAAGACCATATTTAGAGAGAGGTGATCCTATGAAACTCAGTGAAGATGTTAAGCCGATAAGCTATATCAAATCTCATGCTTCTGAAATTATTCGTGATTTAACTAAGAAGAATAGCACTGTCGTTATTACCCTTAATGGAGAGGCAAAGGCAATACTTCAGGATATCCGTGAATACGAAAGGATTCAGGAGAGTCTTGCCATGCTTAAGATACTTGCCCAGAGCAGGAAGAGCCTTGAGGCAGGCAATTACAGACCTGCAAAGGATGTATTTCGCGTCATAAGGGCAAAAGCAAAGGAAACGCAACAAAAGTGAAATATAGTGTTGAAATCATCATTGATGCTGAGAACGACTTATGGGGAATTTATCGCTATGTATCCAGAAATGATTCTATTGAAAAAGCAGACCGCCTCCTCGACAACATAGAGAAAACAGTAGCCACTCTCGAAACACTTCCGTCCCGGGGGCATGATCCGCCTGAACTGGAACAAATCGGAGTTCTGGAATTCCGGGAAGTAGTATTTAAGCCCTATCGAATCATTTATCAAGTAGTGAAATCTGTTGTTTATGTTCACTGTATCCTGGACGGCAGAAGATGCCTCTCCGATCTCCTCCAGGACAGGCTTTTGAGATAATTACTTCAGGAAGCGCCGGGTCTCAAAAAGAAAAAACGCAGCATTAAGGCGGAACAGCAGCGTGGAGCTTACTAAATCTCATTTTACAGAACACCTTGTCCGTCTCAATACTCTCAGTTTCAGCAAATGGGTATTCGAGCCCGGCATGCTGTTTCTCTCCGAAATAAAATGGTGGGGAGACAAAGGATGCCGCAAGCATCGGCATCTGACTTGACCGGATAATCCATGGTAAGACAAGTTCACCATATCACCTGTCGGCTTTAAATTGACAAACCCTTAAAATTTGGACAGCGTGTCACACTCCATTTACCACCCCTCAGTTCTTTTTTAAAACAGGAGGGGAGCCAAAAATGTAGTTGAAAACCTACACGGTGTAGCTGAAAACCTACAAAATGTAGTTGAAAACCTACACGCTGTAGTCGAAAACCTACAGACAAACGAACTCCTATATGTTAACATCTGCTAAATTTAATCATGATGTACCATCAAATACAGAATCAATTACTGGCAAGAAAGCTGTTGATGCAAAGCATAATAGTTGCTATTGCGCTGACATTTGTGTTTATTTTATTCCCGCACATTACGCAAGCATCAGATAAAGAAATGGAAAAAGCACTGCAGAGGCATCTGGAGGAAAGCAGACAGATTATCGGTAAAGCGAAAGAGAAAGCCCACTCCGGCCTCCCGGTCATGGAAGATATGACCAAACTAAAGGAGAAAGCAGAGGACATCAGGCAGCTGAATCTTCTCCTTGATGAGCAGTTCAGCATGAAAGAAGCAATGATGCACCATGAGGGCAAGGCAAAGCAGCGGCAAAGCATAATGGCAGGGGCCTATCGTGAGAAGCTTAAGGATTACTTAAACCTCATCGACAGTCTTCCTCCTGATGGAACAGGCACACAAACCCGGCTTGAACAGCTTGCGGAGTTCCTTGACAGAATCCTTCATACAAAGAGACTGCCGATACACGGAAGCCTTCCCTACACACATCTCAATTATCCTTCAAAAGAACCCAATCAGGATCTTCCCATAAAGCCTGCCTACAAAGGCGGAAACAAGACAGTCAGCCCCAAAGATCTATCGGATACAGAAGAAGCGCCGATCTCAGAAGAGATTGCAGCATTAGCCCAATCATTAAACTGGAACCCTGTGTCGATCTACGAATATGTAAAGAACACTATCGAAACAGAATGGTACTGGGGATGCATGAAAGGAGCAGAAGAGACACTGCATCAAAAGAGCGGCAATGACTGTGACCAGGCAGTATTGCTCGTCGCCCTTCTTCGTGCATCCGGATTTCCATCGAGATATGTAAGGGGGACCATAGCATTCTTTGCAGGAAGGGAAGAACCTATTACGAAAGTAAAGAACCTTTTAGGGATTGATGACCCATGGAAGATTGCAGAGTTTTTCCAGAAGGCAGGGATACCTTTTACCCCGGTCATTACAGGGGGAACCATAGCCAATTTCCAGATTGAGCATCTATGGGTAGAAAGTGATATTCCTTACGCCAACTACAGAGGAACGGTAATCGATGGACACGGAAAGACATGGCTCGGGCTTGATACAAGTATCAAGGTAAAAGATTACCAGTACAATAAACCGATAGATATATTCCAACAATCAGCTATCAGCGGTAAGCTTTTAGCAATACGAGATGAATACCTGAGCGCAATCCGGACACAAACGCCATTGGAATATTTT
>Ga0209254_10006250_pt1 | contig 10988 bp, 9 predicted proteins | sample FrelakmetDIP11DI_FD_187148 | JGI IMG/M metagenome (GOLD analysis project Ga0209254, IMG submission 187148) | Freshwater lake sediment microbial communities from the University of Notre Dame, USA, for methane emissions studies - DIP11 DI (SPAdes)... | ecosystem: Environmental > Aquatic >... | reverse complement strand
CACGTTCCTGGAGGGCTTTCAGCGGCACTGGCCCACGGACGCCGCGCACACCTATGTCGACTTCGTGCGCGACGGCCTGGCCGGCAACGGCGCTGCGCGGACCGGTAACACCCGTTGGCGCCGAATGACCGAACAACGCGCCGGCTCGGCCAAGTCGGTGTTCCACTTCGACGTCAAGGGCTCGGTGGCCAAGTCGACCCATGCCGGCATCCCTTGGCTGCAGAACCTGCGCAAGGAACTCGGCAGCCGCCTGCACTTCTGGCCCTTCGACGGTTGGTCGACCCCGCGGGAAAGTCCGCCGTCGTCGAGGTCTACCCGTCGCTTTGGAAGCACGCCTTTCCCACGGATGACCGCACGCCCAACCAGCACGACGCCTTCACGGTGGCGTCGTGGCTCAGTGAAGCCGACCGGTCCGGGCAGCTTGCGCGGTACTTGCAGCCGAACCTGACACCGCCCGAGCGCACGGTGGCCAGTGTTGAGGGCTGGATCCTGGGCGTCGGATGGGCCAGGCCTACGGCTATCGACCCAGATACACCGTCGTGATCTGCTCGCGCTCGGCCTGTGCAGTTCATGGCTCGTGTCGCACCTGGCTCCCACAGGTGTGGGGCAGGAGCGCCAGTCCGTCGCTTGCGCCCACCACCGACCCCGTCCAAGCAACTCGACAATTGCTCTCGATGCTTGCTCATCATCGTCGTTGGTGCCCCTCATTCAAAACAATCCCGGGCATCGCGTTGGTACATCGCTCACGGCATCAGGGTCGAATCCGAGCCGGAAGTCGTCCAAGCTCTTGGGAACGGGCCAGGAGCTGGCAGCGCGGGGCGGGGCGTCGGTCGACGTGCCAATATCGGGGCATCTGAGGACGCCTCAGGCTGCTCTTGGCCCAGTCTTGGCCGCTTCTTCGGCCCTGGCAGCGGGCGTTCGAACTCCGTATGTCCACATGACTGCTCCGCACCGGCCGACACCGACTCTGCTCGACGAACTGCAGGACCGCCTGATCCTGCCCGGCATGCTGCGCTTCACGAAGCTCGGCTACGCTTGGCGAAAGCGCTCCTGGGTCCCTCTCACGGTTTGCATGCGCGGCCGTACTGTCGTCGTCACCGGCGCCACGTCCGGTCTCGGCGAAGCAGCTGCGCGCCAGATCGCCGCGCTCGGCGCACGGGTGGTCATCGTCGGGCGAAGCCGCGAGAAGGCCGAAGCGAGCCGCAAGGCGATCGTTGCTGCGAGCGGAAACGACAACGTCGGGGTCGCGCTCGCTGACCTGAGCCTGCTTCGCGACGTGCGCAAGCTCGCTCGTCGCCTGCTCGAAAGCGAACCCCACATCCACGTGCTGGTGAACAACGCCGGCGTGCTGCTGAACGAGCGCACCATGACCGCCGAGGGCAATGAGACCTCGCTCGCCACCAACCTGCTTGCGCCGTTCCTGCTCACCCAGCTGCTGATCCCACGGCTGAAGGCTTCCGCTCCCGCGCGGATCATCAACGTCTCGTCGGGCGGCATGTACACGTCGGGCCTCGCGATCGACGACCTGCAGTACGAGAACGGGACCTACAGGGGCAGCGTAGCCTACGCGCGCGCGAAGCGGGCACTGGTCACGCTGACGGAGATGTGGGCCGAGGAGCTCGCGCCGTCTGGCGTCGTCGTCAACGCCATGCACCCCGGCTGGGCCGACACACCCGGCGTCGCGACCTCGCTGCGGGCCTTTCACTCGGTGACCAAGCCGTTGCTTCGCGACGCGGACGAAGGCGCGGACACGATCACCTGGCTCGCAGCGGCACCCGAGGCGGGTGACGTCACGGGTGGGTTCTGGCTCGATCGCGAGCCACACCGGACGCACGTCCTGCCAGGCACGAACCCCACGCCCGAGGAGAAGCGCCGCCTGTGGGCCGCGCTGGAGGCGCTGACCGCGAAGCGAGGGAAGGGGAGCCGGCGCGCGGGTTATTGAGCCTTCCCGGCCCAACTCGGCTGACTATCCGGGCACCGCGACATCCTTTGCCGTCTCGCTTGCCAGAGCGCCGTCCCGGGTCAAGCATTGCTCGACGCCATCAGTCGATTCTGAGACGGTCGTAGGGTTACATTGGGATCGGCAACCGCATCGCGCCGAGCGGAATCGTGACGCTCCGACCTGCGCACAAAGGAGGTTCGCCATGCTCTATGCGCTCAGTCGATCCGAGCTCGCCGGCCTGCAATCAGCAAGCAAACAGGCCGAGTTCACCGGCGCGGAGATGGTCATCGTGTCGGCGGTAGCGTCGGCGGAGGTCCCTCCGCAGCCGCGTGCAGCCAGGGGCCCTGGGCCGTGACGTCACTGGCGCCCAGCTCGGCGGCAAACAGGGTGGCGAATGCAGCCCGGGCGTCGCCGATGCCGGCCAGTGCCACGGGCAGCGTGACGGTAGCGGGCTGGTCCGGCCGGTAGGGCACCAAGGCCGCCGGTGCGCACGCGGCCAGGCTCCAGGCCGCCGCCATCCCGGCGGCGATGCGGGCCAACCCGATCAGCGGGTGGCCTGCAGATCGGCGCAGCGGCTTCCTCGTCAAATCTCACTCCATACCCACGCTGGCCTCGACGCGGAAGAACTGCTCGGCACGCCGCTTGGACTCGCCTCGGTCGCTGTTGCGGTCGTCCGGAGTTGCGTCGAAGTCGACCTTCGTCGCGAGCACGGCGCGGCAGGTCATGTAGGCCTTGGCCCTGGGCTCGGCGATGTCGTCGAGCTGGCTGCCGATCCGATCGACGATCTGCGCCTTGCGCCTGAACAGGGCTCTCTGCTCGGTGGCGTCGCGCGGTGTCTCGGTCAGCAGGTCGTTGATGCAGTTGTAGTAGCTCTTGCCGGCACACCACGCCGGCAGTCGGGCCGCCGGCAATTCGGCGGCGTCCGGGCCCATGTGCAGGCGGATCTGCAGCAGGGTCGCGAGCATCTGGTCCTGATAGGCGTTGGCATGTTCGTAACGCGATTGCTCGCACGGCTGGCAATCAGAGCTGAATTCCTCTTCCAGCCAATCGAACAGGCTGCGGCGCGACTCGCGCTGACGCGTGACCTCCGCGAAGTCCACCGACCGCAGGTAGTCGGACGACAAGCCGGACGCGTCGCAGGTCTGCGCCTGCCACGCGGCGAGCAGGTCGTCGTCGCTGGCATGGGGTGCAGGGCCGCGAGGCAGCAGGTCGCCGCGCACGAGCAGACGGTTTGCCGACTCGTCGTAGGCGAAACTGATGCGCCGCCAGGCCAGTGGCCAGTCGGACAGGGAGCTGACGTTCAGCTCCAGCAGGGGCTGGCTCGCCAGCGTGCGATGCACCGCCCAGAAGCCGCGATGCGTGTGCGCCGACAGGTAGACCAGGGGATGGTCGAGGTTGTTCATCAGATCGCGCAGCATCACGCGGCTCGACAGGCCGAGCGAACGCCAGTTGTGGTGGCCGGCAAAGACGACGATGTCGCCCTGACGCGCCGCCTTCGCGACCCAGGCGCTGATGGCGGCGACCTGGTCCGGACGCACATGGCCCATGCTGCCCGGACTGCGGCCGCGGATCGTGTCCCACGCACTCACGAGCGGCCCGGACTGGTTGGTGTCCAGCCCGATCAGGACGACGTCGCGCGTGGCGCCCGGCGCCCGCGGCAGCCTCAGGCGCTGGGCAAGAAACGAATCCGCGTAGCCGGTGCCTTCGACGACGCGGGCCTCGACGGCCGTCAGGAACGCTTCGGGATTCGGGTTGCGCCAGCTGACCCGATGCTCGCCCGATGCCGGCGGCGCGGCCAGCCCCGGCGCGTCGTCCTGGCGCACGGCATGCTCGGCCAGGTAGAGCGTGATCAGGTCGCGTTTGGTGAAGACCTGGCTGGACGTGCCCTTCCCTGCGCCTTCCTCGGCGGTACCGCGACGGCAGGCCTGGTTCCACTTCGTCGCCCCGGGGTCACGCGCGATGCTCGAGGCGTCGTAGCGGTAGATGCCGAACATCAGCCCGTCGTGGTTGCCGGGCAGGATGGCGCCCTGGCGGCCGGCGGCACCAAAGATCTTGCGCATGCGCTCGGCCTCCGAGCGACAAGACAGGTCCATCACGTCGCCCAGGTGCAGCCAGGGTTCGCCGCGGTGGCTTTGCAGCGCGAATTCGGTCAGTCGTCGCCCGAACAGCGGCTGCTCCGGCGGGCGCTGCGTGACCTCGACATAGGCGTCGATCGCGCTGTCGTTGTCGTGCAGCGGATAACCGGTCGACTCGTGCTCCTGCGTGTCGCCCAGCGCCGTGATCGGCAACGTGAGGTCGATATAGCGCCCGGGCGGGTCGACATCCGGGCCGGGCTGCGGCACGAACGTGGCACATCCGGCCAGCATTGCAACGCCCAGCGTCGCCGTCGCTCGTGCGATGAGGCCCGTGCAGGCATGGACAAAGGCTGGCATCGTGGCGCGCACGCTCAGTAAAGGCTCGGCGGGAACAGCTTGAAGACGAGGTTCTCGATGCGCTGCCACAGGCTGCGCGCGGGCTGGCGGTTGAGCGTGCCGTCATCGCTGGTCCAGCGCAGCGCGCCGCTGGCGTCGAGCTCGACGCGCCAGCTGTTGGCGCCGCCCATTTCACGCTTCATCGCCGCCGCCAGCGCACGCGCCAGGGGTTCGCTGTCGACCAGCACGCCCATCTCGGCATTGATGACCTCGGAGCGGGGATCCAGGTTCATCGAACCGATGAAGCTGCGTTCGCGGTCGATCACCATGGCCTTGGTGTGCAGACCGACGAAGTGCCCGTCCACGGGGGCCGTGTCGACGAGCTGCGTCTTCACGGCGGCATCGGGCCGCAGTTCGTGCAGGCTGGCCCCCGTCTCCAGAATCGGCTGGCGCCACGCCTCGTAGTGGCTGTTGACGGCAGGCACGTCGTGCGACGCGAGCGAGTTCGTCAGGATGTGGACCTTCACCCCACGCGCACCGAGTGCGCGCAGGTCCTCGAGGAAGACCGCCTCCGGGATGATGTATGCGTTGGTGATCAGCACCTCGCGGCGTGCCGACAGCAACAGCGCGCGGAACGCCTCGGGCGTGTGGTTGCGCACGTCGGCGGCGCGTGACGGCGAGTCGGTGTGCACGACGCTGCGCCCCGGCAGCAGCGTCGCGGGCAGGCTGGCGAGCTCCGGTGCCCACGAGCGCTGGCCGGCCAGGATCAGTCGCGCGCGGCTGTCGGTGGCGAGCTGGGCAAGGGCCTCGAGCTCGGCAGCCGAGGCCTCGACCGGCTCGGACCCGACCGGAGGGCGTGGAATGCCACGCACCCACTCACTGTTCCAGTAGCGGTCGAACACTGCGCTGGCCTGCCGCGCCACCGGCCCAACCCCGAGCACGTCCAGGTCGAGGAAATTGAACGCGGGGTTCAGCCCGAAATATTCGTCGCCGATATTGCGCCCGCCGATGATCGCGACCCGGTTGTCCGCCACCATCTGCTTGTTGTGCATGCGGCGGTTCAAGCGCTCGAAGTCCCATGCCGCCTCGGCCGCCCGGCCGACCAGCCCCCGCTCACGCCAGCCGTTGAAGACCCGGATCTCCAGGTTTGGGTGGCGGTCGATCCGGCTCAGCAGCGCGTCGCGCAACTCGACATGCCCCATGTCGTGCAGCAGCGTATTCAGGTCGTCGAACAGCAGCCGAACCCTGACGCCACGGTCGGCCGCGGCAACGGCACGTGCCAGCAGGAGCTGGCCGACCTTGTCGCCGAACCAGACGTAGTACTGCAGGTCCAGCGAGTGGCGAGCCGAGTCGATGACGGCCAGCCGCCACGTCAGCGCGTCGAGGTTGTTCTGCAGCAGCAAGAAGCCCGACACGTCGGCGCCATGGCGATGCCGGAGTTCATTCTCGGCCGCAGCGAAGACACTGTCGGCGCGCGGCGGCTGCGCATGGCCTGGTGGCGGCTGCGGCGGCGCGGGGGCCGTGGCACAGCCCGAGCAGGCGATGGCCAAAGCGCCGAGCACGGCCCGGCATCGGGGCCAGAGCGGGGAAACCAAGACTTGCAGCGATCGGTACGGCGCGGAGATCGGCATGCGAACTTCGACAGGGGCGGGACAGGATCAGAAATCTGGCGGGCGGCATGTAGTTCGACAGCCGGCTGATCTTGTTTTGACCAACCTTGCAATATAAACCGATAGCCAGACCACGTGCTATCCGAATTCCGAACCCAGGTGGCATGTACAGGTACCGTCCGACGGAGTCTAGGAAGTCGCTACAGAATATCGGCTTCGACGCACCTGACCGTCTTTGTCATCTGTGGTCCGTCTCTCCGAACCCATCCATGGTCCGACGTCTCAGCCTCTTGCTTTTTTTGCCGTGACGCCGCTGGCACAGGGCCGCGGGAGATTGCACTGGCCGCGGCCGCGCCTCTCGAGGGTGCGACACAACATGTCATCGTGCTGAACGAGGGCGGCGTATCGCCCGTCTCGGCGCGTCTGGTGTTGTTGCCTTGGTGCGCACACTGACCAGTTCGCCATCTCGCGCTGTCCCTGATCCACAGTCCTCCAGACGACCATGGAAGCCATGAACAGGCTGTTGCGGTCGCCCCCGCCCCAGGCGCTCAGGATTCAGTCCGACGACCTGGACGAGGTGCGCTCGTGGACCGAAAACCTCAGCGGCCGGCATTCCCGCGTGGTGCACGGCAACGGGCCGCTCGGTTTCGAGATGGCCATTCGCGAGGGCCACCGCGTCGACGTCAGCGGAACCCGCGTCAAGCTCGAGCAGACCGTGCGCGGAACCTTGCCACAGGACTGTCTGCACGTTGCCTTCGAAGGCGGGAACCGCTACGCGTTCGGGCGCCGGCAGCTGGACATCTCGCAGCGGCAGGCGGTGTTCGTCCCCCACGGATGGGAGTTCACGCGCCGCAGCGAACCCATCAAGGTGCTGGCCCTGCGGTTGAGGGATCCCGCGTGGCGGGCCGATGTGCTGGCCCGCTGGCCGGATGTTGCGCTCGACGCCGTCGCCCATCCGCTCCGCTTGGAGTTGCAGCACCCGGCCCATCACGCCCTGCAGGCGGCGATCGGCGAGCTGACCTCAGCGGCCGCCGATCCTGCGACCGGCGCAACGCAGTGGCGGCTGTGCGAGGCCCGTCTCGTCGACGCGCTGGGTGATGCGCTCTGGAGCACATCGGCCTGGACGCGCACATCCGCGGTGGACGCCCAGCGGATCGCACGGCTGGAAGACTGGATCGAGGCCCATCTTGGCGAGCCGATCACGATCGGCCAGCTGTGCCAGGTGGCGGGGGTTGGCGACCGTTCGCTGCAAAAGGCGTTCGTGCAAAGGCGCGGCACGACGCCGATGCGTTTCGTTGCCGAACGGCGGCTCGCGGCCGCGCACCGGCGCCTGTTGGCGGCAACGCCCATCGACAGCGTGTCCCAGATTGCGCTCGAGGTCGGCTTCTCCCATTTGGGCCGCTTCGCGACGCGATACCACCAGACCTATGGCGAGACGCCATCGAAGACGCTGCAGCGGCGCCGCAGTGGTTCAATCGTGGTGCCGCGGCGGGCGGCCTTCGTCGACAACGGCGGTTTCGGCGCCACGACCCGCGCGCGCGCCATTGCGACGGCCTGACGCTGCGGCGAGGCCGAGCAAGTTGCGCATTGCGGATAGCGCGGCGCGGCGCGGCGCGATCCAGCCCAATGCGGATTTCTGGCCGGCTCTTCGGTTCCACACCGCTCTGGCGCTCGTCTCGAGCCCACGAGCGACGGCCGCTTCTTCTTCAACCTTCGCGCCGCCAACGACCAGGTGATCGGCACGAGCCGGATGTACGCCGACGAGCCCTCGCGATCGGCCGCCGCCCCACGCCACTGCAGGGAGTGACGATCACGAACCCGGCATCAACGCGGCGTGCGCCGCGCCACGGAAGTCGGTCGGTTCCGGCCGGTTCGCCTTGCGGGCGCGCTCGCGCGCGTTCCGGTGGTTGGTATCCGCCGGAACGAAGACCGACGGCCGGCCGGCCTGACGCGCCGCGAGAAACTCGTCGCGCGCGACCTCGCCGCCGCCCATGGCGATATAGGTTTCCGAGACCTCGACGATGGCCTCGGATGTTGGCGACAGGCGGTCGCTCTGGGGCAGCCGGCCTCCCCATGACCGGTCGGGAACGTAGAACACGAGGTCGACGCAGCGCGACAGTTCCACCTTCTCCTCGCGCGCCCGGCTCGACACGATGCCCATGGTCGTGAAACCCAGCCGCTTCGCGACGTCATAGACGGCACCGATGCCCACGGCCGTGGCGCCGATATTGACCAGCGTGTCCGCCGGCCGGCGCACCGCGAGTTCCCGCTCGGCGCGGACGAGCATCGCCTGTGGGTCCTCGTACCCGGAGGCCGAGTAGCCGCCGAAGGTCAGCACCGACTTCCCGGTGCTGAGCACGTAGGCCTTCACCGCCACTGGCCGCGTCTCGCGAACCTCGTGGGGGCCGTCGCAGGCGTTCGCCTGAGTCATCACGGCCGCCCATCCCAGCATCAGCATCCCCAACACCCGTCTCGCAGGACGGCACTGCCACGCAACCTGCGCCGGTGGCAAGGCGCACCAGTGCAGGACGTGCGACGGTTCGAAGGCCGCACCCTGCGTACACCCTTCCGTTGTCGCGGTTCGGTTCTTCGCGATGGGCCTGATCCAGGTGCCAGACCGGAACCCTGCGACGGCACGCAGGCGGCTCGTCGCAGCGGGTGAAGACTTCATCGTTTCATCTCCGGATTCGATCGTCGACCTCCAGTGCACAAGCCTACCGAACGGCGTGCGCCTTCGTCCATCCTCAGTCGCAGCGAGGGTTCGTCCTGTTCCCCGCCCGCGACACCGCACTCGCGCCTTCGGTTTTCGGATTGCCGGCCGCTGCCGGTCATGTTGCACGGCGACGTCGGGTCGCGTGCCAGGTCGCGGAAGTCAGGCCTCGGGCGGCATCGCGGGCCGAACCGGCCTAACGCAGCAACGGTGTCTCGAATCGAGCTGTACTCGGTGGCGGCCGGCGCGGATCAGCGATCTCGATGCGCGGGCAAGTGGAACGGCCGGACCGTCCCGCCCCGCCATCCAGCGTCCGAAGCCTGGCGCCGCGCCCATCGTCCGCGCGCGCCCGGCGATTGCAGCCCTCGAGTCAAACCGCATGAGATCGGCTGATCCAACCGATGGTGCCCGGCCCGGCGCACCGCGCAGCCGCTATCCGTGAGCAGCGCGGCACCTGGCTCGGCTGGCCGTCGCGTTGACAGCGGCGCCGGCAATCGCCTGCTCGCCACTACCGCCTCTGGCACCCTGCGTCGAGGAACAGGCGGCCCGGCTCTGGCGCGATGCGACTGAACTCTGCCTAGTGCGCCTCGTCGGCGCCCCGCGCCGGTTCTCTGACCTCCCCGCCCTGCGGCGCTATACGCTGGCTGTGGGCTTCTGGCAGGTCGAAGCCGCGATGCTGGAAGCACTCAAGGCCCGCTGCGAGCCGGGCGCCGTCCACTTTCCCGAAGTGCCCCACGCCGTCTGCGGCGGCGGATGGCCACCCTTCGACGCCACTCTGACGGTGGCAATGACCGGCCAGCGCGTGCTGATCCGCTGGGTCTTGCTGGCAAGCGAACCGGGAGCTGCGGTCGACCGGCTGGCCGCGACGGCCCCGCGTTCATTCGGCCGGAGCGCGATCGCCGGGCCCCCGGCGTGCTCGCGGCGGGCCGTGCGCACCGATGGCGCTTTTCGGATAGCCAGCACGCACGAAGCGTGCAACGATGATCTGTTGTTCGCGTCGCCCGCCCGCCCGCGGCGCCGTCGGGCCAGTCTTGAGGGCGCCCCGCGAGCGGGCCGCCACTTCCCCTCCCATCTCCTGCCATCCAAGAAGGCCTCTCATGACCAAAAAGCTCCTGTCCACAGTCGCCATTGCTCTCGTGCTGGGCCATGCCGGCACCACGCTCGCGCAGTCCACCGCTCCGGCCACGACCTCGAACGACCCGGTCGTGCAGTTGCGCGAGGCGCAGCGCACGGCCAACGCCGCCTATGTGAGCGCGCTGCTGGCCGCTTACGACGAGCGCCACAAGAAGAAGAGCGCTGCGGTCGAGGCGGCGATGAAGGACGCCGACGCGAAGGGCAAGGACCCCCTCGTCGCCAAGCGCGACGCCGATGCCAAGGCGCATAAGGACACACAGGCTGTCTACGACGCGGCACTGAAGAAGGCCGCCGACGAGCGTCGGGCCGCACTCGACGCAGCGGACAAGAAGTTCAAGGCTGCGGGCAAGTGACGCTTCCGGGTCGAGGGTGTGTGGAGACTCTTTGGTGTCGACGATGCTCGAAGCACATGCCGAGGCCATTGGTCGGGCCGCACCGTTCTCGGCCTGGCCACGCGATGTGCTCCTCAGGCTGGCGGCGGCCTCCAGCGTGTCCAGCCATCGGTCCGGAACACATCTGATCGAGGCCAGTCGGCGCTGCGACATCATCACCATCGTTGCCTCCGGCACGGTGGTCTCGAGCGTGTCGAGCCCGGGCGGGCGGCGTGTCGTCTTCAAGTTCGACGATGTGCCGTACGCGTACGGCCTGTTCTCCCTTGTTGATGCGCGGACGCAGGGTCACGACCTGATAGCCGACGAGCCGGTCACCGTCATCCAAATCCCACACGCCGCCATTCGTGGCGAGCTGGAACGCATGCCTTCGCTGTGGGAATCGGTTGCGGTCGAGGTCACCCGGCGGGCCCGCGGCATGAACCTGCAGATGCAGCAGTTCGTGTTCGACGCACCACTGGTGCGTGCCGCCTGGCTGTTGCTGGGCATGCTGGCCAGGAAGGGCATGGACGGCGAGCGAGGTCCGGTAGCCATCGAACATCGCCTGCCCCAGGAAAGGCTGGCAGAACTGCTGGGCACTTCCAGGCAATGGGCCACGGCGCTGGTACGCGAATTGACCCAGACCGGCCTCGTCGAGTGGCGCTACGGCCGTGTCACCGTACTGGATGTGCAGGCGCTGCGCAGCCTGGCCGCCGGGGGCGTCGATCACATGAGCCAAGCCAGCGAGCATCCTGCCCCGCGGCGGCATGTCGATCGGGCCACCGCGTCGGGGACGGGTGCCTACGGCACGAC
>Ga0209254_10006249_pt1 | contig 10988 bp, 8 predicted proteins | sample FrelakmetDIP11DI_FD_187148 | JGI IMG/M metagenome (GOLD analysis project Ga0209254, IMG submission 187148) | Freshwater lake sediment microbial communities from the University of Notre Dame, USA, for methane emissions studies - DIP11 DI (SPAdes)... | ecosystem: Environmental > Aquatic >... | reverse complement strand
GTTCCGCACGTAACCTACGAAAGCTACGACCCGGCACCCGTCAGACGACGGCGGTGGCCTCGATCTCCACCTTGGCGCGGGGCTCGAGGAGCCCGGCGACGACGACCACGGACATCGCCGGGTAGTTGCGGCCGATCAGTTCGCGATAGCTCGCACCGATCCCGCCGAGAGCGGCGTTGTATTCGTCGCGGCTGGTGACGTACCAGGTCATGCGCACGATGTGCTCGGGCCTCGCGCCGGCGCAGGCGAGCACGGCGACCACGTTGGCGAGCGCCTGGCGCACCTGGGCGGCGAAGTCGTCGCCGACCAAGCGCTGCTCGGCATCCCAACCGATCTGGCCGGAGACGTAAACCTGGCGGCCCTCGGCGGCGACGCCGTTCGCGTAGCCGCGCGGCCGCGCCCAGCCCGGCGGCTGCAGGACCTCGCGGCTCACCGCAGCACCTCCCGGCCGATCACGAGCTTCTGCACCTCGCTCGCACCCTCGTAGATCCGAAGTGCCCGGATCTCGCGGTAAAGCCGCTCGACGATCGCCCCCCGCACCAGCCCGCGGCCGCCGAACATCTGCACCGCGCGGTCGATGATGTCCTGGGCATTCTCGGTCGCCGTCAGCTTCGCCATGGCCGCCGCGGCGGTGAACGGCCGCCCGGTATCGCGCAGCCAGGCGGCGCGGTAGGTGATCAGCGTCGCCGCGTCGAGCGCAGTCGCCATCTCGGCGAGCGCGGTCTGCGTCAACTGGAAGTCCGCCAGCATCTTGCCGAACATGCCGCGCGAGCGTGCGTGTGACAGCGCTTCCTCGAACGCGCGCCGCGCAAATCCGCAGGCGGCTGCGGCGACCGAGGTCCGGAACACGTCGAGTGTGCGCATCGCGAGCTTGAAGCCCTCCCCCTCCGCACCGACGCGCCGCTCGGCCGGTATCCGGCAGCTGTCGAACTCGATCCGCGCAAGCGGATGCGGCGCCATCGCGTCGATGCGTTCCGCAACCCTGAAGCCGCGATCCGACGGCTCGACCACGAACGCGCTGATGCCGTCGGCGGAGACGCTGCCGTCGGTGCGCGGCCGGCCGGGCGAGGTGCGCGCGAATACGCAGTAGAAGTCCGCGATGCCGCCGTTGCTGATCCAGGTCTTCGAGCCGTCCAGCACGTAGGAATCACCGTCGCGCTGCGCGGTGGTCTGCATCGCCGCGACGTCCGAGCCGGCCTCCGGCTCGGACAGGGCGAACGCGGCGATCGCCGTGCCATCGGCGACGCGCGGCAGCCAGTGGGCACGCAGTCGTTCGTCACCCGCGAGCGAGAGCGGCGCGCTGCCCAGTCCCTGCATCGCGAAGCTGAAGTCCGCGAGGCCGTCATGCTGGGCGAGGGTTTCGCGCAGCACACAGATCGAGCGCACGTCGAAATCCTCCGACGCGCCGCCATCCACGCCGCGCAGGCAATGCCGCAGCAGTCCGGCCCTGCCGAGCCTGCCCACCAGCTCACGGCAGCGCCGGTCGACGTCGGCCCGCTCGGAGAGATGCGCGGCCGGATCCAGGCTGGCCGTCGCCCAGCGGTCTACCTCGGTGGCGAGGCGCCGATGCTCCTCGCCGAAGAAGGGCCACTGCATGCGGTCGTCGTGTTGGCTCATCAGTCCCCCTCGAAGACCGGCTTCTGCTTCGCCGCGAATGCCTCGTAGGCGCGGCGGAAGTCGCTGCTCTGCATGAGGCCGGCCTGGGCCCGGGCTTCGGCCTCGATCGCCTCATTGACACCCATGTTCCACTCGAGGTGCAGCATCCTCTTGGTCAGCGCGTGGGCCAGCGTCGGTCCGGACGCGAGCTCGCCTGCCAGCTTCATCGCCGCGGGCAGCAGCTCCCCTGCGGGGTGGATCGCGTTGAAGAAGCCGGTCCGTTCGCCCTCGGCGGCATCGAACGACCGGCCGGTGTAGAGCAGCTCCGCCGCCCGCCCCTGCCCGATCACGCGCGGCAGCAACGCGCAGGCACCCATGTCGCAGCCGGCGAGCCCGACGCGCACGAACAGGAACGCGGTCCTCGCCGCGGGCGACGCGAAGCGGATATCCGAGGCTAGCGCGATCATCGCCCCCGCGCCTGCGCAGATCCCGTCGATCGCCGCGATGACCGGCTGCGGACAGGCGCGCATCGCGCGCACCAGGTCACCGGTCATGCGCGTGAACTCGAGCAGCCCCTTCTCGTTCATCCTGGTGAGCGGCCCGATGATCTCGTGCACGTCGCCGCCCGAGCAGAAGTTGCCGCCGGCGCCGTCGATCACGACGACGCGCACGCCGCCGTCGTCGTGCAGCAGCCGGAACAGGTCGCGGAGTTCCGCGTAGGACTCGAAGGTCAGCGGGTTCTTCTTCTCCGGCCGATTGAGCGTCAGGTGCGCGACGCGGTTCTCCACGCGCCACAGGAAGTGCCTGGCCTCGTAAGCCGTCAGGTCCGGTATCCCGGTCTTCATGCGTCCCGCTCCTCGAGTGAACGGACATGCGTCTTGAGCCGCGCGAGCAGGGAAGCCAGCTTCGCCATCTCGCGTCCCGTGAGCTCCCTGAAGGACTCGACGATCCAGCCTTCATGCTCCGCCGCCATGGCCGCAAAGCTGCGCCGGCCGGCGGGCGTCAGCCGCACGAGCGTCGCGCGCCGGTCCTGCGCGTCCGCGATGCGCTCGACCAGCCCTTCCTTCTCGAGCAGGTCCGTGATCCCGGTGACGTTGCCCCCGGTCACCATCATGCGCTTCGACAGCTCGCCCATCTTGAGTCCTTGCGGGACACGCTCGAGCTGCGCCATGAGGTCAAAGCGCGGCAGCGTCGTCGCGTAGCGCTCCTGCAGCAGCCGCCGCGTGCGCGTCTCGACCAGGCGGTTGGTCGCCATCATGCGCAGCCAAAGGCGGATCGCGCCGTGATCCGCGCGATCGATGCGTGTCTCGGCGTCCGTGGTGCGGCGGACGGTCATGTCACTTCCCCGCCGGCGATGGCGATGCTCTGTCCGTTCATGCTTTCGCTGCCCGGGCTGCAGAGCCAGAGCACGGCGTTCGCGATCTCGGCCGGCTGCACGAGCCGTTGCTGCGGATTGAAGCTGACCAGGGACTCGCGCGCATCGGCCTCGCTGCGCGCCGTCTTCTCGCTGATGTTGCGGATCGCGTCGCGCACGATGCCGGTGTCCGTGTAACCGGGGCAGACCGCGTTGACGGTGATCGCGGTCTTCGCGACCTCGAGCGCGAGCGCGCGCGTGAAGCCGATCAGGCCGTGCTTGGCGGCGCAGTAGGCCGTGCAGTAAGCGTAGCCGCGCAGGCCTGCCGTGCTCGCGACCGAGACGATGCGACCCCGGTTGGCAGCAAGCATCGCCGGCAGCGCCGCGCGCGTGCAGTGGAAGGCGCCCGTCAGGTTCACCTCGAGCATCGAGCGCCAGAAGGCTTCCTCGGTCTTTGCCAGCGGGCGGCTCTTCGCAACGCCCGCATTGTTCACCAGGATCTCTATCTCGCCCGCCGCCGAGCGTGCCTGCGAGAATGCGCGCTCGACCTGCGCGGCATCCGTGACGTCGGCCGTGACCGCGAGCGCGCCATTCGGCAGCGTCGCGGCGGTCGCCTCGAGCTCCGCCGTCGTGCGTCCGAGCAGCGTCACGCGCGCGCCGGCGCCCGCGAGCGCCGCGGCGATGGCCGCGCCGATGCCGCGTCCGCCGCCCGTGACCAGCGCATGACGTCCTGCCAGCACTTGCGTCATCGCGTCTCCTTACACCGGGCCTGTCAGTTGTGCCGCGCGCTCGAGGTTGCGCTCGAGCTGGCGCTTTGCCGAGCGGTACTGGGGCGGCCACCATTGCTCTTCGTAGTGCTGCTCTGCAGCGGCACGCAGCGTCCAGGCCGGGTCGGCGAGGTGCGGCCGCGCGAGCGCGCAGAGATCCGCGCGCCCGGAGGCGATGATCGAGTTCGCGTGGTCGGCCTCGTAGATGTTGCCGACCGCGATCGTCGGGATGCCGACGACGTTTCGCACCAGGTCGGAGAACGGCGTCTGCCACATGCGCCCGTACACCGGCTTCTGCCAGGGCACGGTCTGGCCGCTGGAGAGATCGAGCAGGTCGGCGCCTGCGTCCTTCACCGCGCGGGCGACAACGATCAGCTCGTCTTCCGTGAGGCCGCCGGGCGCCCAGTCGCTGGAGGACAGCCGCACTGACAGCGGCCGGTCGGGCCAGGCAGCACGCACTGCTTCGAGCACCTCGAGCGGGAAACGCAGGCGGTTCGCGATCGCGCCGCCGTAAGCGTCGGTGCGCAGGTTGGTGAGCGGCGAGAGGAAGCTCGCCAGCAGGTAGCCGTGCGCCATGTGCAGCTCGAGCATGTCGAATCCCGCCTCGCGGCCGTAGCGGGCGCTGGTCACGAACTCGGCGATGACGCGGTCCATGTCGGCGCGCGTCATCTCCCGGGGTATTGCGCTGATGCCCTCGAGGTACGGCAGCGGCGAGGGTGCGAGCGTCTCCCAGTTGCCGGCGGTGAGCGGGTGGTCGTCGCGTTCCCAGCCGAGCTGGGTCGAGCCCTTGCGGCCGGAATGGCCGAGCTGAAGGCAGAGCTTCGCGCGGCTGTGGGTATGGACGAAGTCGACGATCCGCCGCCACGCCGCGCATTGCGCCTCGTTCCAGAGGCCGGTGCAGCCGGGCGAGATGCGGCCCTCCGACGAGACGCAGGTCATCTCCGTGAACACCAGCCCGGCACCGCCGGTCGCGCGCGCGCCGAGGTGCACCAGGTGCCAGTCGTTCGGCAGGCCGTCCACGGCCGAGTACTGCGCCATCGGCGAGACGACGATGCGGTTCTCCAGCCGCGCACCGCGGATCTCCAGCGGCAGGAACATCGGCGGGCATGGACCGGGCGCGCCTGCGCGTTTCGCCAGCTTCGCCTCCACGTCGGCGACAAAGCCCGGATCGCGCAGCTTCAGGTTCGCGTGGCCGATGCGCTGGCTGCCGGTCAGCAGGCTGTAGGTGAACTGCCAGGGTTCCATCTTCGTGTAGCGCGCCACGCTCTCGAACCAGCGCATGCGGTTGCGTGCCGCGCTCTGCAGCTTCAGCGCCTCGGTCTCGCGTTCCTCCTGGTAGGCGGAGAGTGCGGCGGGGATGTCTGCCGCCCCGGCCGTGCGCGCGACGAGGGCGATGGCGTCCTCCATGGCGAGCTTGGTGCCCGAGCCGATGGAGAAGTGCGCGGTGTGGGCGGCATCGCCGATCAACACGCGATTGCCGTAATGCCAGCGCTTGCACAGCACACGCTGGAAATTGAGCCAGGCGGAACCGCGCAGGTGCGCGGCATTGCTCATGAGCTTGTGGCCATCGAGGTACTTCGCGAACAGCCTTTCGCAAAAAGCGATCGACTGCTCGTGGCCGGCCTGGTCGAGGCCGTGCGCGCGCCAGGTTTCCTCGCGCGTCTCGACAATCACGGTGGAGAGCGTCTTGCTGAACTGGTAGGCATGGACCTGGAACCAGCCGTGCCCGGTTTCCTCGAACGCGAAGGTGAACGCCGGGAAGGGCTTCGTCGTGCCGAGCCAGATGTAGCGGCATTCGCGCGTGTCGATGTCGGGTTCGAAGATTGCCTCGTGGCGCTTGCGCGTCCGGCTGTTCACGCCGTCGGCGGCGACCACGAGGTCGGCGTCTGCGAATGCCGCGTCGTCCCCGACTTCCTGCTGGAAGTGGTGGACGACGCCGAGCTCCCTGCCCCGCTCCTGCAGCAGCCCGAGCAGCCGCTTGCGCTCGATGCCGCAGAAGCCGTGGCCGCCGGTCGTGGTCGTCGTTCCGCGGTAGTGGACGTCGATGTCGTCCCAGTGGTGGAAGCTGCCGGTGATCGCCTCGTGCGATGGCGCGTCGGCTGCCCGGAAGTTCTCCATGGTGCGGTCCGAGAACACGACCCCCCAGCCGAAGGTGTCGTCCGGGCGGTTGCGCTCGTAGACCTCCACGCGGGCGCGCGGCAGGGCCTGGCGGAACAGCAGGGCGGCATACAGGCCGGCCGGACCCCCGCCCATGCAGACGATGCGCTTCACGGGGGACATTACAGGCCTCAATAGTTGAAATGTCAACTATATGAGAACTAATTGGTGCCGGGTCGTAGGATTCGTAGTTTCGTATTGCGCCGCCGATCACGAAACTACGAAACTACGAATCCTACGACCCGGCACCAGTCAGGCCTCGCGCAACGCCTTGCGCTGGAGCTTGCCGGTGGCGGTCTTCGGCAGGACGTCGAGGAACTCGATGATCCGCGGGTACTTGTAGGGCGCGATGCGCTGCTTGACGAAGTCCTGCAGCTCCTTGACCAGCGCGATGTCCCCCGCCCGCCCGGGCGCGAGCACGATGCAGGCTTTCACGACGGTGCCACGCTCGGCATCCGCCGCGCCAATGACGGCGCACTCGCGCACGGCCGGGTGAGCGAGCAGCGCCCATTCCACTTCGGGCCCGGCGATGTTGTAGCCGGCCGAGACGATCAGGTCGTCCGCGCGCGAGACGAACCAGAAGTAGCCGTTCTCGTCGACACGGTACAGGTCGCCGGTGACGTTCCAGCCGCCCTGCACGTAGTCGAGCTGGCGCGCATCGTCCAGGTAACGGCAACCCGTGGGCCCGGTGACGGCGAGCCTGCCAGTGCTGCCGCGCGGCAATTCCCGACCGTCATCGTCCAGCACGCAGGCGCGGTAGCCAGGCAGCGGCTTACCGGTCGAGCCAGGGCGGATTTCGTCCCCGCTCGCGGCAATGAAGATGTGGATCATCTCGGTCGCGCCGATGCCGTCGATGATGCGGATGCCGGTCTTCTCGAACCAGAGGTCAGAGACCGCCTTCGGCAGGAACTCGCCCGCGGAGACGCAACGCTTCAGGGAAACGAGGTTGCGGCCGGCGAGATCGCCCGCGATCGCGCGATAGGCGATGGGGGCAGTGAACAGGCAGGTGACGCCATGCCGCTCGATGGCGGCGAGCACGGCCGCGGGCGTGGGCGCCTCGATCGGCACGGTCGCCGCACGGAAGCGCAGCGGGAACACCAGCAGCGCCCCGAGCCCGAAGGTAAAGCCCAGCGGCGGGCTGCCGGCGTATACGTCCCCGGGCGAAGTCTCGAGCAGGTGCCTGCCCACCACGTCCGCCATGGCGAGCACGTCCCTTTGGAAATGAGCGCAGGCCTTTGGCTGGCCGGTCGTGCCGGAGGTGAAGGCGAGCAGGCAGACATCGTCGGCCGCCGTATCCACGTTATGGAAGTGGTCGGAAGCGGACGCCAGCCGAGCCTCGAGGTCGCCGTTGCCCCAGGTGATCACCGTGTCGACGCCGCCCGCGCCGGCAACGGCCGAAAGCTCGGCGAGCAGCCGGTGGTCCGTGAGCGCGAAGCCGGGTTTCGCCTTGCCGATGATCGCCGACAGCTCCGGTGCGCGCAGCATCGGCATGGTGGTGACGGCGATCGCGCCCGCCTTCATGACCGCGAGCCAGGCGGCGTACAACTCCGGGCTGTTGTAGCCACGCAGCAGCACCCGGTTTCCAGGTCCGATTCCCGCGCTGACGAGCACGTTGGCCATGCGGTTGGCGCGCGCCAGGAGTTCACGGTAGGTGATCGGGCCGGCGTCGGTCAGGATCGCAGGGCGGTCGCCGTGACCCTCGGCGACGGCGTCGTCGAGCAGCACGGTCGCGCAGTTCAGTCGATCGGGATAGCGCAGTTCCGGCAGGTCGAAGTGCAGCCGCGGCCACTGATCCCTCGGCGGCAGCCGGTCCTTCGCAAACGTGTCCACGGCGGGATTGTACGGTGCCGGGTCGTAGGTTTCGTAGGTTACGGAACCGTTAGCCGGGCCTCACCGCGCAACTTATCGAACCGTAACCTACGAAACCTACGACCCGGCACCGTTACAATCGCGCGATGCCGGCGTATCTGGAGACTGAACAGGAGCTTTCGCGGCTGGCACGCCGCGCCGCGGGGATGCGCGGCGGCCCGCGCCTGCTGATCCTGCCGGGCATCATGGGCTCCTCCATCGGCCACCTGCGCAAGAACGGCGGCGTCGACATCGCCTGGTTCGACCCGGTCGAGATCGCGCAAGGCCAGCTCGTGAAGCTCGCCCTGCCCGCCGGCAACCGCTACTGGGCAGTCGGCGTCCTCAAGTTCGCCTATGAGCGCCTGCGGCTGGTGCTGCGAATCGCCGGTTTCGATGCCGTATTCCACCCGTACGACTGGCGCCGCGACATCGGCTGGAACGGCCGCGAGCTGGCCGACCGCCTGCTGCGCGAGAAGCGCCAGGATGTCGTCCTGGTCGGGCACAGCATGGGCGGCCTCGTCGCGCGCGCCGCAATCGCGCACAAGGGTGGCGAGCGCATCGGCCGCGTGATCCAGCTCGGCACGCCGAACAAGGGCGTCTTCGTGGCGGTGCAGGCGCTGCGCGGTACCTACCCGCTCATCCGGCGCGTCGCCATGCTCGACTTCAAGCACAGCGCCGACGATCTCGCACGCAAGCTGCTGACCACGCTGCCGGGTCTCTGCGACCTCCTGCCGGCCGCGCAGTTGTGCAAGGACTTCGATCCCTTTGACCCCGACCAGTGGCCGGAAGGGCCGCGGCCGGCGGCCGATCTCCTCGATGCGGCGCGCAAATCGATCGCCGCCGTGCCGCCGCCCGATGAGCGATTCCGCCTGATCGCAGGCTTCGGCCAGGACACGGTGCTGGGGCTGCGCCGCTCCAGCCGCAAGCTCGAGTTCGGCCGCGGGCCGGCCGGCGACGGCACCGTGCCGCTGGCGCTCGCACACTGGCCGAACCTCAAGACCTGGTACGTCGAGGAGAGTCACGGCTCGCTGCCCGGCAACGCCGAAGTCGGCCGCGCGGTGGCCGACCTTGCGCGCGGCGACAGCACCTCCGCCCTGCCGCGCGTGCTGCCGCAGCGGCGCGGCGTGCCGACGCTGTGGCAGGAGGACGTGCGCGCGGCGCCGGCGCCCAAGATTGCCTGGGGCGACCTCTCGGAGCGCGAGCAGCGCGAGTTCCTGCACGAGTTCGTGGGAGTCACCCTGCCTTCCTCGGCGGCGGCCACGCCAAAACGCGAAGCCGCCGCCAAGCCGGTAGAGCTGGCGTTCATGGAGGGCAGCATCACGCAGAGCGGTGCGGCGGCGATCGTGCTCGGCGCCTTCGCCAACGTCGAGCCCTCGGGTGCCGCCCTGTCTGTCGACAGGGTGCTCCATGGCGCCATCAGCGACCTCGCGCGGCGGCGCGCAATCAGCGCGGCGGCCGGCGAAGTGTTCGTGCTCCCGGTCGGCAGGCGCGGGCTCGCCGCGCGGCTCGTCGTGTTCGCCGGGCTCGGCCATTTCGGGCGCTACGGGCCGGACGTGCAGCGGCTCGCCGCGGCGAACGTCACGCGCACGCTCGCGCTCGCGGGCGTCGAGAGCTTCGCGATGGTCCTGTGGGGCACGGCCTCGGGCGCCGAGCCGGCGGACGCCGCGCGCGCCCAGCTCGAGGGTGTCCTGACCGCGCTTGCCGACCTCGCGCCGGAACAGCGCCCGCAGCGGGTCACGGTCGTCTCCCGCGACGCCGCGCGCATCGCCGTCGCTCGCCGCGTCGCGGAAGACCTGCTGCGCCTGCACCCGGCGGCGCCGCTGCTGCGCGTCGCTGCGCAACGCAAGCCGGCGGCGCGCAAACCCGCGCGTGTCCAGAAGCCTTCGGCGACGCCGCTCGCCTGGCTGTTCGTCCAGGAATCCGCCGCCCAGCAGCGCGTCGCACTGCTCGGCCCCGCGCCGAAAGCAACCGCGCTGGTCGCCAACCGGCGCCTCGACCTGCGGCTGCTCGAGCGCGAGCACTCGCGCCTCGTCCCGGGTCTGACCGTCGGCGACCTCGCCGAGTTTGGCGAGCGCCTCGTCGAACTCTTGCTGCCCCCCGAGATCACCGAGGCACTGCCATCGGTAAAGTCCTCGCCGATCGTCGTCGTGCACGACACGGCGAGCGCTCACTGGCCGTGGGAGACACTTTCGCTCAAGGGCTGGGCCCCCGCGGCGGACAAGGGTCTCTCGCGGCTCTACGCCGCGGAAGGCATGTCGGTCGCCAAGTGGCGCGAGCAGCGGCGCCGGGCACGCGAGTTCAACGTGCTGCTGGTCATCAACCCGACCGGCGACCTGCCGGGCGCGGTCGAGGAAGGCGAACGCGTCGCCGCGATGCTGACCCGGATCGAGGGCGCGGGCATCACCGCGATCCGCGGCGCCGACGCGACGCGCGCGCGACTGCTCGCGGAGTTCCGCTCCGGCGACTACGACGCCATCCACTTCGCGGGCCACGCCTGGTTCGATGCCGCCGCGCCCGCCTCCAGCGGCATCCTCTGCGCCGGCGGGCGCGTGCTTTCGGGCGCGGACCTCGCGGCCATGGACTCCGTCCCCGCGCTGGTCTTCTTCAATGCCTGCGAGTCCGGGCGCCTGCGGGCAACGGTCAATCCGCTGCGTCAACTCGACCGCAGCGTGGGTTTCGCCGAGGCTTTCCTGCGCGGCGGCGTCGCGAACTTCATCGGCACCTGGTGGCCCGTGTCGGACAGCGCGGCCTCCGCGTTCGCGGCCACGCTGTACCGCGAGCTCGCGAAGGGCGAATCGATCGGCAGCGCGCTGAATGCCGCGCGAGCGGCGGTGCGCGTCCTGCCTTCCGCCGACTGGGCGAACTACCTGCATTACGGCAGTTACGATTTCACGCTAAAGGCGCCGAAGGGCTAGGCTGTCATGGTGGCACGCATCACCAGCCTGCACGTCTATCCGGTGAAGTCCTGTCGCGGCATCGACGTCGATGCGGTTCGAATCACGGAGACCGGGCCCGAGTGGGACCGGCGCTGGATGATCGTCAAGTCGGCCGACGGCCGATTCATCACGCAGCGCTCACACCCGTCGATGGCCAGGATCGGCGTGGCAATCGGCGGCGGGAACCTGCGCCTGTCGGGAGACGACATCGAGGCACTGGTCGTGCCGGTCGATCACGACGGAGAGGCACGCCGCGTCGTGGTCTGGAACGACGAATGCCTCGGCATCGACGCAGGTGATGATGCTGCCGACTGGCTGGCGGCCGTACTC
>Ga0209254_10006248_pt1 | contig 10988 bp, 8 predicted proteins | sample FrelakmetDIP11DI_FD_187148 | JGI IMG/M metagenome (GOLD analysis project Ga0209254, IMG submission 187148) | Freshwater lake sediment microbial communities from the University of Notre Dame, USA, for methane emissions studies - DIP11 DI (SPAdes)... | ecosystem: Environmental > Aquatic >... | reverse complement strand
GTTCTACGGACGGCACGGCGACTGGTTCGCAGGGTCGTGCTGGGCGGCGTCGGCGATCCTCCTCGGGATCGCGGCGCGGCGACGGCGGAGGAGGGCGGAATGAGCGACAAGGAACAACGGGCCGAGAAGGATTGGCTCCCGGCGGAGCTGGCGGAGCGGCTGCGCGTGCAGCACGAGCGCCTCTCCGAGTTCCGGGGGCGTCTTTGACGTCCCGGGACTGCGTGCCAGGCTCTCCGAGCTGGACGCGGACAGCGCCGCCCCCGACCTCTGGAACGACCGCGAGCGCGCCGAGGGCGTGCTGCGCGAGAAGGGCGCGATCGAGCGCAAGCTCGCGCGCTTCGACGCCGTCGGCGCGCAGCTCGAGGACGCCGGCGTGCTGCTCGACCTGGGCCAGGAGGCGCAGGACGCGACGGCGCTCACCGAGGTGGCGGAGCGCCTCGACGCCGCGGAGGGCGCGCTCGACGAGATCGAGCTCGACCTGCTGCTCGGCGGCGAGCACGACGCCTCGTCCGCCATCCTGTCGATCAACGCGGGCGCGGGCGGCACCGACGCCTGCGACTGGGCCGAGATGCTGCTGCGCATGTACCTGCGCTGGGCCGACGCCCACGGCCTCGCGGTCGAGGAGATCGATCGCCAGGCCGGCGACGAGGCGGGCCTGCGCAGCGTCACGATCCTGCTCCAGGGCGACCATCCCTACGGCTGGCTGAAGACCGAGCAGGGCGTGCACCGGCTGGTCCGCATCTCGCCCTTCGACGCCAACCACCGCCGCCAGACGGCCTTCGCCGCGGTGTCGGTGCTCCCCGAGATCGAGGACGCGCCCGAGGTGGAGGTGGACGAGAAGGACCTGCGCGTGGACACGTACCGGTCGAGCGGCGCCGGCGGGCAGCACGTGAACAAGGTGGAGTCGGCGATCCGCATCACCCACCTGCCGACGGGCATCGTCGTGGCCTGCCAGAACGAACGCTCGCAGCACAAGAACCGCGCGACTGCGATGAAGGTGCTGCGGGCCCGGCTGTGGGAGCGCGCGCGGCAGGAGCGCGAGGAGAAGATGGTGGCGCTGGCCGGTGAGAAGAAGGAGATCGGCTTCGGCTCGCAGATCCGCTCCTACACGCTGCATCCCGCCCAGCGCGTCAAGGACCACCGCACCGACGTCGAGGTCGGCAACGCCGCAGGCGTGCTCGACGGCGACATCGACCGCTTCCTGCGCGCGGCGCTGCTGAACCGCGCGGGCGCGGCGGGCGCCGCGTGAGCCCCTTGGAGCACCTGGCGTGAGCCCTCTGGAGCATCAGGCGTGAGCGACTACGAGCGCGAAGCGCGTCTCGCCGGCGTGCAGGCCCTGCGCGACGCGGGCGTCGATCCGTATCCCGCGCGCGTCGCGCCGGTGCAGCGCGTCGCGGCGGTGCGCGCGCGCGGCGAGGACCGCGACGCCGCTGCGCTGGAGGCGGATCCCGAGACGGTCGCGGTGGCGGGCCGCGTCCTGGCGATCCGCTCCTTCGGCAAGCTGGTGTTCCTGACCCTGCGCGAGGACGGTGTCGACCTGCAGGCGAGCGGGAAGAAGGCGGAGCTCGGCGAGGAGGGCTTCGCGCGGCTGCAGGCGGTCGCGGTCGGCGACTTCGTGCGCGTCGAGGGGCCGCTGTGGCGCACGCGCACCGGCGAGCTCACCGTGGACGCGCGCCGCTTGGACGTGCTCGCGAAGGCGCTGCGCCCGCTGCCGGAGAAGTGGCACGGGCTCCAGGACGTCGAGCGCCGCTTCCGGCAGCGCTACCTCGACCTGCTCGCGAACCCGGGCGTGCGCGAGACCGCGGTGAAGCGCTCGCGCGTCGTCACGGCGATGCGCGCCTTCCTCGACGGCCGCGGGTTCCTCGAGGTCGAGACGCCGGTGCTCCAGCCGCTGTACGGCGGCGCCGCGGCGCGGCCGTTCACGACCCACTACCAGGCCTACGACCAGCAGGTGTACCTGCGCATCTCCGACGAGCTGTACCTCAAGCGGCTCGTGATCGGCGGGCTCGAGCGGGTCTACGAGATCGGCCACAACTTCCGCAACGAGGGCGTGTCGCGCAAGCACAACCCCGAGTTCACGATGATGGAGTGCTACCAGGCCTACGCGGACTACCGCGACATGATGGACCTGACGCAGGGTCTCGTGCAGCACGTCGTGCAGACGGTGACCGGCGGCACGCGCGTCGCCTTTCGCGAGCAGGAGATCGAGCTCGGCGGCGAGTGGCCGCGCCGGCCGATGCGCGAGGCGATCCTCGAGCGCACCGGCGTCGACGCGCTGGCCGCGCCGGACTTCGGCAGCCTGCGCGGACGCGTCGTGGACAAGGGGCTGGATCCCGGCACCGCCCCGACCTGGGGCCAGCTCGTGGACCACCTCTTCAGCGAGCACGTCGAGCCGACCCTGGTGCAGCCGACCTTCATCGTGGACTACCCGGTGGAGCTGTCGCCGCTCGCGAAGCGCGCTGCCGCCGATCCGCGGTTGGTGGAGCGCTTCGAGCTCTACGTCGCCGGCATGGAGCTCGCGAACGCGTTCAGCGAGCTCAACGACCCCGAGGACCAGCGCGCGCGCTTCGAGGAGCAGCGCCGCATGCACGCCGAGGGCGACGACGAGGCGCACCCGCTCGACGAGGAGTTCCTGCTCGCGATGGAGCACGGCATGCCGCCGACCGGCGGGCTCGGCGTCGGCGTGGACCGACTCGTGATGGTGTTGACCGACGCGGCCCACCTGCGCGAGGTGCTGCTGTTCCCGTACATGCGGCCCGAGCAGTCGGGCTGAGGAGACGCCCTGGGCATCCTGCATGCGATCTGGCAGGCGGTCGGCGCAGCGGGTGGCGCGCTCGCGCTGGCGTTCATCGTGCTGCTCGCGATCGGGCTGGTCGCGCTGACGGCGCTGTTCGGCGGCGCGGCGGTCGTCGTGCTCGAGCGCTTCGCACGCCAGCAGCGGCGCTGGGCGACGACGCTCGTCGCGTGGCTCCTGTGCACGCTGGCGGCGGCCTGGGTGGGCCTCGACCAGCTCGTCCCGGGCGCCTGGCAGCGGCAGGCGGAGCTGGCGACGACCTTGCCGCTCGCGCTCGCCGCGGCCGGCGTTGCGGTCGCGCTCGCGATGCTCGTCGTGCGGCTGCTGCTGGCGGTCGCGAAGCCGCGCACGCTCGCGGCGCTGGCGATCGTCGCGGCGGTGCTCGGCCTCCTGGCCGTGCTGCCGGTGCCGCCGGTCTCGTGGCTCGGCTTCGCGGCGCGCCAGAACCTGTCGGCGGCGGGCCTCGTGCTGCTGGGCGCGCTCGGCGCGCTGGTGCTGCTGGGCCTCGCGCCGCTCGGGGCCGCGGGCCTCGCCGACACGCGCGGGCGCGTCGAGTGGTTCGTCGCGGTCCGCTACCTGGTCGCGAAGCGCCGCCAGACCTTCATCTCGGTCATCACGTCGATCTGTGTCGCGGGCGTCGCCGCCGGCGTGTGGCTGATCATCACCGTGCTCTCGGTGATGAACGGCTTCGAGCGCACCTGGCGCGACGAGATCATCGGCAACCGCGCGCACTTCACGGTGCAGAGCGGGCTCGGGCCCTTCGGCGACTGGGAGTCGGTGCTGGCGCGGGTCGAGGGGATCGACGGCGTCGCCCACGCGGCGCCGTTCCTGCAGGCCGAGGGGATGGTGCGCGGCGACGGCGGCGAGATCGTCGGCGTGCGCGTGCAGGGCGTCGATCCCGAGCGCGTTGGAGACGTCACCGATCTGCGGAGCGACCTGATCGCGGGCTCGCTCGAGGCGCTCGCCGCCGAGCCGGAGGCCAAGGACGACCCGCCGGGCATCGTGATCGGCGACCAGCTCGCCGGCGCGCTCGGCGTCGGGGTCGGCGACCCGCTGCTGCTGGTGTCGCCCTTCGGCGGGCCGCCGACGCCGCTCGGCCCGTCGCCGCGACTCTCGCGCTTCCAGGTCGTCGGCGTGTTCCGCTCGACCTTCTTCCAGTACGACGAGATCGTGACCTACGTCAGCCTGCAGGCGGCGCAGGACTTCCGGCGCCTCGACGGCGACGTCGTCGACGGCCTCGAGGTGCGCACCGAGGACCTGTACCGCTCGGCGCAGATCGGCGCGCAGGTGCAGCAGGCGCTCGGCTTCCCGTTCTTCACGCGCGACTGGAAGGAGTTCTTCCCGGCCTTCTTCCAGGCGCTCAAGACCGAACGCGTGATGATGTTCGTGCTGCTCACGATGATCATGGTCGTCGCCGCGTTCGCGATCGTCGTCACGCTTGTGATGATGATCATGGAGAAGGCCAGCGACATCGCGATCCTGAAGGCGATGGGCGCCCGCGACGCCGCGATCGAGCGGATCTTCGCGATCGAGGGAGCGCTGATCGGGCTCGTCGGCACCGTGATCGGCGTCATCGCCGGGATCGCCGTGACGACGCGGCTCGACTGGATCCAACGCCAGGTGGAGGCGGTCACCGGAATCGACGCGCTGCCGGCCTCGGTGTACCAGGGCGTCTCGCAGCTGCCCGCTGAGCTCGACCCGCTGCAGATCGCGATCGTGGTCGGCATCGCGATGGCGCTGGCGCTTGGGGGTACGCTGATCCCGTCGCGGCAGGGCGCGCGTCTCGACCCCGTGGAGGCGCTCCGGTATGAGTGAACGGCGCCAGCCCTTTGGATCATCGGACCTCTACGTGGGCCCCCTCGTCGAGGTGAAGGGCCTCGGCAAGCGCTTCGCGACCGCCGACGGCGAGCTGACCGTGCTGCGCGGCGTGGACTTCCGGCTCGACGCCGGCGACCGCGTCGCGATCATCGGGCAATCGGGCGTCGGCAAGTCCACGTTCCTGCACCTGCTCGGTGCGCTCGACCACCCGAGCGAGGGCAGCGTCCACTTCCGCGGCGAGGACGTCTTCGCGAAGGAGCCCGACGAGCTGGCGCGCTTCCGCAACCACACGCTCGGCTTCGTGTTCCAATTTCACCACCTGCTGCCCGAGTTCAGCGCGCTCGAGAACGTGATGATGCCGGGCCTGCTGCGCGGGCTCTCCTTCGCCGAGACGCGCGAGCGCGCAGCCGAGATCCTGGGCGAGGTGGGGCTCGGCGCGCGCCTGCACCATCGCACCGGCAAGCTCTCGGGCGGCGAGCGCCAGCGGGTGGCCGTCGCGCGCGCGTTGGTGCTGGATCCGGCCGTCGTGCTGGCCGACGAGCCGACCGGCAACCTCGATCCCGCGACCGGCGAGCGCATCGGGGAGCTGCTGCTCGAGATGAACCGCACTCGCGGGACCGCGCTCGTCGTCGTGACGCACAACGAGCGGCTGGCCCGGCGGCTCGGCCGCATCACCGTGCTGCGGGACGGCACGCTGGTCGAGGGCGACCCCTTCGCCGAGGCGTGACTCGGCGGATAAATCCCCGTCCTTCCGACGAAAATCGCGAGCGGGCGGGCTTGCCCCCGGCACCCCACCCATCTAGAATCCGCCGCCGAATCCGCCCCTCCGTCTCGCCATGGCCATTTCATGGATTGGAGCTCGCCCGATGGATTGGAGTTCGACCCGCTCGGACCCGTCCAGCTCGGAGCCGACCAGATCGGAGGACCGCTTGCGCACCCCTCGCATCCGCACCGCCCTCCGGGTCGCCCGGCGCCTGCTCGCGCTCGTCGCGCTCGCCGGGGTCCTCGCGCCCGCCGCCGCGCAGGCGCAGGGGGCGATCAAGGTGCTCGTCGCCGTGCTGCCGTTCCAGGTGCACAGCGAGCGCGACCTCGCGCCGCTCGTCGGCTCGCTCGCGGACCAGCTCACGACGCGCCTCGAGGCCAGCGGCCAGGTGGACGTCGTCGACACCGTCGTGGTTCGCGAGGCGCTGGTCGCCCACGTCGCGGGCGAGCGCACCGAGGCGGTGCTGCGCCAGCTCGCCCGTGAGGTCGGCGCGCAGTGGGTCGTGCAGGGCAGCCTGACCGAGCTGGCAGGGGCGTACAGCCTGGACGTACGCGTGACGCCGGCGGGAGAGTCGATCCCGTCGCGCACGATGGTGTTCACGGCCGACGGCGACCCGGAGCTCCGCACGCGCGTCGACGAGCTGTCGGACCGCGTGCTCGAGATCGTGTCGGGCGCGGCGCCGGCGCCGGGCGGGCAGGTCGTGGAGGTGCGCATCGAGGGCGCCGCCGGGCAGGAGGACGCGATCCGCCGCGAGCTGCGCGTGCAGCCCGGCCGTCCGTTCGACGGCGACGCGATGCGCCTGGACGTCGAGCGCCTGCGCACGCGGCCCGGCTTCGCGAGCGCAGAGTCCGAGCTGCAGCGCGGAGCGGACGGTGTCGTCGTCACGTACCGGCTCGTCGCCGCCACGCAGGTCGGCGAGAGGCCGACGAACGCCCGGGGCGGCGACCGCATCGCCGAGGTCCGCATCGCCGGCAACCGGCGCATCGAGGCCGACGCGATCCGCGCCCGCATCTCGACCAAGGCCGGCGACGCGTACGACCCTGCGCAGGTCGCCGAGGACGTGCGCCAGATCCACGCGCTCGGCTTCTTCGAGAACGTCCGCGTGCTCTCCGAGGGCGGCCCGCAGGGCCGCGTCCTGACCTTCGAGATCGAGGAGAACCCGGTCGTCCGGCAGATCACGATCGCCGGCAACGACTCGATCGACTCCGACCGGATCCGGGACCAGCTGACGCTCACCACCGGCGCCACCCTGGACCTGCCGCTGCTCTACGAGAACCGCGACCGCATCGAGGCCCTGTACCGCGCCGAGGGCTACTACCAGGCGAAGGTCGGCTATGACGTGTCCACTCTGCCCAACGACGCCGTCGCGGTGAACTTCGAGGTCACCGAGGGCCGCAAGCTGCGGCTCAAGGAGGTCCGCTTCGAGGGCAACGAGCACTTCACGAACAAGGAGCTCACCAGCGGGATGCGCACGAAGGTGTGGCGACCCTGGTCCTACGTGACGCGCTACCTCGACAAGTCCGGCACCTACGCCGAGCCCGTGTTCGTGCAGGATCTCCAGCTCGTCGAGCGAAAGTACAACGACACCGGCTACCTGCGCGCCGAGGTGGGCGAGCCCGACGTGACGACCGAGAAGGACGGCCTCGTCGTCACCGTGCCCGTGACCGAAGGCGACCGTTACAAGGTCGGCACCCTCGACGTGGCCGGCGATCCAACGGTGACCGGCGCGGATCTCGCCGACGAGTTCAAGCTCACCGACGACGAGTGGTTCAACCGCTCGCACCTGACCCAGGACGTCGACCTGGTGACTCGCCGCTACACCGATCGCGGCTACTTCTATGCCAGCGTGAACCCCATGACGAAGGTGGACGAGGCCACCAAGACCGTGGACGTCGTGTTCGACGTGCAGAAGGGGCCCCTGTACTTCGTGCGCCAGATCGACATCAAGGGCAACACGCGCACGCTCGACCGCGTCGTGCGCCGCGAGATGCAGGTCGTCGAGGGCGAGCTGTACTCGGCGCGCAAGCTGCAGAGCTCGAAGATCCGCCTCGACGGCCTCGGCTTCTTCGAGGAGGTGAACTTCGAGCCGACGCGCACCGAGGACCCGGACGCGCTCGACCTCGACGTCTCGGTGGTCGAGAAGTCCACCGGCGCGATCTCGTTCGGCGCAGGCTACTCGACGGCGGACTCGATCGTGCTGTCGGGCAGCATCAACCAGGCGAACCTGTTCGGGCGCGGCTACGGCGTGCGGCTCGCCGTGGACATCGGCGGCCAGCGCGACCGCTTCTACGGCCAGTTCGTCAACCGGCGCCTCTTCGACAGCGAGTTCAGCCTCGCGGCGACCGTGTATCGCTCGGACGTCCAGTACGAGGACTTCGAGCAGACGAGCACGGGCTTCGACATGAACCTCGGCCGCTCGCTCGACGAGGCGAACCAGCACCGGGCGTTCCTGCGCTACTCATTCGCGCTGCGCTCGATCGACTCCGACGACGACTTCGACGCCGCGTCGCCGATCATCCGCGAGCTCACCGAGGACGACACGATCACGAGCCTTGCCGGCCTCTCGTACCGGCTGGACACGCGCAACGATCGCGTGCTGCCGACGGGCGGCTACGAGGCCGGTGTCTCGCTCGAGGGCGCCGGCCTCGGCGGCTTCACGAAGTTCGCCCGTGCCGAGGCGCGCGGTGCTTTCTATCGAGGCATTCCGGAGTGGCTGCCGATCCCGCTGCGCGAGAAGTCCTCGGTCGTGCTCGCCGCCCGGCTCGGCTACACGCTGCCCTTCAACGACATCACGGACTACACGGGCGTCGACCGCGGCCCCAACAGCTGCATCAACGGCGAGTCCTGCCCGCTCGACGAGATCGACGACGACATCAAGCTACCGCTCTCGGAGCGCTACTTCCTCGGCGGCCTGGGCTCCTTCCAGCTGCGCGGCTACAAGGCGCGCTCCGTCGGGCCGCGCCGCTCGATCCTCCAGGAAGGCGTGAATCTCCTCGGGCAGGGCACCGGCGTGTTCCGTCCCAAGAATCGCGCCGAAGACGGCTCGTGCCCGGCCGGGCGCACCTGCAACTCGCTCGACGACAAGGACGACGACGACTTCGACGACCTCGACGACACCGACGTGATCGGCGGCAGCCAGTTCATCTCGCTCACCGCCGAGTACCGGTTCCCGATCTCCGAGGCGCTCGGCCTGGTCGGCATCCTGTTCCTCGACGCCGGCGACGCGATGTACGAGGACGAGGTACTGTTCGACGCCACCCAGTGGCGCTACGGAACGGGTGTCGGGGCGCTGTGGTTCTCGCCCTTCGGCCCGCTGCAGGCCTTCATCGGCTTCCCGATCAACCCGCTCTCGGTCGAAGACTCCTACGTCTTCGAGTTCTCCGTGGGCGGCTCCGCCCTGTGATCCATCCCGTGATCCGATCTCGAAACCGCGGGGCGATGCCGCCCCGCTCGTGGGGGTTCCCGATGCGCGCATCGTTCCGATCGATCCTGCTCGCCGCAGCGTTCCTGGCCTGGGCCGGCGCGGCGCAGGCCCAGGAGGCCGTCAAGATCGGCGTGGTCGACATCGACCAGGCCGTCAACGCGACCGACCAGGGCAAGAAGGCCCGCGACGAGCTGACCAAGAAGCGCAAGGCTGCCGAGGCGGAGCTGAAGCCGCTCATGGAGAAGGGCCGCGCCCTGGCCGACGAGATCCAGAGCAAGCGCTTCGTGCTCTCCGAGGATGCGCTCTACCAGAAGCAGCTCGATCTCGCCGAGATCCAGAACGACGCACGCGCCCGCATGTCGGAGCTGGAGGGCCAGTACAAGGTCGACTACGAGCGGCTGGTGGGCCCCCTGCGCCAGAAGCTCGTCGAGATCATCACCGACATCGGCAAGACCGAGGGCTTCACCTTGATCATGGAGCGCAACTCGCCGGGCCTGCTCTACGCCCGCGAGGCGCTCGACGTGACCGACATGGTGATCCAGCGTTTCAACAAGAAGGGCTAGGCGGCGCGCTTGCCGCGCATCCACCCCACGGCCGTCGTCGACCCGGCCGCCAAGCTGGCGGACGACGTCGAGGTCGGCCCGCTCTCCTTCGTCGGGCCGGGCGTCGAGCTCGGGCCCGGCGTCGTCGTCGCAAACCAGGTGAGCGTCACGGGGCTCACGCGGGTGGGCGCGCGAACGCGCATCCACCCGTTCGCGGCGCTTGGCGGCGATCCCCAGGACAAGACCTTCGCCGGTGAGCGCACGCGGCTCGAGATCGGCGTCGACAACGTGATCCGCGAGGGCGCGACGATCCACGTGGGCACGCCCCGCGGCGGCGGCTGCACGCGGATCGGCGACGACAACCTGATCATGAACGGCGCCCACGTCGCCCACGACTGCCAGGTGGGCTCGCATGTGATCGTCGCCAGCTTCGTCGGGCTGGCGGGGCACGTGGCGGTCGAGGACCACGCGGTGCTCGGCGCCTACACCGGCGTGCACCAGTTCGCCCGGGTCGGCGAGTCGGTGATGACGGCGGCCAACTCGATGCTCTCCCAGGACGCGCCGCCCTTCGCGATGGTGGCGGGCGATCGCGCGCGCGTCGTCGGCCTGAACGTGGTCGGCGTGCGCCGCCGCGGCCTCTCCGAAGAGGCGCTGCGCGCCCTCAAGCACGCCTTCCACCTGCTGTTCGCCTCGAAGCTGCGGCTCGAGACCGCGCTGGCGCGGGTGCGCGAGGAGCTCCCGGACGCGCCCGAGGTGGCGCGCCTCGTGCGCTTCCTCGAGAGCTCGCCCCGCGGGTTCTGCCGGTAGCCGGCCCGGCGCGGGGATGACGGCGACCCTCGGCCTGGTGGCGGGGCAGGGGCGCCTGCCGTTCGAGGTGGCCCGCGGCGCGCGCCGCGCCGGCCTCCGCGTCTGGCTCGCGGCCTTGCGCGGGCTCGCCGATCCCGCCCTCGCCGAGGAGGCCGACACCGTCGCGTGGCTGCACGTCGGCGAGGTGGGAGCGCTGTTGGCGGGCCTGCGCGCGGAAGGCGTGCGCGAGCTCGTGCTCTGCGGCCTCGTGCCGAAAGGGCTGCTCTTCGCCGACCCCTCGCTCGTGAAGCTCGACGCCGAGGCGACGCGCCTGCTCGCGGGCCTGCGCGACCGCCGCGACGACGCGCTGCTCCGCGCGCTCGCCGACGCCCTCGAGGCGGAGGGCTTCGCGGTCGCCTCGCAGGCGGCCTACACCGGCGAGCTGCTGGCGCCGGAGGGTCCCCTCGGCGGCATCGCCCCGACGCCCGCCCAGCTCGACGACGTCGCCTTCGGCTGGCCGATCGCGAAGGCGCTCGGCGCGCTCGACATCGGGCAGACGCTGATCGTGCGCGAGCGCACGGTGCTGGCGGTGGAGGCGATCGAGGGCACCGACGCGGCGATCCGCCGCGGCGCCGCGCTCGGCGGCGGCGCGGTGTCGGTGCTCAAGGTCTGGAAGCCGAGCCAGGACCCGCGGCTCGACGTGCCGGTGATCGGCCCCGAGACGATCGCGACGATCACGGCGGCGGGCGCCGGGCTGCTCGCCGTCGAGGCCGGCCGTACGCTCGTGCTCGAGCGGGAAGAGGTCGTCGCGCGCGCAGATGCGGCGGGCGTGTGCGTGCTCGGCGTCGCAGCAGTGCACCA
>Ga0209254_10006247_pt1 | contig 10988 bp, 9 predicted proteins | sample FrelakmetDIP11DI_FD_187148 | JGI IMG/M metagenome (GOLD analysis project Ga0209254, IMG submission 187148) | Freshwater lake sediment microbial communities from the University of Notre Dame, USA, for methane emissions studies - DIP11 DI (SPAdes)... | ecosystem: Environmental > Aquatic >... | reverse complement strand
GGTTGTTTTCAATTTATATTTTTCCGGCTTTGTTGCTGTTCTTTCAATAAGATTTCTGGCTTCCAAATCAAGTTTAACTGTTTCCCCATACCATTGTACACCACCTTCAAAATTGTCTTTTACTTTGGCATATAATTTTTCCATGAGTTCAGTATGTGTAAGTTCATCATTGCTTAAAATGGATAAAATATTTTCTTTAATAAAATTGTATTTACTAAGGGCTATTATTTTGTTCTTTTTGCCTGGCTGTGGATGGAGCGTCTGAATTTTTTGCTCCGTTATTTTTGCTTTCATTTTTTCAGCGTTTGGTTGCAGTATACCAGGTTAAATATTTTTCAATCTCTTAAAATTATTCAACTTAAATGCCACACAAATATTTCATATTTTGGCATTAGTATCCTACCAATGTAGAATTAATTGTTCTATTCCCCATCTCCTTAAGATCCAATAGTTCCAGTCTTAACTTTTCCAGCGCGCTTGTAATGGACAATAATAACTCCGGTTGAAGTAACAATACTTTCTTTTAATAAAAATGCTGCCGGAATCGTTCCGTCGTCAAAAAGCTTTTTCCCTATGCCCAAAGTCAAAGGGTGAATTTTGAGCCTGAGTTCGTCAACAAGGTCATTCTTTAGCAATAAATGAACGAGTTCACTACTACCCCAAACCTGGATGTTCGGACCTTTTGATTTTTTAAGCTTTTTGATATCTGACAGGTTTTTAATTAATACTGAGTTTTTCCATCCGGTAATTAAAGGATCTGACTTTTTCATTTTTTTCGAGAACACGTATTTAGTCCCTGTATTAATGCCTGGCCAAAAGTCTCCATGTTCAGGCCAGTAAGGAGCCCAAATCTCAAATGTTTTTCTACCCAGGAGATAATCTGCGGGTTTCAGCTCTTTTTTCACCACCTTAGTGTAAACATCATCCGAATAAGGAGAAACCCAACCGCCATATTTGAAACCGCCCGATCTGTCTTCCTTAGGTCCTCCCGGCGCTTGCATAACTCCATCCAATGTGATCATTGAAAGAACAATAATTTTTCTCATAGAATTTCAAGATTTATTTGAGAGATATATTTTTGGAATAATCCACATTAAAATTTATTTGTTTGCTTTTACTTTTGAAATCTCACCAGGTTTTTGAAAAGGTAACGGAATGTCGCCAAGGATATTGGATTTTAGCCGGAGAGAATCCAACACTCTACATCCCGATCAGCAGGGCATAACTTAGCTGACTTTAGTTTAATGTCTGACGTACCAATTTATTCAAGCTGGTTCAACATAATTTTTCAATGGGTCCCTCCGGGCTCATAAATTAAACGGACAAAACTGCTTAGTCGTTCTGTTTGGAAGTTTGCTGGTATGCCGATTACAACTCCAACCATCAATGCGTCAGAGATAACCAACCGCATCTGTGGCCTGAACACAGTGACAAATTTGTTTTTCCAAACATCCATATTTGTTTCCAATCCAATAAAACTATGAGAGCCGGGAACCATATAGTGAAGGCTGGTATTGATTTGCCAGCTATCATTTCTTCCATTTTTAAATCGTTCAAGAGAAGGCCCTGTATAAAGTAAAGTATGAAAGTTTGCTCCCCAACGCTTAGCAATCACAAAAAAGGGATTATAAATATTACCCGCCCATATAGATCCATTCCCATACTCACTGAATTCTACCATTTTGAATTCATGAAGATAAGCGATGGCTGCACTGGTACTTTTTTCCTCTGAAACATAAAAAGTGTATTGGGCACCGAGCTTCAAACTCTTGAGGCGATTTCCGGGGCGACTGTCCGGATTTACACTGCCATTTATACCCGAAGTAAATTCAAATGGAAGTTCAATCTCCAGTCCAAGCCTGTCCACAGGTGCAAACTCATATTCTACCAGTGCCAGGTAACTATTATAGTCGAGTTTGTCGGTCATACCTAAGCCAACATTCCATTCCTTCTCTCCTTTCCGGGCGCCCAGGTCTCGCATCAGATCAATATAGAGTGGTTCCGCATGTAACACTTTATCTTTTAAGGCACCACCTTCTGTTTCCTGAATAAAAAGGCTATCGGCAACAGCCTTTTTGGATTTAGCGGAATCCAATCGGGCAGCCTGTGCAAAAGAATGTACATTGAAAATTATCAACGAACCGATCAGGAAAAAAAAATTTTTCATACTGAGATAAAATAAATTAACAGCTATAGCTATCCTTATCAAGAAGCAACAAACTCATAATTCGCTGAATCTTTTCTTCATCTGGAGATAAAAGACCAAAGACATGCCACCCTTCTATATCACCATAATGATTAGTAAAATTTGATCGATTAAATTCCTTTAACTCTTCAAATTTCCTTGACAATAAATTCTCTGTTTCTGGGGGCAGTGTCTTAACTCTGGCTTCTAAATACGCAGCAACTGACTTTGTTGGATCGTCCATTACATGTTTAAATCGTACATAATCCGGGAAAATGCATGAAAGTTTATGTTGCAAAAGAGATGCTTTCAGGCCTTTGGGTCTATAAACTTTGTAGTGGCGAAAATGACTTGTCAATATCTCTTTCTTTGTATCATTCAGAAAACTTTTATATTCCCTGCGCAAATATTCGATTTTCGATGTTTCCCTTTGCAGCCAACCAAATTTTAAAAATATATCAGCACGAATATCTGGCAGAAACTTTGATACATAAAAACTAATTAAGTCGGAATTAAAATCAATATCAGATTGACTTTTGTCATCTTGTTCAACCAAATTTTTACTGTACTTCTCCAAACTTTCCCTATGAATATTTTGGTACATATTCCACTGTTCAACTTCTAAGATTTCCTGAAATGATGTTAATTCAAAATCCCATTCTTCCCATTGAGAAAAATAGTATTTATCAGAATTCGTATCCCTCTCCAACTCGTACTTGTAAATTAGTTCTGCTTGCTCAAAGGTCAAGTTGAGATAAGCGTATCGGTCACGAACTAAATTTACAGACCATTGATAATCTTCCGATTTAATCATACTTAAGTTGTTCTCAGTTGTGTTTATGTGCAATTTAGGAATGTTAATTCATTCTCCGGGTTGGCCAGTACTGTTTTTCGGGCTTTAATGTAAAATCTGAGATACGAATTTACTGAAATTCGTGCAGGTTTATAAAATGGGAAACAGTTTAGCTGCACCGTCTGGGTGCTTAACTATGTATGGAAATCGAATTCTGTTAGCTGATAACCTTTGCAGACCAGAGTTGTTTCGTTGAAGTTAAGATTGGATGTTCAAAGTTGCATGTTTGGCAGAACTAAAGTTGAGCATTGTAAACTCTTGATTGCATTTCATTCCAGCCAAACTTTTGCCAACCCTTTTATTAACATTTAAGTATTTTTCGAGTAACCAAATAATCTACTACCTCAAGGTTTTAATGTCCACAGCCAAGCGTCACCAATTTCATGGTCCTGGACGATTTCAATAAATTTAAAACCGTTTTTCTGCAAAATTTTTGTTGATGCGTTTTGTTCTGGTGCTGTTTTGGCAGTAATTGTTAGTGTTGGATCTGTTTGTCGTGAAATTGAAACGAGTTCTTTGCAAGAAAATGATGCAATTCCCTGACCTTCAAATTCTTTAAACGTCCAATAAGCAATTTCTACTTTGCCTTCTTTGGGTTGTCCTGTGAATCCACAGGAACCAACAATATCATTTTGTCTTATCACAAAGTATCCAATCCAAGGTAGAACATAGCCAATTACCTGATAGTAATCATCATATGAATTCAATATAATTTGACAGTTATCAGATGAATAAATGACATTGGATTTGTCAATATTGAGTTCAATTTTTTTTAGATTCATTTTCAAACACTTTGTATTTTTCCCTGTTAGTAAAAGGTTTCTATGTGTCCGATACGTAAACCGCCGCAGAGCAGGTATTGCTGCAAGTTTAGCAACAGCATTCCGCCTGCCCGGAGCTACTACTTAACGAAAATACAAAGTTGAAGCTAAGTACAAATGTTAAGCGATGCACGTATAGTCCGAACAAAATCTGAATAGAATTAAAATTGCTTATTGAAATTTAATTTGCTCCACTTCCACATATTCAATTTTGCCCGCCGGCTTTTGCCATTACTGTGATTGCAACCACTTTACTATTTGCTCAGGGTCTGCAATACTCCACGAATGCGGATGTCTCATGTTATTGGGTTTTCTGTACCCCTTGTTTGTTGTTGTCACTAAAACAGCTTTGTTGTTACCCAATCTTTGCAACTCATTAATCATAGCCGCATGGTCGGAAATATTATTATAGGAATAGTCATAACCTCTTTCCTTTAACCACCACTGAATGTCCGGCTCTGATATGAGCATGACTGGAGTTTTATTTAAATTCTTTATAGCTTTTTGTGTAGTGTCAGAAAATGTATAAGGCGAATGGTCATAATAATTTTTCAATGCAGTTATCGGAGTTCCTTTCATTTCTTTTTGTATTCTCTCTAACATATAGAAAACCTCTCCATTTACTTTAGCCGGATTTGATAGTCTCACAACTCTTTTGGCTGCGTTATAATAACGTTCCCAATCAAGCGGTGGGTCAATTGCAAAAACAGCTTTTGGTTTTATTGGGTAATTATTTTGAATAGATAATTCTGAATATTTTACCGCACAAGTTCCCCCAATTGAAAACCCGCCAATGTATAAGTCCTTGCCCATTAACTGATATTTATTAACTACAAGGTCTATTATTTCCTTTAACGATTGCTGAGAAGCAGTATCACTTCCGAAATAAGAAGGACCTGTCTTTAAAAGTGGAATAATAGTTAATATTCCTTGTTGTGAAGCGTATTTCGGGATGTCTGTTTGAAACAAAACGTCTTGTGGTGAATTTCCAAATCCGTCCAGCAAAACCATGAATGATTTTACTTGACCATTTTCTGGGATAACTGAAATAAACATATTTGTTGTACTGTCTTTAGCATTCAAATAAACTGTTTCAATTCTCTGTCCATATGAAATGATTGAAGTGAAAAGTGTTAGAATAAGTAAATTAATTATTTGCATTATGAAGTGCTATTTAAGCTTTTGCAGTGCGAGTATACCATAAAATTAAGTCTAACATTATTTCACCCGCATTTTAAATATTCTTCCAAGTGTAAAAATAAAAGGTTACACTGGAGAATAAATAATACAGTTGAAGCCAATACCTGGATGAGTAAGATGTTTCGCAGATACACGACCGGACAACACCAAGGTGCATATCTGCACCAGTAGTTGAAAATAATTTTAAGCCCTTACCCTGCCTCCCCGACAATCTTCCCATCTTTCCCAAACTCCCTTCTTATCCCTACTATCAGATCAGCCAATTGAATGATATTGGAATTTCGTTTCATCGCCTTTAAAGAAGCAAAGTGAGTGATATTGTTAATGGCTCCGCCGGATAATTCGTATTTAGCGCTGATATCATCCAGGCTTATCTTTTCTTCCAGCACGGTTTTATCAGAAAAAGAATTTTGCCATAATTTTTTTCGTTGCTCTGCATTGGGCATAGAAAAATAAACCATGGACTGGAAACGACGGGTAAAAGCTTCATCAATATTTGCTTTCATATTGGTGGACAGCAAAACCACCCCGGGAAAATCTTCTATGCGCTGAAGCAGGTAAGAAATTTCCGGGTTGGCATAACGGTCGTTGGAACTGCTGATTTGAGAGCGCTTGCCAAAAAGTGCATCGGCCTCGTCAAAAAATAATAGCCAGTTCTTGTTTTCCGCCTGGTCAAAAATATTGGCCAGGATTTTTTCTATTTCGCCCATATATTTTGATACCACCTTCGAAAGATCGATGCGGTAAACATCCAACCCGGCAGATTTGCCCAGCAGGCTTGCGGTTAATGTTTTCCCGGTGCCGGGCGGGCCATAAAATAAGGAACGGTAACCGGGTTTGATTTTCTTGCTCATACCCCAGTCTTGCAGGATTTGGTTTCCGTACTTTATCCAGTCAACTATTCCCTGCACTTCCTCTCGTGTATCTTCTTCGAGCACCAGGTCGTTCCATTCCATTTCGGTAGTAATCCTTTTGGCCGGGAAATTAATATTGTAATCGGGCTTATGCATGGTGCCGATGGTGAAATAGTTCAGGTACTCCGTATAAATGCTCAATACGCCGCTTAAGAAAGGTTCGTCGCTGGCAGAATTAAGTAGTCGGAGTAATTTAAACTTTTGAAAAAAATGATCCTCGCTGAAAAGTTCCATAATACCGAACCTGCTTTCAAGATTGTCGGCCGCAAGAATAAAAGCCACCGTTTCACCGGTGGGAATAAATCCCGAATGGTTCTTCCCCCTGATGCCCCCAAATTCCGTGAAGCCCCGGTCATACTCTGTATTCTTTACAAAAAATATATCCAGCAGGTTAGGCTGCACATGAGGAGCCAACGATAAAAGCAGAATTACCCGTTCATCAAAATTCATTGCATAGTAACCAACTACCTGTGCATAAATGGATGGATCATTAGTTAAGTCCGGTGGCGATATATCATAAATAGAACCGGGTTCGCTTGTTTTGCCCCGGTACAAATTCATCCGGGTATTTATTACCCGGTTCAGCCACTCCAATTCAGCGGCCAGGGTTTTGGCATTGTCTTTTGCGGCTTTTAATTCCATTCCACAACTAAATTAAATGGCATCCAGCTTGTTTTAATTTGACCATAGGCCCATGGAAGTCTTTGCAATAATATATCATATCCTCTTTGCTCTACCCTCAGGCTCCAGTAATCATCAGTAAAATTCAGCATTCCATCGCGCAGGATAAAAGATTTCCGCAGCCCGTCAATAGAGGTGTTCCCCAATTTATCCCAATGCTCGATAAATTCCTCGAGCAATCCCTTTGTCACCTGCAATTCCTGTTCCGTTGCAGTAAAAGATACGGGTATGGCTTCTTCCAGCGGCACATTGCACAGTATTTTATTTAAGACCAGTTCGTGTTCTGCATGCTCCGTATTTCCCGTTGCCAGGTATTGAATCAATAATACAGCCCGATTCCTGGATGTCAGATTCGTAAACTCACCGTTTTCCATTAACCCGGTGCGGTTAAAATACGTTTCCAAAAAGGGATGAAACAAAACCAGGCCGGCATTACCTATATAAATACTTTCAGAGATGCCAGGTTTAAATGGATTTAAATTACCTTTATTTTCATCTATGACTGAATTCGTTTTATCCTGAATTTCATTTTTCAAAGACTTCAATTGTTGGTGCAGGTAAATGTCATTCTCCGTTGCTTGTTCATTATCAAACCTAACTTTTATTGGCGAATTGTAATCTGTTTCAAACGAAAATATTTCAGATAAGATTGTTTCGAGTGGTTGATAAAGCATCCCCTTCCCTTTAGATTCCGCATCTTGCAAAAGCGAACCAGGTAAATACCTGGAGTTTAAATTAGAGTAAGCCGCAATCAGATCAAGAACCTTTTTTACTAACATCTTCTTTTCAAATACACTGCTCATTTCTGTAAGCAGGAATTCTATGATAAAAAGCCAGATTGTTCTGCTAAATACTTCTTCTTCTGTTTTAACTATTTGTTTTAGCTTCCGGATATTAATTAGTTGCCCATGTGTTTGATAAATAAATTCAGCTTCAGCCGGTTCAATTGCATCAATTATATTCCTTATGCTTTTGTCACTAAACTGGAAACAAATCCTTTTTCTTACATTTTGATTTTTACCCGTTTTTTGGATAAGTGATTTAAGCGCTGGGCGGTTGTCAACATATAATTGATTTAAGAGTTCTTCAATATTGAACCGGGGGGAGTTTTCAGCATACCATGGAAGCATACCATGTATTAAATAATATTCAAAAAGCTCAAGCTTGCCCTGGCCTATTGTTTCAACACTAATACCTGAAATTGATTTGTAATTCGCACTTTTAACAAGCGTTAACCGTTCAGTAAATTCTGCCTCCAAAGCATGCATTAGTTTATCCTCTAACTCATTATCCAGGGAATCCCAGTGCACTTGGCCGAGATTTAAAACAATTTGATCAATTCTTATCAAAAGATTTTCCGGTATTACTTTGTTAAAATAAGCCTCCATTTTCTGGCTAAGGCTGAGACTCGCAAGGTGACTGATCCTGTTCTGGAGTTCATGAACATGCTCTTTGGAAAAAGTCTGAATTTCAAATACCTGCTTTTGGATTGAAAATTTTAGATTGGTCAATTTTTAAAGTTTGAAATCAACTGGAAAAATAGATTGGATTAGTTTAAATATTCTTGAATAATATTTAATTACTCTCTTATTTCACAGGGATATATTTTCCTTAACTCAAAGCCACTAATATGCCATAATTCAATATCACCTTTCACAACAGACAATTTTTCTCCAACTACTTTTCCAGTAACCTCAAGCTCGTAATCAACTGAAACATTACTAACGATTGGAATAAATGGCTGATTCGGTAGCGGTAATTTTTTTTTGTACCATTTTGAGTTGTGGATTAGAATTTCCGGCAATATAACAGGGTAAATATTTTGGCAAAATGCATCCTCCGGCTCTAAAAGTTCAATGCGAATAGCCCCTACCGGAAAATCCAAAGCGGAAATATTTTCCTTCTCTAAAAGTGGTTCATTATCAAACCTGATATTATCTGACAGGATATCATCAAAACTCGATGTTTCACTAAGCAGGTTATCGTCGAACTCAAAGAGATTGACCTTCTCCTGATCGTTGCGTTTCGGCAGGTATTCGCCGTCAATCATCCTGCTGAATCCAATTTTAAAAGATTCATTATAAAATAATTTCGGGTACCCCTTATAGTATGCATGAAATCCGCCAATCATCCTCGGTAAATCAACCCATTTAAATTTTACGGATGCTTTTTTTGTAAACCGGTTAAAAATATTTGAATTTGCAATTTCAATGAACGAGCCAATGGCGGGTTGCGGGCCAAATAACTGGGATGGATTTGAATTTGACAGTTTCCCGATATTATTATTCAAATTTAAATTAACACAATCCTTTACCTGCACATTAATGGCTATTTTCTCAATAACCTGTTGAAATAAAAATCCATTTGGATGAAGAGAAGTAGCATTTTTTAAAATTAATTTTATGACCGGCATGCTAATTTCATTTGTTAAGCCGTGAATGGCAGGCTGAGAAATTGAAACGGGGTCATCCTTTCCAAGGGTAAAAGCAATATTCAATAATGCATTTTTAACTTTATCAGGATATTCAGTCATTTCTTTCCAATCATCTAACCCATCTTTACCTTTATCACTTTCGGAATAGATTACTGAATAATCAGAAATTTGGATCCAACCTTTTAAGCCGGTAATATAAATAATAAACGCGTTATTGATTATCTCGGAAACAATTACCCTAGGACTCAGTTTGATTACATCACCATATGCTTCTGCATAATCAATAAAATATTTTTTAAATGGATCACCATTAAAGTAAAATGAAATCGAAAATTCTCTAATACCATCTGTTGCAAACAAAACTGGTGAAGCAATAATTAGCCCTATTCCCCCATCATATATAGTTTTACCACCGAAAGGAAGGAGGTGTTTCTCCTCCTCGAACAGTGGACATGACTTATTTAAGGGATTATTATCATTATATTCTTCCGCCTCGGTCAGAGGAATTTCAGCTGCATGAATTCGATAATTTATGTATGATTCTTTAGTACCACTGGCACTATCCAGATGTTCGCTTCTGATTTTATAGATTGTATCTAATGCTGCAACTTTTGTTTTTCTTATCCACTTATCTTCAACCTGAGAATAGTTTTGATTATGTTGCCCCCCTGTTTGGATAGTTGATAGTTCTTCACTGTTTAAAAGTATCAATTCGTTGCTGTTCATATTTAAGGCAATGACCCCTTCGCCCGGATAAGAACCCAAAATAATCCCGATGCTTTCAGCTATATCCACTTCATCAGAAACCAGTTTCACTTTTTTAAAATACTTATTAAAGCTGGGTGGAAAACTCCAGCCTGTCGCTAAGAATGATGTATAATCCTTTCTCATAATCATCCTCCAATTAAAACCGTCGGGCACCCCAATACTATGGAGCCCCCGTGTTCGGTTGTATCACCCATTCTTGCAGCCGGCTTACCACAAATCATTACTGTTGCCGAACCTTTGACAATAGAATCAGGCGGGCCCACACAGACTGCACTATCCCCCACTGTTGCCGCAGGCATTTTCCCGATTAATACGGTTGGTGCCCCAGGTCCAACAATGGGTCCACCCACATGCGGTATGGGAGGCAGGTCCGGTGTACTCATTGGGCAGATATGCATATCAGTTAACCTCGCAGCTGGTGATCCCATTACTTTTATATTTAAATCTTTTAGTTGATCATTACAATCGCTCCTTTGACCGTTGTTTGGCCGGATGCAGATAATTCTGCAGTCGCATTTCCCTTAGCGATAAATCCAACATCAGCATTTGCAGTAACATTTAAACCGGCAATTGTCATATCTGCTTTTGCTGTAACCATTGCTTCTGCCAAAGCTTTTATCTCAACATTACCTTTTGCAGATATCTTTATATCCTTAGCACTGTCAATGGTTATACCATCTGCACTTAGCTTGATACTATTTTGATGCTGGTCTTTAATTTCAATTGACTTTCCATCATCACTTATAATAATGGAGTTTTGCCCCGGGGTTAAAATGCTGATATTTTTTTTATCGTCATCGAATTCAATCTTCAGATTGCTGCGGGTGACAAATGCCTTAGTATTATTATAATCATCAGACGAATAAGGTGCACTGTTTTTTCCATTATACAAGGAGCCCAGTATTATGGGGAAACGGGGATCATTATCCAAAAATCCAAGCACTACTTCATCCCCAATTTCGGGAAGAAAAAAAGAGCCTGATTTATTGGTTGCATAAAACTGAGCCATCCTCGCCCAGGTATGGTTCGGCTTATCTGAACCCGATGGTATTTCCAACTGGATCCGGTACAAATTCTCCGGATCCTGGTCAATTTTTTTCACAGTGGCCAATTGAAGTCCATGCATTTCAGG
>Ga0209254_10006246_pt1 | contig 10988 bp, 6 predicted proteins | sample FrelakmetDIP11DI_FD_187148 | JGI IMG/M metagenome (GOLD analysis project Ga0209254, IMG submission 187148) | Freshwater lake sediment microbial communities from the University of Notre Dame, USA, for methane emissions studies - DIP11 DI (SPAdes)... | ecosystem: Environmental > Aquatic >... | reverse complement strand
CCCGCACCCGGCACCACCCGGCACGCCCCCGGCACCGCGCCGCGCCGCCCCGTCAACCGCCCGACAGCCTCCCCCGTGCCCGGGGAGCCTACTGGTCCGCAGCGGAGTGGTCGTCGATGAGGGCACCTTCGACCGGGTCCCCGATGCGGTGCAACCGCATGGTGTTCGTCGTGCCCGCCTTGCCGGGAGGGCTCCCGGCGACGAGCACCACGAGGTCCCCGTCGGAGGCCAGACCGGATTCCTTCAGCCTGGCGTCGACCACCCGCACCGCCTCGTCCGTGCTGGGGGCGATGTCGACGATGAACGGACGCAGCCCCCACGACAGAGCCAGCTGACGGTAGGTGGACTCCAGCGGCGTGAACGCGAGCGTGGGGATCGGGGAGCGCAGCCGGGACAGCCGCCGCCCCGACCCGCCTCGCTGCGTGAACGCCGCGAGGTACTGGGCCCCGAGGATGGCCCCCGTTTCGGCGGCGGCCCGGGTGATCGCTCCACCTGCGGTGCGTGGCTTCGTGAACAGCTGCGGGATGCGCTCGAAGCCCTGCTCCTCGGTGGTCTCGACGATGTTGGCCATCACCTCGACGGCCTCGATCGGGTACTTGCCGATGCTCGTCTCGCCGGACAGCATCACCGCGTCCGCACCGTCCAGGACGGCGTTGGCCACGTCGGAGGCCTCGGCGCGGGTCGGCCGGGCGTTGGTGATCATCGACTCGAGCATCTGGGTGGCGACGATGACGGGCTTGGCGCGACGCCGCGCGAGCTCCACCGCGCGCTTCTGGACCAGCGGCACCTCCCAGAGGGGAAGCTCCACGCCGAGGTCGCCGCGCGCGACCATGATCCCGTCGAACGCGATCACGATGCGCTCGAGGTTCGCCACCGCCTGCGGCTTCTCCAGCTTGGCGATGACAGGCAGGCGATGACCGTGCTCGTCCATGATCCGGTGCACCGACTCGATGTCGGAGGCGTCCCGGACGAACGACAGCGCGATGAGATCCACCCCGGTGCGCAACGCCCAGCGCAGGTCCTCCTCGTCCTTGGGACTGAGCGCCGGGACGTTGACGGCGACGCCGGGCAGGTTGATGCCCTTGTGGTTCGAGACCGGGCCACCCTCGACCACCGTGGTGTGCACGCGAGGCCCGTCCACCGACGTCACCTCGACGACGATCTTGCCGTCGTCGATGAGCAGCCGGTCGCCGGGCGTGCTGTCGCCGGCCAGACCCTTGTACGTCGTCGAGCAGATGGACGCATCGCCCGGCACGTCCTCGGTGGTGATCGTGAACGACTCCCCGGGCTCGAGGTGCACGGGCCCGTCGGCGAACGTGCCGAGGCGGATCTTCGGGCCCTGCAGGTCGGCGAGGATCGCGATCGGGCGGTCGAACTCCTCGGCGACCTCCCGGACGATCGCGAACCGGCGGTCGTGGTCGGCGTGAGTGCCGTGGCTCATGTTGAACCGCGCGACGTCCATGCCGGCGGTGATGAGCCTGCGGACCTGCTCAGCGGTCTCCGTGGCGGGCCCCAGGGTGCAGACGATCTTTGCGCGGCGCACGTCCTGGACCGTAGCCGCTCGGAGGGCCTGCCGATCGGTGTTCTGACAGAGTTCACGATTTCGGCGCGCCACCCACTGATCACGCCAGGGACCCAGGTGGGTGCCTGGCTCGGTGAAGGCACCTCTGCAAGCACCCCTTCGCCTCGGTCAGTGGGGAGGTGGCCCCCCGAGGGACGTGGGGCGCCGCCGTCGCGGTGCGAGGCAGACGCGCCTGCCGCTCAGACGCCGAGTGGACGGTCGGTGGGGGCCACCGGGGACGGCAGCTGGGTGCTGCCGGTGAGGAACCCGTCCACGTAGGCCGCGCAGGCCCGGCCCTCGGCAATCGCCCAGACGATCAGGGACTGGCCCCGCCCGGCGTCACCGGCGACGAAGACACCGTCGACGTTGGTCGCGTAGGCGTGGTCGCGGGCGACGATGCCTCGGGCGTCCAGCTCGACACCCAGCTGCTCCAGCAGCGGGGAGCGCTCGGGTCCGACGAATCCCATGGCCAGCAGCACCAGGTCGGCGGGGATCTCCCGCTCGGTCCCGGGCACCGGTTCGAAGCCCCGCTCGCCCGCGGTGACGTCGACGAGCCGAAGCGCCCGGACCCGTCCTGCGTCGTCGCCGGTGAACTGCGTCGTGCTCACGGAGTAGACCCGCTCACCACCCTCCTCGTGAGCCGGGGACGTGCGCAGGATGAGCGGCCACGTCGGCCACGGCGTCACGTCCGGCCGGGCCGACGGCGGCTGCGGCATGATCTCCAGCTGTGTCACCGACGCCGCACCCTGACGATGGGCGGTGCCCAGGCAGTCCGCGCCGGTGTCGCCGCCGCCGATGATCACCACGTGCTTGCCGGCGGCGGTGACCTGGTCGGGCTCCTGCTCGCCGAGGGCCACCCGGTTCGCCGGGGGCAGGTACTCCATCGCCTGCATGATCCCGTCCAGGTCACGTCCTGGCACCGGGAGGTCGCGCCAGGCGGTGGCGCCGACGGCGAGCACGACCGCGTCGTAGCGCCGACGCAGCTGCTCCCCGGTGATCTCGACCCCGACGTCGACGCCGGACCGGAAGACGGTGCCCTCCCGGCGCATCTGGTCCAGCCGGCGGTCCAGGTGCCGCTTCTCCATCTTGAACTCGGGGATGCCGTAGCGCAGCAGCCCGCCGGGCTTGTCCGCGCGCTCGTACACCGCGACGGTGTGCCCGGCCCGGGTGAGCTGCTGGGCCACCGCGAGGCCGGCCGGTCCCGACCCGATGACGGCCACCGTCTTGTCGGTCAGCCGGTCGGGGGGACGGGGCTGCACCCACCCGGAGTCCCAGGCCCGGTCGATGATCGACACCTCGACGTTCTTGATCGTCACCGGTGGCTGGTTGATCCCCAGCACGCAGGACGCCTCGCACGGCGCCGGGCACAGCCGGCCGGTGAACTCCGGGAAGTTGTTGGTCGCATGCAAGCGCTCGATCGCTCCACGCCAGTCCTGGCGCCATACCAGGTCGTTCCACTCCGGGATGAGGTTGCCCAGCGGGCAGCCCTGGTGGCAGAACGGGATGCCGCAGTCCATGCACCGTCCGGCCTGCTCGGTGATGATCGGCAGCAGGACCCGTCCCGGCACGTCGGGGTAGAGCTCCTTCCAGTCGGCCAGCCGCTCGTCGACCGGGCGGTAGGGCGCGGTCTGCCGGTCAGTGGTCAGGAACCCGCGGGGGTCAGCCACGAGACGCCTCCATGATCGCTTCGAGCACGTCCCGGCCCTCTCGCCGGGCGATCTCCTCGGCCTCCAGGACGCGCTTGTAGTCCAGCGGCATGATGCGGGTGAACCGCGCCCGGGTGGCCTGCGGGTCGGCGTCCCACGCTGCGAGCAGCCGGGCGGCCACCGCGGAGTCGGTCTCCTCCAGGTGGCGACGCAGCAGCGACAGCACCAGGTCGGCGTCCTCGTCGGTCAGCGGGGTGAGCTCGACCATCTCGGTGTTGACCCGGCTGCGCACCAGGTCCAGGACGTAGCCGATGCCGCCGGACATGCCTGCCGCCACGTTGCGTCCGGTGGGCCCCAGGATGAGCACGCGGCCCCCGGTCATGTACTCGCAGCCATGGTCGCCAACCCCCTCGACCACCGCCACCACCCCGGAGTTGCGCACGCAGAACCGCTCACCGACCAGGCCGCGGACGAACAGCTCGCCGCCGGTGGCGCCGTAGGCGATGACGTTGCCCGCGACGATGTTCTGCTCGGCAGCGAACGTCGCGGCCCGGTCGGGACGCACCACGACCCGCCCACCGGACAGCCCCTTGGCCAGGTAGTCGTTGGCGTCACCCTCCAGGCGCAGGGTCACCCCCCTGGGGACGAAGGCGCCGAAGGACTGACCGGCCGAGCCGACCAAGGTGAGGTCGATGGTGCCGTCGGGCAGCCCGCCACCGCCGTAGCGCCGGGTGAGCTCGTGACCGAGCATCGTGCCCACGGTGCGGTTGACGTTGCGGATCGGCAGGCGCGCGCGCACCGGCTCGCCCGACTCCAGCGCGTCCCGGCACAGCTCGATGAGCTGGTTGTCCAGCGCCTTCTCCAGCCCGTGGTCCTGGCTGACGACCTGGTGCAGGTCGGTGCCGGCCGGCAGGTCCGGCAGGTGCAGGATCGGGGTGAGGTCGAGCCCGCAGGCCTTCCAGTGCCGCACCGCGCGAGTGGTGTCGAGCATCTCGACGTGACCGACAGCCTCGTCCATGCTGCGGAACCCCAGCGCGGCGAGGTACTCGCGCACCTCCTGCGCCACGTAGAGGAAGAACCGCTCGACGAACTCGGGCTGGCCGGAGAACCGCTTGCGCAGCTCAGGGTTCTGGGTGGCCACCCCCACCGGGCAGGTGTCGAGGTGGCACACACGCATCATGATGCAGCCGGACACCACCAGCGGGGCGGTGGCGAACCCGAACTCCTCGGCGCCGAGCAGCGCTGCGACGATGACGTCCCGCCCGGTCTTCATCTGCCCGTCGGTCTGCACAACGATGCGGTCGCGCAGCCCGTTGAGCAGCAGGGTCTGCTGGGTCTCGGCCAGGCCGAGCTCCCACGGACCGCCGGCGTGCTTGAGCGAGGTCAGCGGGGACGCCCCGGTTCCGCCGTCGTGCCCGGAGATCAGGACGACGTCGGCGTGCGCCTTGCTCACCCCGGCAGCGACCGTGCCCACGCCCATCTGCGCCACCAGCTTGACGTGGATCCGGGCCGACGGGTTGGCGTTCTTCAGGTCGTGGATGAGCTGCGCGAGGTCCTCGATGGAGTAGATGTCGTGGTGCGGCGGCGGAGAGATCAGGCCCACGCCGGGGGTGGAGTACCGGGTCTTGGCGATCCACGGCCACACCTTGGGGCCGGGGAGCTGCCCACCCTCGCCGGGCTTGGCGCCCTGCGCCATCTTGATCTGGATGTCGTCGGAGTTCGTCAGGTACTCCGCGGTGACCCCGAACCGACCCGACGCGACCTGCTTGATGGCGCTGCGCCGCAGCGGGTCGTACAGGCGCTGCGGGTCCTCCCCGCCCTCGCCGGTGTTCGACTTGGCGCCGAGCCGGTTCATCGCTATCGCGAGGGTCTCGTGGGCCTCACCGGAGATCGACCCGTAGGACATCGCGCCGGTGGAGAACCGCTTGACGATCTGTGACACCGGCTCGACCTCGTCGATCGGCACCGGGGGACGGTCACCGGTGCGCAGCTCGAACAACCCACGCAACGTCATCAGCCGCTCGGACTGGGCGTCCACCTGGCTGGTGTAGGCCTTGAACACCTCGTACTGGCCCGAGCGTGTGGCGTGCTGCAGCCGGAACACGGTGTCGGGGTCGAACAGGTGCGGCGGGCCCTCGCGGCGCCACTGGTACTCCCCACCGACCTCGAGCTGCCGGTGCGCCTGCGGGATACCGCTGGGCGGGTACGCGACGTCATGGCGCTGGCGCACCTCCTCGGCCAGGACGTCGAGCCCGACACCGCCCAGACGGGACGTGGTGCCGGTGAAGTACTCGTCCACCAGGTCCTGGGACAGGCCGATCGCCTCGAAGATCTGCGCGCCGGTGTAGGAGGCGACGGTGGACACGCCCATCTTGCTCATGACCTTGAGGACGCCCTTGCCAAGGGCCTTGACCAGGTTCGTCACGGCCGTCTGCGGTTCGACCCCGGGCAGGTACACCCCGTCCCGGGCCATGTTCTCCACCGTCTCCATGGCCAGGTACGGGTTGACCGCGGACGCGCCGTAGCCGATGAGCAGCGCGACGTGGTGCACCTCGCGCACGTCGCCGGCCTCCACGAGCAGACCCACCTGGGTGCGCTGCTTGGTGCGGACGAGGTGGTGGTGCACCGCGGAGCACAGCAGCAACGACGGGATCGGTGCGTGGTCGAAGTCGCTGTCGCGGTCGGACAGGATGACCAGACGGCAGCCGCCGGCGATGAGCCTGTCGACCTGGGCGAAGATCTCGCGGAGCCGCCGGCCCAGCGCCTCCCCGCCGCCGTCGACGTCGTAGAGGCCGCGGACGCGCGCCGCAGCAAAGCCGGGCATGTCCCCATCGGCGTTGATGTAGCGGATCTTGGCCAGCTGGTCGTTGTCGATGACCGGGAACGGCAGCCGCACCTGGCGGCACTGCGCCGGGGTGGTGTCCAGCAGGTTGCCCTCGGGACCGGTCGTCGAGCTCAGCGAGGTGACCAGCTGCTCCCGGATGGCGTCCAGCGGCGGGTTGGTGACCTGCGCGAACAGCTGGGTGAAGTAGTCGAACAGCAGCCGAGGCCGCGACGACAGCACGGCGATCGGGGTGTCGGTCCCCATCGAGCCGATCGGCTCGGCGCCGGTGCGCGCCATCGGAGTGAGCAGCACCCGCAGCTCTTCCTCGGTGTAGCCGAAGACCTGCTGGCGCCGGGTGACGCTGGAGTGGCTGTGCACCACGTGCTCGCGGTCGGGCAGGTCCGGCAGCTCGATGATCCCGGCGTCGAGCCAGTCCTGGTACGGGTGCTCGGCGGCGAGGGCGGCCTTGATCTCGTCGTCCTCGACGATGCGGTGCTCGTCGAGGTCGACCAGGAACATCCGGCCCGGCTGGAGCCGTCCCTTGCGCACGATCGAGGCCGGGTCGAGGTCGAGCACCCCGACCTCCGAGGCCATCACGACCAGCCCGTCATCGGTGACCCAGAACCGGGACGGACGCAGGCCGTTGCGGTCGAGCACCGCGCCGACCTTCGTCCCGTCGGTGAAGACCACCGAGGCGGGCCCGTCCCACGGCTCCATGAGCGAGGCGTGGTAGGCGTAGAAGGCCCGCCGGGCGGGGTCCATCTCGTCGTGGTTCTCCCAGGCCTCCGGGATCATCATCAGCACCGCGTGCGGCAGGGACCGTCCGCCGAGGTGCAGCAGCTCGAGTACCTCGTCGAAGGTGGCGGAGTCGCTGGCGCCGGGCGTGCAGATCGGGTAGATCCGCGAGAGGTCGCCGGGGATGAGGTCGCTGGCCAGCTCGGCCTCCCGGGCCCGTATCCAGTTGCGGTTGCCCATGACCGTGTTGATCTCGCCGTTGTGCGCGACGTAGCGGTAGGGATGGGCCAGCGGCCAGGACGGAAACGTGTTCGTGCTGAATCGCGAGTGCACCAGCGCTAGCGCCGAGGTCAGCCGGCGGTCGGACAGGTCAGGGAAGAACGGCTCGAGCTGACCGGTGGTGAGCATGCCCTTGTACACCAGGGTCCGCGAGGACAGGCTCGGGAAGTACACCGTGCTGCCCGCCTCGGCGGCGGTCCTCTTGGTGCGCTTGCGCAGGCAGAATGCCCGCCGGTCCAGCTCGACGCCGTGGACGGTGGGGTCGATGGCCCGGTCCGGTCCCAGCGGGGCCAGGAACAGCTGCCGGAAGCGTGGCATGGTCCCCCGCGACGTGGCACCAAGCAGGGACGGTGTGACCGGGACGTCACGCCAGCCGAGCACCCGCAGCGACTCCTCGCTGGCCAGCCGCTCCACGAGCACGGTCGTCTCGTCCTGGGCCTGCTCGGAGTCGGGGATGAACGCCGTGCCGACGGCGTAGTGGCCGGCCGGCGGCAGGTCGAACGGGACCACCGCCCGCAGGAACGCGTCCGGGACCTGGAGGAGGATCCCGGCCCCGTCCCCGGAGTCGGGCTCGCTGCCCACGGCGCCGCGATGCTCGAGGTTGCGCAGCGCGGTCAGCGCGTGCGCCACGATGTCGTGGCTCGGCTCGCCGCTGAGGGTGGCCACGAAGGCCACGCCGCACGCGTCGTGCTCGAGCGCCCGGTCGTAGAGACCCTGGGCGGTCGGGAAGGCGTCGTGCACTGAGCACCTCTGGTGGGACTGGGCAGCCGACGTGGCATGCCGTGACGGTGGAGTCGGCGCGGGTCGCCTCGCAGGGACAGCGTCGGCCCTGTCGAGATCACAGCGTACTCGCGGCGCCGCCAGATTCCCCTCGAGCAGCCCCCGGACGCGGTCGCGCCGCAGCGCGCCCTACTCCTGCCCGGCCGCCGCCTCGATCGCCTCGCGCAGCGCCTCGGCGTCCTGCGGCAGCGGGTCGATCTCCTCGCCGTCGAGGAACAGCGTGGGGGTTCGGGTGACCCCCTGGTCGACCGCGGCCTCGGCCACGCTCTGGACCCAGCCCTCGTACTGCCCGTCGTTGACGCAGGAGGCGAACTCCTCGTTGTCGATGCCGACACCGGCACCGATCTCGATCAGCTGCTCGTTGGTGAACTCGTCGGCCTCCGACCCCTGCGCGGCGAACACCGCGTCGTGGTACTCCACGGTCTTGCCCTGGTCGACGGCGCACCCGAACGCGTTGGCGGCGAGCTTCGACCCCGTGGGAGTGACGAACGACAGCGGGTGGTAGGTCATCTGCAGGGTCCCGGCCTCCACCTGCTCGGCGATCGTGGAACCGAACTCCTCGACGAACACCTTGCACGCGGGGCAGTGGAAGTCGACCCATTCGTCCAGCACCACCGGCGCCGAGTCGTCGCCCACGGTGACGCCCCCGGCGGGAGCCTCGACGCCGGTCGGAACCGCGGCACTTGCGGTGGAAGGGGACCGGGACAGCGCCACGGCGACACCGACCAACGACACCGCCGCGATCACGGCCACGGCGACGAGCAAGCGAGTGCGGCGCTCCGAGGCACGGGCCGCGGCCTCCCGCTCGGCCTTCATCTGCTCGCTGCGGGCGCGCCGGTCCGCCGCGGCAGGCTTGGACTTAGGGCTCATGGACGTCAAGGGTAGGCGGAATCCTCCCCCACCACTCCCTGTGATCTTGACGTCAGGGTCGACCGGGGGGCCTCGAATCGGCGATTACGTCAAGATCAGCGGGGAAGGGGGCGGCGGACGCCCCGGGCGAGATCGGCAACCAGCGCAGCGACCGAGGCGAGCCGATCGGGCTGGGACGAGTCGTCCAGCAGGCAGCGCACGAGGGCCGAGCCGACGATCACCCCGTCCGCGAAGGCCGCCACCTGCGCGGCCTGCTCGCCGTTCGACACCCCCAGGCCGACCGCGACCGGCAGGTCGGTGACCTGCCGGGTCCGCTCCACCAGCAGCCGCGCCGCGCTCCCGACCTCCTGACGCGCCCCGGTCACGCCCATCGTGGACGCGGCGTACACGAATCCGCGGCACGCGTGGGCGGTCCGGGCCAGCCGCTGGTCGGTGGAGGACGGGGCGACCAGGAACACCGTGCCCAGGCCCTGGCTCCGGGCGGCCGAGAGCCAGTCGTCGGCCTCGTCAGGGATCAGGTCCGGGGTGATGACGCCCAACCCGCCGGCCGTCGCCAGATCCGTGGCGAACCGGGCGGCGCCGTAGTGCTCGATCGGGTTCCAGTAGCTCATCACCAGCGACGGGATGCCGCGTGCGGCCAACGACTCGACGGTGCCCAGGACGTCGGCGGTCGTGGTGCCGGCGCGCAGCGCCGCGTCCACCGCCTGCTGGATGACCGGTCCGTCCATCAGCGGATCGGAGTAGGGCAGTCCCACCTCGACGAGGTCCACGCCTGCGTCGACCATGGCCGCCATGGCGTCGGTCGCCGCCGCGACCGACGGGTAGCCGGCGGGCAGGTACCCGATCAGGGCCGCCCGGTGCTCGTCCCTGGCGCGCGCGAAGACCTCGCGGATGCGCGCCTGTCCGGCGGCGGTCACTCCGGCCCGGTCTCCTCGCCGGTGACCAGGCCGAACCACGCCGCCGCAGTGTCCACGTCCTTGTCGCCTCGCCCGGACAGGTTGACCAGGACGGTCAGCCCGCTGGCGTCGGTGCGCCCCGGCGCGGCGGCGTAGCGCTGCCCGAGCTGCTGGACCCCGGCGAGAGCGTGCGCGGACTCGATGGCCGGCAGGATCCCCTCGGTGCGTGCCAGCAGGCGGAAGGCCTCCATGGCCTTGGTGTCGGTGACCGGCTCGTACGTGGCCCGCCCGGTGTCGCGCAGCCAGGCGTGCTCGGGCCCCACGCCGGGGTAGTCCAGGCCGGCCGAGATCGAGTGCGACTCGATCGTCTGGCCCATGTCGTCCTGCAGGAGGTAGGAGCGCGCGCCGTGCAGCACGCCGGGCGTCCCGCCGGTGAGCGTGGCCGCGTGCCGTCCGGTGGACAGGCCCTCGCCGCCGGCCTCGAACCCGTGCAGCGCCACGTCCGGGTCGTCGAGGAAGGCGGTGAAGATACCGATGGCGTTGCTGCCGCCGCCCACGCAGGCCGCGACAACGTCGGGCAGCCGACCGGTGAGGTCGAGCACCTGGGCGCGCGCCTCGTCCCCGATGATCTTCTGGAACTCCCGCACGACCATCGGGAACGGATGGGGTCCGGCGACCGTGCCCAGCAGGTAGTGGGTGGTGGCGACGTTGGTGACCCAGTCGCGCATCGCCTCGTTGATGGCGTCCTTCAGGGTGCGGCTGCCGAGGCGGACCGGGACGACCTCGGCGCCGAGCAGACGCATCCGGGCCACGTTCAGCGCCTGCCGACGGGTGTCCTCCTCGCCCATGTAGACGGTGCAGTGCAGCCCGAGCAGGGCGGCCGCGGTCGCGGTGGCGACCCCGTGCTGGCCGGCGCCGGTCTCGGCGATCACCCGGGTCTTGCCCATCCGTCGGGTCAGCAGCGCCTGCCCGAGCACGTTGTTGATCTTGTGGGAGCCGGTGTGGTTGAGGTCCTCCCGCTTGAGCAGGACCCGAGCGCCGGCGGCGGCCTGCACCCCGAACCGGTCGGCCTGCGTCAGCGGGGTCGGGCGTCCGGTGTAGGTGCGGTGCAGGCGGTCCAGCTCGTCGAGGAACTCCGGGTCGGTCTGCGCGGCGCGGAAGGCGGCGTCCAGCTCGTCGAGGGCGGCCACCAGTGCCTCGGGGACGAAGCGTCCGCCGTACGGCCCGAAGTGACCCGTGGCGTCGGGGCCGTGCAGCCCGATGCCCTCGGTGGTCGCGGTCATCGCGGCGTTCGCTGCTGCACCGCCGGGTGCGAGCCCGCCGCGACGAGGTCGGCGACCGCGGCGGCCGGGTCGGCGCCGGCTGCGGTGCCGCTGACCAGCGAGGTGCCGACGAGG
>Ga0209254_10006245_pt1 | contig 10989 bp, 10 predicted proteins | sample FrelakmetDIP11DI_FD_187148 | JGI IMG/M metagenome (GOLD analysis project Ga0209254, IMG submission 187148) | Freshwater lake sediment microbial communities from the University of Notre Dame, USA, for methane emissions studies - DIP11 DI (SPAdes)... | ecosystem: Environmental > Aquatic >... | reverse complement strand
GGTCCTTCGTCGTCCAGTCCCACATCTCGACCTGGAAGCCGAGCTCGTGGATCTTCCGGACGCGGTCCAGGTACGGGAGGTCCCGGAACAGCATCTCCGTCGTCACGGCCAACGGGAACATCGGGATGCTCATGCGGGTTCTCCTTCCCGGGAGGACGCTCGACGGCGGATGGGGTGCGGAGGCGGTGGCGGTCCTGGGACCGGGCTCATCACGCATGGTAATCGATTACGCCAAGTGTCGACACCCCCGGCTCGCGGTACGAGCACCTTGCGGGGAGGGCCGCCGGACGGGTACCATGTAATCGGTTACGCGGGAAGTCCCGCGCGTCGCCGCCGGTGAGCGGTCCCGCACCACCGGGCCGCGCCCCTGTCTTCGGAACTGCTTGGAGGCCCGACATGCTCCGCGTGGCACTGTTCGGAGCTGGTCGCATCGGCCAGGTCCATGCGCGCTCGATCACCGAGCACGGCGGGGCGCACCTCACCTGGGTGTGCGATCCGATCGAGACGGCCGCCACCACGCTCGCCGAAGCCTACCGCGCGAAATCGAGCCTCGATCCCCAGGACGCGCTCGAGGATCCCAGCGTCGATGCGGTCCTGATCGCGTCCGCCACCGCCACCCACACGGACCTCATCCGCCGCTCCGTGCTCGCCGGCAAGAAGGTCCTGTGCGAGAAGCCGATCGACCTCGACATGGCGAAGATCGACGCGTGCTGGAGCGACATCGCAGGCCACGCGCCGTTCGTGATGCTCGGCTTCAATCGCCGGTTCGACCCCTCCTTCCGCGAGGTCCGCGAGCGGGCCGCGGCCGGCGAGATCGGGCCCATCCGCGCCGTGCGCATCACGAGCCGCGACCCGCAGCCGCCGCCCGCGGCCTATCTCGGCGTGTCCGGCGGCATGTTCCGCGACATGACCATCCACGACTTCGACATGGCCCGCTTCCAGCTGGGTGACTTTGTCGAGGTCCAGGCGATGACGTCCACGAACGGCCTGGAGATGTTCGAGGCGGCGAACGACCATGCCCAGGCGATCGTCGTCATGCGCGCCGCGTCCGGGGCCCTGTGCACCATCGTCAACAGCCGCAGCTGCGCCTACGGCTACGACCAGCGCCTCGAGGCGTTCGGCGACCTGGGCTCGCTCGAGGCCGGCAACTTGACCGCCACCGCCGTGCGCTCCTTCAGCGCGAAGGAGACCGAGGCGGCCGGGCCGGTCCTCAACTTCTTCCTCGAGCGGTACATGCCCGCCTACAAGGCGGAGTTCGCCGAGTTCGTGACGGCGATCAGGGAGGACCGCGCACCATCGGTGGGCTTCGCCGACGGTCGAGCCGCGCTCGTCCTCGCCGAGGCGGCCATCGAGAGCGTGGCGACGGGGAAGACCGTCCAGATCACCGGCGGCTGACGGGACCGCCCCCAGCCTGGACACCGGGGGGCGGTCCGGGCAGGGCGCTAAGCGGTGACCTCGTCGAGCTTGACCGGCCGGTTCTCGCGCCAGCTCCTGGTGCAGGCGACCGCGAGCCGCAGCGTCTCGTAGGCGTCGTCGGGGCCCGGGCCAACGGGCCTGCCGGCGCCGAGGTTCTCGAAGAACACCTCCAGCTCGCGGCGGTAGGCGATCTCGAAGCGGTCCATGAAGTCGCCGTAGAGGTCGCTCTCGGTGGCGACGTCGCGGTAGTGCGTGGCCGGGGTCTTGCGCTCGCCGTCCACGACCACCTTGCCGATCGCGCCCGCGACCTCGGCCCGGATGTCGTAGCCCCACCTGCTGTGGCGGGCGGTCTCCACGACCCCCAGGGCTCCGTTGCGGAACTTCATCATGATCACGGACGTGTCCCAGTCGTCCGCCTTGGCGAAGCGCTCGTCGAACAGGACAGACGCCCAGGCATGGACCTCCTCGACTTCGCCGACGAGGAAGCGGGCGACGTCCAGATCGTGCACGGACATGTCCAGGAACGAGCCGCCGCAGGTGAGCAGGAACTCGAGCGGCGGCGGGTTGGTGTCCCGCGACAGGGCCCGGAACTGCTCGATCCGGCCCAGCTTGCCGCTGTCGATCAGCTCCTTCGCCCGCGCGTAGCCGGGGTCGAAGCGGCGCATGAAGCCCACCTGGACGGGCAGCCCGGTCTCCTTCCACAGCTCCACGATCTTCGCCGTGTCGGCGAGCTCCTGGGCGATCGGCTTCTCGGTCCAGACGGCCTTGCCCGCCCGCAGGGCCGCCTCGATGTAGGTGGCGTGCGTCGTGGTCGGGGTGTTGATGACGACGGCCTCGACCTCGGGGTCGTTGATCGCGTCGAGAGGGTCGGTGGTCGCCCGGCGGGCGTTCGCGAGGACGCGCCCGGCCTCCGCCACCTCGGCCACCGGGTCCGCCACCACGATCACGTCGGCGTTGGGAATGGTCCCCAGGTTGCGCACGTGCACGCGGCCCATCCGGCCCGCCCCCAGCACTGCCACCCCGATGTGGTTGGAATCGCGCAACGTGAAGCCGGTCATGGGTTCCTCCTGGTTCGATGGCTGGATGGAGCGGTGGATCGCTTCATGGTTCAGGACCGGCCCTTCTCCCGATCCGGGTTCGGCAGGATGGCATCGCAGATCTCCGCCCGGAGGTCCGCGTGGGCGGCCAGGAACTGGCGCAGCGTCCGACGGAAGGCGCCGTGCGACTCCAGTTCGTCGAGGGCCAGGCCGTCCGGCTCGTGGGCCAGGCGGAACTCGGGCACCCGTTCCTCCATCTCGTCGAGGACCCGGCGATAGCCGGCGGTCTCGCCGGTGAGGTTCTCGATGACACCCCACGAACAGGGGGCATTGGCGACGCGGATCATGTGGCTCACTCCTCGGGTGCGCCGGGCCGTCCGCCCGACGCACCCGATCAATGCGGCGAGGACGTCAGGAGGTCACCTCGTCCAGGCGGACGGGCCGGTTCTCACGCCAGCTGCGGGTGCAGGCAACCGCCAGCCGCAGCGTCTCGTAGGCGTCGTCCGGGCCTGGGCCGACCGGTCGTCCTGCGCCGAGGTCGTCGAAGAAGGCCTCCAGCTCTCGGCGGTAACCAATCTCGAAGCGTTCCATGTAGTCCGGGTAGAGGTCGCTCTCCGCGGCACCCTCGCGGTAGTGGGTTGCCGGCGTCATTCGTTCGCCGTCGACGACGACCTTGCCGGTGGCCCCCGCGATCTCGGCCCGGATGTCGTAGCCCCAGCGCGAGTGCCGGGCGGTCTCCACGACGCCCAGCGCCCCGTTGCGGAACCTCATCATGATGACCGAGGTGTCCCAGTCGTCTGCCTTGGTGTACCGATCGTCCCACAGGACGGCGGCCCAGGCGTGGACCTCCTCGACCTCTCCCACGAGGAACCGGGCCAGGTCGAGGTCGTGGACCGACATGTCGATGAACGAGCCGCCGCAGGTGAGCAGGAACTCGAGCGGCGGCGAGTTGGCGTCGCGCGACAGGGCGCGGAACTGCTCGATGCGGCCCAGGGCGCCCGAATCGACCAGTTCCTTCGCCCGGACGTAGCCCGGGTCGAAGCGGCGCATGAAGCCGACCTGCATCGGAATCTGCACCTCACGCCAGAGGTCCACGATCCGCTCCGTTTCGGCGAGTTCCTGGGCGATTGGCTTCTCGGTCCAGACGGCCTTGCCGGCCCGAAGCGCCGCCTCGATGAGCGGGGCGTGCATCGGGGTCGGCGCGCTGATGACGACCGCCTCGACGTCGGGATCGTGGATCGCCTCCATGGGGTCGAGGGAGGCGCGCTTCGCGCGGGCCAGCTCCCGACCAGCCTCGGCGGCTGCCGGGTCAGGGTCGGCGACGACGACAACGTCCACCGTCCGGATTGTCGCCAGGTTGCGCAGGTGCACCCGGCGGGCGATCCGGCCGGCTCCCAGGACGCCGACACCGATACGGGCGGGATCCCTGAGCGTGAAGCTGCCCATCAGAACTCCTTGCAGGGCCTCGTGGCCCATCAGTCCGCGTTCAACACCCTCCGCACGCGCTCCGCGACACGCTCGGGCGTGAGCCCGTGGCGGTCCAGGAGCCAGGCGATCGGGGCCGACTCGCCCCGGGTGTCCTCGATACCGATCCGGATGACCGGCCGGGGCTCGTGGGAGGTGACGATCTCCGCCATGAGCCCTCCCAGGCGCCCTCGTCGCCCATCAGCCCTTCCCGGCCCCGGCCAGCAGCGCCTCCAGGTATTCCCGGTTGGCCCGCGCCACGTCCTTCGGATCGTCCGGCGTGGTGTCCTGCTCCAGGACGAACCAGCCGTCGTAGCCACGCGCCAGCAGGTCCGCCACCACCTCGGGGACCTGCGCCATCCCCTCGCCGAGCGCCGGGAAGATGAAGCCCTTGAGGGCCGTGCCGAAGCTCCAGCCCTCGGCCTTCGCCCGTGCCAGGACACCCCCATCGACGTCCTTGAGATGGATGTGCTCCACCCGGTCCCCGTAGGATCCGAGCATCTCGAGGCTGTTGCCGCCGCCATAGGCGAGGTGCCCGATGTCCAGGCACCAGCCCACCTTCGCGGGGTCGGTCTCGTCCAGCAGCCGGGCCGTCTCCGCCGGCGTCTCGACGTAGGTGCCCACGTGGTTGTGGAACACGACCTTCATGCCCAGTGGCGCCAGGTTGTCGGCGAGGTCGTGGAGGCCCGCAGCCAGGTTCTGCCACTGCTCGTCGGTGAGGCCGTCGGCCTCGACCACGTGGCCCGCCTCGCCGCGCCGCCGGTCGTCGCCGCCCTCCGCGGCGATGAGGAGCCTGCCCCCGGTGGCGTGCAGCCGGCGGGCGATCTCCATCGCCCTGGCCATCTCGGCGTCGTAACGGTCCGCGTCCCGGAAGCCCAGGCCCACGAACGCCCCGACCATGTCGAGGCCGCGCGCGTCGAGCGCCTCCTTGAGCTCCACGGGATCCTCCGGCATGCCGGGTCCCCACTCGGTGGCGTCGTACCCCGCCTCCACGAACTCGTCCATCATCTGCCGGTACGGCAGCCAGGCCCGGTACTCCGGGACGTCAGGGCTGTTCCAGTTGACGGGCGCGGTCGCGATCCTCATGCCAGCTCCCTCCGCTGGTTCGCCACGGCCGCCTCGTACCGCTCTCGGGCGCCCCGGACGCCGTCCTGGGCGCTGGTCGCGGCGGGCGGGACGTCCCACCAGCCTTCGTAGCCGGGGGCGCGCTTGTCGGGCGAGACCGGCACGGTGATGACGGTGATCCGGTCCGCGACTCGCGCCTGCGCGAGGGCATCGCGGATCTCGACCTCGGTGCGGGCGAAGATGGACAGCGCTCCCATCGCCTCCGCGTGCTTCTGGAAGTCCACCGGCACGTAGCCGCCGGTGAGACGGTTCCCGGCGCTCTCGCGGAACCGCAGCTCGTTGCCGAACGCCGGCACGCCGACGCCAATCTGCAGGTCCCTGATGCACTGATAGCCGTGGTTGTCGAAGATCACGACGGTGATCCGGAGGCCCTCGGCGACCGCGGTGACGATCTCGGAGTTGAGCATGAGGTAGGTGCCGTCGCCGATCATGACGACGACCTCGCGCTCGGGCTCCGCGAGCTTGACCCCCAGGCCGGCAGGGATCTCGTAGCCCATGCAGGAATAGCCGTACTCGAGGTGGTAGGCCTTGGGGTCCTCGGGTCGCCACAGCTTGAGCAGGTCACCGGGCAGGCTGCCGGCGGCGCAGATCATGGTGGCGTGGCCGCCGACGGCGTCGTTGACGATGCCGATGACCTCGGGCTGCGCGAGGTCCCCCGGGTCGCCGCTGGGCGTTCGGTGGAAGGTGACCCGTTCGTCCCACTCGGCCTTGAGCGCGGTGATGCGCTCGCGGTAGGCGGCGCTCGTGCCCGGGTGGTCGGCCTTGGCCAGGGCGGCCCCCAGGGCCGTGAGCGCCTCCCGGGCGTCGGCCACGAGCGGGATCGCGCGCAGCTTGACGGCATCGAACGCGTTCACGTTGATGCCGACGAACGTGGCGTCCGGGTTGCGGAAGGCGGTCTTGGATGCCGTGACGAAGTCGCCCAGGCGGGTGCCGATCGAGATGACGAGATCGGCGTCCTTCGCGAGGCGGTTCGCGGCGAGGCCGCCCGCGGCCCCCACCGGGCCGACGTTGAAGGGGTGGTTCCAGGGCAGCACCCCCTTGCCGGCCTGGCTCTCGCAGACCGGGATGCCAAATGTCGTGGCGAGGGTGTCCAGGGCTGCGCTGGCGTCCGCGTAGATCGCGCCGCCGCCGGCGACGATGAGCGGACGCTCCGCCTTCACGATGAGCGCGGCGACCTCGGCCACGACCTCGGCTTCGGGCAGCGGCCGTCGGACCCGCCAGACGCGGCGGACGAAGAAGCCATCGGGCCAGTCGTAGACCTCGGACTGGACGTCCTCCGGCAGGGAGATCGTCACGGCGCCGGTCTCGGCCGGGTCCGTCAGGACGCGGAAGGCCTCGGGCAGGCTTGAGAGGAGCTGCTCGGGACGCGAGATGCGGTCGAAGTAGCGGGAGACGGGGCGGAAGGCGTCGGACGCCGAGACGTCATGCTCCACGGGGTGCTCGAGCTGCTGGAGCACGGGGTCCGGGAGACGGTTCGCGAAGTAGTCGCTGGGGAACAGGAGCACGGGCAGACGGTTAATGGTCGCGCCGGCCGCACCGGTGATCATGTTCGTGGCGCCGGGACCGATGGACGACGTGCAGGCGAAAGCCCGGAGCCGGTTGCTGTGCTTCGCGAATGCGGCCGCCAGGTGCACCTGTGCCTGCTCGTTCTGCGGGCGGTAGTACGGCATCTCGCACTCGTCGCCCAGCTCTTCGAGGGCCTGTCCCAACCCGGCGACGTTGCCGTGGCCGAAGATGCCCCAGACGCCGGCGATGAACCGCTGCTGGACACCATCACGCTCGACGTACTGCTCCGCCATGAAGCGGACGATCGCCTGCCCGACGGTCAGCCGAACCGTGCCCACTGATCGCTCCTCTCGATTCTCGCGTGCCGCCGGGGCTCCCCTGCCCTGGGTGGATCGTGCCGTCGGGGCTCCCTTGCCCGGGTAGATCGTGCCATAGCGTGCAATCGATTACAAGTCCCCGCACGCGCCTGGGATCGGGGCCGGCCGTTCGAAGGCCGCACCTCGTCCAGGCGCCCGGGGGTGCTGGACGCAAGGAACCGGCCCCGCGCCGGAGCGACGGAGCCGGTTCGTTCGAGACGCCTAGGAGTTGCCGGGGAAGACCAGGCTCAGGGGGCCCTGCTTGCCGGGCTCGGGCCAGCGCTCGGTGACCATCTTCTGCTGGGTGAAGAAGCGGACGCCGTCCTCTCCGCGCATCGCCAGGTCGCCGATCGCCGACTCCTTGGCGCCCGAGAAGGACATGTAGCCGGCCGGGACCGGGATCGGCACGTTGACGCCGATCATCGGCACCTCGACCTCGAGCTTGAAGCGCCGGGCGGCGCCGCCGTCGGTCGTGAAGACCGCCGTGCCGTTGGCGTACTTGTGGTCGTTGATGAGCTTGAGGCCCTCGTCGAACGTGTCCGCGTACACGATCCCGAGCACCGGGCCGAAGATCTCCTCCTGGTAGATCTTCATCTCCGGGGTCACGTGGTCGAACAACGTGACGCCCAGGAAGAAGCCGTCGGGGTTGGGTCCCTCGAAGGTCCGGCCGTCGACCAGCAGCTCGGCTCCCTCGGCCTCGCCGATGCCGATCCAGTTGATGATCGACTCGCGGTGCTCGGAGGTGTAGATCGGGCCCATGTCCATGCCCGCGTCCATGCCGTTGCCGATCTTGAGCCGCGCGATCCGGTCCAGGATCTTGGGCTTGAGGCGATCGGCCGTGTCGCCGACGGCGACCATCAGCGTCTGGGCCATGCAGCGCTCGCCGGCGGAGCCGAAGCCCGACGCGACCGCCGCGTCCGCGACGAGGTCCATGTCCGCGTCCGGCAGGACGAGCATGGCGTTCTTGGCGCTGGTGTAGCAGCCGACGCGCTTGCCGCGCTTGGTGCCCTCGTCGTAGACGTACCGGCCGACGGCCGTGGAGCCGACGAACTGGATCGCGCGGATGTCCTTGTGCTCGACGATGGCCTTGACCGCGTCCCGCCCGCCGTAGACGACGTTGAAGGTGCCATCGGGGCCGCCGGCCCGCGTCCACAGCTCGGCCTGGAGCTGGGTGGCGCCCGGCGTGTGGGAGGACGGCTTGAGGATGACCGTGTTCCCGCACATCAGCGCGATCGGGTAGATCCAGGTCGGGACCATCACCGGAAAGTTGAACGGCGTGATCGCCGCCACAACGCCAAGCGGGCCACGCAGGGTGAACGCGTCCACGTTGGTGGAAACGTTGGGGGTCATCATGCCGGCGAGGTGGACCGGCAGGCCGCACGCGAAGTCGATGGTCTCGATGCCGCGGAGGACCTCGGCCAGGGCATCCGGGAAGGTCTTGCCATGGTCGCGCGTGATCAGCGCGGCCAGCTCCTCGCGGTGCTCGAACATGAGCCCGCGGAACGCGAAGAAGATGTTGCTGCGCGCGATGAGCGGCATATCGCGCCAGGCCGGGAAGGCGGCCTTGGCGGAGGCGACCGCCTGGTCGACCTCTGCCTGCCCGCCGCGCGGGACCCGGGCGATGACCTGGCCGGTTGCCGGGTTGGTGATGGGGCCGGTCTGCTCGGGCAGGACCTCGACGGCTGTGCCGTCGATCCAGTGGGACAGGATCGGCAGGACCGCCGTCTGGTCCGGTGTCTCGATGGCCATGTGCTACTCCTCCACGGAAACGGGTAATGGACGCTGAGGTCCGGGTCAGGCGGACTTGAGGTCCGGGTTGGGCAGGACGATGTCGCGTACGACTCCCTGGAGATCATGGTACGACGCGACGAAGCCCCGGAGGGTGCGCGCCGTGGCGCCGAAGCCCTCGAACTCCGCCGGCACCATGCCATCGGGCTCGTAGGCTCGAACGAAGTCTGGGATCCGGTGCTGGAGGTCGTCGATGATGTGGGGGTCCACCGGGACGTCGATCCGGTTGACGGGCTCGATGCCCGAAGCATTGAACCGGTTCTGCCAGGCGAAGGGCATCGTGAGGACGACGTCCCCGCCCACGAGCTCCGTCCAGTGGAGCCGGTGGCGGTACGCCGCCGCCAGAAGGCGGGTGCGGTAGCCGCGCTCCTGGAAGATGCCGTAGGCCCGCTTGAACGCGGCGATGCCCGCCCAGTTGGCGGCGTCCGGGTCCAGGGCGACGCTGTCCTTCTCGACGAGGACCTTCATCCAGTCGTCCAGGCGTCCGATCATCAGCGAGCAGACGGGGCTGAACCGGCTGGTGTCGCCGCCGGCCTCCTCGTACCGGCGCAGGCCCCGTTCCACCGCCTCGGCGGCCGCGATGCACTGCGCAACCGAGAACACGACCGTGACGTTGGCCACGACACCGCGGGCGGTGGCGTCCTCGACGGCCCGGAGGCCGGCGGCGGTGCACGGGAACTTGACCTGGATGTTCGGCGCCAGGGTGTTGAAGTGGACCGCCTGCTCGACCATGCGGTCGGGGGTTCGGTAGTTGGCGGGGTTCGTCTGGAGCGAGAGCCGGCCCTTGTGACCGCCCTCGTCCTCGAACACAGGCGCCAGGATGCCGGCACCCCGAGCGCCCATCTCCTCGATCAGGGCCCAGGTGAGCTCAACCTCGGACCAGGTGGGGTTGGCGGCCGCCATCTCCTTGACGCGAGGAACCCAGTGGTCCTTCTCCTTCTTCATGACCTCGACGACGATCACCGGGTTGCTGGTGGCGCCGGTCCCGCCGCGCTCAACCGCGTGGGCGAGCTCCGCGACCGCGCAGGAGTCGTTCCAGAAATCGGTCGGCGTGCGCTCCACCATGCGGGACAGCGGGCTGTCGACCGTGATCAGGGTCATCGGGTGGTGTCCTCCGTGGCCGCGACGGGCGCAGCCGGGTCCCAGTTCATCAGCCAGGCATGGTCGGGATCCAGCGTGAAGTACCAGGCACGGTTCGGGCCCGCCATCACGTTGAGGTAGTAGCAGTCGTAGCCGTGGGGCGCACCGACCGGGTGGTAGCCCTCGGGCACGACCACGATGTCGCAGTCGGTCGGGGTCATCGCCTCGTCGAGCGACCGGTCGGCGGTGTACACGCGGGCGAAGGCGAAGCCCTGGGGCTTGGCGAAGCGGTAGAAGTACAGTTCCTCGAGGCGGGCCTCGACGGGCGGGTTCTCCGTGTCGTGCTTGTGGGGCGGGTAGCTGGACCAGTTGCCGCCGGGCGTGAACGCCTCGAACGCGATCAGGCGACCTGCCTCGGCCGACGGCGGCAAGAGGTGGTGGATCCTGCGCTCCGTCTGCCCGGAGCCGCGGGTCTCGACGAGGATGTCCTCCGGCGGCACGAGGGCGGTCCGCCGGACGCTGCCGCCGGGGGCGCCAGCGACGACCACGAGGGCGTCCGACTCCGCGACGATCTCGACGGGCAAGGCAGGCTCGAGCAGGATCACCGGGCAGGGCGGGCCATCGAACACGGTGGTCCGTGAGCCCACGACGCCGAAGTCGTGGTCCCCCGCCCTGACGGCCGCACGGCCCTCCAGGACGAGGACGAGGCGCTCCTGGTCGTCTGCCGCGCGGTTCACGGCCTGTCCGGGCTCCAGCCGGTAGACGTGGCAGGTCGTGTAGTCCCATCCGGCGGATGCGGGATCGACCCCGACGACGAGGCCGTCGGGGCCGGGGGCAGCCGCGCGGCGGAGGAGGGACCGCGCGTCCCCCGGTCGGTCAAGGCTCATTCCGTTACCTGCCCGTTTCCGCCCCGGCCGGGCATCCGGTGGGCGATCGCCGCCTCGCTGAACATGTCGCCTCCGAGGTCAGACCCCGGAGTCCGAGTCGTCCAGGGGCCACCGAGATCAGTAACAATCGATTATCGAGAATACTGCCCGCGCGGCCCCTGGGTCAACCCGGTCGGCTCAGCCGTCCGCGCGTCAGCAATCGATTACACGACTATCTTGCCGCCGGGAGCGGCCAGCGTCAAGAGCGTTCGGCTGGATTTCGGCGCGGCAGGTGGCGGGACCAGGTGGGAGGGTGGCCGCCCGACCGGCGCGGGGCCCGGACGTGGGCCG
>Ga0209254_10006244_pt1 | contig 10989 bp, 5 predicted proteins | sample FrelakmetDIP11DI_FD_187148 | JGI IMG/M metagenome (GOLD analysis project Ga0209254, IMG submission 187148) | Freshwater lake sediment microbial communities from the University of Notre Dame, USA, for methane emissions studies - DIP11 DI (SPAdes)... | ecosystem: Environmental > Aquatic >... | reverse complement strand
CGGACGTTCCTGGGTTCCGGGTTTTTTGCTTGACCCTCGCGGGCGTTTTGGCTACGTTTCGGCTGGAAGACCGCGTTCCGGAAAATGCTCCCAAGGAGGCCGACATGGCAATCAAAGTTCTGATCAAACGGCGGGTGCCGCTTGAAAAAGCCCGTGACACGATCACCCTCTTCCGCCAGCTGCGGATCCTGGCAACCGCGCAGGAAGGCTATATTTCCGGCGAAACCCTGCGCAGCCTCGACAAACCCGAGGAGTTCCTGGTGATCAGCTCCTGGCAATCGCCGCAGGATTGGAAGAAATGGCTGGCCAGCACGCAGAGAAAAGAGATCCAGTCCCGGATCGACCAGCTGCTGGGCGGCGAAACCACCTACGACATCTACCACTACGGTTTCACCGCCTAAACGCTGAGCCGGGCCGTCAACCGGCCCGGCTCAGCGTTTGATTTTTGCAGCACCTCATGGCCCCGCGCACACCGATTGCCGAGCTGAATCGGCAGAGCGCATTCATTGCAGCTCAAAACGTGCTCACCCGCGGGTGCTCACAACGTCTCGGCGATGGATACGGTCCGATCCCCCAGCATGCGGACGTAACTGCCCTTCTCGTTGTCGTACCAGCCGTATATCACCGCCTGGGTCACCGGAACGCGCACGACCATGCTTTTCAGGGAAGAGAGCAGACCTGCGTCCAGCCCCGGGACCTTGGCGAGGTCGAAGCTGGCTTCCGCGGTCCGGGTGTGAGTTTCCGTGCTTTCGATGATGGCCGCCGCCCGCGGCATTCCGATGATGTCCGTCGAAACGTTCTGCTGTTCGGAATACATCAGGTAGCCGTTCGGGCTGTCGGCCGCCGCCTGGCGATAGATGGAGTTGATCGTCGTGCGGTCCACCCGCCCGCCGGCGGGGTCTTCCTGGAGGTTGATCACCAGGATGATCAGGGATCCCGTGCTGGTCGGAATGCGCACCGATTCGGCGATGAAGGGAATGTCCTTCATTTCCGGGATCACCAGCCGCAGGGCGTTGGCCGCGCCCGTGGAGGTCAGGATGATGTTGTTCAGGATGCTGCGGCTCTTGCGCAGGTCGCTCTTGCCGGCATCCGGCAGCCGGTCGAGGACTTCCTGGGAGCTCGTGGCCGCGTGCACGGTCGCCATGGAGGCCGACAGGATGCGCTTGGCGCCGAACGCATCGATGAGCGGCCGCACCATGTGCGCCAGACAGGTGGTGGTGCAGGAGGCGCAGGAGACGATCCGGTGTCGGCGCGGGTCGTAGTCGTTGCCGTTGACCCCCATGACGGTGGTGACGGCATCGGCGGGCACGGCCGTGGTCTTGTCCTTGATCTTGAAGGGCGCCGATACCACCACTTTTTCGGCGCCGGCGGTCAGATGACCGCGCACCGATCCCTTGGCATCCTCCGGCCCGGCCGCAGGGTCCAGAAACTGCCCGGTGGTGTCCACCACCAGCCGCACGCCATGATTCCGCCAGCCGATTTCGGCGGGATTGCGCTTCTCGCGCAGGAAGCGCACCGCCAGGCCGTCGATCCGCAGCGTCCCCTTCTGGTCGTCGATGTCGGTGATGACCGGCCGGGCTTGATGCCCGTACAGGTAGCCGTGCAGCCAGCCGTAGGTCGAATCGCGCTCTATGTAGTGGGCCACGTCCGCTAGCGACTTTCCGGCCGTCCGTCCGAGATTGACCACGATAGCGTTGAATGCTTTGCGGGCCGCGTGATGCCAGAGGGTCAGCTTCCCGATGCGGCCGAGGCCGTTGATGCCGAGCGTCCGCCCTGAATCTGATGATGCCGCCATGATCTGCCTCCTCTTCGGATGACGTCGCAAAAAACCCGCTTATGCTTCCCGCAGCTTCAGTATCCCCCGATACACCGACCCCTCGTGGCCGTCAATGCTGAGGTGATCGCCGGTCTTCAGCGCTGCCGCGGGGAAGCGGCATTCCTTTTCGCGTTCGCTGCACTCCAAGCTGCCGCAGCCGACGACGCAGGTCTTGCCCAGACGGTGGGCCACCACGGCCGCGTGCGAGGTCAAACCGCCCCGGGCGGTCAGCAGCCCGTCGGCGGCATTGATTTCGCGGATGTCGTCCGGCACCGTATCGGTGCGCACCAGGATGAGATGGGTGGTCGGCTCGCGCGCCCGCCAGGCTTCGATCTCATCGAGGCTGAAGACCATCCGGCCGCTCATGGCGCCCCCGCTCACGCCGATCCCGTGGCCGAGCAGCCGGTCGCGGGGCAGCGTCTCGAGTTCGAAGGCCAGCACCTTCGGGCTTTCGCGGATGGCCATGTCCCGGGTCTGCAGCATATAGAGGTCGTCCGGGGAGGGGGTTTCGAAGGTAAACTCGATCTCCTGCGGGCTCCAGCCGTGGTCCTCGATCAGCGTGTGCGCCCAGCGTTTGAGCTCCCGGTAGATCTGCGGGAAGTGCGTCTCCAGGGTGACATCGGTTTCGCGCATTTCGATTTCCTGCTGGAAGAGCGAAACGGGCATGGTGCGCACCAGGCCGGACACGACATCCTCCCCCTGGTTGGCGGTCGTGAAGTCCCCCCACAGCTTCAGCACGTCCCCGGCCCAGCGCGGGTTGTGGGTGAAGATCACCCCGGTCCCGGAGCCGGAAGACAGGTTCCCGTAGACCATGGCCTGAATCGCGATGGCCGTACCCCAGTCGTCGGAAATGCCCATGATCCGCCGGTAGGCCAGCGCCTTCGGCGATTCCCAGGACGCCAGCACCCGTCCGATGGCCAGCAGCAGCTGATCGAACGGCGAATCGATCACCTCGATCCCGGCCTCCTCGATCAGGCGCCGGTAGGCCAGCGCCAACTCACGCATCTGGTCGCCGGAAAAATGGCGCTTCAGCGGGATCCCCAGCCGGCGCTTGAATTCATCGATCACGGCGTCGAAGTCGTCGCGGCTCAGGTCGTGCGCCATGCCGTAGTTCTGCAGGAAGCGCCGGTAGTTGTCCCAGGCGAACCAGGCGTTGCCGCTGCGGCCGGCCACCCCGGCCGTGATCTCCAGATTGTTGCCGACATCCAGCAGCGTGTCCATCATCCCGGGCTGCGAGATGGCCGAACCGCTGCGCACGGAGAGCAGCAGCGGGTGAGCGGGATCGCCGAACGTTCTGCCCGTGGCCTGCTCCAGCCGCCTCAGATGCTGGCTGATCTGTTCGTGAAAATGGCGCCGGGCCGGCGCGTAGCCTTCTATCACCTCGCGACAGCGGAACACCTCGGTGGTCACGATGAATCCCGGCGGGACGCGGAAGCCGAGGCTGTTCAGCTTGACCAGGTTGAAGCCCTTGGTGCCGAGGTGAATCACGCCGATCTCGTCCTGGCAGGGCGAATCGATCGTCACCAGGCTGGCGTGCGGATTGTAGAGCAGCAGCTTCTGGAGCTGCTCCGTGGGCAGTTTGTCGGACTGCTGATAGAGCGTGTTCAGGATCCGTCCCAGAAACAGGTCCAGCTGCTGGAGCCCGAGCGCACCGGCGATCTGGTCGCGGAAGAAGATCTCGGCGATGCGGTGGTTCAGACGCTCGCGGTCCTCCAGGGGCTCGCGCGGCAGGTACTTGGGCAGGAGGCGCTCGGCCGGGAGCGCGCTCAGGATGCGGTTCAGATTGGCCCCGTGCAGGTTGTTGAAGTGGTCTTTGATGATGTTCTGGACCGCCTGGGCGAACCCCTTGAAGATGTCCAGGTACTGCGTCAGCGTCAACCCCTTGACGGCGAGCGAGTCCTTCAGGAACTCCAGCTGGCGCTCGAACTCCGCCGACCGGATGCCGTCCAGGCGCAGGGCCTGGTCGAACAGCTGCAAGGCCTCGTGAATCTGAACGAAGGTGGCCTGGGTGATCAGACTGAGATCGAGGTCGTGGATCAGCCCCTCGAAGAGCATGTTCACGATCACCTCCAGGCGCAGGGTCAGCCCGAGGCAGTCGAATTTCATTTCATGGTAGCTGCCGTACATGGACGGGATGTCGATCGTGATGTGGCGCTTCTGGTAGATGTCCTCGCGAATCTCATAGGTGGTCGCGGAGGAGATGACGCTCTTCAGGCTCTCGAGATAACCCAGGATCAGCGCCAGCCGCCGGGCCGGATCGCTCTCGCCGAGCGCGCGCTCCAGGCGGTTCAGCTCCGGCAGGGCCTCGGGACGCAGTTGAGCCAGGTAGTTCTCCAGATCTACGATCCCGAGCCGGTACTTTTGATGCAGCAGCTTGTAGAATTCGACCGCCAGGCCGAATCGCTCCGTGTCGACGGCGGACACGCCCGGAACGAACCCCAGGAGGGGGGTCAGTTCCTCCGGCCGCAGGGTCAGCAGCCCATCGGGGAGCCGTATCCCTTTTTTGACCAGGCGCTGCATGATGCGGTGAAGCCCCTTGACGTAAGGCCCCCGGGAATCGATCTGCGTGAAAATGGCCGGCGGCACAAAAGGCGCCAGTCCTTCCTTTTCCTGCGCCCGCCAGAACTCGAAGGTCGCTTCCATGAAGGGGATGATCTGGTTGCTGCTTTCGACATGGCTTTGCTTGCGCAGGAAATGCACCAGGACATCCCGGCGCTGGGAGAGCTCGTCGATGCGGGTGGAGACGTCCCGCAGCCGGCCCTCCGCGCCGATATCGTTGAAGAACACCGGGCAGAGACGGGCGAACTGCTTCACCAGATGGTAGACCGGCGCCACCGGGCTGTTGAGCAGCCCGGTCATATCCCGGGGAAAGAGATCGATGTCGCGGATGAGCACGCCGCACAGGGACAGATGGATGATCAGGGCGGAGAACAGGCGCGTGGAGCGCTTCGGGTTGAGCTTGATCAGTTCCAGCCAGGTGCGGATGTTGAGCAGATGGGCGTCGTTCGCCCGGATGCGCCACTCGTCGTCCACGCCCTGCACCGATGGCGACTGGAAGCCGAAGTCGATGAGGGCGTCGATGAAGAAGTTCACCAGGTCGATGTCGTCGGTCCGGTAGACCCCCCGGCCCATGTTGAGCACGCAATGCAGGGCGGTGGCCGGAAAGCTCTCCGAACGCTCCTTGAGGATCGCGAAGGTCCTGCGGATCAGCTGCTGGATATTGCGGTAGTTCTCGTTGACGATGATCCAGGTCAGGGTCTGGTTGATGTCCCGCAGGGTCTCCTCGTGAATCAGGGCCAGTCCGGCGACGTTCATCATCTGGAAGAGAAAGATCAGCTTGAGGTGCTGCCCCCGACCGGAAGCGTCGCCGCGCTCCAGCAGCTGCGCCGGGATCTTCTGGTACGCTTCGACGAAATGGTTGAATCCGGGCAGCTCCAGGAGCCGTTCCACGGCTTGCGCCGATTCGATGTCGGCCGAACCCAGGACCGCCTGCAACGCCGCCCGCCATTCCTGGATCCGGCGGTGGGAGATGCCCTGAAAGAGGTCGTCGCAGCTGTCGGCCCCGCCGAATTCCGCGGCCTCGCGGCTGCAGGCGGCCACCGGGTCGCTCTCGCTCAGCCAGTAACCATAGGTGCGTTCGAGATACCGCGCGAGCAGGCGGTTGAGCGCCCCGAAGCCATCCTCGGCCGGCCCCCGCTTTCTTGCGAGAGCGGCCGCCAGGCGCTCCAGCGGATGATAGCTTCGCACCACGCATTCGAAGAGGTCTTCCGGCAGTTGGTGCAACTTTGCCAGCGTGTCGTCGATCATTGGCCGGAAGCGGCCGAATTCGTCTTTGGAATCCCGGACGACGGTCTGCAGGTACAGGAGCAGGTTGTCGACCGCCGCGGTTTTCACATCCGCCGCCTTGGCGGAAACCACCGCCGCGATCAGGATCTCCGCCATGCGTCCGGCCGCTTCCGGACCGCGCGGGTGCTGCCGAAACAGGTGAAAATAGTCGAGTGCGTATTTACGCGCCTCGCCGAGGATGAACCGCCAGTTGAGGTAGGGATGCGAGAGCTCCCCGAGAAAGACATTCAGCCCTTCCATCAACCCGTAATATTTGCTCATTACCTCCTGCAGCACGGCATACTTCGGGTCGACGGCCACTTCGACGTGGTAATCGGCGAGATTGACCTCAAGGGCTCTGGACTTGGGTTTGGATGCCGAATCCATGGGGCGTTGTCCGTTCCGTGGAGGCCGGCTGGCGGCTTCGGCGCTCAATGGCACGTACAGATGGGATTCTGAAACGATGTTCCCAGTTTAACAGATAGGCATGGCGCTTACAAGGCAGGTCGCGCGCTCGACGCCCAGGACGGGAAAGCGCCGTCCGCAGCAGAGCGGGAATTGATGTTGCTACGACGTCTTTCCCGCCTCGCGGGAAACACCGATCAGCCGGTACACCAGCATTCCCGCCAGCCAGGCGATGTCCTCGGGGGAAAGGATGCCGGCGATGCCGCGATCGAAGAGGATGGTGGCCTCGGCCGGAAACTCTTCGTCTCCGGCGTGGAGGATCAAACGCACCGGCAGCCTGGGAAATAGCCGGAATTCGAACCCGGTGTCGCCGAATGCGACCGCCAGGCCGTTCAGGCGCACGGCGGCCGCCTTGAAACCGGGGATGTTATCGCCAAACGCCTTTTTCAGCGGATCAACGGCCCGCTTGAGGAACGCGGCGAAATAGAAGCCCGCGCCGGGAATCTCCCGGTAGGCGACCCAGTTTCCGGAAACCGGATCGAGCTGCTCCGCCTGCAGGTAGTGCAGGATGAGGATCTGCTCCTGGATCGGGACCTCTTTTTCTGCAGCGGCGAGGTCCGCGAACTCGAGATCCGGATAGCTCAGGCGGAAGATGCGGTTGAGGAAAGGGACGCGCAATGCCGCGCCCTCCAGGGCTTCGAAACCCGATCGGCGTAAAAGGGTTTCGTACGGAACGGATGATAGCTGCGCCCTGGCCAAGCTGCGCGCGGCGATGTAATCGTCGATGCGGGGCATAAGCGAAAGATGCTCGATTCATGATACTGGATGCTGGCTGAAATGGCGACCGGACTCTGTTCTATTTGAAATCCTGCAACCCGTATCCAGTAGCCAGCATCATGAGGTTAAACAAAAGCCCTCCCCTCTGGCGAAGGAAGGGCTTGCGGCTTCATGAGCACGCTGCTTCCGTCCTAGATCTCCAGCCAGGAATCCGAGTAGAGGGTGTTGCCGAGGATGACGTTGACCGTTTTCGCGTAGTCCTGCATCTCCTTGGAGAGCGACCCCATGTCCGGCGTGTTGCCGTCCATCATGCCGTAAATCAGGTCCACGATATCCTGGCGTTTGCCCTTGGCGATCGCGATCAGCTGGTCGTCGAGCGGGTCGGCGATGACCGAATACATGCCGTGCTTCTCCAGCATGACCATGTAGGTCTGGTTGAGAATCGGCCGCAGATGGCCCGGAGGTCCGTTGGAGATGTTGGACAGACCGCAGGTGCTCTTGGCGCCCGGCGCCATGTCCGGAATCATGGCCTGAAATGTCATCAGACTTATGAGCTGCGGCTGCTGGATGTTGACCGGCGTCACGATCCCGTCCACCCAGATCTTCTCGTTGGGGATTCCGGCTTCGTTGGCGAAATAGACGAGTTCAACGCACAGCGCGGCGCGCTCGTTCTCGTCGCGCGGCAGGCCATCCGGCCCCCACATCAGGGCGATGAAATCGGCGTCGGCGTCCTTGGCGATCGGCACCATGCGCTGGTAGCGCTCCGGCCGCACCATGATGGAGTTGATCAGCGGCGGCTGGGCGGTGGGCTTGTAGACCTTGAGCGCCGCCGCGATGGCGTCGATGTTGGAGGTATCCAGGGCCAGCGGAACGTCCGGGACCACTTCCTGCACGGTCTTCACGACCCAGGGCATCAGCTCGTGACCTTCCTTCTTGGCCGGCCCGAGGTTGATATCGATGTAGTCCATGCCCTTCTCACGCTGAAAAAGCGCCTCCTCCTGGATCGGTTTGGGATCGCGCTCCTTGTAGGCCTTGCCGATTTTCTTGGAGATCACATTCAAGCTCTCGCCGATTAAAATCATACCACCCTCCCTCTCTCGATCGATATGGTCGACAGCAACGCGGCCGTGCCGGATCAAAAGCGCCCTCCCGGCCGGCCGCATTTCATCAACGGTTAGCGGGCCTTGAGGAACGCCGGAAGGTGGGCGGCTTCCCGGGGTCCCACGGTGATCTTCCAGCCGGGCAGTTCCTCTTCCATGTCGCCGGCGATGGAGGCGGCGTAGCCGGGGATGATGATTTCCTTGTTTTGCACCTTGCCGTCGATGCCGCTCTTCTTGACGAAGGCGCCGACTTCATCGCCCGCAAATTTGCCGGCGGCCCAGGCGGTCATGACCGACAGGCCTTCGGAGTCCTTGATCAGCAGGTAGGACGGGATGCGGCTGGCCTCGATCTCACCGGAAACGATGAAATAGGTCAGCGCGAAATTCGTCGTCACCATCACCGGCGATTTCTCGTTGGGGTTGTTGATCTCATAGATCCCCTGGGTCACGGTCATGGGCCGCTGCGGGTCGGTAAAAATGTTCAGCCGCTCCAGCAGCAGCGGGAACAGGCTTTCGCCCGCGAAGTCCGACATCACCACCACCCCGCCGTACTTGGCGACGAACGTCGCCGCGAACATCGTCTCCACGTCGAGGTTTCCGGCCATCTCGCAGGGGAAGACGATGGTCGGGAAGCCGAGCGCCCGGTTGCCATCCTTGAGCGCTCCACGCCGGATCGCGATCATGTCCGTGTGGGCCTGTTTGATCTCGCGACAGCCCGGGTCGAGCACCAGGTCCTTGAGCCCCATCTCGATGAGCTTCTGCGCGAGCGGCACCAGGTCGGCGACCGAACCGGCCTTGACGGCCAGCGGCAGCCCGGTCTCCTTGGCCAGCGCCCCCATCGCATCCAGATTGCTTGCCGTGGCCGCATAGAGCAGCGGTCGTTTGAACTTCGTGGCCTCCACCGCCGCCTTCATGACTTCCGGTTTTTCGGTCATGAGCACCAGGTTGAACTCCGAGGTCTCGGCGACGGTCTTGGCCGTCCGGGCGAAGGCATCGGCCTTGCCGTTGGCATCCCTCACCGCTACCAATTCCGGCCGCAGGGTGAGCCCGACCCGCTCGTATTGAAAGACGTTCCACTTCTTAAGCTTGGTCTGGAGGTCCGCCGCCGAAATGTCCGAGCCGACGACCGCCGCCAGGAGCGTGGGGTTGAAAAAGGTCTTTTCATGGCGATACTGCACGGTCTCTCCGCCGACGGTCGCGGCGCGCACGCCCTTGCCGACGGCGACGGGGCGGATCGGCGGCGCCGAGGCTTCGGAGAGCGCCGCCCGGGCTTCAGGCGACACATAGGGGCAGCTGTCGAGCTCGGCTTTGCCGGAGGCCAGATTCATGGCAAAGGCCAGACAGGTGGGTACACCGCATTCCTTGCAGTTGGTTTTCGGAAGGAGCTTGAATATCTGGATACCGGTCAACGCCATTTCTGTCTCCTTTTTTACATTTTCAGAAGTTTGGAGAGCGGCTGCGCACCGCCGTAGGGCGGCCGCGCAGCCGTTTCAAGCCCCGAGAGTCTCATCAGATGCCTCATCCGGCGATGATGGGCTCCATCGACAGCGCCGGGTGGTTTTTCTCCTTCAGGAAGGGCAGGATCTCCTCCTCTGTCGTCCCGACGGTCTCGTCGGCGATGCGGTCGACCAAATCCGGGACGCCCACTTCCGTGCCGCGCTTGATGAGCCGCTCGCGGATCTCCTCCTTGAGGATCTTCGGCATCCACACCAGGCGTTTGATGCCGCCGTCGCCCAGGATGAACTTGCCCTGGGTGATGTTGAACTTGGAGTGGCCCACGAATCCCGGCGACGAGGCCCCGCCGCCCATGACACCGGCCAGCGTCGTGAACTTCATGCCGCAGGGGGTTTCGCCGCTGTAATCGCGGTTGACGGTCATGATCCCGTTGCAGGAGGGCAGCATGGCCGCGATGGCCTCGCAACAGCCGCAGGTGGTCATGGGGCTGTGCAACATCGAGTAAAAGTTGTAATGGCTGACGGCCCCGCGGGAGGCTTTATGCACGAACTCATTGACGCCTTTCCACTGGCCGAGCTTGGGATCCAGGCACTCGCCCTTTTGAATCGGCTGGTTGGGCCCGGTCGGGTTGATCTCGAAGGAGGCCTTGCAGTCCATCCAGTTGTAAGCGCCGCACAGCCCCGTCCGTTCCGGGCTCACGGTGCAGACATGGTTGGGCGCAAAAGACTGGCACAGCGTGCAGGAATAGTAGGTCTCGACCGACTCATCGGTCATCTTCTCGACGCGCTCGTCGCGCTTCTTGTATTCTCCGCGGGCGCGCTGAGTGAGTTTGTCCACGTCCTCTTTCTTGGTGTAAAGGGTCACCTGGACTTTGTCGACGATTTTCTGAAAGTCCTGGTGGAACTTGGCGTGCAGCACCACGCCGATGTGCTTCAGGGAAAAGCCCTTCTCGACGGCCGCCTTGCTTAACCTGATCCAGGCGATGTCGCGCTGGCCGATGTGCATGATGCCCTGCATGTAGTTGACCAGGTGGTGGATCTGACGCTCGATAATCGGCTCGAAATCGGTCTGAAACTCGCGGCCGGCGATCTGGACATAGATGCCGAGGGGTGTGGCGCCGCCTTCCTTGATCTCGTTCACGTCCGGCCCGACGATGGTGACCTTGCCGTCCTCGATCTCGTTCATCTCCGCCATCTTGACCAGTTCGGTGCACTGGGTCTTGCCGCCGCCCATCTGGCAGTAGAGGTCCTGGCCGCGCACGCGTTCGCCCTCGTAAGCCGGGCCGAAGGACATGGGGATGTCGATGGTCGCGACCTGGACCTTCAGGCCGCGCACTTCGACGGACTTCTGCACCATGTCGGCATGGGCCACGTTGGCGACCACGTGCTCGTAGGTGCAGATGCCGGTCGGCAGCACCTCGGGGATGTCCGTGTCGGCGATGGTGGGGAAGCCCCAGTTGACGCAGCCGGCCGCGGCTGCGGCCCAGTCGGTGCCGACTTCGCCCAGAGCGTTGACGAACGCGAAAATGCGGTTCTTGTTGTAAAGCAGCATGCGCTTGTAGTCGCCGGGTTGAATACCACCGAAGGCCATGGCCGCGCGGTTGGCGAACCC
>Ga0209254_10006243_pt1 | contig 10989 bp, 7 predicted proteins | sample FrelakmetDIP11DI_FD_187148 | JGI IMG/M metagenome (GOLD analysis project Ga0209254, IMG submission 187148) | Freshwater lake sediment microbial communities from the University of Notre Dame, USA, for methane emissions studies - DIP11 DI (SPAdes)... | ecosystem: Environmental > Aquatic >... | reverse complement strand
ACGGCCCGCGCATTGCAGCCATCTTCGATTTCGACGGCACTCTCATCGCCGGTTACTCGGCAGTGGCATTTATCAGGGAACAACTCAAACGCGGCGACCTGTCAGCCCGACAGTTTGTCGAGTTGATGCGGGCCATGACCAGCTTCGGACTCGGCAATATTGGTTTTTCGGGCATGATGGCCATCAATGCCCAGTTCATGCGCGGCATCGAGGAAGACACCTACCACGAAGTGGGTAGACAGCTTTATACCAAACAGATAGCACGCCTCATCTACCCTGAATCACGTGCACTGGTGGCAGCGCACCAGGCCAAGGGCCACACTGTAGCGATTATTTCCTCCGCCACCTCGTACCAGGTAGAACCCGCCGCAGCGGATCTGGGCATTACACACGTGCTGTGTACGCATCTGGAAGTGGCCAATGGCCAGTTTACCGGCGGCGTCATCCACCCCACGTGTTTCGGGCAAGGTAAGGTGGATGCGGCAGAGTCGCTGGCAAAACAGTGCCGTGCCAATCTGAACAAGAGCTTCTTCTACTCTGACAGCCAGGATGACCTGTTATTGCTGGAGAGGGTGGGACAACCCCGGGCATTGAACCCCAGCAGTAAGCTGGAACAGATCGCGCGCGCGCGGCAGTGGCCAGTCGCGAAATTCGGCAGCCGCGGGCGCCCTACCCTGACCCAGTTCATACGTTCCGTGGCGGCGACCAGTTCGGTGGTGACTTCGTTTATGGCCGGCCTGCCCGTGTACGCGCTGACCGGTTCCCGGCGTGAATCCCAGAACTTTTCTTTCTCGCTGTTCGCCGATACCGCAAGCGCACTGATCGGCATGGATTTAAAGGTGAAGGGGGAGGAGCATCTGTGGTCCCACCGCCCTGCCGTTTTCGTGTTCAACCACCAGAGCAAGTCCGATGTCATTATCGTCGCCAAGTTATTGCGCCGTGATATCGCCGGTGTGGGCAAACAGGAAATCAAAAAGGAGACACCAATTCTCGGTAAGGTACTGGAGCTGGGCGGCGTGGTATTCATAGACCGCGCCGACGGCAAGAGTGCGATCAAGGCGATGACACCACTGATCGATGCGATGCGTAAGGAGGGCAAGTCTGTTGTGCTCGCGCCGGAAGGCACGCGTACCGTTTCTCCCAACATGGCGCCGTTCAAAAAAGGTGCCTTCCACCTGGCCATACAGGCCGGCGTACCAATGGTACCGATCGTCATTCACAACTCCGGGGATGTCGCGCCCAAGGGTGACTTCGTGTTTCGTGCCGCCACCGTCGAGGTAGAAGTATTGCCGCCGGTGGATACGAGTAACTGGTGCGTGGAGACAATTGACGATCACGTGCGGGAGGTGCGCAACATGTTTGCCCGCGTGCTTGGCCAGGCGGAAGAAAAACCGCACAAAGCAAAGACGAAATCAAAATCCGGTGCAGTGAAGAAGAAATCACCCGGCAAACGCAAGACCAACGGCAAAGCGCCTGCCAAAAAACCGAACAAGCGATAAGGGCTGGCGGTCATGGATCTGGTGAGCAAATACCTGCAGTGCAATCCCTGGCCGGGGCGCGGCCAGTCGCAGGTCCTGTTTATACTCGATGCCCGCAACCCTTTCGAGCAGGGCATCTTGCGCGGCTGGATACAGCACCATGCGCAGGGTGCAGATAAACTGCTCCAGGCGTCGCAGGTCTGCCTGGATCTGGGCGATGATCGCCGGGGCATAGACAGCACGTCGCTGGTCATGGCCCTGGTACTGCCAGCGGACACCCTGGTGGCTCCGCTGCGGGTTGCCTGGCTGCCCTCACAGGAAGCCATCAACTCCGGACCGCGACTGCGCGACCTGCTGTTCGGTGACCCGCGTCATCCAGGCGCATGGCGCGGGCGCAGAATTGTTGAGAAATCACCCGAGAGAATGCATTTACTGATGGGCGAACCCGATACCGTGGCCAATCTACGCGTGCGCTTTGGCCGCGTGCACAGCGCCGATAATGGTGATGCGCAGCGGGACTTCGCCGATTTCGTCGCGCGCCAGGCGGTGGTGGTGCTGGATCTGGCCGAGCGACGCCTGCAGGGTGGACGCTACAAGGTGCCGCGTCAGGTAGCGGCCAGCCTCATGGCCAGCCGCAGCTACAACGAAGCGCTGGACCGGCTCGCTGCTGCAACGGGCACTACTAAAACGCATCTGATGAAGGAAGCCGCGGGTTACATGGATGAGATGGTGTCGCGGCCGAGCACGTTCTGGCTGGACGTCTACGCCAAATTCAACAAGTTTTGCCTGGGGCTGGGCTACGAGGAGGAGATTGTCTGCGATCAGGCGGTGGTGGAAAAAATGCGCCAACTGGTGCGCGAACACCCCGCCATGTTGCTGTGGACGCACAAGACCTATCTCGATGGCATGGTGCTGCCGAAACTGCTCTATGACAATGACTTTCCCATGCCGCACATGTTCGGTGGCGCCAACCTGAATTTTCCCGGGCTGGGCTTCCTGCTGCACCGGGCCGGCGCGATTTTTATCCGGCGCAGCTTCCAGGACAATGAGTTGTACAAGATCACGCTGCGCCACTATGTCGGCTATCTCATGGAAAAGCGCTTTCCCATGAACTGGGCCTTCGAGGGCACCCGCTCCCGCCTGGGCAAGCTGATGCCGCCGCGGTACGGCCTGTTAAAGTATGTGCTGGAAGCGTGCCACGCCACCGACGCCAGGAACATTCACATCATTCCCATCTCTATCAGTTACGACCTGATACGCGACGTAGAAGAGTACGCCACCGAGCAGACCAGTCGCGGCAAGGGTGCCGAGTCGCTGCGCTGGTTTATCGGTTATGTCCGTAGTCTGGCGAGGCCCATGGGCAAGGTTTACGTGGATATCGGAGAACCCGTGGTTCTAGATAAATCACCGGATCCGGAGGATCGCCTCGCCCTGTCCAAAATTGCCTTTGAAGTGGCGGTGGCAGCGAACGAGGTAACACCCATTACGTTTCCCTCGCTGGCGACCATGAGCCTGCTGGGAGCTGCCCCAAAAGCGCTCACTCAAAATGAAGTGGTGGCAGACCTGCGAGCGCTCTTGCGCTGGGCCCAGGCCAGGAACCTGCGGATCTCACAGGATTTTGACCCGGCCTACGCCGACCAGATACAGAACCTGCTGGGCATCATGCTCGACGAGGGTATCGTCACGCGCTATGACGAGGGCCCGGAAGTCGTGTATGGCATCGGCCTGAATCAACACTCTGTGGCAAGCTATTACCGCAACACGGTTATCCATTTTTTCGTCAACAAAGCCATTATTGAACTGGCCCTGTTAAAGGCCAGCGAGAACGAGGGACCTGACGCGCTGGGTGTTTTCTGGACCGAGGTGGACCAGTTGCGCGACCTGTTCAAGTTCGAATTCTTCTATGCCCCTACCGAGGAATTTCACCAGCAAGTACGCGAGGAACTGGACCGCTATGACCGGGACTGGCCGACTCTGCTGAGCCAGGGCACGGTGGGTTTCGGCCAGTTGCTCAACCGCATGACTCCCCTGGTATCTCACGTCACCCTGCTGATCTACACTGAGGCCTACTCGGTAGTCGCTGCACTGGCCGCTCGCCTGGCACACTCCCAAAGTCTGGAGGAAGAAGCCTGTGTCACCGCGGCCCTGAAGTTCGGCCGCCAGGCCTACCTGCAGCGGCGCATCAGCAGCGAGGCTTCCATTGGCAAACTGCTGTTCAGCAATGGCTTTAAAATGTTACAAAGCCGGCGGCTGACAGACGCCGGAGGGCCGATTCTGGCCGAGCAGCGACTGGAGCAGTCGCGCCAGTTGCGCGACCTGCTGCGGCGCTTGGACCTTATTCGCGCCATTGGTGTGGCCAGCCGCAGCAGTTAATGCGCATCAACCGACAGGAGTAGGAACAATGACAGAACTCAACGTCGCCGTCCTCGGTGGCGGTTCCTGGGGAACGACAGTAGCCGCACTGGTCACCCGCAATGCCCCGGTCATACTGTGGGCACGCAACCTGGCCACGGTGGCGGAGATCAATACCCATCACACCAATGCAGTGTTCCTGCCCGGAGCGACCCTCCCGGAAAAACTCATCGCCACCACCGACATTGAAAAGGCGGTACATGATGCCGACGTGATCGTCATGGGCATACCTTCGCAGAATTTTCGCGAAGTATTGCTGGAGGTAAAAAAACACATACGCGCCTGGGTACCGGTGATCAGCCTGACCAAGGGATTGGAACTGGACACCCGTATGCGCATGACACAGATCATCAATGAGGTGCTACCGGGACATCCCGTCGGCGTTCTCACCGGTCCCAACCTGGCGCGCGAAATCATGGCGGGTCAGGCGGCGGCCAGCGTCATCGCCATGGAAGATGCCATTATTGTGCAGGAGCTACAAACACTGTTTAAAAGCGGTCTGTTTCGAATTTACACCAACACCGACGTGATCGGCTGTGAACTCGGCGGCGTGCTGAAAAACATCATCGCCATCGCCGTGGGCATGGGCGACGGCCAAGGGGCCGGCGACAATACCCGCGCTGGCCTGATCACCCGTGGCCTGGCTGAAATAACGCGGCTCGGGGTCGCCATGGGCGGGCGCGCCGAGACCTTTGCCGGGCTCGCCGGCATGGGCGATATGATCGCCACCTGCACCAGCCCGCAGAGCCGCAACCGCCATGTCGGCATTCAATTGGGTATGGGCCGGAATATGCAGGACATTATCAGTGAAATGGTGATGGTGGCGGAAGGTGTCAAGAGTGCACCAGCGGTCCTGGCCCTGGCCGAAAAATATGGCGTCGAAATGCCCATCGCCCGTGACGTGTACCGGGTGTTGTCGGGAGACGCCAGTGCCAGCCGCGCCTTCCGGGGCCTGCTGCGGGTAGAGGCAGGCGCGGAGTCTGAGCCTGGTTAGGTTCGATGAACTGTCTGCGTGCGGGAAACAGAGTGGAGCTTTGCTGCTGGCTGAGGCATAATTTTGTGCCTGCAAAAATCGCTGCCCACGCCGCTTTGTGAGTCGACGATGCGGACGTAACAAGCACCCCAAAACAAGACGGACCATAAGCATGGTATTGCCAAAAGCGATTGCATTTTTACTGATAGCATGTGTCACCGGGACAACAACCGCCAGTAACTCAAAATTCTCCCACCTGCGGGGAGACCCGAGTCTGCACTCGGCATCTGCTATCGTGCTCGATGCGAGCGGCAATCTCATCTATGGCAAAGATGTAGACACGGTTCGACCGATTGCCTCCATCACCAAGTTGATGACAGCGATGGTCGTGCTGGACGCCAGGCTGGACCTCGACGAGAGAATCACTGTGACCCAGGAAGACCGCGATGTCATCCGCAATACCGGCTCGCGCCTGCAGCCTGGCGCAACCCTGCCGCGCCGGGAGATGTTGCTGTTGGCCTTGATGTCGTCGGAGAACCGAGCGGCAGCCACGCTGGGCAGAACCTACCCGGGCGGCTTGCAGAATTTTGTCAAGCAAATGAACAACAAGGCCGCCAGTCTGGACATGCGCAATAGCCACTTCGCTGATCCCGCGGGACTGCACACAGACAACATGTCCACCGCCAGTGATCTGGCCAAAATGTTGGCCGCAGCCGATGGCTATCCGCTGATCACCCGGTCCACAACGACAACGCGCATGGAAGTGCAGCCCTACACCAATCGCGGCCCACTCGCCTACGCCAACACCAACCGCCTGCTGAAAAGCGCGGACTGGAATATAGCGCTCAGTAAAACCGGTTATATAAATGAAGCCGGGCGCTGCCTGGTGATGCAGGCCAATATCGAGGGCGAGGATGTCTCCATTGTGCTACTAAATTCCTTCGGCAAACTGACACCCTTTGGCGATTCCAACCGCCTGCGCAAGTGGATGCTGGCTAACAGTTGAACCTTGTGCAGGAACGACAGGTAACGATATAACGATGAAGCCATCACTAGCCGTTCTATGCTCTGCGCTATTATTCGCGCTACAGGTTGCGCCACTGTGGGCTGCACAGAAGCAGGGTCAGGCTCCCTTGATGCAGGTTTTTCTGGGCGTGCTGGAGCCGGATGATCAAACCGGTGACTGGGACGAGATATCCGACGATGGCGTGGATGTCGATTTCTCCACCTTGCCCAGCGGTGGCATTGAGGTGGAGTACATCTTCGGCAGGGGCTGGGTGCACTGGGGACTCAACCCCGGGGGCAGCGTCGCGTGGAAAAACGACGACACGAATTTCGCCGGGGCACTCACGAATGAGAATGGTGGCACGCTGCTGGTTGAGCTGGACAATTCCCTGCTGCTGGTCGAGCTGCATCTGGGAGGTTATGTACGCGGGCGGCTGGGCGATCAGGTCACTACCTACGCCGCCGCTGGCCCAATGCTCATGTACGGCTCACACGACATAGAGAATGAAAACGTACAAGGGTGGCCGGAATCCACTCCGGAAGACTCTGTAGATATACCGCAGTCCAACAGCTCGGATACCAACATAGGCTACTACGCGCGCGCGGGAATTGATTTTCAAATTGATGACAAACAGTATCTGGGCCTGGGTGTCCGCTACATGGGAACCGAACTGGATTTTGATCAGACAGTCGGCACGCTGGATATCAAGGGCCCGCAGTATGTCCTGACCTTTACCACTCAACTATAGGGGTGTGAATACAGCCATGATTAATCGCCGCCAGGTTATACAGTTGAGCGCCGGCCTGCTGGCGTACCCGTCACTGGGCCTGCACGCCGCGCCAGTGACCTCTTCTAGTGGCACACTGCCGCTTATCCAGCGCCCCATACCCAGTTCAGGAGAACTCCTGCCGGTAATGGGTATGGGCACTGCTCGTACGTTTGATACACCGGGCGACCCGGCATCACTGGCCAAGCTGACCGAGGTTATGAAGACCTTCTTTGACGGTGGGGGGAAGGTCATCGACTCCTCCCCGATGTATGGCAGCGCCGAAACCCGTGTCGGTGATGTGTTGGGTGCCATGCAGAATGCACCCCCGGTGTTTGTCGCCACCAAAGTGTGGACTTCCGGCGCAGAGCGCGGTATCGCCCAGATGGAAGAATCCGCCAGGCGTATGCGCGTAAAAGCATTTGACCTCATCGCCGTGCACAATCTCACGGACTGGAAAACACAACTGGCCACGCTCAAGCGCTGGAAAGGGGAAGGCAAGGTGCGTTACATCGGTATCACCACCTCCCACGGCCGTGATCATGAGCAGTTGATAGATGTCATGCGCAGCGAACCGCTGGATTTTGTGCAGTTCAGCTACAATATCGAGGATCGCGAAGCAGAGCAGGTACTGCTACCACTGGCACAGGAGCGCGGCATCGCCACCATGATCAATCGTCCCTACCAGCAAGGAGCCCTGTTCGGAAAATCCCGCGGCCATACCTTGCCCGCGCTGGCCACTGAACTGGATTGCAGCAGCTGGGCCCAATTTTATCTGAAGTTTATTATCGGCCACCCGGCGGTCACCTGCGTCATACCCGCCACCGACGTACCGTCGCATATGGCGGACAACATGCTGGCCAACTTCGGCCGGGTCCCGGATGCAGCCCAGCGCGCAGAAATGCTGCGCATTTTTGCGTCCCTCTAGCTTGAACAACAACACCGCATCGTCAGGATTATTGCAACGCGCCCTCGCGCGGGCCTGCGATGTTCAGCCACAGGAGACCCGCGCCACACTGGCGTCGTTCCTGCTGGTGTTTTTACTGATGGGCTCCTATTACATCGTGCGGCCGGTGCGCGACGCACTGGCCAGCAACTGGACTGATGCGGAGGTCAGCTGGCTGTGGACCTTCACCTTTTTCCTCAGCACCATCGCCGTCTCCGTGTACGGCGCGGCAATTTCCCGGATTCGCTTCCAGCGCCTCGTGCCTTCGGTCTATGCGCTATTCGCGGCCAGCTTTGTCCTGTTCTATTTCGCCGCACACAATTCGACTGAGAGCGTGCTGCTGGATAAGGCCTTCTATTTGTGGGTCAGCCTGTTCAGCCTGTTCCATATCTCCGTGTTCTGGAGCTTCATGGCAGATACTTTCTCCAAACCCCAGGCCACACGGCTATTCGGCTTTATCGGCGCCGGGGCCAGTACAGGAGGGCTTGCCGGCCCTGCGGCCGCATCCTTGCTGGTCGGCGATCTGGGGACAAACGCCCTGTTGTTAATCGCCGCCGTAATGATTGCGCTGACCGTGCCCCTGGTCCGCTGGCTACAACAACTTAAACTCACGGACCTGCATAACCAGGCGATAGCCCTCGATACGGCCAATCTCGCCATCGGTGGCAACCCACTCGCCGGCTTTGCGGAATTCCTGCGCAGCAGCTACCTGCTCGCTATTGGCCTGTTTCTCTTCCTTTATACGGCTATCAGCGCATTCGTTTATTTCGAGCTAAAAAATCTGCTGGATGTATACGACCTGGAAACCCGTTCACAGATCTGGGCCAATATGGACCTTGCGGTGAACAGTCTCACCATCCTGGTGGCCGTGTTTGCCACGGGGCGCATCGCCAGCCACCTCGGTATGCCGTTCACCCTGGCTTCGATCCCGGTACTGATCGGCGCCGGCCTGCTGCTCCTGGCGGCGGCGCCACTGGTGGGGGTAGTAGTGGCCCTGCAGATTATTCGCCGGGCAGGTGACTATGCCGTCTCCCGCCCGGCACGGGAAATGTTGTTCACCGCCGTGGATCGCGAAACACGCTTCAAGGCCAAACCCGTTATCGATATTGTGATCTATCGGGGGGGCGACATGCTCAGCGCCTGGGCCTTCACCGCACTCACCCAGGTACTGGGGCTTGGCCTGGCCGCAGTCGCATTGGTGGGTGCAGGCATCGCAGCCCTGTGGGCCGTCACCGGGATCTACCTGGGCAGACGCTTCAAGGCGATGAATCCCCCTGAGCCATAGCCATAGAGTGTGCATGGAACAAATGGATTATTTGGTGATAGGGACCGGGCCTTCGGGCGTCTCGGCTACGGCCGCCCTGCTCGCCAGCGGCGCCAGCGTGCGGGTGGTCGATCCCGGCGTTCGCCTCGAGCCCGATAAATCCGAGCGAACCGAACGCTTGCGCTCCAGAGCACCCGAGCAATGGACGCCCGACGATCTCCAGTTTCTTAAGGAAGGACTCAAAGCGGGGCCCTCCGGTTTTGAGACAAAGCTCTGTTACGGTTCCGACTTTCCCTATCGCTGGGAAGACCCCGTCGTACGTTACCAGTCGCTCCAGACTCCGCCGGTGAAAGCCTCTTTCGCTCCGGGAGGATTGAGCAATGTCTGGGGAGCGGGCATTCTGCCGTTTATGGACGCGGAGCTCGAGTCATGGCCAATCGCGGGACGGGAGCTGGAACCCCATTTCCGCGCAGTACTCAAACTGATGAACTATTCGGCCACGCATGACGAGCTGGAAGAACATCATCCCTTGCATGGAGAACCGGGCCCGGCACTGCGCCTGTCGGCGGCTGCCGCCCGTTTTCTGGCTGATACGCGCCGTCACTCCGACCGCCTCAAACGTTCCGGCGTGAAAGTCGCTCCCGCGCGACTAGCGGTGCGGTCTGCGGAGTGCCTCTACTGTGGCCTATGCCTTTACGGTTGCCCATGGCACTTGATCTGGAACTCGATGCACGGGTTGCGCGAGCTGCAACGCCAGTACGGTTCAAAGCTTGATTATCGCGTGGGCTGGACCGTGGATACGATTTCCGAGCAAGACGGTTGGGTAGAGGTTTCCGGTTCCAGCGGTGGAACAGAAGAAACGCTACGGGCGGGGCGCGTTTTCCTCGGTGCGGGCTGTATTCCTTCGACCAGGATCCTCCTGAAGAGCGGCGGGCACTACGACCTTCCGGCGCCCCTGATCGATAGCCAGTATTTCATGTTCCCCTTCCTGCGCTGGCGCTGTGCAGGCGACGTATTCGGGGAGCGCATGACGACACTGGCGCAACTTTTTGTCTCTCTAGTGGCACCACAGATCAGCCGCTGGTCGATCCATTTTTCCGTCTATTCCTTCAATGACCAGATCGGCGATGTATTGCGGAAAAAGTTGGCGATCTTCGGGCCGCTGACCACGCCACTGACCCGGTTTTTCGCGAACCGCATGCTGGTCTTCGGCGGCTACCTGCACTCCGATGAGTCCTCGCGTCTGGAGCTGACCCTTGGTCAACCAGAAGCGGACGGTGTCTCCCGACTCGTCCTCTCCCATCAGGATAATCCCCGGACTCACGCCGCTGCGAGGAGCGCCGCGCTCACGCTGCTACGAGTGTGGCGCTCACTCGGTGGCGTTCCGCTGGTTCCGATGCTACAGGTGAAAGACCCTGGTACGAGCTACCACTTCGGCGGCTCGTTCCCGATGACCGCGAAACCCACGGAGATTTTTCAAAGCGACGCGCTCGGCAGACCGACAGGCTACCGGCGCGTCCATCTGATCGACTCCTCCTGCCTGCCCTCCATCCCTGCGTCCACCATCACGCTCAGTGTGATGGCGAACGCACATCGGATCGCGACAGACGCTCCTGATTCCTAGTGAGGGTCTTGGCGAATACGCGGAATCCGAGGGCGCGGCCAAGGGCTTCAAAGCCGTGCTTCGCATAGAATCCTAGCGCGCGATTGGCAGGATCATCCAAGGTCCGGACGCAGTAATGCGTTATGCCTTTTGCCACGAGCGCGGCCTCGATGTTATATAGCAGGTCGGAGCCGACTCCTGCGTCCCGTCGCTCGGAGTCAGCGTAAATGATGAGTAACTCCGGTATGCCTCGCACTTTAGCAGTGACCTCGCGGGCGTCATCGTCAGCGTGACCGAACAGGACACCGTAAACTTTCACAAGAAACCAACGAGGATGGAGCAGGGCATGTATCAGCAGCGGCGTCGCCAGCGCCAGTCGTTGCTCCATGCTCTGCGGCTCCAGGCTGACGACGCCGGCACCGTCGAGCTGGCCGTCCGCGGCGCGGTGGAGAATCAGTAACTCCTTCTCCGATGTTTCGACATATCGATAGAAAGCCTTGGCGTAGGCCTGACCGAACCCGGAGACTGCCGAATCCGGGAG
>Ga0209254_10006241_pt1 | contig 10992 bp, 10 predicted proteins | sample FrelakmetDIP11DI_FD_187148 | JGI IMG/M metagenome (GOLD analysis project Ga0209254, IMG submission 187148) | Freshwater lake sediment microbial communities from the University of Notre Dame, USA, for methane emissions studies - DIP11 DI (SPAdes)... | ecosystem: Environmental > Aquatic >... | reverse complement strand
GCGGGATTGCGAGCGCCAGCGTCATCAGTAGTAACCGGCCCAACTTACGGAGCATCGCCTCGATCTTCATGGTTCTCCCTTTCGCTGTTGTTCCGTTCCGTGCGCGCTTTGCATTTCCTTCGCCGCGTCCTGCACCCGCGTCCGTCAGCTCCCACAGGGATGTGAAACCTCACCCCGTCCACGCCATAACCCCAGATGCGCGCTGAATCTCCCCGTGCGCCGGATTGCGGTCGCGCTACAGCGGTACCAAACCATATGCCATTGGAATAATAAATGTCAATGGCATTTTAAGAAGACAACGCAAGTATTTGATATTATGCAGCAATCGTTTCAAGCCGCGGACGTTGACTCACCAGCGCGCAGGTCGCGCCTCCGGCCCCCCCGTGTTGCTCGCGGTATCGCGACCTTCCCGATTCGCGCAAGGATCTGGCGCGGACCGCGGCCTGGGGATCAACGCGGCGCAGAGTACGCGGACTGTTCCTGCAGCCGGTTGCACACGTCGGCGGGGCGGGCGCGGGCAAGCGCATCGACGTTCTGGCCTCGGCGCTGTGGAACGGCATGACCGTGACCGAGCTGGCGGGTGTGGACCTCCCTTACGCGCCGCCGTTCTCGCCCGTCTGATACCCGGTGCTGCTGGCCGCCGGCAAGGTCGCGTCGAAGATCTGAGGCAAGGTAGCGACGAGCATTCCACGTACCAGTCACGCAGACGCCACATTCAAAGAGTTGCATGGCTGTAGGACGGTCCGAATGTTGGCCTAGCCGCCACCTCGGAAGGCTTCTTTGAGGCCACGACCCGCTGCCGCTGGGTGACAGCTACGCCTTGAGACCGGTCATTGCCGACGTGAGTTTCTTGGCACGTCAATGGCCGTAGGTGGCCGGTCTGTGACCGTCGAGCCCGAACGCGAGCCGCTTGATCGTCGTCGGTCGCAGTACCACCCGCTGCCGTCGAGCGATTTTGCGCAAAGCCGCCCATTTCCGACGGCCCGACTATGCGCGATATCCTCGCCCGCCGCGGTGAGCCGACCGCGCCGCCATGCATGGTGCCGGCCCGGGGCCCGCCGCGCACAACGCCGGGTCGGCGCGTGCCGGGCGTCGCCAAGCGCGCGATCCCCGCTCCCTGACTTTCGCCAAGCACACCTGCCCGGGACACCCATGGCCCCGCGGCGGCCCCCGACCCTCCCCGCTTCCGGTCGCCCCGGGCAGGTCAAGACGTGCTCCGGTCAGCGCAGCGCGGCGTTGGATCTGCTATCCGTGGCGGCGCCGGATGACCTGCGCGTTTGCGGCCGCCGGCACGAAAGAAAATTGTCCCTTGTCGTGCATTGCAATTTCGAACCAGCCTGCCACAAGTGCTCCTGAAATGTGGACGGGAAGTCGTTGAGTCTCAGCTCTTGTGCGTGCTCATGTACCTGCTCATGTGCGTGCTCATCGATCAATCATTTCAATCCGTTGCCGTGCTCCTTTCAAAATCCGCGGGGCGAGGCCTGCCGGTCTGACGCACGCCGCCTCAGGGACAGGGCTGTGCCGCGAACCCCTCCGTCTTGCCGCCGCGCCAGCAGCGCCATGCCTTTGTGACCTTGCTGATCTCCCAGGTGCCTGCCGCCGTTCGTGCGAGTGCGATGTCCCAGCGCTCGCTCCTCACTGCGTCGTCCAGCAGCCCGTCCCTGATCACGGTCACGCGCGCCGCCGATGGCGACTCGGTGCCCTCATTGGTCTGAACGATCAGCTGACGTGCCCCGTCGAAGGCGCCGGCAACGCTCAGCGCGATGTCGACCGGCGAGCCCGTGCCCGCGGCGCGCGACGAGGTGCCGCGGTACTGCGACGCGGCAACATGCGCGGTGCCGGCCACCGGCAGATCGACAAGGGTCGCGAGATCCGATGCCGAAACGGCCTTGGCCACCAAGAGCAGCGCAAGCACCGTGCAAGCGGGCGGATTCGTCAATTGCCTCTCCAGCCTGTGGCCCAATCGGCAGCGGACGGGGAACTCTTCCACATGGCTCGTCAGAGATCCGCTTGGGTGTGGGTCTTGCCGATACGCCGCATCAGCCACATGCCGTACAGGGCATTCGGCAGCACCAGCAGGACCGGCACGAAAGTCATCAGCGTCATCGGGCCACCGCCACTGCCGGGCAGGGCCTCACCGCTGCGGGCCGCGGCGATGGTGAAGGTTGCAAAGTCCCACAGGCCGTGGACGATGATGCAGGGCCAGAGCGAGCCGGTGCGCAGGCGCAGGGCAATGAACAGCAGGCCGCTCAACGCCGCCGCCGCCGCCTGGATCGAGGCTCTGCTCAGATCGCCGGTCATGAACACGTTCAGGATGTGGATGGCGCCGAAGGCCAGCGTGGTCAGCGCCACCGCCGGCCAGATCGACACCGTGTGCCGGAATGCCTGCAGCAGCACGCCGCGGAACATCAGTTCTTCCGACAACCCGACCAGGAAGGTGTTGAACAGGATCCACAGCAACACCCCCATTGGCGGCAGCCCGAAGACAACGGCCAGACCCAGGCCGACGACGATGTAGAGCATGGGCAGCCAGGTCAGCAGCAGGCTGCGCCCGGATGCGAGCTGGTTTAGGCCGACGTCGCGCCATTGCTGCCAGACGATCAAAGCCAGGAGGAACAGCGCCGCCAGCAGGAAGGGCCAGCCCAGGCCGCGTGTCACGGCCTCCGTAAGTTGCCCTTTGCCGGTGTGGATCTGCCCGCCGACCACGGTGATGAGCAGCCAGCCCACGAAGGCGGCAAGTGAAATCGCCAGTCTCTTGTTCATGGATAGCCAGGCTCCGTCATAAGCGGCAGGCGCGGCCTGCAGCAGGTTCTTTCGAAATCGAGCGCGGTGCGCATTGTCAAGCAGCCGGCGCGCGCAGGCGCAGGAAGCGCCCGATCGCAGTGGCCGCCACCACGGCACCCACGAGTGCTGCGACGAACAGCGACCCGGCGTTGCCGGCATAGGCAAAAAAGCCCGCAGCAAGCATCAGCACGGCCAGCGTGGCCCACAGCACCCGCTGCTTGCCCGAGGGCGCGATCCAGGCCGCCGCCATGCCGACCCCAAGCACCGCCAGCGCCATCGACACATGCAGCAGGGACTTCAGGGCAAAGGTCATGCCACGGTGGTTGCAGATGCCCCGATCGAAAGCCGCGGCCGGGCACAGGTGCTGCTCCACAAGGTAATGAGTTGCCACGGTCGCGGCAAAGAACAGGTACAGCAGGCCCACGCATGCCGGGACGAGCACAAGCCACCTGAGCGCGCGCATGGACGGCCGCCGAAATCAGCCGCCGGTCAGCAAGGCGTCGGGCACGTCGTAGCGTTCGTCGCTGCCGAAACGGACCGTGACCAGGTCGCCCTGGCGGCTCGACGTCATGGGCTGCGCCGAGTCGGACGCCACCGGTTGGCCCTTGACGAACAGCACGTTGCGGACCAGCCCGTTGACGCCGCCCAGTTCGACCGTGGCGGTGCCGTCGCGGCCGCGGCGGATCACGCCCGCCTTGCAGCTGGCGCCGGCGTCGGCGCCCGGCGTCTGGCAGGGCACGGTGGCCGTGGCATGAAAGCGCGTACCGGCGACCAGCGCATCCTGCGCGGCAGGCAGCGGCGCCAGCGCCTGCCCGGTGACGGCCACGTTCAGCGTGTAGGCGGCGCTCTCGTTGCGGCGCGCCGCGTTGCGCATCAGGTACACGCGGACCACATAAGTGCCATCGGCGGGCAGCATCACCTTGGCCTCGGCACCTTGCACGTTGCCAATGAACATCGAGACGTTGGCAGAACCGGGCGGGTTGATGTTGAAGTACAGCGACGCGTTCGACGATTGCAGCTTGACCGCCAGCGTCTGTCCGGCGCGCGCGTTGACCGTGTAATCGACGTCGCCATCGCCCTTGATCGTCCCGCGCAGTTGGGCTGAGCTCGCGCCTTTGGCGAACTGAACTGCCTGGCGGTGGGGGCCGCCTTCAGCAGCGGCCAGGGCGGTCAAGGGGCTGAGTGCGGCCAGCGCAATCAGCGCGACGCTGGCGAGGTGGCGGGTCATGTCATGGTTCCCTGAAGGTGCAAACGCAATAGATTGACGAGTGGCCTGGGTTCAGCGACGCAAGCGCAAACCGAGTTCGAAATTCGCGGCGCGGCCGGTGCGTGCCGCGTCGGCGGACATGAGCACCAGCAGGCGATGGACGCCGGTTTGCGCGAACCCCATGTCGATGCCGTCGGGGCCAGGCACCACACCAGAAATCCAGGGCAGCCCCGACGGCGCATCGAGCTGCAGCACCAGCACGCGCTCGGCATCCTCTAGGCGCAGTAGCAGCCGGTCGCCGGCCCGCACGGCAAAGCTCACCGGTACCGGTTGGTAGGCTCGCACGGTGTCGCGCAGCACCTGCTCGGGCCCGTTGGGCAGCAGATCGACCGACAACTCTGCCCGCTCCGGCGGCGGCGGCACCGCCCCCGCGGGAGCGACAGCCCCGCACGCGCAGGCCACCGCCAGAAGCCAGCGGCCGGCCGCGCGCAGCCCCAAGTCGCCAACGGCCCTCACATTCCCTGCTCGCGACGATAGGAGGCCATCGCCTGGTCGGCTTGGCGAAGCTGATTGGCGTTGCAACTGGGCTGCTGCTGCCAGCGGCGACCCTTGGCGTTGTAGTAGGCCACGCAGTTGTTGCGGAAGATGACCTCGCCCTCGCGGTTGGTGCCCATGATGATTTCCGGCGGCGTCGGATCGTTGCCGCCGAAGCCCGGCGACGACGCCCACGGGTGCTCGTTGTCGGTGCGGTCCAGCCCCTGTTCGCTGCGGCTGGCGGCCATTGCCGCATCGGCACGCGGTATCTGCTGACCGTGGCAGGCCGGCAGGTTCTGGAAGCGCTGGCCGCCGGCGTTGTAGTAGACGACGCAGCCATTCTGGTACGTCACCCGGCCGGTGCCATTGGCTTGCAGCGTGACTTGTGGCGCCGAGCCGTCATCGCCGCTCCAGCCGGCGTTGTGCTGGCGGCCACCCCCATAAGCCGGGTAGCCGCCGCTCGTGCGCACTGAGGAAATGCGGTCGTTCAGCCCCATGTCACTCACCCGTCCATAGCTGCCCGGTCCCAGGGTAACGCAGCGGCCGCCGTAATCGGCGTCGGAACAGAAGTCCCACCGCCCGCTGCGAATGATGATCGACGACGCCTTGTCGTTGAAACCCTGGTTCACCAGGTTGGCGCTGCCGCTGGTGCTCACGGAGCGACCGTCGTAGTCGGCGTTCTCGTAGAGAGTGACGGCGGCACTGCTGCCACCCCAGCCACCACCCCACGAGCTGTTGCTCCCGCTCCCGTTCAAGGGGCGGATCGAACTGACCCGGTCGTTCAGACCCATGGTGCTGAGCGAGGGGTAACGGCCCGGGTTCAGCGTGACGCACTGGCCTTGGAAGTTGGCGTCGTTGCAGAGCTGCCAATTGCCGCTGCGAACCACGACCGAAGATGCGATGTCGTTGAAGTTCACTTGCGAGAGGGTGTTCATCTGCGCATAGACCCGGTGGGAGCGCCCGTCGAAGTTGTCGTGTTCGTAGAGCACCAGGTCAGCCGACGCGTGAGCGCCAGCCGCCAGGGCCGCAGCCCCCAGGGAAAGCCGCAGCGCTTGACGCCAGAAGCGGGATTGCATGTTCATCTCCTTTGTTGATCGAGAGGTTGGACGGGGGGGTGGCAAGCCGGGCCCCTGCGTGCGCAGTCCGGCATCGACGTCTCGTGCAAGCCGTGCGAGGTCACCAGATGACCACGCGTTGCTTGGGATCGCGCCACATCCGGTCGCCGGGCTTGGTGCCGAAGGATTTGTGGAAGGCGTCCATTTGCAGCAGCGGCGCAAAGCCGCGCAGGGGGGTGCTGGCATGGAAGTCGGTCGCGGCCAGAAAACGCACGCGCTCGGGCCGCGCCTTGTAGGCCCACAGCTGGGCCCAGGCCACGAAACAGCGCTGGTCGGTCGTCAGGCCATCGACCTTGGGCTGCGGCTTGCCGGCCAGTGAGCGGTGCAAAGCCGCATGCGCCAGCGTGATGCCGCCCAGGTCGGCGGTGTTCTCGGTCAGGGTGAGCGCGCCGTTGTGCTTCAAGCCCGGCAGCAGCGTGAACTCGCCATATTGCCGCACCAGCACGTCGGTGCGCTGCTTGAATTCGGCCTGGGCCTGCGGCGTCCACCAGTTGCGCAGGTTGCCGGCCGGCCCGTAGCGGCTGCCGTTGCTGTCGAAGCCGTGCGTCAGTTCGTGGCCGATGACGGCACCGATGGTGCAGTAGTTCACCGCCGCGTCGGCGCCGGGCACGTAGAACGGCGGCTGCACGATGGCCGCCGTGATGTCGATGCTGTTGGTCTGCGGGTTGTAGGCCGCGTTCACCGCGGTCGGCGCGGTTGCGCGCGGGCTGGCAAAGCGCTCGGCCACCACCGGCTGGCCGAGCTTGGCCAGATCGCGCCGTTGCTGGAATTCGCTGACGCGCTGGACGTTGCCGAAGTGGTCATCGGGCTTGATGACGATGGGGCTGAAGTCGATCCACTGCTGCGGGTAGCCCACCTGGATGTCCACCTTGGCCAGCTTGTCCAGCGCAGCCGCGCGGGTAGGCTCGTCGAGCCAGGGGTTGGCGCGCAGCCGCTGCGCGAACTCGTCCTTGATGTGGCCCACCATCTGCGTGATGTCGCGCCGCGTGCTTTCGGGAAAGTAGGCCTCGACGTAGAGCTTCGACAGCGGCGAGAACAACCCGAGGGTGATCTCGTTGGTGACCTCGCGCTCGCGCTCGGGCGAGCTCTGCAAGTCCTGCCGCTTGCGGCTGAATTCCGCGTCCAGGCCGCGCCAGGGCTGGCCCAGCGAGCCGGCGCGCGAGCTCAGCACATGCCAGCGCAGCAGCGTGCGGATCTCGTCGGCCTTGCGGCTGGTGAGGAACTTGTTCACCGCCTTCAGCGCGGCGATGTCGCGCACCTGCACCGTCGCCGGCGGCGTCACGCCCATGGCCTTGAGCTGGGCTTGCAGGTCCACTGCCGGGATCAGCGCCTGCGCCTCGGCCAGCGTCATGATGTTGTAGGTGACCGCCGGGTCGCGCCCCTGCAGCGGTGTCAGCTGGGCGGCCGAGACTTCGGTCTCGATCGACAGCACCGTGCGTGCTGCAGCCGCAGCGTCGCTTGCCGACAGGCCGGTGCTCTGGAACATCTGGGCGATGTAGTCCAGGTACAGGTCGCGTACGCGCTGGTTCTCGGGCTTGGCATAGTCGTCCAGGCCGAGCGCCTGCTGGCCGGCGACGATCATCAGCAGGTTGGCGCTGCTGTTCTTGGCATCGGTGGTGACCACGGCGTTGACGAGCGGTGACACGCCGTAGGCCATCTGCAGCTGGCCTGACAGCCGGCCCAGGGCTTCGATGGCACCGTCCTGGCTGAGCGCGGCCACCCGGTCGAGATCGGCCTGCAGCGGCTTCAGGCCGACCTCGTCGAGGCGCCTGTCGTCCATGGCGGCGCGCCAGTAGTCGCCGATCTGCTGGCTGGCGCTGCCGGGTGCCCCCTTGGTGGCCGCCGCGTCCTTGATCAGCTTGAGCAGTTGCCGGTCGACCTGGATCGCCAGTTCGGTGAAGCCGCTGATTTCGGGCTCACTGGCCGGGATCTCGGCGCGATCCAGCCAGCGGCCTGTGGCGTAGCGGTAGAAGTCCTGGCGCGGGCTCACCCGCTTGTCCATGTTGGCGCTCGAGTAGCCCAGCGCGGGGCCGTCGGCCGCGGCGTGGATGGCGGGCGCGCCCGCCAACAGGAGCGCCGCGGCAAGGCACAGCACCCATGCGCGAGCCATGCGTCGCGGCACGGAGAACGCTCGGTCGTTGGCCACGTCGCTCGTCCACGGGCTGGGCGCGTCGGGCTGCCCGCGATGTCCATGCCTTCCTTCATTCGCCATGTTCGTGCTCCGCCTCGTCATCCGCCGTAGATCACAGCTTCGGGGATCTCATAGCGCTCGTTGCCCGCCTGGATCATGTACAGGTCCGCCTGCTTGGTGGCGCTGAAACTCATGTTACCGTCGGCCTGGCTGAGGTCCGCGCCGACCGCCTTGCCGGCCTTGAAGAAGACGACACGTTTGCGCCCGTCTGGCCGTGTGATCGACACCGTGGCCGTGCCCCCGCCGGCGCGCGCCACGCCGAAGTCGCATTGGCCCATGGGCTGACCCTTGGTTTGCGCACAGGGGATCTTGCCGGTGGCGTTGAACTTGCCTTGGCTGGCGCGGGCAGAGGCTTCGACCATCTTGTCGTCCTCAGACGAGGACTGCATGGCGGCCCCCTTCGGCGCGCCGCCGGCGATGGCCACGTCGAGACTGAAGTTCGAGCGCTTGCCGCTGCTCGCGGCCTGGCCCATCTGATAGACGCGGATGGTGTATTCGCCGCTGGCCGGCAACTGCGTGGTGGAGACGTTGCCGTCGCGCGAGCCGACGAACAGCGCCTCGCCAGTGCTGCCGGGCGGCAGCACGTTGTGGTAAACGGTCGAGCCGCCCGAGAGCTTGACGGTCATCGTCTGCCCGGCGGCGGCGCGCAGCGTGTAGTCGACGGTCTGATCGCCGGTGACGTTGCCCTTGATCGTCGTACCGGTCTTGCCCGCGGCGAACTGCACCGGGCGCTTGACGATGTCCGACTGCGCGAACGAGGGGGGCGCAGCCAGTGCCAGCGCGGCGAAGAAGCAGATCAGGAAGGTACGCATCGATGAAGCCTCACTGCGCAGCGTTCAGGGGCACGGCGGCGAAGCGCCCGCTCGCCAACAACGCCTGATGTCTCGCCGGGAACGACGATCGTCTGGCCTGCGCTGCCGGCACGGTGGTAAGTGGATACACCCAGGTCGTGAAACATGTCGGTCAGCAACAGGTTGTGAGTGCCTGCGGCCAACGTGACCCCAGGCAGGTTGACGCCGATGATGTGGTTGCCGTCGCCGCTGCCAGCAGGAATGCTCAAGGTCACCGGCTTCGGCGAAGTGCCATCCCAGTCGACGGAAAACAGGGCGCCGTTGATCTTCGCTTCGCTGGTGCGCGTGAACTGCTCGCCGTTCGCTTGATCGGAAGTGCTTCGGTTGGAACACTCACTTCCTGTCGCCACCGCCATCAGGTCGCAGATCGACCGGTAGACCAGGGTCGCCTAAGCGGCGCCGGACATCAAGCCCAAGTTCAGGCCTACGGCCGACAGGGAACCCAGAACATGCTTGTCGGTTGAAATCAAAACTGCTCTCCTGCCAATTGCAAAAAGGAGTTGATGCGCAGGTCCGTTCCGGCTCCAGCGTTTGTGCACTGGACGACAACTTCACTGGACAGTGCGCTGCCAACCCGGAAACTTGCGAAACCCGAAATTTTACCGAAAGCGGACCGCGGGACTATCCGAAAAGCGAACGCAGGTGTGGTATCCCCCGTCAGCCCTCCGACTGGAGGACGTATGGCCTGTCCAGGCTCCGAGTTGCTGGCGCAAGGTCTGCACGTCGAGCGCCAGCGGGTAGCCCTCGCGGGCGAAGCTCACGCTGTCGAGCTGGTCGATGCGCAGGGACGCCTGCGCCAGGCCCAGGTCGACGTTGACGTTTTCGGGGAGAAACAACGGCCCGGTGCTGAGCCTGAAGTCGCTCTTGCCGCGGTACGGGGCCAGGCGCGCCTGGCCACACCGGCCCCAGCCTTTGGCGCAGGGATTCCGCTAGACTTCGGGCATTGCCGCGTTCGGCTTGCCGCGCCGGATTTTCAATGTCGACTGCCGTCCCCGCCAGTCCGCTTTCAGCGCTGCCCTGGGCCACCCGCTTTCGTTCAGACGACCTCGATGAGGTGCGGGCGTTCGTCGGCAACATCGACGGGCGGAATTCGCGCGCGGCGCCCCGGGGCGAGCCGATGGGCTACTCGATGTACCAGTTGGCGGGCCGCCGCACGAACTTCCTCGGTACTGAATCGGCGGTCGAGCAGACGGTGCGCGGTTACGTTCCGGGCCCGGCGCTGCACCTGTCGATGCCGGTGGGCAGCGTCTATCGCTCCGGCCGGCGCGCTTCTGCGCCGACCGGTCCGTTGTCGGTGGTCCTCGCGCCGCCGGGCTGGGATTACGCCCGCGCCAGCCCGCCCGGCAGCCTGCTTCTGGTCGGGGTGCCGCGGCATGTGCTTCAGGACGAGGTGGAGGCGCTGCGACCCGCGTTGGGAGCCGGGTGGAGGGGCCGGCTGGCGGTGTTCGACCTCGCCGCGCGCGACAAGGCCGGCCTCGTTTCCGCGGTGTGCGGCCTGATGCACGCCACGCAGCCCGGCATCGATGCACGGCAACTCAACCTGGCCGAAAGCCGCGTGGCCGCGCTGATCGCAGGCCTTGCGCTGCACGGATCCGCCGAGGAGCGCCCCGGTGATCTCAGCCCGGATCGAACCCGGAACCTCGAAGGCTGGATCGAGGCGCACCTCGGTGAGCCGATCACCCTGGGAAGGCTTTGCCAAGTGGCTGGAGTCGGTGCACGCTGCCTGCAGAAGACCTTTGAATGCCGCCGCGGCACGTCGCCGATGAGGTTCGTCACCGAGCGCAGGCTTGCCGCCGTCTATCGCCGCCTGATCAACGCGCCGGAAGGTGCGACGGTGACAAACATCGCACTGGAATGCGGCTTCGATCACTTCGGGCGGTTCGCCCAGGTCTACAAGCAGTTCATCGGCGAGTCGCCGAAGCAGACTCTGGCCGCGGCACGGCCGCTTACGTTGCGGCCCGACAAACTCGATCGAAGTGCTCGACGCGTCCAGACGAGTCGAGGAACCGCGCAAGGTGACCGTTGAGACCGAGGGGTAGGCAGGCTTGGTGTCAGGAGACGCGTCAATCGCGGTCACCGTGCCACAGTTCATCCAGTGCTCTGTTCGGTGTGTCCGGTTTTGTGCCCCGTTGTGCCAGTTTTTGATGAATTGGTATCAACCGGAATTCTTTTGATTCAAGCGCTTACGGAACGCCACCACCCCCTATTTTCGATTGTGATTCCGGTTGTCGTGGGTTCGAGTCCCATCAGCCACCCCATTCATCTGCAAGAGGATTGCGTCCTCTTCGCCATCCGCAATCCGGACGTCGT
>Ga0209254_10006239_pt1 | contig 10993 bp, 9 predicted proteins | sample FrelakmetDIP11DI_FD_187148 | JGI IMG/M metagenome (GOLD analysis project Ga0209254, IMG submission 187148) | Freshwater lake sediment microbial communities from the University of Notre Dame, USA, for methane emissions studies - DIP11 DI (SPAdes)... | ecosystem: Environmental > Aquatic >... | reverse complement strand
CCGTAGGGGCGCCTCCATCGAGTGATCGCGCCGTCGATTCCGGTTGCGGGACTGGGGGTTTTTCCAAGCGCGCGCAGCCGACGCCAGTTTCGCATCCGAGCAGCGACATATTCGTGCGGACCACCTACGCAGTCATTGACGCGCTCGGCCCCGAGGCCCGCGCGTCGATTTGGGTTGGCGGTTCGCTGCCAAATGGGCTCGTTTTGGCGGAGACGAATCCGACCGTAGCGCTGGCCATGCTCCTGCCGCAGCAGCAGGTCGATACGATCCCGACTCGCTCGCGGCCTCGTCTGTTCAATGAGCGCTCCGTGCGCGCGAAATCGGACTGGTACTGGAGGCTCGGCGGCGGCGCGATCATTGCAGAGGCCCTCGGATGCACCCTTGCAGCCAAGGAACTGGACCACGAACGCGTTGCCGCGCTGACGTGCTTGGCGCTCGCGTGTCAGCTCGCGAGTGGGTCCCTCGATGGGTCCGGTGCCATAGCGCTCGGCGACAGCCGGGGGATCTACGTGGTATCGAACCGGCACGACGCGAGTTGGACGGAGGACGTACGGCGCATCGGCGTGCATGGAGGTGCTGCCGAGCCAATCTCCCGACCGATGGTGCGACTTGGCAATGTGGCTGACGTGAAGGTCGAGACTGCGCGCACCACGCAGAGCAGCGACGACACCGATAGCGACCGTGGTGATGACGTTGATCTCCTTGTCTGCGATGGCGGGGGAGTGTGGAGCAAACACAATCCTTGGTTGGATGATCTCGATGCCCCAATCGAGTTCGAAGCGATCGGCCCGCTTCCTCTGCGCATGCGCCTCAAACCAGCCGCGCAGCACGCGCGGTCTGGGCAGTGGACGATCAACCCATCGGCCGAGGCGATTGCCACGGAGCTGGGCCATGCGGTTCCACTCTCCCTCAGGAACGCGTTCGTCATTCGAGGACGCCTCCTCTCGGAAACGTACGAGTTCAGGGACGAGAGCGAGCCAAGGGGCGGACGATCCGTGAAGTGCTCGAGCATGGGACGTTCAACTGCCCTCTCTCTTGCCCCGGAGCCGGCCAGCCATGAGCGCGTCACCGAGGCCGACGCGCTGTGCATCTCTCCTGATGCCTATCGCGATTCGAGCCTCGAGATCACGAAACGCGCTTCGATCAGGTCCGCATCGTCGAAGTGCCGGCGCCCGACAAACGCCGTGGCGTGGTGGCCCCATTGGCGCATCGCACCGGCGCTGGCGATGCCCATCGGCCAGAACAGGAAGCGCTCGGCGCGTTCGCTGCCTGGTACCAGGCCATCGGGGCCGAACACGCTGCGCGTGCCGCCTTGTGGCATCGGCAGCGACCGCAGCGCGCTTTCACTGCGCAAGTCGTAGGGCGCGCCGGGCCGGCCATTGTCGAGCGTGGCGCCCACGACGTAGTGGCTGGCCGAGTCCAGCCGGATGATGAAGCGTTGGCCGGCCTGCGGCGTGGGCAGCGTGATCGGCGAGAAGGCCCACTCGACATCGGTCGGCGCGTCGTCGCGCAGCCGCACCTCGGGCGTCGGCAGGAAGAGGTGGTAGCAGCCGCAGCCGTGGATCGTGTCGACGAGCAGCGGCCGGCCATCGTCGGGCGCCAGCGTGATGCGCACCACCAACGCATCCAGCGCGCCGGCCAGCAGGTCGAAGCGGCTGCGCGGCGGCCGTTCGGGGAACCACAGCGTGTAGACAAGCTGCATCAGCCATTGGCCGCGGTAGCGTGTGGCGGCCAGGCGTTGGTAGAGCACGGGCGTGGCGGTGTCGACCCCCGGGGCGGCGCCACCATCACGCCAGACCAGGGCGCCGAAGCGATCGAAGGCACCGCGGTCATCGATCTCGACCACCGGCGCGTGGGCGGCCAGCAGCGTGGCGGCCTCGTCGGGCAGGAACTGGGGCAGGCCGAGCGGGTCGCGCGGTCGATGCCGCCACAAGCCGGCGACGTGCGCGGCGGTCGGCGTGACGCCGGTCGGCACAAAGCGCTGCATCGCGGGCGGCGCTGCGTCCCAGCGCTCGACCTGCGCCTGGTGCTCGCGCTGCCAGTTCTCGACGCCGGCAAAGAAGGGCCAGCGCACCAGCGGGTACAGGCCCACGGCGCGCTGCCACGTGGCATAGCGGTCAGGCACCGTCGCGGCGTCGAGCAGGCGCATGCGCAGTGCGGCGTCGGCCTGCAGCGGCGCGCGCCAATACGCGGTGCAGGCTGCCGAGCGGCTGCGGGCGGCCGCTGCATCGGTGACGTCGCTGACCTCGGCAAGCGCAAAGGCGTCGCGCGGCAAGTTGCTGATCTCGACGGCACGGCCTTCGTTCTCTAGCTTCTGCAAGCGCGCGAGCCAGGCCTCGAACGTGCCGGCATCGGCGCGCGCCTGGTCGCGCAAGGCCTCGGCGACGCGGTCGACCCGCAGGCCGGCAAAACCGGCGATGCGTTCGGCCTCGACATCGCGAACGCCGGCACGGTCGATCGCGGCATCGAGCTGCTCGAACCAGCGTTCACAGGCGACGACCTCGGCGCCTGCCGTGGCCGGCGCCGAGGGTGCGACGACAGCCGCGCAGCCGGCCAGGCCGAGGGCGGCCAGCAGCGCCGCGGCGCGCGCCAGGCTCAGCCGCTGCCGCTGGCGATGAACCACTTGATGACGCCCTTGGCGGCAAAGCCGACCAGGCCGAAACCGAGTGCGAGGAAGAGCACGAAGGTGCCGAAGCGGCCGGCCTTGGATTCGCGCGCGAGCTGGAACACGATGAAGACCATGTACAGCATGAAGGCGCCGACCCCGAAGGTCAGGCCGAAGCCGGCGATCTGTTCTTCGTCGAAGCCGAACATGACGCTTGCGGCAGCTCAGGTGTCCGAGGCCGCGGAGGCGACACAGTCGCGGTAGGCGTGCCAGCTCGAGTGCGCAAGCCAGGGCACGACGGGCACCAGGCCGACGAGCAGCGTGGCCATGCCCAGGGCCGTGAGCCCCATGATCAGCAGCGCCCACAGCGCCATCGGCAGCGGGTTGGCCAGCACCACACGCCAACTGGCCAGCACGGCGGCGAGCACGCCCACCGGCCGGTCGAGCAGCAAGGGGATCGCCACGACGCTGCTGGCGAACACCGGCGCGGCCAGCACGCCGCCGAGCAGCACCCAGCTCTCGAACAGCCAGCCGGTCTCGGCGAGCACGACGTGGTGAATGAAGTCGGCCGGGTTGTTCACCACTTCCGGCGCGAACCAGGTGACCAGCGAGGCCGAGGTCAGCACCCAGCCGGTGCCGGCCAGCGCGAGCAGCGCGCCGAATCGCATCAGCCGCCTGGCCGTTGCGCCGCGCGGCCACCAGGCGCGCACTGCCACGCCCATCATCGCCATGCCGCCAGGCGCAGCGCCTCGTTCCAGCGCGCGGCTCACGGCGTACAGGCCGGTCGCCAGCACCGGTGCCACCAGCAGGAAGCCGCTGAAGGCGCCCGCCAGCAACCAGAAGTGGCGGTGTGCGAGCACGAACAGGGCCGTGCCGAACAGGGCCAGCGTGAGCCCGTGCGACAAGCCCGGCGCTGGCGCGCGCGCCAGGTCGCGTGCGCCGAGCGCGAGCCAGCGCAGCGGCTGGGCCAGCGTGATCGTGCGCACCTGGGGTGCGGCGGCGGCGTCTGGGTCGCGGGTGGCCATGGTGCCGATCATGCCCCGGCCGGCGGCTCGCGGCCTTGACCGGGCTCACTGCGGGGTGCCACCAGGTGCGCGATCGAGTTGGCGTAGTAGCGCAGCAGCGGCAGCTCAGTCGCGCGTGCCCGGTACAGGCCGTCCTGCTCATCGACCAGGTGGCGCAAGGTCAGCATGCGCAGGCCGGCACTGACCGCGTAGTCCCAGTCGCCGCGCGGCAGGTACAGGCGGGCGTTGCGGGCTTCGAGGCTGCGCACCAGCGCGGCCACGGCTGACTTCAACTCGAGCTCGCCCATGCCTTCGCCATTCCCGCGCTCATCCTGTTGCAGCAAGACGGTCGCCACCAGCGGGACGGGCAACACCGGGATCAACTGACCGACCTGGTCCATCAAGTGCCGGCCGAACGCGGCCACCTCGATCTGGCGCTGCTCGCGCGGCAGGTGGTCGAAGTCGATGCCGCGCGCTGCCGACCACGCGCGCACCGACACGGGCGTGCCGAAGTTGACGCAGGCGTAGCCGAGGCGGTGCCAGCGGCTGCGCAGCAAGAGCCAGACCTGGCCGCCGATGAAGGCCAAGGTGCGCGCCGCCGAGCGCAGGCGGCTGGACCTGGGCGCGCTGGCGTCGCCGGCCAGCAGCTGCGTGCGGTCTTCGAGCACGCGGTCGTAGTTCAGGCCCAGCGGCACGAACACCAGGTCGCGCTCGCCGTGCGTGTGAAAGCCGCGCAGCATGTAGTCGAGCACGCCGAACTTGGGCTCGCGCATCAGGCCGTCGCGGGTCAGCCCGCCTTCGGGGTACACCGCCTGCGTCACGCCGGCCTCGGTGGCCATCGCGATGTAGCGCTCGAGCACGCGGCGGTACAGCTCGTCCTTGGAATTGCGGCGCACGAAGTAGGCGCCCATCGCGCGGATCAACTGCTGCAAGCCCCACACGCGGGCCCACTCGCCGACGGCGTAGCTCAGCACGGCGCGCTCTGCAGCGAGGTAGGACGCGATGATGTAGTCCATGTTGCTGCGGTGGTTCATCACGAACACCACGGTGGAGGGCTCGGCAATCGCGTTCAGGCCGGCATCGTCGGTGTAGCCGATGCGCACGCGGTACAGCGAGCGCGACAGCGTCTTGCCGATCCAGTAGCCGATGCGGAAGTACACATAGGCATTGAAGGCCGGCACGATCTCGCGCGCATAGCGCTGCACCTGGCCCAGCGCCACCTCGCGCGGCATGTTGCGCGCGTCGGCAAAGGCCTGCGTCGCCTGCTGCACCTTGTCGTCGAAGATCAGGCGGTCGATCAGCGCCTGCCGCTTGACCTGCTGGAACGGCCGGATGCCGATCTTCAGGCGACGGCCGACTTCGTCGAACACGCGGTTGGCGCGGCTCTTGATCCACCAGCGCATGCTCGGCATCAACAGCCGGTCGAGCATGGCCCAGGCCGCCAGCACGCCGATGACGATGGCCAGCCACAGGGGCAGGGTGATGCTAGCCGACATGCGCCTCCTCGCCGACTCGCGGCGAACGCATGCTAGCCCGCGGCACTCACTTGCGGCGTGCTGTCGCGTCGAGGATTTCCCTCGCCCGCTCACCCGTGCCGCGGCGCACGCTGCCGACGATGGCCGCCGACGGGCCGGCTGCGAGCATCTGCGCGAAGGCCTCGCGCACTGCGTCGGCGCTCACCGCGTGCAGACGAGCCAGTGTTTCCTCAGGCGAACGCAGGCGGCCGTGCACGAAGGCTTCGAGGGCCGCGTCTTCGAGGCGGCGCAGCGGCTTCTCGGCGTCGTGCAGGCGGCGCACCGCGATCTGGTTGCGCGCGCGGTCGAGGTCCACCGGGTCGATGGCCTCGGCCTGCGCGCGCAGCAGGCCGATCACTTCGCGCAGGAACTCGTCGAACTGCTCTGGCGCGGTCGAGGCTTCGATGACGAGCTGGCCGCACATGTCGAACTGGTCGGCCACGCACGAGGCGTTGTAGGCCAGCGCGCGCTCTTCGCGCACCCGTGCCAGCAGGGGGGAGCTCATGCCCTCGCCGAACACCGCCGCGGCCACCAGGTGGGCTGTGTCGTCGTCGCGCAGCGACGGAATCGGGAAGCCCAGCACCACATGCGTCTGGCTGCTGCCGGCCAGCGCGCGGGCGCGAACGGCGCCGGCATACGTCGGCGAGGCGATCAGGTTCGGCTCGCCGCGCGGCATTGCACCGAAGGCCGCCTCCGCAGCGCGCACGATCTCATCGGCATCGACAGCACCGGCCGCGCCGACGATGATGTTGGCGCCGGTGTACTGCCGCGCGACATAGCGCACCAGCTCGTCGCGGCCGAAGCGTTCGATGTTGCGCCGGCTGCCGATCACCGGCTGCGCCACCGCGTGTAGCCCGTAGCAGGCGCGATCGAACAGCTTGTAGCCGGTGGAGACGGGGTCGTCGTCGTCTTCCGCAAACTCCTGCAGCAGCACCTGGCGCTCGCGTTCCAGCTCGGCCTCGGGGAAGGTCGAGGCCAGCACGATGTCGCCGAGCATGCGCACGAAATCGCCGGCGTGCGCGGCCAGCCCGCGCATCTGGTAGGCCGTGTGGTCCTTGTCGGTGTGGGCGTTGACCTCGGCACCCAGGCGCTCGGCATCCAGGTTGATGCGCCGCACGTCGCGCTCGACTGTCCCCTTGAAGGCCATGTGCTCGATGACGTGGCTGATGCCATTGAGCGCCGCCGACTCGTGCGCGCTGCCGGTGCGCACGAAGACGCTGACGGCGGCGGTGTGCAGGTGCGGCATCGGCAGCGCGATCACGCGCACGCCGTTGGGCAACTCGGCAAGAAGGGTGTCCGGCAGGGCCATGCGAGGTGATGAGATCTGGGGTCCGCGGGCCAGGGCACGTGCGCGCCCGCAGGCTCGATCGTAGAGCCTGATCTCTAGAGCCCTGGCTGGGGCGCGCAGCAGACTCAGATTTGGCCCAGGCGCCACGGGTGATTCGTCTGCGCGGCTGTCGGCAATGCGGCGAGAACCGGTCGCTCGGCTGTGCCGATCGTCGAACAGCAATCGACCCACTGCTGCCGGTGCCGTTCTCCCAGGCAAGGACGGCATTGCAGCGATTGCTGCCCGTCAACCCCGACCGTTGCCCTCGCGCTCTCGAACACCTTCAGTCATTGACGCCACCTGGCGGGTTGCAGCGCCAACGCCCGGTCTTGAGGGCGATGCTGACCTACACGTGGCGACCGAACGCCTTCGCGGTTCGTGCGTTGCCTGTGTGTCAGCTGCTCGGATCCGCGAACTCACACACTCGACCCACAAGCAACACTCGTTCGGTCGGTTGCACAGCTCGGGGAAAGGAAGGGAGCCGCATCGCTGCGGCATCCCGTTTCGAGATGGGTCGCCGCACCGCGGCGGCCCTGCGGTGCGCATCACTGCCCCGCGTCGCGTTGACGTGATGCGAGCGCGGCGAGTTGCGCCGCGCCAGCGTCACGCGCCTTGGCTTCGGCCACCAGGCGCCGCACGCAGTGCTGCCGCGCGACGCGGTCGCCGAGCGCGTCGCAGCCGGCGACGGCGGACCGCGCCTGCGGCGAATCGGCCAGCACCGGCGCGCTCGACACGCTGTAGAAGGCGCCGACGACGGCGAGTAAGAGCGTCGCCGACGTTGCGAACGCCGCGGTGAAGATCGCGGCGCGCGCCGAGAGGCACTTGTGACGTTCGTAGTAGCGTTCCATGGTCATTTCCTTCGGAGGGGGTTGCGGAGGCAGCGGCGACAGCGCGTCGCCGGTCTTCAGGTTGGTTTCGGGCATTGGATCGGAGTACATGGCGAATTTCTCGAGGTTGTGCAGGACGAGCAACTCCCGCCGCGTGCGCGATGCGCTCGCGGAAATGGGCGAGACCCGGGGCCTGCGGAAGGCGAAAGATGAAAGGTCGACCTGTCGGCCGCGTTCAGGACGAACGAGCGGCGGCGTATAGGCGCCAGGGCCGTTGCGAGTCGGAAAGGGAACCTACGACAGGGCAGCGGCGCGAGGTGCCACGCGCCGGCCGCGAGTCGTCAGGAGTTTGCGGCCGACAGGAGGCGACGGTGCATGGTGCGAATGAACATCTGCGGTCTCCTGTGGTTGTGTGGATGGTGGGGCTGGGCACGAAATGCGTGGCGCATCGCGTGGGGGCGGACTTTGCTCGACGCCGCGAGTCGCGTCAACCCCCTAGCGTCACCAGGAAGGTGACGTGATGCGTGCACGCATCACCGCAAGAACACAAATCGCCATTGGGCGAAGAGCTGCCATGAGTTCCGCTACTCGCTGCCTGATCAGTCCGCGCTGGATCGAACGACTGCTGTAGGCGCTGACCACGAACAGGCAGTCACGGCCAACAACGGTCGTCGAATGCTCCTGCGCCAAGCGGACTTCCGACAGAACAGCGGGCCAGCCGGGGCAGTCTAAGTACTGAGGCCGATCAAAGAGCTGCCGCTCGCCACGACCTAGAGTGTGGTTGTGATGTCCTTGCTGGTCACAGCTCCTTCCATGCACTTCAGTCGATGACTGCCGCCGATCTCCTTGCCTTCATATTCGTCGCGCTGATCCTGCAATTGGCGGCGGGGATCGGCTGGACGGTCTGGCGACAACGCTCCGCTGAAGCCAGCGCTCTGCCCGCGACCCCGGCGGCGACGCCCGTCAAGTCCGATGCGGCCTGGGCGGGTTGGCGCGAGTTCCGAGTCGCTCAGCGTGCGTTCGAGGACGCGGCGCAGTCGCAGTGCTCGTTCTACCTGCACCCCGTCGACGGCCAGCCGTTGCCTCCGTTCAAACCGGGCCAGTTCCTGACCTTCGCATTGGATGCCACGCCTCGCAGCGCGGACGGGGCGGCGAGCACGCGTGCAATCACCCGCTGCTACTCCCTGTCGGATCGACCCGAGTCAGCGCAGTACCGGGTGACGATCAAGCGTGTGCCTGCACCGGCTGACCACCCCGAGTTCGACCCCGGCCTGTCGTCCAGCCACTTCCATGATCATGTGCAGGTCGGCGACATCCTTCGCGTGAAGGCGCCAGCCGGGCATTTCTTCATCGACCCCGATCCCAACGTGCCCGCGGTGCTGATCGGCGGCGGCATCGGCATCACCCCGATGATGAGCATGCTGTGCTGGTGCATCGCCCAGCAGCCGCAGCGCGTAGTTCACCTCTACTACGGCCTGCGCAACAGCGGCGAGCATGCCTTCAAGCAGCAGATTGAAGAGATGGCCGTCTCGCACCCGGCACTGCGTCTGAACATCGCCTATAGCCGTCCGGCCGAGTCCGATCTCCAGGGGCGCGACTATCAGCACCAAGGCCATGTGGACGTTGAACTGCTGCGGCGCACGCTGCCGCATGGGCGCCACCAGTTCTACGTTTGCGGACCTCCAGCGATGATGCAGGCGCTCGTGCCGGCGCTGGCCGAGTGGGGTGTCCCGGTCGCAGACATCCACTACGAGGCTTTCGGTCCGGCTTCGATCAAGCTGCCAGGCACGCCTGAAGTCACGGCGACGGCCATCTCCGCGGTCGAAGTCCGGTTCCAGCGCTCCGGTCGCACTCTGACCTGGGATGGACGGGACGCGTCGTTGCTGGACTTTTCGGAGCGGCACGGCATCGACGTCGAGTCCGGCTGTCGCTCGGGCGGCTGCGGGAGCTGCGAGACCCGATTGCTGGAGGGCAATGTGCAGTACGAGCACGCTCCGGATCACGATGTGGCGGCAGGCCATTGTCTGCTGTGCGTAGGCCGGCCCTCGTCGCCGTTGGTGCTGGAGGCCTGATGCCACTGCCGGCCCGACTCCTGCGCCGCGAGATCCTGCCGTTTGCGGCGAGCTTTGCCGCGCTGGTACTCGTCGCACTGGCTATCGACGGCCTGCTGCACCTCTTTGATCTGTTGTGGATTGGCCGCTGGCTTGGAATCCCCGGTACGTTGCTAATCATCGGATCCACCGCCTACTCGCTGCGCAAGCGCAAGCTGATCCAGCGCGGGCACCCGGCCAAGCTGCTGCGCTGGCACGAGGTGCTGGCGTGGCTCGGGTCGCTGCTGGTGCTGGTGCACGCGGGCGTGCACTTCAACGCCATCCTCGGCTGGCTGGCCGTGTGGGCCATGCTGATTAACGTGGGCAGCGGGCTGACCGGTAAGTTTCTGCTGGACCGTTCTCGTCGGCGCATGGAGGAGGCGCGGCAGCGCATGCGCGAGCGCGGACTCAGCGACGCGGAGCTTGAGGACCGCCTCTACTGGGACAGCCTGACCTTCGACGTGGTCAAGCAGTGGCGCGTGGTGCACATCCCGATCACGCTGGCCTTCACCGTGCTGGCGATGGCACACATCGTGGCCATCTCTCTGTTCTGGGGCTGGAAGTGAAGAAGCGCCCAGTCCTGTTGATCGTCATCGCGCTAAACCTGATCGCGCTGGTGGCGCTGGCCTTCGCCTACCCGCACCTCATGATCAGCCCGGGACCGCTGGTCAAAGGGCATGCGGAACTCGCTACCGACTGCTTTGCATGCCACGCCGCTTGGCGGGGGGCGTCATCGGGGCGGTGCATCGAGTGCCATGCGGTTTCGGATGTCGGCCTGAAGACGACGAAAGGCGTGCCCATCGCCAGCGGAACCATCAAGGGCTCGTTCCATCAACAGTTGATCGAGCAGGACTGCATGGCCTGCCACAGCGACCACCAGGGGCCCAAGCTCACCAAGCGCAGCCGCAAGCCGTTCTCGCACGAGTTGCTGAAGGTGGCGGTGCGAGGCACTTGCTCCTCATGCCATTTGGCGCCGAAGGACACCGTGCACCGCGATCTCAAGGTCGAATGCGCAAAGTGCCACGAGAGCAAGGCCTGGAAGCCCGCGCACTTCGACCACACTCTCCTGGCCAGGGCCGATCTGGATCGATGCGAGAGCTGCCACAACGCGCCGTCCGACCGCCTGCATCGCCAGATCCAGGGAAGCTGCAAGTCGTGCCACAAGACCGAGGCCTGGAAGCCGGCGACCTTCGATCACAACAAGTACTTCGTTCTCGACCGCGACCATGAGGCCACGTGCGACACCTGCCACAAGAACAACGACTACAGCCGGTACACCTGCTATGGCTGCCACGAGCACTCACAGGCAAAGATCCGGGCCGAGCACGTCGAGGAAGGCATCCAGAACTTCGAGAACTGTGTGGAGTGCCATCGCGACCCGCGCGTCGAACCCGAGAAGCGTGGGGGCCGGGAGCGGGGCGGACGGGAGCGGGACTGAGCGCATTGCCGGGTGGTCGCCCATGGTCTGAGCCATGCCGTTCCGCGTGAGCTCGAGCGACGGCGGACCCAGGGATCCCAGAAATCTGCCGCAATCGAGAGGCCGGCTGCGAATGTCTCCTTGGCTCAAAGCTGTATGGCAGCAGTGGGTCGGTAGCGCTAATACGCCGCTGGGTAGAGCAGTCGGTG
>Ga0209254_10006238_pt1 | contig 10994 bp, 11 predicted proteins | sample FrelakmetDIP11DI_FD_187148 | JGI IMG/M metagenome (GOLD analysis project Ga0209254, IMG submission 187148) | Freshwater lake sediment microbial communities from the University of Notre Dame, USA, for methane emissions studies - DIP11 DI (SPAdes)... | ecosystem: Environmental > Aquatic >... | reverse complement strand
CGCCACCAACTACCTGAACCGCCTGGTGCGCGAGCGCACCGTCGGCGACTGCATCTTCTTCCAGGGCGGCACGGCCTACAACGACGCCGTGGCCGCGGCCTTCAGCCAGATCCTCGGCAAGGAGATCATCGTACCGCCGTACAACGGCGTGATCGGTGCGCTGGGCATGGCGCTCCTCGCCCGCGAGCGCACGCAACGCACGGGCTTGCCCAGCTCCTTCCGCGGCTGGGACCTCGGTGCGGTCGACTACACGGTCGTCGACTTCGTCTGCAAGGCGTGCTCCAACGAGTGCGACGTGCGCCAGTTCACGATCGAGGGTCAGAAGACCTACTGGGGCGACAAGTGCTCGGACCGCTACCGCAAACCGGCCAAGGTCGACAAGGAGCCGGTCATCGCCGACCTCGTCGCGTTCCGCGAGAAGCGCCTGCTGGCGCCGTACGAGGCCGCCAGAGAGCGTGTCGGCGAGTCGGCGCCCACCGTCGGCCTCGCGCGCAGCATGTACACCTACGACCGGCTGCCGTTCTGGGCGACGTTCTTCGCCGAGCTCGGCATGCGCCCGGTGCTTTCCCCCGAGAGCGACAAGCAGATCCGCGAAGCGGGGGTCGACCTCACGGTGGCCGAGCCTTGCTTCCCCATCCGCGTCGCTCACGGACACGTACAGTGGCTCATGCGCGAGGGCGTCGACTGGGTCTTCCTGCCCAATCAGGTCAACGAGGAGACCGAGTTCACGGCCTACAACTCGCATGCCTGCCCCTGGGGCCAGACGCTGCCCTTCGTGGTGCGCACCGCCCCGGGGCTGGAGGAGCACCGCGACAAGATCCTGCTGCCCCGGGTGATGTTCCGCGACGGGCGCGAGGGCCTCGTGCGTGACATGGCTGCGATGGCCGCGCAGCTGGGCGTGGGCAAGGCGCGGCTGCGCGCAGCGCTCGACCGCGCCTACGCCGCCCAGGACGAGTTCCGCGAGGCACTGCTCGGCGCCGGCCTGGAGGCGCTGGACGCGCTCCAGAACGCCGGCGAGCTCGGCATCGTCCTCATCGGCCGCCCGTACAACTTGTACGACAAGGGCATCAACATGGACATCCCGCGCAAACTGCGCAAGTTCTACGGGGTCAATGTGATCCCGATCGACTTCCTGCCCATCAAGGGCATCGACATCGATCCCGTGGTGCCCAACATGTACTGGAACTACGGGCGCAAGATCCTGCAGGCCGCCACGTACGTGCGCGACCAGGAGCATCTGCACCTCATCTACATGACCAACTTCAAGTGCGGGCCGGACTCGTACATCAAGCACTACGTACGCGAGGCCTCGGGCAAACCGTTCCTCACGCTGCAGTTCGACGAACACCAGAACGACGCCGGGGCCATGACCCGCTGCGAGGCTTACCTCGACAGCAAGGGGTTCCTGCGCTGGTGGTCGCAGGCCGGTGAAGAGCGTGAGCACGCTTGTGCCCCCGTGCAGGAGGTGGCCGGTGTCGTCGAGTGATCTCGTCCAGGACGCGCAGATCCAGCGGGCCATCAAGGACTTCGGCCTGGAGGGCCGCCGCCTGTACCTGCCGCAGATGCCCTACGGCGGCAGCTACCTGCTCGCGGCGGCCATCCGCTCCATCGGGTTCGACGCCTGGCCCACCAGCGACTCGGACGAGCGCACGCTCGACCTCGGCGGTCGGGTGACGTCCGGCGACGAGTGCTATCCGCAGAAGATCACCATCGGCGACTTTCTGCGCATCATCGAGGACGAAGGCCGCGACAACGTCGCCTTCCTCATGCCCACGGCCAACGGGCCCTGCCGCTTCGGCCAGTACCTGCATCTCATCAAGGCCAAGTTCGACGAGCTCGGGTACGGCGACGTGCCCATCGTGAGCATCACCTCGAGTGATGGGTACTCGTCCATCGGCAGCTACTCGAGCGACCTCATCCGCACCGCCTGGCGCGCCGTCCTCGCGCAGGACATCCTCATGAAGCTCCTGCTCAAGACGCGGCCGTACGAGAACGAGCCGGGCCGCGCAGACGCCGCCTACATGACGAGCCTCGAGGAGATCGGCGGCGCCGTCAGCCTGAATGGTGTGTCCGACAAGGAGCGCATGGCGGCCCTCGTCCCGGCGATGGTGCGCGCCCGCGACCGCTTCCGTGCCGTGCCCGCGACGTACGACCGTTCGCGGCCGCTCATCGGCGTGGTCGGCGAGATCTTCTGCCGCCAGAACACGTTCTCCAACTTCGACCTCATTCGCGTGGTCGAGGAGCAGGGCGGGGAGTGCTGGCTGGCGGATATCGGCGAGTGGGTGTGGTACACCGACGACGAGCAGCGCCGCCGTCTCATTGACGAGGGGCGGCGCATCTCCAAGGACAACGCCTATCGCTTCCTCAAGGCCAAGGTCATGCGCCGCGACGAGCACGCGCTGTACGGCCCCCTCGCGGACGACTTCGTGGGTTACGAGGAGCCGGAGGACGTGCGCGACGTGCTCGAGATGAGCTTCCCCTACCTGCCGTACACCGGCGCGCTCGGCGAGATGGTGCTGAGCAGCGGCAAAGCGATCTACCTCTACGGCAAGGGCGCCGACGGCATCATCGACATCAGCCCGTTCACCTGCATGAACGGCATCGTCACCGAGGCTGTGTACCCGAGCCTGCAGAAGGACCTCGACAACATGCCGATCCGCACCTTCTACTTCGACGGCACCCAGGGCGACCTGGAGCGCGACGTCGGCATCTTCATCGAGCTGACACGCACCTATCAGCGGCGCAAGAAGAAGCCGCGCCGCTTCCCGGAGTGCTTCTCGCTGTAGCCAGCGGTGCGCTCTCGGGGTCCGCCGCGGCGCGCGGCGCCCCGACGGTCGCCTTCAGAACACGAAAAGGCCTCCCGCTTGATTCCTTGGCATCTCGGGGCCGGGCCAAGGAGCGGGAGGCCTTGTCTCGCACCGGTGCGCGACCGGGGGAAGTCGCTCACGGTTCGGAAGGTAATGTGGTGCTAGAAGCTGCGGCCGCGCGTCACGGTCTCTTGCGTGTAGATACGGATGTGCCCGCGGGCATCCCCGGAGGGCGTGCCGACGACGTCGCCGGTGCCCTCGAAGAAGCGGCCGATAGAACGGACTACTCGATTCTGCATGGTGCCCACCGCCTCTCGGCTCAGCGTGCGTAGAAACGGGCGCTGCCGGTCAGGTCCTGATTCATGAAGTCATTGGTGTGCCGGTGCTCACGAGAATCACCGGAAGGGGGGAACACCGCGCTGGCGGTCCCCTCAAAGAAGCGCTTGATCGTGGGAAGAACTCTAACCGACATGGCGACCCTCCTTCAAATAAAAACAATGATGTTGTGTAACGCTGCACAAACTATATGCCCACATGCCGGTTGTGTCAAACGGGCTGCCTGACCAAGGTCAAGGTATCGAGAGGCGCTTCGCGGGTACGGTCGATGGAGACACAGAAGTGGAGCGGACCTCGGAGGCACGCATGGAACCAGTACAGCCGATCGTCGCCGATCTCGAGGCGATGGCTCAGGTCGCCGATCAGGGCATCGTCAGCAAGTCGATCGTCGAGAACGATCATCACAAGATCATCCACTTCACCTTCGCGCCGGGACAGGAGCTGAGCGAGCACACCGCCAGCGTGCCCGCCGTCATCCACATCCTGCGAGGGCACGGAGTCGTGGTGCTCGACGGCGTGGAGTACGAGGCCGGCCCCGGCAAGCTCTACTACATGCCGGCCGATCTCAAGCACGCCGTGCAGGCGCGTGGGGAGCTCGTCTTCCTCCTGACCATGTTTCGCACCTGACGAAGCCGCTCAGCGCGCGCAGGGCAGGCGTACCTCGGTGACGAACCCGTTCGGGTCGGCCCCGCTTTCCCGGCCCTTCACGTAGACCTCGGTGAACGGCCCGCACGCCGTGTAGCCCAAGGCCGCGCGGGCCTCGTCCACGGCGCGCCAGGCGCTCTGCATGACGTCGTGGGGACCGGTGTGCACCGTTCGCAGTGCCCGATGAAGCGGGATCCACTCGCCGCGGGCCTCGTTCGCGGCGTCGGGGACAGAGCCGTCCTCGGCGGGCACGACGGGGAGGCAGACGTCGTAGTCGAGGTCGGGGCGCGCCGCGTCTGTGTTGTAGAAGCGCGCCATCATCGGGCCCGCCGGGGTGAGGCCGGCCTCGCCGGTGAGCTCCCTCAGGCGGCGCATCCGTGCGCCGATCTCGTTGAGCGGCCCTCGCCGGCGCAAGCAGAGCACGGCTTGCTCGGGCACCGTGACGATATCGACGTCGTAGATCACGCGACCTCCCCGGCGATGCCGCCCGCGCCCAAGATTCCCACCGCCGCGCCTCCTCACGCCACCCGAACGCTGTCGCCGTCGCGGCGCACGAGACCATCTCGCCTGAGCAGGTCGGCCAGCTCGGCCGCGGCAGCCGGAGTCACGTCGAGCGCGACGGCGAGCTGGTCGAGGCGCTGGGGCCCGCGCTCGAGCAGCGCCTGCAGCAGGCGCGAGCGATACCAGCGCCGCGACCCCACGAAGGTGCTCTGGCGGCGGCGCGGCGCGATGCCCGTGGCGCGCGCCGTGAGCACCAGGGCGCCGTAGTCCATGAGCGCGTTGTGCCAATCGCGGCTGCGGCCGCACGGCAGCGCGGCTTCCGCGACCTTCTGCAGCTCCCCGTCGCTGAGGTCGGCCGGAAGACCCAGCTCGTGCGTGAGCACGCGGCGCACGTTGGCGTCCACCACCGCCACATCGTCGTTGTGGGCGAACGCCAGCACGGCGCGCGCCGTGTACGGGCCGATCCCCGGAAGCCGGCGCAGACCGTCGAAGGAGCGCGGCAGGCCGGCGGGACCGCGGCCGGCAGCGGCGACCGTCGCGCAGTCGCGCAGACGGCGGGCGCGGTTGTTGTAGCCGAGTCCCTTCCAGAGGCGCAGCACGTCGTCCAGAGGCGCCTCCGCCAGGTCTTCGAGGCGCGGGTAGGCCGCGAGGAACTCAGCGAACTTCGGGATCACGCGTGGCACCTGCGTCTGCTGCAGCATGGTCTCGCTGACCAGGATGGCATATGGGTCCGTGGTGCGGCGCCAGGGCAGGTCGCGGCCGTGGGCGGCGTACCAGCCGAGGATGCGCCCCTGCAGGTCGACGACGACGTCCGGGCCGAGCAAGGCGGGCTCTGGGCTACGCGGGTGGTGGGCCATCGTCGTCAGCGTAGCACGGCGGGTGCTCGCGGCGGATCCCGGCGGCGCGGCCGGCGCGGCTCAGCCTGCTTCGTCGACCAGCTTCTCCCAGTTCCTGTACTCGCGCTGCAGCTGACCTTCGACGATGCCACGCTCGTCGAGCAGACGGTTGAGCACGTCGCGATCGGCGTAGGTGTGAGGCTCGGCGAGCTCGGCGTCGATCTCTCCGAGCCGCTTCTCGGCGCGCAGCACGGCGGCTTCGACGCCGCGCAGGCGGGCGCGCCTGCGGCGCGCCTCCTCCGCGGTCTCCCTGGTCTGGCGGGTCCCGGCGGCGCCGGCGGGCGCGGCGGCGCGGCGGCCGGCGGTCTCGGCTACCTCGCCGGCGCCGCCGAGGAGGCGTGCGTTTCTCGCTTCCCAGTAGCGGCTCGACGAGAGATGGTTCAGCAACTCGCCGTTGTGGATCTCCAGGACGCGCGAGGCGACGCGGTCGATCAGATGCCGGTCGTGCGTGACGATGAGGATGGTGCCGGTGTAGTCCTCGAGAGCGTCGGCGAGCGCCTCGACCGAGCCCATGTCGAGGTGGTTGGTGGGCTCGTCGAGAAGCAGGAAGTTGGCGTCGCCGACGAGCAGGGTCAGCAGGCGGAGGCGGCTGCGCTCGCCGCCCGACAGCATCTCGACGCGCTTCTCCACCTCGTCGGGACCGAACTGGAAGCGGCCGAGGAGCTTGCGCGCTTGCTCCTCGTCGTGGCCGACCAGGGGCAGCACTGTTTCGAGGCAGGTGTCCGTCTCCGTGAGCTCGCGGCCCTGCTGGGAGTAGTAGGCGACGCGCGCGTTGTGGCCGAGGTGCGCGGCGCCGTCGCTGAGGCTGCGCAGCCCGGCCACCGTCTCGACCAGCGTCGTCTTGCCCGAGCCGTTGGCGCCCAGCAGCGCGACCTTCTCGCCGCGCTCCAGCACGATGTCGATGTCGCGTACGAGCGCGCGCACGCCGGCCGGGTCGTCGGCGGAGCCGACGCAGAGGGCCGGCGTCTTCATCTCGAGGACGACGCGCGCCGAAGGCTTGGGCTGCGGCAGGCCCAGCTTGAAGCTCCTGGTCTGCCTGGGCGGCTCCCGCAGCCCGCGCTTGATGCGCTCGATCTGCGTCAGCTTGGCCTTGGCCTGCTTTGCTTTGTCCTTCTTGGCGTGAAAGCGGTCGTAGAAGCGCTGCAACTGGGCGATCTTCTCCTGATCCTGTTCGTACTCGCGCCGCATGAGATCGAGGCGCGCCTCGCTCTCGCGCAGATAGGTGCCGAAATCGCCCCCCTGGACCTCGACGTGCTCGTGCTCGACGGCCAGCACGCGCCGGCCCACCTTCTCGAGAAGCCTGCGGTCATGGGTGACCAGGACGAAGGCCCGGGGGTACTCGGTCAGAAAGCCTTCGAGCCACTCCACCGAGTCGATGTCGAGGTGGTTGGTGGGCTCGTCGAGCAGCAGGAGGTCGGCGTCGGCCAGAAGGGCTCGCGCCAGCGTGACGCGCGTCAGCTCGCCGCCGGAGAGAGAAAGCAGGTCGCGCTCGAGCATCTCGTCGGGGAGGCCGAGGCCCTCGACGACGCCGCTCAGGCGACTGCGGTAGGCGTAGCCACCCGCAGCCTCGAAGCGGCGCTGCAGTTGCTGATACGCCTTCATCGTGTCGCGCAGCTCGGGACTGTGCTCGGCGAGGCCGGAGAGGCTCTCCTCCGTGGCCCGTAACGCCTCTTCGAGCTGCACGGCCTCGCCGAACGCCTCCAGGAGGTAGTCGCGTATGGGGCGGTCGCGCTCGAGCTCCGGCGTCTGTTCGTGGAGCCAGACGCGCCGGCCGCGAGCGCGCGCGATGGTGCCCGAGTCGGCGTGCTCGTCGCCCGAGACGAGGCGCAGCAAGGTCGTCTTGCCGGTCCCGTTGCGGCCGACGAGCACGGCGTGGTCGTGCCCGTCGATGGCGAAGGCGACGGTGGTGAACAGGCGTTGCCCACCGAAGGACTTCTCGACGTTGTTGAAGGTGATGATGCTCATAAGCGGCTGCGTCCGCGCCTACGTGGGGGACGGGAGCGGCAGGATACCACCGCCGTCGCGCCGCGGCCAGCGAGGCCTGTGCCGGGTGTAGCTGCACAGCTGGGCGACCATGGCCCGCGAAAGGAGAGGCGTCTGAGCCCGCACGACGACCGGCGCCTCGCCGAGCCGCGGGCCGCCGCCGACCACAGCGTCCAGACGGCGGTCGGCCTGTCTGTCGACAGTGTCGTGAGCGGGATCCCGGAAGGGCACCCCCTGGACTCGTTGCGCCGGGAAGGGGTGCAGGTCGCGGTCCTGTGTGCGGGGCTGCGGGCGGAGCTCGAGCGCCTCGGTTGATCACCTTCGCGGCGTCGTTGGCGCGCGGGCCGCCCGCTCGTCGCGCGCCTCGCCGAACGGCTCTCCGGGGTGGAGTCAGGGTCCGCCGTCGAGAACGGTATGCGGCTGCTTGACCTTCTCGACGACCTGGCGGCGACGGAGCAACAGGTGCCGGACCCGATCGCCGCGCGTTCGCTGTCTCAGCGGGACTGGGCCGCCGTACGTGAGCTCGAGGGCGGGGTCGGGTGGTCGCTGATCGCTGTGCCGACGCCCTGGCCGGCAGCCTGACGGGGAGCGTCCGGGCTTCGCCGCCGCCTCTTGAGGGCACAACACGGGGATGAGCACCGTGGACCGCACAGAGACGCTCTTCCGGAGTCGCGCGCAGATGGCCGCCGAAGGGCGGCGCCTCGTCGACGCCGCGCGCGAGCGCGGCCTCACGCTGCGCCTCATCGGCGGCCTCGCCGTGCGCGATCACTGTGAGGAGCTCGCCTTCTGTGGTCGCGACCACTCGGATCTGGACATGGTCGGTCTGGCCCGCGAAGTCGGCGGGCTGGTGGGCCTGTTCCAGGAGATGGGCTACCGCGAGCGCCTCCACGTACGCGAGGCGACGATGCGCGGCCAGGCCCAGTTCGTGCGCCCGTGCGCTCATGAGAGCGCCGACGGCGCCTACGCCGTCCACTCCGAGGATCACGTCGACGTGTTCCTCGACGTGTTTCGCATGGACCACCGCGTGGACCTGCGCGAACGGCTCGCCATCGAGCCGCACACGGTGTCGGCCAGTGACCTGCTGCTCACCAAGCTGCAAGTCTTCCGCGCGGAGGATCGCGACCTGCACGACATCATGACTCTTCTCAAGGACGACCAGCTGGCCGATCAGGAGGCTCCCGGCACGGTGAACGTGGCGTATCTGGCCGAACTCTGCGCGCGTGACTGGGGGCTCCACTACGACGTCACGCGGAACCTGCGGCGCTGCACGGAGTCGCTGGGAGTCTACGGGCTCGCGCCTGCGGATGAAGACCACGTGCGCGCCGCACTGGCGCGTCTGACCCAGGCCATCGAGGCGGCGCCGAAGACACGCACCTGGCGCTGGCGCGCCAGGGCTGGCACGCGGCGCCGCTGGCACGCACAGGTCGAAGAACAGGATGGTGAGTCGCCATGAAGATAGCGCTGATCGGCACGGGCATGATGGGCGAGCGCATGGGCGGCCGGCTGCTGGACGCCGGCCACGAGCTGGCCGTCTACAATCGCACGCGGACGCGGACCGCCGCTCTCGAGGCGCGCGGCGCGGCCGTGGCGGACACGCCGCGCGCCGCCGCCGAAGGCGCCGAGTATCTGGTCACGATGCTGGCCGACGCCGCCGCCGTGCGCGCCACCGCGGCGGGCGAGAAAGGCTTTCTCGCCGCTTCGGGCGAGCGGCTCTGGGTCGACATGTCGACGGTGTCGCCGGCGGAGTCGCGGGAGCTGGCCGGGGAGGCCCGCCGTCACCAGGTGCGTGTGCTCGACGCTCCGGTCTCGGGCAGTCTCGGCGCGGCCGCCAAGGGCATGCTGGTGATCCTCGTGGGCGGCTCCGCCGAGGACGTCGCGGCGGCGCAGCCGCTCTTCGACGTCCTCGGCCGGGTTGCGCTGCACATGGGCCCGAGCGGCGCCGGCAGCGCCACCAAGCTGGCGGTGAACGCGTTTCTCCTCGCGACGATGGTGGCGGGCGCCGAAGCCGTGAAGCTCGGTGAGGCGGAGGGCGTCCAGAGGGCGAAGCTGCTCGACGCCCTCCGCCGCACCGAGATCCTGCCGGCCTGGGTGCTGGGCAAGCTCGACAGTGTGGGCGGGGAAGAGGTGCGCACCGCGTTCTCGCTGGCGCTGGCCGACAAAGACATGGGGCTGGTCGGCCAGACGGCGTCGGCGATGGACCTGGAACTGCCGCTGGCGACGACTGTGGCGGGTATCTACGCGCGCGCCGTGGCAGCGGGGTTGGGCGAGCGCGACTTCTCGGCCGTGGACGCCGCCGGCTGACCCGGGCTAGATGCGGGCCGTGCCCACGAGCTCGTGCGCGAGGTCGGTGTAGTAGGCGTGCACGCCCTGTTCGAGCTCCTCACAGGCGATCGCCGCGAACGCGTCGCTGAGCTCCGCCAAGTCCCGCGCCGTGAGCAGCTCTTGCACGATGGGGAAGATGGCCTCTTCCTCGGCGGCGATATGCCTTTCGAGGAGGTCGAGATAGACCGTGAGGTCGTGCACCAGCGACATCAGCGCGGTGCTGTCTCCGGCTTTGACCAGTGGCAGCCAGTCATACGCTGAGTCGAGGACAACGCGCATCGCGTGGTGCTCCCGCAAGAGCTCGCGCAGAGGGTAGTCGTCCCACGACAGGCCCCGCCGGTGCAGCGCCGTGAAGAGCAGATCCTCCTCTTTCGGGTCGTGGCACGAGTTGGTGAAGTAACGGAAGAAGTCCAGGAGCCGCTCCACCTCGTCTTCCGCGATCCCGCTGGTCTCGTTGGCGATTTCGAGGTCGCGCCGTGCGGCCTTGGCGACCAGCAGGACCGTCCGGTGCTCCCGTTTGAGGATCTCGACGGATTCCACGGCTCCCCCTTTGCGCGGCCCACCGCGCGCGACGCGGCCATACTCTTAACGTGCCCCACGTCACAAGCGGGAATCGGGCTGCGCGTGGGGTGAACGATGGAGATGGCGGGGGGGAGCGGCCCCAGAAGGCCGGCGCGGCCGGCCGCGCGGGCCGCGCAGGTCAGACCGAGACGCGGCGCACGTCGACCCTGTCGAGGTCCATCTCACCGAGGCCCATGTCGTAGGCGGCCTGGACGTAGGGGATGTCGCCGCCGCTCAGGTCGAAGAGTGTGGCCGCAAAGGAGTCGGCGGCGACGATGTCCGGGCTGGCGATCACCGTGTCCAGCTTCTCGACGTCGTTCAGGTCGCCGCCGGTGGGCCCGTTGGCGGTGAGGACGCGCACGGCGTCGACGACGGTCAGTGTGGGGCGACAGGCGCTGATCAGGTCGGCCGTGCGCTGGCCGATGTTGCTGTGGATGGCGCCGGGGTCGAGGATCACGCCGAGCAGGTTCTTGCCACCTAGAGTGAGCCTGGTCATGCCGTGGTCCTTGGCGATGGGCGCGTCGATGAGCACGTCGCAGCTGAGGATGTCGGAGTAGATGGGCCACTGCTTGAGGTCGAGCCCCGCGGGGATCGTGTAGTCGCGGAACTTGGCCGGCGCCATGACCTCCATGCTGCCACCGGCCTTCTCGACGGCGGCCTGGATGCCGCTGACCCTGTAGGCCTCGTCCGCCTGGCTGCCGAAGGGCGAGTCCATGACGCGCACGCGGCCGGCGCCGGCGGCCAGGCACAGCCCGACCAAAGCGCCGACCACGTCGGGATTGGTGGTGGCCGCGTACTCCGGCCCGTGGTAGCCCGTGCAGATGTTGGGCTTCACGATGACGTCGTCGCCACGCCTGACGAACGCCTTCATCCCGCCGAGAGCTTCGACAGCGGCCGCCGTGATGCCCGCGGCGTCGTCGCCGCGGGCCACGGCCAGCGGCGG
>Ga0209254_10006237_pt1 | contig 10994 bp, 9 predicted proteins | sample FrelakmetDIP11DI_FD_187148 | JGI IMG/M metagenome (GOLD analysis project Ga0209254, IMG submission 187148) | Freshwater lake sediment microbial communities from the University of Notre Dame, USA, for methane emissions studies - DIP11 DI (SPAdes)... | ecosystem: Environmental > Aquatic >... | reverse complement strand
TATGGGGTTCGATCCGGGACGAGGAAGAAATGCTTGGCGATACGAGGTCCTCGAATTTTTTTCGGCGCGGGGATACAGGGAAACGAGAGGTGAGGAAACGGACTGTAGCGTTGCCGGTGATGATTCATTTTGGAGAGATCAAGGACAGGATTTCCTTTTGATTAATCTCGCTGTTCAGAGTGTCTTACTTGTCTTACAGTCCGTAAAAATTCGTGCAGCATTCTTTCTAGGTCGGTCTTGCAGCCTAACGGCTACTTCTCACTGAATTCTCCCCCTCCGTTGCACTGAGCCAGGACACATGGCAGCATGTCGCGTAGAAACGATAAGGAAATTGAAAGCCAAAGGCATAGTCATCGCCGGCAGTAAGAGCTGCCTTAGGATTTCGCAATGCGGCACTTTCTGCCAAGCGACTTCTGCATGTGGGGAAAGTGTCAAATATGCTTTCAGAGGAGGTACGAACAAATGGTTGAGCATTCCGTGGTGGGAAAAAGTGTAGCCCGGGTGGACAATTATGAAAAAGTGACTGGAAAAGCCATGTACTGTGCTGACCATAAGATCCCAGGTATGTGTTACGGGAAACTATTGAGAAGCCCTCACCCCCACGCAAGGGTCGTCCGCATGGATACGTCTGGAGCAGAAAAGCTCTATGGAATAAGGGCTGTGGTGACGGGCAAAGATGCCCCGGATACCATGACGGGAATGATCATCAAGGATCAATATGTGATCGCGCGAGATGTTGTGCGCTACGTGGGAGAACCCGTGGCTGGGGTCGTCGCGGATACGGAAGAGATTGCCGAAGAAGCAATTGAGTTGATCAGCGTTGACTATGAACCTTTACCGTCTCTGTTCGATGTCGAGGAAACATTCAAAATCAACCCTTCTGTCGTCATACATCCCGATCTTCCCAAGTACACTAGATCCCCCGGCAAATTTCATTTCAGAACCCTTCCAGAGAGACCCAATGTATTTCAGTATTGGAAGGGTTACCGGGGAGATGTGGAGAAGGGTTTTCAAGAGTCAGATCTCATTGTCGAGAACAGGTATGTCACTCCCCGAGTCCAACACAGCGCCCTGGAGCGGTATAACGTTGATGCCTGGCTGGAGCCTGACGGAGGAATAACCCTGAGAACGAAAAAACAGGGAATCCATCCACTGAGATCCCAAATCGCGTCCGCTTATAATATTTCCGTTTCTAAGATCAGGGTGATGTGCAGTTACATAGGAGGTGCATTTGGCGAAGCCTTAACTCCATGGCCGGAATTGGTTGCTGTCCTGCTGGTGCTAAAAAGCCAAAGGCCTGTTCGTCTCTCCTTCAGCAGGGAAGAATGTTTCCTGAACATTTCTCACAAGCCCGGAGAAGTGATCTATGTCAAGGATGGCGTCAAAAAAGACGGCACCCTCGTAGCGAGAGATGTTATCACACTCCTAGATTGTGGAGCGTATTCGGATTTTGGTGCCATTCTGGTCAGGTCTGGTGTACGCGCAGCAGTGGGTCAGTACAGGATACCTAATTTCCGGATGTACTCCTATGGGGTTTATACAAACCTTCCGAAAATAGGCAGCCTCCGTGGAGTTTCGTGCCCGGAGTATGTGTGGGCCATTGAGCAACAGATGGATATCCTGGCAGAGAAGCTCGGGATGGATCCGGTGGACATCAGGAAGAAGAACTTGCTGAAGGAGGGAGAGGAAAATTGTTTGGGCCAACGCATTCACAGCATTGGCGCAGTAGAATGTCTCGACAAGGTAGCCAACTGGCTTGGGAAGAGCACGGGGGAGAAATCAGACAAAGGACCTTGGAGAACGGGCAGGGGAGTTGCTGTGGGCAATCAATTCACCGTGGCGGACACTCCATCTTTTGCTCAAGTCAAAGTGTATAAAGACGGGATGGTAGAGGTCCTCCACAGCCTAGATGAGCTTGGCCAGGGCATTAATACGGTTGCTGCGCAGATTGCTGCAGAGGAATTCGGCGTTCCCATGGAAAAGATCAGAGTGATCCGTGGAGATACTGCTTTCACTCCCTATGATGTGTGGTCTGCGTCAAGCCGCAGCACGTTCTATATGGGGAATTCGATCTATCGGGCATGTCAGGATGCCAAACGACAACTCTTTGAAAAGGCATCACAAAGCCTCGGAGTTCCAGTCGAAGCTCTGGAAATGAAGACAGGGATGATCAGAAGTAAAGGAAACCCTCAGAAATCGGTCACGATTACTGACCTTTTCGTCCCCTCGATAGGGTACATGCCGATGATCACGGAAATCGTGGGTAGAGGGCAATTTGATTTCGCTTCTATTCTCGAAGACGCAGAGACAGGCCAGTCGGAGAAATGGGTTGCTTATTTCTCGTATGGGGCCCATGCCGTGGAGATCGCAGTGAATGGTGAAACAGGAGCATTGAAAGTCATTCGGATTGCCGGGTGTTTCGACATTCAACCCATCAATCCCAAGATGGTTGAGCAACAGATAGAAGGGGGAATAGGGTGGGGTATGAGTCACGCCCTATACGAAGAAGTCATGTTCAATCATGGAAAAATATCAAACCCGACCTTTGTCGATTACAAAATGACTTCTGCAACGGATATGCCTCTGGTTCAAAACGTAAAAGCCTTTGTGGCACCCGCTCCTCACCAGGAAGGGCCGTATGGAGCCAAAGGGTTTGGGGAAATGGTCTCTGTTCCTGTCCTGGCAGCTTTGGGTAATGCGTTTTATGACGCCACAGGGGTGCGAATATATGATCTACCGCTGACCCCTGAAAGAATCTTGAAAGCGCTCTCGAAAAAATAGCAGGTTGCAATAAGGATCACTGAGGGGCTGAGGAATGCTCAGTAAAGAGGAACGGACGAGATACAGCCGGCAGCTACTCATCACCGACATCGGAAAGGCTGGCCAAGAAAAGTTGAAGAGCTCAAAGGTGTTTGTTTCTGGCCTGGGGGGCTTGGGTTCGGTCATCACCCTTTACTTGGCGGCAGCCGGTGTTGGAACCTTACGCATCGTCGATAAGGGTAAAGTGGAGCTCAGCAACCTTAACAGGCAGATCTTGTACAGCAGCAATGACATAGGCAAAAGGAAGGCAGAGGCAGCGAAGAAGAAGCTGGAGCGCCTGAACCCCAACATCAAGATAGAGGCAATGGCCCAAAAGATTACTGAGCGAAATGCGATCGACCTGATTGATGATTCTGATGTGATCGTCGATGCCCTGGACAATTATCCCACACGGTATATCTTAAACAGGGTGGCGCTGAAAAAGAGGATCCCTTTTTTCTACGGGGCTGTCCGTGGATTTCAGGGAATGTTAACGAGCATTATCCCGGGGAAAACAGGATGCTTGAGATGCCTTGTACCCACCCCTCCCGCACCGTCTCTTGTGCCCATCATGGGTGTAACGCCAGCCATGATGGGATGTCTCCAGACGACCGAAGTCATCAAGTACATCGTTGGGATCGGAGAACTGTTAATGAATCGGATGTTGCTTTTTGATGGTCTGAATCTGAAATTTGAAATGATTACCTTTAAGAAAAGAGAGACCTGCCCCGATTGCAGGGAATACTAGGGGAAACGAAAAGCACACGGAAGAACGGGATGCAGAGAGTTCAGGAAGGAGATCCACTATGATGGTCAGTGACATCATCGATCAGATGAAAAAAGAGAAGAGATTTCATCTGACGGAAATAGAAGCCAAGGACCTTCTTAAGGCTGCTGGAATACCTGTGACTGAAACAAAACTTGCCCGTAACGAAAAGGAGGCGGTTTCCCTCAGCGAAGAAATTGGCTTCCCCACGGCGCTCAAGATCATTTCCTCTGAGATCACGCATAAGAGTGATGCCGGGGGAGTCAAGCTGGGTCTTAAGAATGCCACTCAGGTGGCCGAAGCTTATCGGGACATGCTGGCGTCAGTCAGGACGATGTTTCCTCAAGCCAAGATCGAGGGAGTTTCAGTGCAGAGAATGGCTTCTCCGGGGCTTGAAGTCATTATCGGTATGTCGAAGGATCTGCAGTTTGGGCCACTTCTGATGTTTGGTTTAGGGGGAGTACTGGTGGAGGTGTTGAAGGATGTTTCCTTCCGTATCGTTCCAGTTAGTAGAAGGGATGCCGGGGAAATGATCGCTGGAATAAAGGGTTATCCACTCCTAAAGGGCTATCGAGGGCAGGAACCGGTTGACATTCCTTTTCTTGAAGAACTGGTCGTCAAGGTTTCCGAATTTGTCGAGAAGAACCCGAAGGTGGCAGAACTCGACCTTAACCCGATCTTTGCTTACCCACAAGGTGCTGTGGCGGTAGACGCTCGAATAAGAATAGACCTGAATGGGGAGAACCACGATGATTGACATGCTTCTGAGTGAAGACAGAAAAATGTTTAGAGACACTGTGAGGAAATTCGCTACGTCCCAAATCATGCCCTTTGTCAAGCTTTGGGAAAAGCAGAGAAAGTATCCTGACGAGTACTATAAGAAGATCTCTGACATGGGGTTTATGGGCTTGATGGTTCCAGAGCAGTACGGTGGCATGGGAGGTTCTCTGGTCGATGTGGTGATATTGGGTGAGGAGATGGGAAGATCTGGCGTCTCCATCCCTTTGACTCACATCTCCGCCTGTTGCCGGGCCATTACGAGTCATGGGACAGAGAAGCAGAAGACGCACTACCTTCCTGATATGGCATCAGGGAAAAAAGTGGGGGCCTACTGTCAGACCGAGCCTGATGCGGGATCCGACTCTGCTAACATGACCTCCTTCGCTGAGATGAAAAATGGATACTATCTCCTCAACGGGAGGAAGAACTTTATCTCCAATGCTGCGATAGCAAGCCTTTTCATTGTCCTGGCAAAGACCGAGAAGGAAAAAGGATCGAAAGGGATCAGCGTTTTTATTGTCGACCGAGATTCCCCCGGAGTTTCGGTGGGCAAGGACGAAGAAAAGATGGGGCGCCATTGTTCCAGCCTGAATGACGTGATTTTTGAAGACGTGAAAGTTCCTGCTGAGAATCTCCTCGTCCCGGCCGGGAAGGGATTTAAGGAGATGATGATTGAATTCAATTCGGAGCGATGCGGAAACTCATCCCTGTGTATCGGAATGGCTCAAGGGGCCTATGAGCGGGCCTTGAAGTACTGCCAGGAAAGAGTTCAATTCGGAAGACCGATTGCCGACTTTCAGGGTATCCGATGGACTTTGGCCGAAATGGCGATTCAACTCCAGGCCGCCAGGCTTCTGGTGTACAATGCAGCGTTCAAGGCGGATCAGGGCAAAGTGATTGCTAAAGATGCCGCGATGGCAAAGAAATTTGCAAACGAGATGTCCATATGGGTGGTGGACAAGGCCATTCAATTGCACGGCGGATATGGGTACATGGCAGAATACGAAGTTGAACGCTTCTATAGAGATGTTCGAGGGTGGTCGATGGGGGGTGGCACCACACAGATTTGTTTAAACAGAATTGCCCAAGAGATTCTTAGGCCATGAGGGGAAGTAGAAGCTGCGGGCAAATGCTCAGATCAAGATGGCGAACGAGCTTGTATTCGCAAGATTGAAGTGAAGGAACAGGTTTTCGGATGGTCTATCAAACCCTCAGTTATCAAACAACCGGTCATGTGGCGATCATTACTCTCAAAGGACCTGTGGATAGCCCATCAAGAAGAGTTCGGCTATCCGATGAATTGATTGAGTTTGGAGACGCCATCAGAGGAGATGAAAAAATACGGATAGTCATTGTCACCGATGCAGGAGAGGGATCGCTTTCGATGGGGGCGGATACGGTCGAACCGAGCCCAGAGGGTGATGAAGAATTAACAACTAGAAGGGGGTCGCTTGCTGCACCCATAGCAGAATTGGACATGCCAACGGTTGCAGCCATTCAGGGAGATGCTGTTGGCCAGGGTCTGGAATTGGTTCTGGCGTGTGATTTAAGAATCGCTGCTGAGACTGCCCGTTTCGGATTCCCTGACATCAAGAAAGGACTTGTTCCGCAGGATGGCGGTACTCAGCGCTTGGCGCGTTTGGCGGGTAGAGGAAAAGCCATCGAGATGATCCTCACGGGAGAAGTGATAGATGCCCAGGAGGCTTTGAGGATTGGTCTTTTGAATAGGGTTGTTCCATCTGAAAGCCTTACGGCTGTATCACTAAAGATGGCGCAAGAAATAGGATCGAAAGCCCCTATCGCCATGGGATATGCGAAGGAAGCGATCTACAAGGGAATGGATATGACCCTGGAACAGGGACTCCGTCTCGAAGCCGATCTCTACCTCTTATTGCATACGACAAGGGATCGAACAGAAGGGATCAAGTCGTTTCAGGAGAAGAAGCCCCTTCGGTTTGAGGGAAGATAACAGATTCTGGAGGTTTGAGTGGGGAACTTCGAGACCCTGATCTATGAAAAGAGCGACAACATCGCCTATGTTACCCTCAATAGGCCTCAGGTCTTAAACATCTATAATATCCGGATGCGGGATAATCTCTATGAAGTCCTCCAGGCGATTAGAGACGATCCTGAGGTGAGGGTTGCGATCTTTAAAGGAGCAGGAGAAAAGGCTTTCTGTGCAGGGGCCGACTTAAGCGAGTTCCTTACTGCCCCCTCACCCGTGATAGCACGCCAGGTGAGATTCGGACGGGACGTATGGGGTCTTTTTCTGAGTATTCCTCAACCCCTTATTGCTGCGGTCCACGGTTATGTCCTTGGTTCGGGCATTGAAATAGCCCTATGCTGCGACATAAGAATCGCATCGGAGGATGCTAGATTCGGTTTGCCCGAGGTGGGATTGGGAATCATCCCCGCGGCAGGTGGTACCCAGACTCTGCCACGGATCATCGGCAGGGGAAGGGCTTTGGAGATGTTACTGACCAATCGGTGGTTGACCAGCGGGGAAGCCTTTCAATTTGGTTTGGTCAATCGGGTGGTGTCAAAAGACAAACTTTTAAATACGGCGGATGAATTAGCAAAGAAAATCGCATCCTATGATCCCATGGCCGTCAGAAATGCCAAACAGGCTGTGGTGAGGGGCTCGGATCTACCGTTAACGGAAGGACTAGACTTAGAAAGAAGACTCGCCTCGGCACTCAGAGAGGTGGCCCGTAAAAGAGGGGCTGATTGCGAAAAGGGGACAAGATGAATACGACGGATTTCCTAAACATATCCAATGCCATTTGCCCTGACAGGAACAGTGTCGTTTTTGAAGGAAAGAGGTGGACCTATACTCAGACAAGCGAGCGGGTCAATCGGTTAGCGAATGTGCTGAAAGAGTTAGGGCTGGAGAAGGGTGATCGCGTTTGCATGCTTCAAGTCAATTGTAATCAACATGTTGAAACCTATTTTGCATCAGCTAAGCTGGGTGCCATCTTTGTTCCTTTAAATTTTAGGGCAAAAACCGATGAAATTAGCTACATGATAGCCAATGCAGGGGCTAAAATCCTTCTTGTGGGAGGTAGGTATTTGGAGATGGTGGACGCGACATTACCACACCTGCCTACGGTTAAACAGTGCATTTCGATAGACAGCCATGAGGAAGGAAGACTTCATTATGAGGATCTCATTCACTCAGCATCTTGTGATGAGTCGTTTTGTGACATTGGAGATGAAGATATTACGATTCTCATGTATACAGCAGGCACCACGGGGCGCCCCAAAGGGGTGCCATTGAATCATAGTGCTTTTGTCTCTTATGTTTTGGAGAATGTCGATCCCGCTAGTCCAGACATTGAGGAAAAAAACTTACTGACCGTTCCATTGTATCACGTAGCGGGAATTCAGGCGATGTTGGCTGCTATCTATGGGGGGCGAACATTGGTCATGATGAGGCAATTTGAGGTCAAGGAATGGTTGGAGACGATTTACAGGGAAAAGGCGACACGAGCGATGTTGGTCCCGACGATGTTGAAGCGCGTGATCGATGACACCGATTTCAGCAAATACGATCTATCGAGCCTGAAGGTCGTCACCTATGGGGCTGCTCCCATGCCCTTCGAGGTGATCAACAAAGCGATCAAGAAGATGCCGTGGGTCAAGTTTATCAACGCCTTCGGGCAAACGGAGACAGCTTCGACCATAACAACGTTAGGTCCGGAAGATCACGTTATCGAGGGCTCTGAAGAGGAGAAGGAAAAAAAATTGAAAAGACTTTCGTCCTCGATCGGCAAACCGTTACCTGATGTGGAAGTGAAGGTAGTCGATGAGCAGGGGAACAGGGTCCCTCCCGGAGAGGTGGGAGAGATCCTGGCGAGAGGCCCCCGGATCATGACGGGGTATTGGCGGGATGAGCAGAAGACCTCGCAGGTTATGACCTCGGATGGTTGGCTGCGTACCGGTGATATGGGTTGGAAGGATGAAGAGGGTTATATTTATCTGGCGGGTCGTGGGGATGATATGATTATTCGAGGAGGGGAGAACATCTCGCCGGAAGAGGTGGAAAATGTGCTTCATTCTCATCCCAAGGTGGAGGAAGCGGCGGTCATTGGGGTTTCTGACCCGGAGTGGGGCCAAGAGCCTCGAGCGGTGGTCGTCCTGAAGAAAGGCGAAGTCGCCACACCCGAAGACATCATGGATTTTTGCCGTGCAAAGCTTTCTGGGTTTAAGCGTCCTCGGTCAGTGATTTTTATGGAGGCGTTGCCTCGCAACACCATGGGCAAGGTTCTGAGAAAGAATCTTCGTGAGGAATATGGGAAACCGTGAACCACACAAAATAGAGGGAGGGAAGAAGAAAGATGGCGAACCAAGCGGGAAAGAGATATGTCTGTAAGAAATGTGGTGCAGAGTTTATTGTGACACGGGGTGGTAATGGAACACTTCACTGCTGCGGTCAGCCGATGGAGCTTAAAAAATAGGGTGCACGTCTGCCCCATCATCTCGAGGTGCTGAACATGAGTCAACTAGGGAAAAGATATCATTGTCAAGTTTGTGGAACTGAAATACTTTGTACGAAGGCGGGTGGAGCCAATCCAGTATGTTGCGGTAAGGAGATGGAACTTCAAGAACCCAAACCTTTACCTTCATCGGATTAATGGGTTTTAGAATCCTCTCTTTCAAGACTCGTTCCATCCACGACAGGGAGAGGGGAAACTCTTGAAGAGTATTTTCTGCTTGAAAAAGGAGGCCTTGAGAGCTTCAGGTGTTGAAGAGAGAGACAGGGTCGCCGACTACCTGATCAAACTTGATGTTCTATATTACCAGTTTATCGATGAAACGCCCATTCCTTCTGACCCATTGGCGAGGGCAAGATCGCTCTTTGATTGGCTGTGGAGAAAAAAGCCATCCCGTTATAAGCCTCATGGTCCCTACCGCTTGAATGAAGTCATAGATGCCCAATTGCAAGATCATGTCCAGACGGTAGGAAATTGTCTGGGTCTGACGCTCCTTTACAATTGTCTCCTTCGGAAGATGGGCATCCATGCAGGTGCATTATACCTGGACAATGCTTTTGGCATAGGTCCCCACGTGCTAAGCCTTGTTAAGATAGGCAATTCTGTGATCGACGTTGAAAACATCTTTCCGTATGGATTCGCTTACCAGCACCATCTTAGTGATCCCTCCAGGACGAGTTGGGGAGACAGGGAGTTGGTCTCAGACATTTGCCTGAGCGTGGGGAATGAGTTTTTCGCCAGGGGCCAATGGGACGAAGCATTGGCAAGCTATGATAGGGCCCTTGTTCTAAATCCGTGCTATGAGAAGGCTCACCTGAATAGGGCCATGGTGTTAGCCAAGATGGAAGAAAAATAGCGAGAGACAGAATGGGATGCCCCTTAGAAAGCCTTAAGGTTCTCGACCTGGCGGACGAAAAGGCGAGTTTCTGTTCAAAGCTTCTAGCAGACCTAGGAGCCTCTGTCATCAAAGCAGAAAAACCAGAAGGCGATGCTTCACGAGGCTTTGGTCCCTTCTGGGGAGAAGAGCCCCATCCGAACAGAAGCCTTTTTTTCAACTACAACAACATGAACAAATTGGGTATCACGCTCAACTTGGACCACGCAGAAGGGAGGAGCCTCTTCCGAAGACTCATCGAGAAGCATGACATAGTCGTGGAAACATTTCCTCCGGGACACCTCAAGGAACTGGGTTTGGGATTTGAGGCATTAAGCGGGATAAACGAAAAGCTTATCTTAGTATCGGTCACTGGGTTTGGCCAGAATGGCCCTCGAAGTCACTATTCCTCTTGTGACATCGTAGCCTCTGCTTTCGGCGGCCAGATGTACGTATCCGGTTCTCTCTCAACACCTCCACTCAGACCTTTTGGAGACCAATCCTACACCACCGCTTCTCTCTATGCTGCGATGGGTATTCTCCTTGCCCTTAGAAGGCGACGCCAGACCGGGAAGGGGGAACATATCGACATCTCGCTACAGGAGACGGTCGTCTCTGCACTGGATCATGTCATGGTCCGTTATTTCTACGAGAAAGTGGTCCCTGGGAGACAGGAGGGGCTGTCTTGGAACAATGCCTCCTGTATCTTGCCGTGTAAGAACGGCCATATCTTCATCACCCTCTTTCCGCAATGGGAGACTCTGGTCGAATGGATGGCCAGTGAGGGAATGGCTGACGACTTAAGGGATGATCAGTGGAGAGACGAGGCGTATCGACGCGGCCATATTGATCACATCCTTCAGGTATTGAAAAGATGGACCCTGACTCACACTTCGGACGAACTATTTGAGCTTGGACAACTCATGCATTTCCCGTGGGCTCCTGTTCATTCACCCCAAGAGGTATTGGATAACCCTCAATTGAAGGCACGCCATTTTTTCATAGACGTTAGTCATCCGGAAATAGATACCCCCTTGACCTACCCCAGGGCGCCATATCAGTGGAGATCTTCTTTAGAACGGAGGAAACGGTCTCCTCGGGTAGGGGAAGATAACGTCGCAGTTTATCAAGAGGAACTGGGTCTTTCTGAAGAGGAAGTGGAAAGACTTCGTTCTATCCATGCGATATGAGATACATTCCATGAGACAGAGAATCCTGGATGGGTTAAGGGTCTTAGACTTCACTTGGATGCTGGCAGGTCCTTTTGGGACAAGGATGCTTG
>Ga0209254_10006235_pt1 | contig 10994 bp, 11 predicted proteins | sample FrelakmetDIP11DI_FD_187148 | JGI IMG/M metagenome (GOLD analysis project Ga0209254, IMG submission 187148) | Freshwater lake sediment microbial communities from the University of Notre Dame, USA, for methane emissions studies - DIP11 DI (SPAdes)... | ecosystem: Environmental > Aquatic >... | reverse complement strand
GCCTGGCCGCTGGCCAGGTAGCGCATCTCCGGATCTTTGCCCAGGTTGCCGACAATGATAATAGTGTGGTACATGTTAATGCTCCTTCTCCAACGGGCTGTCTGTCTTTAGGACCGGACGCACACCGTCCGGGGCAGAGCAATAGGGAAACCCGCCGGTTGATTAGAACAATTGTACTTTATTCGTTGCGAAACTGCAAGCAATAATGATGAAATGTATTGCTCACCCAGGCATTTCCCAATCCATATGGCGCCAGGCGGATGTCATCCTGGCACCATATCCTTTCATCCTTCAATGTGTAACAATTAGAGAGCAGGCGCGCCAGATCCCAGGCCAGCGGGTAGACCTTGCCGCCCTTTTTTACATTCTTGACGATGATGGTCAGGTACGCGCGTGGACGGATGAAAGGCTTGAGCGCAATATAGATGCCTGCCAGACGCTGCAGGAATATCCCGTAATCGTCGATATTTCCCAGGTCATCCGGATCATCGGAGTAGAAGACGTCCAAATCGGGTGCATGGCTGCGTTCCTTCTGGGTTTCGAAGCCACGTGCGCGCAGCATATTCCAATAAGGGGGAGAAGTGATCACATAATCAATGGGTGGAATCTGGTAATCGACGACATATTCAGCGATCCGTTCAGCGTTTCCCTGGATCACCTGCGCAGTTAAGCCAGCTGCTGTTTCGCCCAGGCGGGCTGACTCTTCTGCGACCACCTGGCTGGCTATCCGAGCGTAGTCCGGGTTCAGCTCGATGCCGATGCTGTTTCGCCCGCTGCGTAAGGCGCCGACCAGGCTGCTGCCAGTGCCGACCATCGGATCCAGGACAGTTTGCCCGCCGCGAGTGAAGAACTCAATAAATTCCTGGGCCAGGGTTTCTGGATATTTCGCCGGATGGCGTAAAACTTCCTTACGCCTGGAAGGTGGATTATGTACAAACCAGGACTTTTGGAATTTCAGCCAGGTCTTTGGATCGAGATCATTCAGTTTATTCAAAAATTGACGTTTGGGCATAGGTGTTCTGATGAACAGGATTATTGCCGCTTCGGCAGACTGATCAAAGCCAGTCTCATGGAGCAGCTTGATAGACTTTCAGATCCGAAAAATTTACCGTCACCGCCTCGGACCCGGCCGCGCGCACATAAAGTCCCAATCCGCCGGCAGGCAGAGAGGCATCCCGTATGCTGAACAGGAACACGCCATTGGCATAAAACCGCAGGTCGCGCCCAACTGCCCAGACAGCCAGACGGGAGGAGCTGGGCGCCCCGGGTGGGACGACCCCGTTAGGCTTTGGCGGATGCGGTGCGGAGGCCTCTCCAGCCAGATAGCGATCGAGACGCGCCTCTCCCGCGCAATTTAGCCCATAGCGAAAGAAATCTGAGCTGGGTGAAACACGCAGTAACAAACCGTATTCATCTTTGTCGCGACAGATGCTTGGGCTGGCGGTGATCTCAAGATAAAAATCGTCCAGAGTGGTATCTTTGCGTAAACTGTACAGGTAGCCGGGTGGTTGTGAGACGCCCAGGCTAAGCTCATTTTTACCTAAGGCAATGCTTCCGGCAGACATTTTTCCCAATGTCCAATTTTCCGGTTGGGTGAAGTCATCCTGGAATATCAGATCCCCATGGTTTGGGTTTGTATCCAAGGTAGGTGTGATACTCAGACTCACCGTCGGCAGAGGTGTGAAGGTGGCTGTGGGTGGAAACCAGACCGTAGTCGTAGTGGGGGTCTGGCTGGAGGGGGGAGCCGTAATGCCAGGCACAGGCAGTAGCGGCGTAGACACCGGCAGGCAAGCAGTCAGGCCTGCCAGGCAGAAAATCGTCAGACCAGCCCAAAATATCCAGCGCACCTTATTAGTTTACTATGGAAAAAGCATCTTGGGTAAGTACCGTCCCTGGCTCGACGGATAGTTGTCCAGAAATAATCTACCCCAAAGATACCACGGGTGGATTTATTGTTGTAAAATATTACTGGAGATATTTCTGGATAATTGCAACCACCAATATTCAACCCGGCTTAGATAAGGAGAAAAAATGCGTAAAAAGGGAATTTTGATCACTGGCGCAGCAGGTGAGATCGGCGATGCGCTGATCCACAGTCTGGCCGAACAGGGCGAAGAGAATATCGTCACGCTAGACCTGCGTCCCTTGTCGATCGAAAACTCGAAGCTGGTCACTCACATCCAGGGCGACCTGATGGACCACGCCTTGTTAGCCCGGCTGGTCAGTGAGTACGAAATCGGGACGATCTATCATTTAGCTGCTTTATTATCGACACGCGCTGAATTCACTCCGGAAATGGCTCACCAAGTCAATGTCGAGGGTACTTTGACTTTGCTTAAACTGGCTTCTGAGCAGTCGCAATGGCGCAAAGAGCCAGTTCTATTTTTATTCCCCAGCTCGATAGCCGCTTATGGGATGCCCGATCAGGAGATAAAGGCCCAGTTCCCCCATGTGCGCGAGTGGGAATGGAATTATCCAACCACCATGTACGGTTGCAATAAGCTATACTGCGAAATGCTGGGAATTTACTACAGCGAGCACTATATGCAGTTGGCAGCGGATAGACCGGTGACGCTCGATTTTCGCGCCTTGCGCTTCCCCGGTCTGGTCAGCGCTTACACGGTCCCAAGCGGCGGTACCAGTGATTATGGTCCAGAGATGCTACACGCGGCAGCGAAAAGGGAGCCATATGCCTGTTTTGTCCGAGAAGATAGTTGTATCCCCTTTATGGCAATGCCAGACGCGGTTAAGGCATTGTTGCTCCTGGCGGTCGCCCCTGCCAGCGTTCTCAGCCGCCGGGTATATAATGTCACCAGCTTCAGCCTGACGGCGGCGGAATTCCGAGAGCAGGTCATTAAGTTCTTCCCCAAGGCGCAGATTACTTTCAAGCCGGACCTGAAACGCCAGGGCATTGTGGATTCATGGCCGGCTGGTCTGAATGATCATGACGCTCGTCGTGATTGGGGTTGGATACCAGACTACGATTTGGACCGGTCGTTTGCGGAATATCTGGTGCCCAACATCATGAATCGTTACCGGTAGAATCTGGTTTCTGGGGATAAGATGGACAGAGCCTTATCATCTGAGCCTAAGCCGGGGCCGGTTGTCTTGTTCGGGTCGGGTGAGACCTCACCGAGCGGGCGGAAAGTTTTCGACCTTATTTTAAAAAGGTTACCAACTTCTCCCCGACTGGCGCTCTTGGAAACCCCGGCTGGCTTTGAATTGAACTCGGCCCAAGTCATTGGCCGTGTAGCGGATTTCTTAAAACACCGGCTCCAGAATCACCAGCCTCAGGTGACGGTTGTGCCGGCGCGAAAACGCGGTTCGGAATTCAGTCCGGACGACCCCGCCCTGGTCCACCCGCTTTTAGAAGCTGATTTGATTTTTATGGGCCCTGGCAGCCCCACATATGCAGTGCGTCAGTTACAGAGCAGCCTGGCCTGGCATTATTTGCTGGCGCGGCACCAGTTAGGAGCAACCATGGTTTTTGCCAGCGCCGCGGTGGTGGCTATCAGTACATTCGCCCTGCCGGTGTATGAAATCTATAAAGTCGGCGCAGATCTGTATTGGAATAAAGGTTTGGATTTCTTCGGCCTTTACGGTCTGCCGCTGGTGCTAATCCCACACTGGAATAACAATGACGGTGGAGAAGAGCTTGATACAAGCCGTTGCTTTATGGGGAAGAGTCGCTTTGGTGAGTTGATGCAAAGCCTGCCTGCAGATTTGTCGGTGATTGGGATAGACGAAAAGACCGCTTTAGTAATGGATCTTCAAGCCGGCATTTGCCGGGTAGTTGGTCTGGGCGGGGTGACGATTATCCATACCGGGCACGAACATCGCACCTCAGGCCCAGATTTGCACGGCACCGGTCTGGATGAAGTGGCTGAGCAACGTCTGGGGCATATCCATATCTATGGAGATGGAGAGCAATTCCCATTGCAACAGTGTTGTCCTCTGGAATTGCGATCTGTATTGGAGAATCTACCTCCAAGCGCCTGGAAACAGGCTCTGCAAGTGCAAGAGCGCCTGGCTGCCGAACGGACATCTGCTAACAAGGCGGTAGAGCCGGTTTTGGAAGGTATCCCAGAAGAGGTTAAGCGGCTCTTAGAGGCGCGCCAGCAAGCCCGTGCACGCAAGGATTGGTCCACCGCAGATAAGCTGCGGGATCAGCTGGCTGCTCAGGATTGGAAAGTTGTCGATACGCCAGAAGGGCAGCAATTAATGAGGAAAAACGATGATAGTTCGAAAGGAGCTTAAATGTCAGAGAAATTAACGGTTGGATATATCGGTTTGGGTCTGATGGGAAAATCGATCGCGCGCAATATTTTGCGGGCTGGATTTCCGCTCGTGGTGCATAACCGCAGCCAGGCGGCTGTCGCAGAGCTGGTTTCTGAAGGCGCCAGACGCGCCACCTCAGCCGCCGAAGTTGCTGGTCAGGTTGAGGTAGTTTTTACCAATCTTCCCGACACACCGGATGTTGAGAAAGTAGCTTTAGGACCAGGTGGTGTAATTGAACAGGCTCACCCCGGTCTGATCTTCGTGGACAACTCGACCGTTAAGCCGGTCGCCTCGCGCAAGATTGCGCAAATATTGGGCGGGAAAGGTGTGCAATGCCTGGATGCGCCGGTCAGCGGAGGCGATATTGGCGCGCGTGAAGGTACTCTGACGATCATGGTGGGGGGACCGGCAGAGGCGTTAGAGCGAGCCATGCCGGTCTTCCAGGCTATGGGCAAGAAGATCACGCATGTCGGCGATAGCGGCAGCGGGCAGATCGCCAAGGCAGCCAACCAGATCATGGTGGCAGCCCAAATGGTCGCTATGGGCGAGCTGTTGATCTTCGCCAAGAAAGCGGGCGCCGATCCCCAAAAAGTTGTCGAGGCGATCCGCGGCGGAGCAGCCCAATGTTGGACGCTGGATGTCAAACCACCGCGTTTGTTTGCTGGTAATCGCAACCCGGGATTCAAGGCTCATATGCAAGCCAAGGACCTGGCGATTATTATGGAGACAGCCAGGGAATATGGCGTTGCCTTGCCAAGTGCAGCGGTCGATGGGCAACTGTTTAATGCCATGCTTCAGATGGGTATGGCAAACCTGGATAACTCCGCGGTAATCGGGGTTATAGAAACCCTGACCGGAGAACAACTTTTGGATTAGTTAAATTATGACACATCGCACAAGTCAAGTTCCTAAACGTCAAAAGGCGCTTAAAGGCTGCCAATATATAATCCTGATTGTGACAATCATTTCTTTGCTATCATTGGGCGCGTGCAATGGCCAGGCGCCGTATAGCAACCAACCTACGGCCACTTCCTCTGTTTGCCTGGAGGGGGTCTGGGCGATAAGAACCCCCGAGACTTTTTATAAATATTCGCTCCCGCCCGGTTCATTCGATTTGACCACCTTAACATACAAGAATAGCGAAGGTGGGATCGGTTATCGCTTTGACAGTAAAGGCGTGTTGACTATCGAGGCAGTTGGGTTCAGTGGAAAATTCGATGTAAAAGACGGTAGCGGGACTTTGCCTCTCGAGATCAAAATGAATGGTTTCGCCAGTGGAAACTACACGATTGATGGTGATATCGTTCATATGGATAAGGTGCTCGCCAGCGAGATCGATTATTTAGCCACGTACGCCGGAGAGCCAATGATGAATACCAATCAGGTCGACGAATTCGCACCGCTCTTTTTGTCGCCTTACACAACAGCAAAATTTGAATGTACCTCTGACAAGCTAACGCTGAAAATATTGAATTTTCCAGACTATCAAGAAAAGATCGAGTTTCAGAGATTGATCCAGTGAGCATTTTGTGCAACCGTGGGAAGGTTTGTGCGTATACTGATTAAAGAAACGATCCATTGACCCGGCCAGAATACACTGAGTGTCGAAAAGAGACGACCCGGTGTAGGGCCTGAGGAGTACTGTGGTGCTGGAGAACGAGTCGGATTGGCTCAACAAAGCGCAAAGAGGTGATGCACAGGCATTTACGTGCTTGCTAGAAGCATATCAGAGGCCCGTCTTCAATCTTTGCTACCGCATGCTTGGCAATGCCCAGGATGCAGAAGATGCCGCTCAGGAGACCTTCCTGCGAGCGTATCAATCTCTGAAGCGGTATGATAACAGCCGTCCGTTTTCGACCTGGTTGCTTTCGATCGCCGCGCATTACTGTATCGACCAGATTCGCAAACGCAGGGTGCAAATCGTCTCCGTTGAAGAATTGCCAGTGCCCGATCTACCGGAGCCTTCGCCGGGGATGGAGTCAAACTTGAGTAAGAAAGAAGAGCAACAAAGGATCAAAGCGGTGATCGGAGTCCTGGATGCAACCGATCGGGCAGCAGTGGTTATGTATTACTGGTATGATTTTTCTTATGAGGAGATTTGCCAGGCGCTCTCGTTGAGTATGAGTGCTTTAAAAAGCCGTCTCCACCGTGCCCGCCATGTTATGGCGGAAGAGTGGCTGAAACACCAGCCCGAACCCGCCTCACAAAATTCGACCCGAGCTCGACACTCCGAGATGTTACAGGTAGAGAGGATGGCGCCATGAATCACAAACCCGCTATCGATTGGTTATTCGCAGATGATGAGCTATCGCAGACTCAATCCAAAGTGCTGCAAGAGCACCTGGCAGAATGCGACAGTTGCCAGGATTTGGCTGAATCTTACCGGCAGGTGGCGTTTGCTTTGAAAAGGACGGAGCAGGTCGAACCGGAAGCAGGTTTTGCCTCCCGTTGGCAGGCACGACTGCAGGCCAGCCGGGCAAAAGCTCACCGCCGGCAGATCATGGCAATCCTGGCGTTTGTGTCGGGCGGTATCGTGGTTCTGATTGGATTTCTGGTTTTCATTACCTGGCCCTGGCTGCGCTCGCCCAATCTACTGCTCTGGACCTGGATTTACCAATGGATCACTCTGTTCACCTATACCAATGCGATTCGGGAGGTAGTGGTGCCGGCGGTCTGGGAGATAACAGATCTAATGCCTCTGGCGGCCTGGGTGTTCGGTTTTGGCTTGCTCAGTGAGATGGCTGTATTGTGGGTCGTTTCGTACCGGTTGTTGACTAACCCACGGAGGATAACCAGATGAGAAATTCAACAGTAATGATGTTTTGCGTTTGCTTTCTATCTGCGCTGGCGTTGATCGGTTTTGGCCTGAAACCAACCATGGTGGCACATTCATCCGGGGCGGTTGTCTCGCCTGAGGCAGCCAGCCTGTCCGGCCGATTGGCGTTGCAAACTGTTACACCACAGCAACAGGTGCAGAACGGCGATAAGCTCGTCATCGGCGGGACGTATTCGCTGGAAAGCGGCGAAAGCTTGGATGGCAGCTTGTTGATCCTGGGAGGCACAGCAAATTTGGAAGAAGGTTCCACCGTTGAGAAGGATGTAACGGTTATTGGTGGGGCGATCAACGTAAACGGTCACGTGAAAGGTGATGTCAGTGCTGTGGGTGGGATGGTCTCACTGGGTAGTACAGCTGTGATTGGTGGGGACGTCAATACACTGGCAGGTCAATTAACCCAGGATGATGGCGCTCGTATCGAGGGCCAGGTCAACACCGGTACTACCGGACCGTTTGCTCTGGTTGTGCCGGGAACCGTACAGATCCCAGGCCTGGAGAATCTGGCGCTGATCCCGTTGCCCAGGGATTTCAAAGCCCCGGCGATGAATATCCATTTCAATCCGCTCTGGGATGGACTGTGGTGGCTGATTCGTTCCTTCCTTTGGGCAGCCCTGGCGGTATTGGTAGCGTTGTTTATGTCGCAGCGCACTGAGCGGGTTGCTGAAAGCGTGATGAAGAATCCGTTGGTTGCCGGCGGGATGGGTTGTTTGACGATGTTGATCCTCCCGCTGATCCTACTGGTGTTAGCGATCACGATTTGTGGAATCCCATTCGCTTTAATAGGTACATTTGGGCTGTGGATTGCCTGGGGATTTGGGATCATCGTCATCGGCTACGAAATCGGCCGACGGTTGGCGCATCTCTTCAATGCCGACTGGGCCGTACCTGTCTCGGCAGGGATCGGTACTTTCGCCCTCACATTGGGGCTGAATGGGGTTGGCGCATTTGTGCCGTGCGTCGGCTGGATGGCGCCTGCTGCAGTTGGGCTGGTCGGTTTGGGAGCGGTGCTGCTCACTCGCTTTGGTGGTCGTGTTTATCCATATGACGAACCTGGGAGTGGAGGGCCAGTATCTGACCAGAGACTGTCTGATCCCCTGCCATCGGCTCCCCGCCTGGATAGCGAAGGTTCTACAAACCCGGACCCAATGCCAGAGTCACTCCCTTTACCCGGAGACCAGGCGGATCGTTCGGATACAGCCCAGTAGATTTTTCTTGCAATAGAAAATCCCCCCCTTCAATATGAGGAGGGGATTTTTTGTTATACCAGAAAACGCAAGGCCGCGCCCAGGACAATCAGAATTTGTCCCAGATGATAGGTGACCATCGTAATTACCCGGGCGTTTGGTATTGGGGAGACGAATTTATTTAATGCCAGCGTGGTATCGGAGATGAAAAACAGCAGAGCGCCGCTGCTGGCAAACACAGCCGCATAAATCCGCCAATCGGGCTGGATCAGTGTGGACAGAGCAGAGAATAACATCAGGCTGATAACAATGGAATAGACCAAGACTGGCAGCTTGAGTTTGCTGTGCCCGCTAGCTTGCAATCCCAAAGCCACCCGCCTGTAGATCAGGTAACCGGTAAACATGACTACCACCAGCAGGATCAGGCTGGCCGCGTTGTAAACTGGATTTGCGGAGTTGAAACCGATCAGGTAGCAAATATGCCCGATCAGGAATGAGACCAACCCTGGTATGAACTGCTCGCGGGGAAGCATGAGGAAAATATCCCCTCCCAGCGAGAAGAGCAGTCCGAGGGCGAACCACAACATGGAGCCTTGAAAACCGTTGTTTACTCCCAACCAGGCGAGCAGCGCCAGCATCGTGGCTGGTTTGGCAAAGTATTCGATCCGCTTCCATTTCCTGGCTACCGCGATCCAATCCAGGACAGCGATGATTAAGGCAAGAAACAAGAAGTAATATGACATAATTTCCTCCCGGTAACGTTTTATTCAGACATTTAGTAACCAAACGAGCGAAGCACTTTTTCGTCATCACGCCAGTTCTGGCGTACTTTGACATTTAGCAACAGGAATACCTTCCTGCTGCTCATTGCTTCAATTTCTTTGCGAGCCGCGCTCCCGATCTGTTTGAGCATCCGTCCTCCTTTGCCTATCACAATTGGCTTATGAGACTCTCTTTCGACAAAGATGGTCGCTTCTATATAAGCGCCATGTTCTTCTCGCTCGATGAACTGGTCGATCCGGATGGCAATCCCGTGCGGGATCTCATCCCGCAGCAGGTTGAGCGCAGCTTCGCGGATCAAGTCGGCTGCCAGTTCACGTTCATACAGATCGGTCAGCTGATCCTCAGGGAAAAATGGCGTTCCTTCTGGCAGGCAGGCTAAAATGGCTTCCTGTAGTTCTCTCAGGTTGTCGCCACGCATTGCCGATATTAAAAAAGGCTGGGCTTGCGGGATAGCCTGGATAAACAAGGCCTGGTTGGTTTCCAGCGCAATTGGCTCTGCCAGGTCGATCTTGTTCAATGCCAGGATGATGGGACGGTTACGCTTCGAGCGGTTAACTAAATCAAAGAGCAGCTGGTCCTCATTATTCGGTGGCAGGCTGACATCCGCCACCAATAATACCAAATCAGTCTCTTCCAATGTCTGCTCGGCTTCCTTGTTCATCAATTCGCCCAACTTGTGGCGCGCTACGTGCAAGCCGGGCGTATCCACAAAGATCACCTGCCCGGTCTGCCGGTCATTTTGCAGGGTCAGGATCCCCATCTGGCGCTTGCGTGTGGTTTGCGGTCTGGGTGAAACCGCGGCGACCTTCTGTCCCAACAGGGCATTGATCAACGCTGATTTACCAACATTGGGTCGGCCGATCACCGCGACAAACCCGGCTTTGAAAATCGGTTCATGTTCTATCATACCTAGCATTCTATCAAAGAATGGCTTAGTATTTGCTAATAAAAAAAATCCTATTTTGCCTTGACCAAGTCATAGAGAATCGGTATAATGTTCTTTCGTCTAATCAATGCCTGGCTTGCCTTCCGTTCTTTTGTTTGACCAATGGGGCAGATGGCTAATATCCGGTTGTGAAAGACTTCGATAAGCATTTCCTGGAAAGATCAGGAAGTTCCATATTTCCGCGTGCGAAAGGTTTTTCCAACCATCCGCAGCTCGTTTGATCCACAAGTGTCAGGAGATATCGCATGGCGACCGCTTTGCCGAGCAAATCATATGCGCGTATTGACGTGAAATTACCCCTGCCCGATTTGATTGAAGTTCAAATCGAGTCCTTTAAGCGCTTGAAAGCCGAAGGTCTGGCAGATCTGTTCCACGAGCTTTCCCCGATCGAATCGTATAACAAGGGGATGAAATTGTTTTTCCCCAGCCGGTCACCTGAGGCAAAGGACTTTAATCTCACCTACTGGTTTGATGATCCAAAACATAGCATCGAAGAGTGCGTCGAGCGAGATCTGACCTATGCCAGTCCTTTATATGTTAAGGTGCTGCTCATGGGTCCGGATATCCCACAACCGATCACTCAACCGATCTTCTTGGGCGATTTCCCGGAGATGACCGAAAAAGGCACCTTCATCATCAACGGCACCGAGCGTGTGGTCGTCTCCCAGTTGATCCGCTCCCCGGGGGTCTATTTTGAAGCCCCGTTGGACCGGGCGACTGGTCGACCACTGGCGATGGCGAAGCTGATCCCGGATCGAGGCGCCTGGATGGAGTTCGAAACGCGCAAAAGTGATTATCTGACCTTGCGCTTCAACCGCAAGCGTACCGTACCGGTGACGATTTTCTTGCGCGCTCTGGCTGCTGTTAGAGATAGCTTGGCAGGCCCGTCTCCACTTAACAATGGGACGGATGAGGAACTATTGGAGATATTCGGCGATGTGGATAACAACCCCGATCGCATGTTCAT
>Ga0209254_10006233_pt1 | contig 10995 bp, 9 predicted proteins | sample FrelakmetDIP11DI_FD_187148 | JGI IMG/M metagenome (GOLD analysis project Ga0209254, IMG submission 187148) | Freshwater lake sediment microbial communities from the University of Notre Dame, USA, for methane emissions studies - DIP11 DI (SPAdes)... | ecosystem: Environmental > Aquatic >... | reverse complement strand
TTATCATCGTCACCCATAAGGTTTTTGATGCCTTCAGGTTGGCAAACCGGTTTATGTTTTTAAAGGGTGGCAGGATCGTCTTTGATGGGGACAGGGAGGCAATGCTTGGTTCAACCATTCCCGAGATCTGGATCTTTCTCAGAGAACTGAGTGTCAATTGTAACGGATGATCAGTCGGCCTACGGGGGAGAGAGATGTTTGACATGAGAAAACAACTGAGGTGGTCGAAGTTAAAAGTGGGTATGGTGATCACACTTGCCAATCTGGTCCTTCTGGTTGCGATCTTTTTTGCAGGAGGGATCGAGAAGATCTTCTCACCGAAGATGGATCTGAAGGTCCAGTTTCAGGATGTGAGGGGATTGCGAAAAGGAGCGCCCGTCTGGATCTTCGGGACAGAAGTGGGCTCTGTCAGGGAGATCCATCTGGATCGAACCTTGGGGGCAATAGTAACGATCTCTCTCAAAAAGAGTGCCCAGGGATTTATTAAGAAGGATGCCCGGGCAAGCATTTTGACCATGGGGCTTCTGGGTGACAAATATATCGAGCTCAGCACGGGCTCTCCAAAGGAGGAGCCGATCGAACGGGGAGAGATGATCAAAGGTTCGGTTCCCGTAGAGATCTCAGAGGTGATGGAAATTGCCGGCGTCTCCATCGGAAAGATAGGCGATGTCATCAATAGATTGGATAACCTGATTTTGAAGATAGATGAAGGAGAAGGGACGCTGGCCAAATTTCTCACTGACCCCTCCATCTATGATAACCTCAATCGAAGCGTCAAAACTTTATCCCTCACCCTGGAAGAGATCAAGGGCTCCAGAGGGACACTCAAGATGCTCGTGGAAGATCCCTCCCTCTATCAGAGAATGGTTTCCGCTGTTTCCTCCGTAGAAGAGTTTGCAAAAAAGACCAACGAGTCCGTAGGAGAAATCGCCAGAAAGGTCAACGAGAGCAAGGGAACACTCAAAAAACTGGTGGAGGATCCTTCCCTCTACGATAAAGCCCTGGCGACCGTTTCATCGATGGATCAATTCAGCAAGAAATTGAACGATGAGACCGGCACCCTGAAGAGGCTGATTGAGGATCCGCAACTCTATGAAAACCTCAATGAGGGGGCGGCCCGTCTCTCTTCCATTCTTAAGAGGATCGACCAGGGAGAGGGTCTGGCAGGAGCTTTGCTGAAAGATAAGGAGCTGATCAAAGAGTTAGAGGAGACCCTCGATCAGTTCAAAGGGGCGGCGGGTGAATTAAAGGAGCTATTGAAGGATATCAAAGCCAGTCCCAAGAAATATTTTAAGTTCAGCATCTTCTGAGAGAGCTTTGAAAAACTACTTTTCGCTCTCTGATTACACAGATTTCAAAAAACGATTCCACAGATTTTTCAGAGATTTCTGGACTTTTTCAGAAATCTCTTTAACCCACCACCTCATAAACGGCGAGGGGCGATGAACTCCCTTTCAACGAAACCTCTCCGAGACTCCGTAATTTGTAAGGATATCCATCGGGCAATTGGCGGGCGACTTCATCCGAGATGAGCATCGCAACATTTAGGGACTTGGTTAATTCTTCGAGGCGCTTGGCGAGGTTGACGGTGAGCCCCAGAACAGTGGAATCCATCCGCTCGGAAGAGCCGATCGTTCCTAAGATGACCGTTCCACAGTGAACGCCGATGCCGATCTGGATCGATTGATTCGCAGGAGAATCATTCTCAGCATTAAACGCACTGACCGCAGCGAGCATCTCCGCACCGCAGGCCACTGCCCGCTGGGCCGAATCGGCCCCTTCAAAGATACATAAGACCGCATCTCCGAGGAACTTGTCGATCACCCCCTGTTTCGCATTCACCACTTGAGCGATCTCCTCATAGAGTTGATTAACAAGGGTGATCAGTTGGCCCGGTGGGAGGCGTTCCGATAAAGCAGTAAATCCGTGAATATCGCAACAGAGGATGGTTGCCCACTGCTGATCGGCCTCTCCCAGACGGATCGATCCAAGGCCATGGGATGCAATGCGGCGAAGATAAGCCGGAGGGACAAACTTTTCGAAGACATCCCTGGCCTCACGAATGGCCAGCTCCAGGGATCGGAAGTGGAGGGCAACCGTGATGGTCAGAAAGATCGATAGCCAGAACGAGGTAAACCATAAGATCTGACCCTCAATGGGAACAGAAAACCCGGCCGAGCGGAGGGCGTCGTGGAGTCCCCCCAGAAGCCAGAACGCCATTCCAATGGCAAAAGGAAGGAGATAGACTGGTCTCTGAGCCTTTATCCGCCACAATTTGTGAACCGTAAGCAGGAAATAAAACAGGCAAATGAGAAGGGAGAAGGAATGGATCAGGGGCCTGAGAACCTTCGACTGAGGCCTCAGGATACCTGATGCAATCTCATGAGGGACAGGGGGACTTCCCATCAACCAGGGGCCCTGTCCCAGAAGAGCCAGACCAGCAAGGAGGATGCTTATCCCGATCATCGATCTGGAGAGCCATCCCAGCCGATCATTGGATAGGGAGGCATTGAACCAGGCCCAGCTTGCCGGCAGGAGGGCCAATGCGGCGAGGTCGATCCTGTATCCCATCAGGAGGGAGGCATGCGACTTCTGAAAGCCATAGATGACCCAGCCAAGAAAGAAGAAGGTGAAAAGCAGATAAAAAAGAAAGAGACTTCTGAGGGGACGGTAGGAATGATAGAGGACCAAGGTGACCAGGCATAAAATCGCCATGACCGCATTGGCGATCAAACCGATAAAGGGTCCGACACCGTAATGAGGAATGAGATTGGGTAGCATTTAAAATTGAGCCGTAAAAATTTTAGGTTTCTAACGAATAATAGTCTTTTCCTTCTTTTTCGCTCACCCTGATTCTTCCCTCTTCCTTTAAAATCTCTAAGTGGCCGACAGCTTCGGAGATGCCCAGGAAGATCTCAAAGGGAGGGACGCCTGGGAAAAGATCGAGGGTGATCTCATAGGGAGTCTTTTCTCCTTGAGAGAGAAAGGAAAGGACGTAATCCATTCGTTTCTGATGGTGTCCAGTGATCTTCCGGATCAGACCCTTGGGATCGTAAACCTCTTCTCCGTGGCCCGGAAGGAGGAGATCGACATCCAGCCCCTCAATCTTTTTCAAGGAAGAAAGATACTCCTTGAGACCCGGGTAACGGAGGGGAGATTTGCTATCCGGGACATATAAGACGGGATTGGGGGTGACCTCTTTCAACAGGTGGTCGCCTGTGAAGAGGGTCTTCTTTTCCGGCCAGTAGAAACAGACTAGTCCAGGGCTGTGGCCAGGGCAGTGAATCGTTTTCCAAATCATTGAGGCGAAAGGGATGGTTTCTCCATCCTCTAAGAAGAATGCCTCATCCAGGGAGTCGGCCATCTTCTGGGCGGATTCGATAAAACGGATGGCCTTATTGACCAGACTTTCCGGAACGCCATTTCTCAGGAGAATCGATTTCAGAGGACCGAAAGAGTGAATGACCGAGCGGATTCTTCCATACTCCTTCGGATGGATATAGATGGGGGCGCCGGAAAGGGAGGATATCTTTTGGGCTTGTCCATAATGATCGATATGGCCGTGGGTGATTAGAATTCGCTCGATCGATGGAATGGAAAAACCTAAACCCCCCAGCTCCTTTTTCAGCATCTCAAACGAGGCATCGGTCTTAATCCCCGTATCGATGAGGGTTTTTGGAGAATCGTCGATGAAGAAGACATTCGTGGTCTTCATGGGAAAGGGGATGGGAAGTTCGATCTTATAAATTTTTTCAAAAAAAGTTAAGGCCATCTCTTCTTTTTTGCCTTTTCGTTAGCTGTGTAAGCGAGAAGAAAAATGGGGTCAATGATAGAGATAGAATAATTATGACTTGAGCTTGAAATTATATTAGAAAACCCATTTTGTCAAGGAGAAGGGTTTCCATTCTCCCTCCAATAAATGAGAGCTCTGAAAAACTACTTTCGCTCTCTGATTACACAGATTTCAAAAAATGATTCCACAGATTTTTCTTTATTTATCAATGCATTTCTAATCTGTGTTATCGGTTCCTAATCTGTGTAATCAGAGATTTCTGGGCTTTTTCAGAAATCTCTGAAATTTTACTTGACAGTACAAAATATTGTGTTAACTTCTTTGTTGGCACATAGATGTTGTGCCTGCTTATCGCAGACAGGGTAGGCAGGGGGGGAGGGATGGAAGTGATTCATCTGACACAGAATGCGATCGCCGTGCTTGAGAAGCGATACCTGTTAAAGGATCTTCAGGGGAATATCGTTGAAGCACCCGAAGATCTCTTCCGGCGGGTCGCCAGAAATATAGCCCAGGCAGACCGGCTTTATGACCCTTCCGTTGACCTCACTTCCATTGAAGCGGAGTTCTATGACTTGATGGCCTCACTCGACTTTCTTCCCAACTCGCCCACCCTGATGAATGCGGGCAGGGAACTCCAGCAGCTCTCCGCCTGTTTTGTCCTTCCGGTTGGGGATTCGATGGAGGAGATCTTCGATGCAATCAAACAGATGGCCCTGATTCAGAAGAGCGGTGGCGGAACGGGATTCGCTTTCTCAAGACTCAGGCCGAAGAATGATGTGGTGGGTTCCACCAGGGGAGTCTCGAGCGGCCCGGTCTCCTTTATGAGCGTCTTCGATAATGCTACGGAGGCGATCAAGCAAGGGGGGACACGAAGGGGCGCCAATATGGGCATTCTGCGGGTGGATCATCCCGACATCCTCGACTTTATTAAATGCAAGGACGAGGATCACCGCTTCAACAATTTCAATATCTCTGTGGCTGCCACGAACGAATTTATGGAGGCTGTTGAAAAGAGTGAAAAATATCCCCTCCGAAATCCGAGGACGCAGGAAATCGTCCATCTTCTCGATGCGAAAGAGGTTTTTGAGAAGATGGTCTACTATGCCTGGAAGAATGGGGATCCGGGGATCATCTTCATCGACCGGATAAATCAGGACAATCCCACTCCCCAGATCGGCCCGATTGAGAGCACTAACCCTTGTGGTGAACAGCCACTTCTGCCGTATGAGTCCTGCAACCTCGGCTCCATCAACCTTTCCCATATGATCAAAAGCGGGGAGGTCGACTGGGAGAGGCTGGGTTCAACCACTGAAAGAGCGGTCCATTTTCTGGACAATGTGATCGACATGAACCGCTACACCCTTCCCCAGATTGAGGCCATGACCAAGGCCAACCGTAAAATCGGCCTGGGAGTGATGGGATTTGCCGACCTCTTGATTCAACTTGGAATTCCTTATGACCATCCGAAGGCGTTTGAGACTGGGGAAAAAATTATGGCTTTCATCCAGGAGAGAGGGAGGAAAGCCTCCCGGGAGCTTGCTCTCAAGAGAGGTTCCTTTCCCAATTTCGAAGACAGTGCCTTAAAAAAACAATGGGATGCAATGAGAAATGCAACGGTCACAACGATTGCTCCTACAGGGACGATCTCCATCATTGCAGGGACTTCCTCAGGGATTGAGCCTCTCTTTGCGCTGGCTTTTGTCCGTCATGTCCTGGACGGAAAAGAGCTTCTGGAGATCAATCCTTTCTTCGAAGCGATGGCCAGAGAGGAAGGGTTCTATACGGAAGATCTAATACGGAAGACCGCTCAACTGGGCCACATCGAGGACCTTGAGGAGGTTCCGGAGAGGGTCAGACATCTCTTTGTCACGGCCCACGACATCTCTCCCGAAGACCATATCCGGATGCAGGCCGCCTTTCAGAACTATACGGACAATGCGGTCTCAAAGACAGTCAACTTTCCTCATGAAGCCGCAGTGGACGGTGTGGCAAAAGTTTATCAGCTGGCCTATCAGTTAGGTTGCAAAGGAGTGACGATTTACCGGGACAGGAGCCGGGAGAGACAGGTCCTCTATAAGGGATTGGGCGCTTCAGAGGGAGATCGGACAGAGGCCAGAGAGGACCTGTCGAAGATGGAGAGGAAACCGAGGGCGCGCCGGGATGTGATCCATGGTTCCACCTGGAAGATACGGACGGGTTGCGGGAACATCTATGTGACGGTCAACGAGGATGAGGATGGGCACCTTTTTGAGATCTTCAATCAGATAGGAAAGGCGGGGGGATGTGCGGCCTCACAATCGGAGGCTCTCGGCCGCCTGGTCTCTCTTGCCTTTCGATCAAGCATCGAACCGGAGGATATCATCCGGCAGTTGAAAGGGATCAGTTGTCATATGCCGGTCTGGCATCAGAACGGGAAGGTTCTCTCCTGTTCGGACGCAGTGGCCAAGGCGATTGAATGGCACATTCAGAAGATGAAGACACAAAGGGGCAGTGCCATAGAGAAGGAGATGCCACCCAACCCTCCGGAAGTCGGTACGACTCGAAACCGAGAGAGAAAAAATTCTCCGAAGGGAATGAGTGGAGTTTTTCTGAGAGGGGCCTGCCCTGAGTGCGGAGGTTCCCTGATTTTTGAAGAAGGTTGTGTGAAGTGTTACTGCGGCTATTCGGACTGCGGGTAAGAGTCCATCGCGCTAAGAGCATAGGGTAGTTCACCATTTAACCTTTCTTTCCTTTTGACAAGACGCCTCATACGAAGAGAACATAAGAGCATGCATGCTATTTTGTTCAGAATTGTCTGGACAAATCGGTATTTTTGGGGATAATTGATAAGGAGATAGGAGTCAGAAGGCAGGAGGCAGAAAGCAGAATAAAGAATGAAACCTTTCTTTATTATCATATTGATTTTGATCTTCGGATCGCCAGCCTATGGGGGAGAGTTGGGGCGGGCTTACGACCCGGAAAACGGGTCAGAAAAGATTTTCTATTACACGGCGAAGAAACTTGGCATTCCTATCCTCAAAGCGACGATCAGAATCGAAAACGGATATTCGGAACAGGGAAAGAATCTCTATAAGATTGAGGCTCAGGTGATCTCCCTCAAAATCCCTGGATTCATGTTCCGGATGAATAACCGCTTCACTTCTGTCTTGGAGATGAGTTCTTTTTCCCCGATGAGATACGTGAAGGAGATCGATCAGGAAGGACTTTTCATCCAGAGGAAAAATTATTCAGAGACCATCACCTTCGATTCCATCCTTCATAAAGCCATCGTAGAGAAGAAAGCGGCCGGAGAAAAAAGGGAAGTCTTCTTCCCCTCTCAAGCTTACGATCCCCTTGCGATGTTTGCCCGATACCATTTAAAGGAAGGTCTTCCTCCTGACCAGGAGGTCCGGATGTCGATCTTCGACGGGGTGAAGTTCCGCCAGATGGTCTTTCATTCAAAGAGATCGAGGGTGAAATCGAAGGCCCTTGGAGAAGTGGATGCCGTCTGCCTTGAGTCGACCACCGCCTTCTCCAGTTTCGGAGAGAAAGAGGGAAACATTCGCATCTGGTATACGGCCAATGGCGATAAGATTCCGGTTTGCTTGGATCTGGATCTTCCGGTGGGTGTCGTGAGGTTTGAATTGGAGGAGATCAGAGGAGGGCAATGAAAATGGTCAATCGGTCAGGGTAAAGGTTAGGAGGCCCGTTTCGTTTGACGTCGAAAGGTGAAAAAGATTAACCGTAAATCATTGATAGAAAGGAGAAGAGAATGGTCCAGAAAAAAACAACGAAGAAAGTTTCGAAAAGGGGTGTGAAGAAGGGCGATGCTTACAAGTGCACTGTTTGCGGCCTGGTTGTCTCGGTGGATGAGGTCTGCGGGTGTGTCGAGACCTGCGATATCCTCTGCTGTGAGAAGCCGATGAAGCCTAAAAAGTAGTGCCATTTCATACGGGAGATCGCGTTTACTTACCAACAATTCTTTGAAGCGATATGAGTTCCTGTGAAGAACGAAGCGATGGGGTCTGTGTCGATAAAAAAAGGAGGAGGGATGAAAGCTCCGTATCGTGTAGAGGTGAAGGTGATTGAGCAGAAAGGGGAGTGCGAGTTCGGGCACCGGGTGGGAGATCTGGTTAAATTCGATGGAGAAGGGATAGACGGGAGGATTTGCTGGCATTCCCTCTGCAGTATGATGTACAAGGTTCATGGAATGCTCTACGGAGCGGACTATCCATGGCTGAACGATAAAAATGTTGCAAGCCATCCCTGCCCGGATTTCAAGAACCCGGTCCTCTACGAAATCCGGCGATTCAAAGTAGAATGATCCTATGGAAAATATCTCAACCGATATCCTGGTGATTGGCAGCGGTCTGGCGGGTATGGTCTCTGCCCTTGAGGCTGAGAAGGCAGGCCTTCAGGTTCTGATCACCGGTAAATTTACGATCGGATCGGGAACAAACACCACCCTGTCAAACGGGGCCTTCTCCGTGTCCAACTCCCTTTTTTCCAAAGAGGATCATCTCAGGGAGACCTTAAACACAGGAAAAGGATTAAACCATCCCGGGATGGTAAAAACCTTGATTGAGAGAGGACCCGATGCCATGGAGAGATTGAAAGGCTACGGGGTTTCATTGATTGAGAATCAGATGGGATATTTCGTGGAGAGACACAAGGATTCAGCCTCATTGCCGGGAGTTCTTCTGACGAATCCATTGAAAGAGAGATTGAAAAACAGTTCCATCCGGCTTCTTCCCGGCCTGATCATTTTCGATCTGGTGGTTGAAGACGGAAAAGTTCAAGGTGGTTTCGGATTTTTAAGAGATGGAAGACCCTGTATCATCCGATCGAAAGCGGTTATATTGGCGGCAGGCGGAGCAGGCGCTATCTACCAAAGAAATGACAATCAAAGGACGATCCTCGGGGATGGATATGGTCTGGCCCTCCGGGCAGGCCTTCCCCTTCTCGACCTCGAATTTGTCCAGTACTATCCCTTTGTGATTGCAGAGCCGAGGCTTCATACCTTTATGCTCTACCCTCCCTACCCGAAAGAGACAAGGGTGATGGATGAGAGAGGGGAAGACCTTTTAGAGAGATTAAATCTTGGAGACGATTTGAATCGGGCGATCATTACCCGGAGAGACTCCCTTTCCTTTACCCTGTTTGAGGCTTCCCGAAATGGAGATATCTATTTTGACCTGACACGGGTTCCGGAGGAGAAGTGGAGCCATTATCCGCTCAATTTTCTCAGGCGGTCGAAATTCCCTTTTTGGGACCGTCCCTTTCTGGTCACGCCAGCGGTCCATTTTTGTATGGGAGGAGTTGAGATTGATGAGAGCGGAAGGACCGCCCTCCCCGGGCTCTATGCGACAGGAGAGGTGGTCTGGGGAGTCCACGGAGCCAATCGTCTTGGAGGAAATGCCCTGACCGAATGTGCGGTTTTCGGGACACTGGCCGGTCAATCGGCCTCAGAATATGCGGGAGGAAGAGAACCCGATCTTTTTTCTGAACTATCCAGAAGAAGATGGGAGAGGAAAGCGGGAGGTTACCTGAGAAAGAGCAGGGGGTCCTTCGATCCTCCCACACACCTTCTCAAGGATCTGAAGATTCTGGCCTGGAAATATGCGGGACCGTTTCGGGAAGAAAGTCCATTGAAGGAGGGGCTCGAGCGGTTAGCGTCGATAGAGAAAAGGGTTGAGAAGGTCTATCCTTCGACTTTGAAGGATCTGTTCAGGAAGAGAGATCTGGAGAATGCGGCTCTACTTTTAAAGGCTATCCTGAGCGGGAGTTTGGCTCGAAAAGAGAGCAGGGGCTCCTTCTTTCGTCAGGATTTCCCGGAATCGGACGATCAGAACTGGCTAAAAAATACCTGCTACCGCCTTGAGAAGGGAGACCTCCGGATCACCCACCGGCCCGTCTTGGAAACGTAAGATTCTTCTTTCAGTCTCTTGACATTGAGGGCAGGTCTAATATAAATTTAAGCCAACATTAATACTGAAAGGAGGTATTTCATGAAACGGTTCTTCATCTTTGGAATCATCGTTTTGTTCCTTTTTGGGGCTTCCACTGTCTGGGCCCAAAAGTCGGTCCGTCTCTCTATTGCCACCGGAGGAACCGGAGGGGTCTATTATCCGCTCGGCGGCGGAATGGCCAATATCATATCGAAACATATCCCCTATATGGAGGCAACAGCAGAAGTGACCACTGCCTCTGTAGATAACTGCCGGCTGGTGGGTGCGGGAAAGGCAGAATTAGCCCTGATCATGGCAGATACGGGGTGGGATGCTTATCAGGCAAAGGCGCAGTTTAAGGAGAAGGTTCCTTTGAGGACCCTTGCGGTTCTTTACCCCAACAATATGCATATTGTTACGGCAGAGGGTAAAGGCATTGAGAAAGTGACCGATCTCAAGGGGAAAAGGGTTTCGACCGGGGCTCCGGGAAGCGGAACCGAGGTAATGGCCCTGAGGGTCATTGAAGCTTATGGATTGGATCCGACTAAAGATATGACACGGGACAAACTGGGTGTTTCCGAATCAGCGGGGGCGCTCAAGGACCGAAAGATTGATGCCTTCTTCTGGGTGGGAGGCCTTCCCACTGCAGCCGTAACGGACTTTGGGGCCACTCCCGGGGTTAAAATAAAACTCATTGGCCATTTAGATGCGGTTCCAAAGATGAGGGAGACCTATGGGCCTATCTATGTGAAAGGGGTCATTCCTACCAAGACCTATCCGGGGCAGAATGTGGACGTTCCAATCGCCGTGGTATGGAATCTCCTTGTCTGTAATGAAAACATGAAGGAGAATGTGGTATACGATATCGTAAAGACGCTCTTTGACCATAAGCCAGAGCTCGTGAATGTCCATCGAGAAGCAAGTTGGTTATCGTTAGAATTCCAGGCCACCGGAGCTTCTCCCATACCTTTCCACCCTGGGGCGATTCGATATTTCACAGAGAAAGGACTCAAGATCAAATAGTTGAGACGGAAAGCAAGGTTCCTTCTGATGGCGGTCGGCCTGTTAATCCTTGCAGGAGGGACCCTTTACTTTTTCAAGATCTCGATTCTCTATCTGGGGAATAGGAATCGTTCGAAGTCCTGCTGGATTAGGGTCAGCGCATCAGAACGATTCTCCATCGTCTATACCCATTCGATCTATCAAGAACCGGTCGTTGAAGAATTTCAAACCGATCAGCGGGCCATTGTTCTTAAAGGGATCAGGGCCCGTCAC
>Ga0209254_10006232_pt1 | contig 10996 bp, 12 predicted proteins | sample FrelakmetDIP11DI_FD_187148 | JGI IMG/M metagenome (GOLD analysis project Ga0209254, IMG submission 187148) | Freshwater lake sediment microbial communities from the University of Notre Dame, USA, for methane emissions studies - DIP11 DI (SPAdes)... | ecosystem: Environmental > Aquatic >... | reverse complement strand
CGCGCACGGTAACAGGGCCGCCGCGGATCGCGCCTGCGGCGAGGAAATATGTTGCTGACGACGCATCGCCTTCGACGAGGATCGAGCCGGGGGAACGATAGCGCCCGGTGGGAATCTCGAACCGCCGGTATGCGTCATGCCGCGCATTCACGCCGAACCTTTGCATCAGATTCATCGTGATATCGAGGTACGGCTTCGACACCTGTTCGCCGTCGATCATCACCGTGACCGGACGATCCGCTAGCGGCGCGGCCATCATCAGCGATGTCAAGAACTGGCTCGACACATTGCCGCGCATATGCACATCGCCGCCGCGCAAACCGGTGCCGCGGACCTCGAGCGGCGGAAACCCGTCACGTTGCAGGTACTTGATCGATGCACCAACCGCCCTGAGTCCGTCCACCAGATCCGCGATGGGGCGTTCCAGCATACGTTCGCTACCCAGCAGGCGGAAGGTTCCCCGACCCAGACACAGTGCGGCCGTCAGCGGCCGATACGCCGTTCCGGCCATGCCGAGATAAAGTTCCCGCTCGATGTCCTTCGTCACCAGCGGTCCGCCGCAACCGACGATTTCGACGTCGCTATCTGTGCGGGTCACGTCGACGCCGAGCGTTTTCAGCGCATCGAGCATGAAGCGGGTATCGTCGCTGCCGAGGAGATTGGTGATCCGCGTGGTACCCTCGGCCAATGCGGCCAACAACAACACGCGGTTCGAAATACTCTTCGAACCGGGCAGTTGAATGATGCCTTCGACGTGGTCGATCGGCTCGATGGTCAGTGAATTCATGGCTCGCGCATTTAACGACAAAGCCTTCGGCGGTGCCAACACGTGACTGATGTTTCGACAGAACTCCATGCATTCGTCGAACGGTATCTTGCGCTGTATCCGCGCATCACCGACCCGTTCGATGCGCAGTGGCGTTCGCCGTGCGAAAACGGCGAACCCTTTATGGCCGCCGATGATGTCCAGATGATCTCCTGGCGACCGACGCAGCGTGCATTCGCCGACGACTTCGCCGGCCTCGAGCGTGCGCTCGAAGTGCCGATTCACCCGGACATCAAGGCCTACTACGGTGCGTTCTGGTCCGGCGGACTCGAGGCGACCGCGGCGGATGGGCACGTGAGTCTGATCCTGTTGTGGAACCCGTCGGATGCGGAGCGCCTGGTGGAAAACCTCATCGGTCACGCGATGGCCAAGCAGCGCGCGCGCTCGCCGTTCACGGTATTTTTCGCGTGCACCGAACCTGGGTCGGAGCTGTTTCTGTCGGTCGACAATACGTCCGGCGCGGTGGTGGTGGAAGCACCGGGCGCCAAGCCGTTGCGAACCGTTGCGCCGTCGTTAGCGGTTTTCCTCAGGGGGCTCGAGCCCGCCGCTCCGGGGATGCATCCCGAACGGCGGCTGCTCGCGCCGGTGTGAACTGCCGGGCGGCCGCAGCATATGCGGTGGTCTTCGCAACGCACTCACAAGTGCGCGCCGCTCATCCGGCGTCAGCGACTTCGCCATCTCGACGAAGGATTGATGACTCGCGACCTGAGCCATCGTCAGGTTGGTCCGCAAATCCGCAAGCGCCTGGCTCAATGCGTTCGCATCGAACGGCTCGGCGGTCAACGCTTCGAACACTTCGTGCTGATCGTGGCGCAGCTTCCGCAGCACCGGCATCACGTTGCCCATTTTCTGGCGCAACTCCGGGGTAATCGCGGCCCGGCGCTCGTCGCTCAGAAAGCCGAGCACACGAAAAAAACCCGCGGTTGGATCTGGACCCATGCCGGGCGGCGGCCCGAAGCCGGACAGACGGCCAATGATCATGCCGACCAGCAGAAGATTGACTACCAACGAGACGATCAACCCGCCGATCAGCCATTGCTTAGTTCGCATCGGACATCCCCTCATACTCGGTGAACGCCAGCAGGCTGACGTCGGCGACCAGATCTTCGTTGACACCGTTGGGCTGGTAGCCGATGCCGATGGCGTAGCCCAGACCCAGTGGAATCAGTACCACGGCAACGGCGATCGGCCGCAGTATCCGCGGCCCTCCCAGGAACCATGCAAACGGTCTTGGCTCGGCGGCGTCACGGGTGATGTTCGCAAGAATACGAGTACGCACCGCGGCCGTCGTCAGGGTCGCGTCGGGCAACGATTCGTCCAACAATTTATCTAAGGCGCTCGAACGTGCAAGCAGCCTGTGCGCGTCGCGTGACGTCGCCAGCAGCTGATTCGCCTGCGCCGCGGAATCCGTGGGCCAACGATCGATCGCCGCACCGTAGCGGTCGAGCAGCGTCTCGAAGTCTTTCAAAGTCATCGATTTGTCGGGCATGGCGGCGCCTCATCGGTGTTCTGTAGCGGTAGCAGTGTCGTCTTCAGCGTGCGCCGCGCGCGCGATAGCAGCGACTCCAGCGCGTCGACGCTGACTTCCAACACCGCCGCAGCGTCCTGATTGGACAAACCATCGAAATGACAGAGCACCAGCGCGGTGCGCTGGCGTTCCGGCAACTGCGCGACGGCGTTGCGCAGCAATCGTTGGCGGCGCTCACCATCGATGACGATTGCCGTGTCGGGCGCGTCGTCGACAATCATCGAAAGATCATCCGTTGTCGTTTCGCGACGTTTGCGGTGGCGGTCGATGGCCAGATTGCGCGCGATCCTGTACAGCCACGTCGTGAATCGCACCCGGTCGCTCTGCCAGCGGCCCGCGTGGCTCCAGATGCGTAAAAATGCTTCCTGGGCGACCTCGTCGGTGTCGGCCGTATTGCCGGTCAAGCGCAGCAGGAACCGCTGCAGAGGAGCCAGATGTCGATCGAGGAGGCCGGTGAACGCCTGCTGATCACGGCCCTGCACCCGCCCCATCAGTTCCTCGTCGGACGGTTCCGGCAATGACCAGACTCAATTCTGTGGTGACGCGGGTTGGGTACCCCTTGCCGCGCGCGCCGCCTTCATTTCGTCCCGAGTGACGGTGCCGTCCCCGTTGGTGTCCATCGCGGTCATCCTCGATACGAACGGCGGGAACTCATCCTTCGTCAACACGCCGTCGCCGTTTTTGTCGGACTTCGTGAACATCTGCTTTTTCATCAGGTTCCGTGCAACTTCCCGCGACTTGGAGAACTCGGCCGGCGAAAGTTGTCCGTCGTGGTCGGCATCGAGCGCGCTGAAAAGCTCGGCCTCGAATGCCTGAGTCTGGGCGTCACGTTGTTCTGGTGTGAGCGCGCCATCCGGTCCACGCCCACGGAATCCTCCGTGCAGACCTTCCATTCCCATTCCCATCCCCATCCCCATGCGGTGGCCATCGCGTGGACCGTCGTGAGGCGGCTTGGTCGCCATGAACTCGATTTCGGTGATTTCGCCGTCGCCGTTGGTATCGACCATCACAAAGATCGCGGCGGCGCGTTCGTTCGCTTTGACGAGGTCGATCTCGCCGTGCGGTCGACCGGGCGGTGCAGCAGGGGTGGTCGATGGTGCATCGGCGCCGAGCGCCGTCGTTGCCATGATTCCGGCGAGTAATGTGCCGAAGAAGACGCGTGTCGGGTGTAAATCCTTCGAGTTCATAACCAGTCTCCAAACAGGCGGATGAAAAATTCCGGGTGTTTATACGCGCGACGTTCGCGGATCCGTCGCTGCGCCTTTCAGTTCGACGGTATTGCCGTCGGGATCCTTCAGATAGATCGACGGGCCTGACCCCTTCGCGCCATACCGCTGCGCGACATCGCCATGCACTACGCCGTGGGTGTCCAGGTGCGCACAGATCGCGTCTGCGTCGAACCGTGTGAGTTCGAGGGCGAAGTGATCCATGTTGTGACCTGTGGACGCCGCCGCCGGACCGCCGGCGCTGCCGAGTGGACTCGAAACCGGTACCAGATCGATCAGCGACGCACCGGCGCGCAGTTGCACGAGGCCGATGTCGAGTTCGCGTTCGATCACCAGTCCGAGGGTGTCGCGATAGAACGCCAACGCCGCCGCAAGATCTTTGACGCGCAGCACCACATGATCGATGGCGTTGATCTCAATCGGGTTCATCGTAGGTAATCTCGGTGATCAGATAATGCGCGACACCGTCGGGCCGTTTTACATCGACCTCGTCGCCGCGGGTCTTCTTCAATAACGCCTTGGCCACCGGCGAGTCGATGCTGATGTAGCCTGCGCCACGATCGAACTCGTCGGCCCCGACAATGCGGTAACGATGTTGTGCGCCCGCGTCGTCTTCGAGGGTTACCCAGGCGCCGAAGTACACCCGCGAGCGGTCCGGCGGCAAGCGGTCGACGACAACGAGTTCATCGAGGCGCTTCGACAGGAATTGAATACGGGCATCAATCTCGCGCAGCGCCTTCTTGCCGTAAATGTACTCGGCATTCTCCGATCGGTCGCCCTGGGCCGCCGCTTCCGACACTTTGCGGGTGATCTCGGGACGCGTGACCTTCCACAGCAGCTTCAATTCATCTGCAAGGCGACGTTGACCGAGCTCGGTGATCAACGGCGTGGCCTTGGCTCTGGGTGGTCGATATCGACTCATTGAGATCGGTGCCGCTGATCGTACGTGTCAACGATCGGTGAGTTTTACCACTGTCTTGCCGAAGTTCCGGCCGGCGAACAGATCGCAGAATGCGCGACCCACGTTGTCGATCCCGTCGAGCCGGTATTCGATCGGAACGATCTCGCCGCGCTCGATCCATTCGACGAGCGTTGCCCGCGCCGCGTCGTAACGATCGACGCGTGTATGAGTCAGAAATCCGTGCATCGCCGCCTGCTTTGTGACGAGCTGAAAAAGATTGCTCGGACCCGGCAACGGCTGCTGCGCACCGTAGCTTGCGACAGCGCCGCACAACACGATGCGAGCGCCGGGGTTGATCTGATTCAGCACCACTTCGAGCACCGCACCGCCGACATTGTCGAAGTAAACGTCGATTCCGTTGGGGCAGGCTTCGCGCAGGGCCGTTGCGAATTCTGAGCCGAGGCGGTGGTCAACTGCGGCGGCATACCCGAGTTCGGTGACGAGGCGCCTGCATTTTTCGGGGCCGCCGGCAATACCGACGGTATGCGCCCCGAACCGTTTTGCGATCTGTCCGGCGATGCTTCCCACCGCACCGCCGGCTGCGCTGATGAGTACGGTTTCGCCAGCTTGTGGCGCAGCGATCTCGGTAAGGCCGAAGTAGGCGGACAGTCCGGTATCGCCCAACACACCGAGGTAATAACTCAACGGACAGGGCGGTTGATCGGGTAGCCGCGATATAAAGTCATGACCGTTGGCCACCGAGTATTCCTGCCAGGCGAGCCGTGCCATCACCAGATTGCCGGGCACGTAGTCGGCATGCCGCGACTCGACGACTTCGCCGAGCGTCAGACCCATCACCGGCGCACCGAGCGCCATCGCCGGCAGCACGCTATCGCCGCTGCCTTCGTTCATCCAGTTGCGAAAGCCCGCATCGAGCGAGACGTAGTGATTGCGCAGCAGAAACTCGCCGTCAGCGATCGCGGGCAGCGGGGCGCTGACGACTCGGAAATCACCGGGTGCGGGCTGACCGCGCGGGCGCGCAGCGAGAATCACGCTGCGATTGCGACTCATCGGTGTCAAACGAGTGCCGCTCTGACTTTCGGCAACACCTGCGTTGCGAGGCATTCGATCCGCCGCGAACCGGACTCGATCGACTCACCGGGAAACTGTGCCCAGAAGTGCACGTCGACGATCTGCGGGTACTGCGTGAGCATCGCGCTGAGCCGTTCGACCGCGGCTGCGGGCGTGCTCAGTTCGTACAGACCGTCGCGCAGCGCCGTGGCCGCGTCGGCGAACGGCGGCACCGTGCCGGGTGGGCCGAAGGCGCCCCATGCAACGTATTCGTTGGTCTGATACAGCACGTGCGCGCCGATCGATGCCGCCTCGCGCTCCGGATCGTCGCTGACGATGGCCCAGTCTCCCGCGCAGATCACGCCGTCCTGCGGTTGTTTGCCGGCCTTTTGCAGGGCCGCAACGTAAACGTCGTGACCGATGCCACCCGTGGACAGGAACCCGTCGCCGATGCGCGCCGCGCGTTCGATCGCAGGCGGGGCCATGCCGCCGATCAGAATCCTGGGTGGGTGTTCGGGTTGCGGGGCGACACGTACGTCCCCCACCTGAAAGCGTTGTCCGTTGAAATTGATCGGGTCACCGCGCCATGCGCGCCGCAGAATTTCGACGCTCTCCTCCAGCAGGCTCGGCCGATGCCGCAGCTGGCGATGGAACGCGGCGAATTCGAACTCGCGATAGCCAATGGCGACGCCCAGATCAAAACGACCGCCGGTCAAAAGCGACAATGTTGCGACGTCTTCCGCAAGACGGATCGGATCGTGCAGAGGGATCTGGAGCAGATTGGTGCCGATGCGCAGCCGCTGCGTGCGCGCGCCGATTGCGGCGGCGATTACCAGCGGCGACGGTGTGTAGCCGTCATCGCAGAAGTGATGTTCGGTGAGCCACACCGAATTGAAGCCGATCGTTTCGGCCCAGCTGATCTGTTCGAGGGCCTGCTGATACAGGCGCTCGAACGGGATCCGCCAGCGGGCCGGATTGCGAAAGTCGTACCACAGCCCGAAGTTTACGTGTCGCGCCATTGTCGATTCCGTTAGAACTGTTGCAGAAACGCGGTCAATTCCTGGCAGTAACGCGCTTGTTCTTCGAGGAACGGCGCGTGACCGCAGTTAGGATAGATCGACAAGCGGGCGTCGGGCAGCAGCGCGGCTGCGGCGCGCGCAATGTCCAGCGGCACGAATGCGTCGTCGGCGCCGTGCAGCAACAGCGCCGGTGCGTTGATTTTCGGCAATAGGCCGCGTTGTTCGAGCGGCGCCAGATCTAACAGCGTTGCATAGGCGCGCGGGCTGCTGTCGATGAACATCCGGGCGACGAATGCGAGTTGCGCGGCGCCGGGTTGTCGCGCGAACACCGCGCGGGCCACACCTTCGAAGGTGCCGGCACGGTCCGCCTGAATCGCAGCGATGGTCCCTTCGACGTCGGCGGCGGTACCACCATATTCAAAGTCCGCGCTGCGCGTGTAGCGCGGCGTGGCAGCACCCGTCAGCACGAGTCCGGCCAGGCGCGCACCCAAAACGACCGCGGCCTCGACCACGACAGCACCGCCGAGCGACCAGCCGTTCAACACGACGCGTTGCAAGCGCAGGTGATCCACCAGGCGCACAACATCGGCCGCGATTGCCTTCACCGACACATCGGTGAAGTCTCGATCCGAGCGACCACAACAGCGGTGGTCGAGCGTAATTACCGGACGTCCTGTGGCGAACAACGCGGGCAGTACGCCGTCCCAGCAGCGCGAGTCGACGGCCCAACCGTGAACGAGCACGATCGGGACGCCGACGCCGGCGAAGTGCTCGTAGTAGATCTGCTTGCTGTCTTCGACCCGAAGGTAGGCCATGGATCTGGTTCCTGAGGTGCGGCGTGCGGGGTGTTGCTTGTCGCCGTAGAGGCGGGTTACGTTGCCGCAGTTCCGAATTACCGTCAAGTTTGATGGTTTTCCGGGCTGAAGTTGTGTGTCGCCGGACAATCTGGACTGCGTTCCGTCGGCAGCTTCGAGCCTGATGTTCGATGGTGTCCGACGAAACTTCGACAACGAATAGCGAGGGATCATGGCCGAACAGACTGCGTCGGGAAGCATCGCCAGCAACACCACGGCGTCGGGACGCGACACCGAGGTCGTGCCGCCGGCGCGAGCGGCCGACACCAGTTGGCGCGTGCGAATCGCATTCGCCTTCGGTCAGATTCCGGAAGGTGTACAGAGCAGTGCGTTCGGTTTTTTCCTGCTGTATTTCTACAATCAGGTGCTCGGGCTTTCGGGATTCCTGACGAGTACCGCGATCGTCATCGCGCTCGTCGTGGATGCAGTGGTCGATCCGATCGTCGGTTCGTTGTCGGATCGAACCCGCGGCCGCTGGGGTCGCCGTCACCCGTACATGTACGGCGCCGCAATTCCATTTGCGCTGTGCTTCTACCTGCTCTTCGCGCCACCCGTGGGCCTCGATGAACGCGCGCTCTTTTTCTGGCTGCTGGCGTTTTCGATCCTGACGCGCGTGACCCAGTCGTTCTATTCGATTCCGCACACGGCGCTGACCGCCGAACTGACCAACGAATACGACGAGCGCACGCTGCTGTCGGCGCTGCGTTCACTGTTCGGATCAGTCGGCACGCTGGCGGTGTTCATGCTCGGCTTGCAGGGGTATTTCAAAAGCACTGAGCTGTATCCGAACGGGCAATTGAATCCGGCTGCATATCCGGAGTTCGGTGCGGCCTTCGCGATGATCATCTGCGTCGGCGTGTGGATCACCGCGCTCGGAACGCACGACCAGATCGGCAAGTTGCCGCAGGCCGCCGCAACGACAAAACGATTCAGCCTGCTGGAGGTCGCCAGAGAAGCGGGCCAGGCGTTTGCGTTGCGGCCCTTTCGCGTCATGGTAGTCACGTGCGTGCTGTGGGGCATGACGATGGGCATGGTCAGCGCGCTGTCGCTGTATCTGGGCACGTTGTACTTCCAGTTCACCCTCACGCAGATCAGCTGGAGTTTTCCGGCGTCGGTTCTCGGCGGTTTTATCGGTGCCGCGCTCGCGACGCCGCTGACACGGATCTTCAGGGAAAAGAAGACCCTGCTGATGGGCGGTCTGGCCTGGTATGCGGTCTGGAATACCAGTCCGATCATTCTGAATCTGCTGGGACTGTTTCCCGAACCCGGTGATGTTCGCGGGTTCTACATCGTGATGGCGGCGAACGCGATCTGCAGCCTCGGCATCGGTGTGCTCGGCGTCATGATCGGCTCGATGGTCGCCGACATTACCGATCAGCACGAAGAAGTTCACGGCACGCGCAACGAGGGCATCTACTTTGCCGCGTTGTCGTTTGCGGCCAAGGCGGTTGGCGGATTCGGCATCGTGATTTCCGGTGTCATCGTCGACCTGGCCGGAATCGGGCGTAGCTCAACCGCTGCGACGCTGAATCCGGACTCACTCGCATTCCTCGGCATGGCAATGGGTCCGGGTGTGCTGGTGATGATCGGCGTGACAGTCTACGTCGCGAGCTTCTACGGCATATCGCGGGCCGAACACCGCCGGATTCGTGAGGCGATCACCGGCGTTGCTGCCTGACGCAGAGGGAGCGCCCCGCCGTCCTGGTTTCGAGCGTTGCGGACCAGCGCGAGCGGAATGATCTGATCCTATTGGCCTGTATCAAACAGATCGGTGGTGGTTTGAGCGATGGACTGTGCGCCGACGTAAGTCGCGAACATCCAGTCGCGCTCATGTGATCGTCGCGCCAACGAACTACGAGGGGGCGGACGCTGGTTGGTGCGGCGCTTGAACCGCGGTGGATGTGGCGGCGGGTTACGCCGGACTCGCTCGAGCCATCCCTGGTCGCTTATATGGACGCCGCCCGTTGGGCAAGCGACGAGCTCGATCGTGTAGAGAGGCGGATGCAGTCTTATATTCGGCCTGTGCAGCGTCGAGCGCCGGTGGCCTTGATGAACTTTCGCGAAGGAAGTCCTCATCTCGCCTAAGGACTCGAAGTCCGTGCGACCAGTCAGGTTTACTTCCCCACGGTCCGACCGTTCTACCATCACGAGATCGTCACCCACTCAAACGTTGGCGATGCCGCCTTCTTCAGCTAATTGCGTAACGGTTGCGTAGTTGCACGAGGGTTACGGCCGCTTGCTGACCCAGCCTGCATCGAACGTGCGACCCTGGGCCAAGAGTGCCCAGATCGTCCGTGCCATCTTGTTGGCCAATGCCACTACGACGACATTGCTCGGCCGCCGCTGTAACAAGCCATTCAGCCAGGTCTGCAGCGGGCCGTCACCCTGCTTGCGACTGTGACTCAGCAACACCGAGCGTGCGCCGTGGATAAACAGCGTGCGCAGATAGGTGTCACCGCGTTTACTGATCCCCAACAACTTGACCCGCCCGCCGGTCCCCGACTGGCGCGGTACCAGGCCGAGATACGCGGCAAACTCCCGTCCCGAGCGGAACTGTCGCGCATCCGTCACGCTGGCGACGACCGCGGTGGCGGTGAGCGGGCCGACGCCGGGGATGGCCATGATGCGTTGGCACTCAGGCTCGGTCCGTTGCCAACTCGTGAGCTGCTTCTCCAGTGCGACGATGCGTGCAGTCGCATCGCGCAGGGCCTGCAACTGCTCGAGCAGTTCGCCGCGCAGCAGTTCCGGCACCGGACACGCGGCCGGCTCCGTCAGCTGTTCAGTGGCGGCTTTGAGCAACGTCCGCCAACCGAGCGGCACCACTACCCCGAACTCGTACAGCAGACCCCGAATCTGATTGGCTTGCTGGGTGCGGGTTTTGACCCACTGGGTGCGCAGTCGATGCAACGACAACACCGATTGCTGTTGCGCGCTCTTCACCGCCACGAACCGCATCTCGGGCCGTTGTGCCGCCTCCCAGATCGCCTGCGCATCGGCCGCATCGGTCTTGTTGGTCTTCACGAACGGCCGCACGAACTGTGCCGCGATCAACTTCACCGCATGTCCCAACGTCTGCAACAGTCGACCCCAGTGGTGTGCCGAGCCACAGGCTTCCATCGCAATCACGCCACGCGGTGCGCGGGCAAAGAACGCGCTCACCTGCGCCCGTGGCAAGGTCTTGCGGTGCACCTCACCGGTCTCCCCATCGACCCAATGCAGTTGAAAAACTCGCTTTGCCAAATCCAGTCCATACGTATTAACGTCGTTCATCGTGGTACCCCTGTCCCGTGTGTGGTTGTAAGAAACCCCAATTTGGCACATCGATGCCGTTCGGGCTCCAGGGGTTCCACACTCATTTCTTGCATCATCGGTTCTCCTCCAGCGGTCGATAAGGAGGGCGGCGTCCATACCATCTCCCCACGCGCCAGCCCTGGCGCGTGACGTCCGGCGGAACACGCCGCCACCGCCGCCTGATGTCGCGTGTCCACCGTGCATCGAAACGCTGAGGACAGACGGTGCCAGAAGTTCTTTCCTATCCGCTGAACACTGACGTATCGACGTCCACCCCCCA
>Ga0209254_10006231_pt1 | contig 10996 bp, 12 predicted proteins | sample FrelakmetDIP11DI_FD_187148 | JGI IMG/M metagenome (GOLD analysis project Ga0209254, IMG submission 187148) | Freshwater lake sediment microbial communities from the University of Notre Dame, USA, for methane emissions studies - DIP11 DI (SPAdes)... | ecosystem: Environmental > Aquatic >... | reverse complement strand
GGGCTTTGCCGAGGTGTCGACTCGTCGATGTTCTTCCACCCCGACGGTGAGCGCGGCCGTGCTCGGGCTCAGCGTGAGATGCGCGCCAAGGAGATGTGCCGCAGTTGCCCGGTGATCGCCCAGTGCCGTTCGCATGCCCTAGCCGTGGGTGAGCCCTACGGCATCTGGGGCGGGCTGAGTGAGGCCGAGCGCGAGCTGCTTCTCAAGCGCGGGATTCGCCGCAGCGCCTGAGGCTCAGCAAAGTTCCGAAAGAGGCCCATCCGACTCGGATGGGCCTCTTTTCGTCGGGCGCTACCAGCTGGGTGGGCGCTTCTCGATGAAGGCCTGGACACCCTCGAGCGCGCAGTCGTCCATCATGTTGCACGCCATCGTCGCCCCTGCGTCCTCGTAGGCGGCTTCGGTGCCGACCTCGATCTGGCGGTAGAACAACGCCTTGCCCATCGCAATCGCGAGGCGGGGCTTGGCGACGATGCGCGCCACCAGTTCCTCGACCACGTCGTCGAGCGCCTCGGGCGCGGCCACCCTGTTGACCAGGCCTAGCTCGCGGGCTTCCTCAGCGGAGACGAACTCACCGGTCACCAGCATCTCGAAGGCGGCCTTGCGTGGCACGTTGCGTGACAGCGCCACGCCCGGGGTCGCGCAGAAGAGCCCGACGTTGATGCCGCTGACCGCGAAGCGGGCGTCGACGCCGGCCACCGCGAGGTCGCACATCCCGACGAGTTGGCAGCCGGCGGCGGTCGCAAGACCCTGCACGCGGGCGATCACCGGCACCGGCAGGCGCTGAATCGACAGCATCACGGCGGTGCACTGGGCGAACAGGCGCTGGTAGTAGGAGAGTGACGGCTCGGCCCGCATCTCCTTGAGGTCGTGGCCGGCGCAGAATGCCTTGCCGGATGCCCCGAGTACGACCGCGCGCACCCCCTGGTCGGCGGCAAGGGCCTGCAGGGACTCGCCGAGAGCGTCGAGCATCGCCTCGGACAGCGCGTTGAAGGCCTGCGGCCGGTTCAGGGTGAGCGTGACGACACCACGATCGTCGCGGTGGTGCAGCAGCAGCGGTTCTTCCATCAGGGCCCACGACGTTTCGCCAGCCGGACAATTCCGTAGACGATGCCCCCGGCGACTGCAAGGACACCAAGCCAGGGAAGCAGCAGACCGAATAGCAGCACTGAGTCACTGACGAGGGAAACCAAAGCGTCCCAACCTCGTTCGACTTGCCCGAAGAAGCCTTGATACTGGTTGGGCGCCGGGCCGCCGATGGTCTGGGCGATGAAGGTGAGGTTTACTGTGCTGTACGCGATCCGGTCCCCGAGCGCCTCACGTTGTGCGCGGAGGCTGTCGAGTTCGGCCTGGCGTTCCGATAGGGCATCCTCGGCCTTGATCAGGGCGTCGGGATCCTTCGCGTCACGCATGATGGCCAGCAGTCGGTCCACGGATGTCTGCAGCGCCTTGATCCGGGCATCGAGATCGACGCGCTGTGCGGTGACGTCGTCGGTGGTGACCTCGGCGTGTTCGACGGTCCCGAGCGCCTTGAGATCCCGCATCACCTCGTCGAGCTTGGCGGCGGGAACGCGCAGGACCATCGACGTGCGGGCCCTGCCGGTGCCCGATCCCGCGTCCTCCGATCGGCTGTCGACTCGGCCTTGGGCTTTGTCGACGGTGACAGTGGCCTTGTCGGCAGCTTCGGCTGGGTTGGCCACCGTGACGGTCATCGACGCCGTCTTGACCACATCGCGCTGAGCCGTCGGCGGCTGTTGGGGGACATCTTGGGGCGGAGGCGCTTCTACCGCCTCAGCAGGACCGCTGGGCGCTTGCGGGGGACGCGGCGGGGAACCCATACAGGCCGTCAGCACGCTGAGCGCTGCGAGAGCGGCCACGAGCCAGGCCGCTATACGCAAACCCAGCGTGCGCGATGTGCGATCCACGTATCGAATCTAGCGCGCCCCGGTGATCAGTTCGGCGGCGCTGACCGCATGGACTCGAGGTAGTAGGTCTCCCGGCCCGTGGGGTACCCGCCGCCATCGGTGGCGATGTGGACGTGGTCGAAGTGGTTGGCGGTTTCGTTGCCGTAGTCCGCGGTCCAGCTCGGCGCGCCGATGCCGGGGTAGAAACCCTGCCGCCAGATCACGTGCAGCACTCCCCACCGTTTGGCATTGGCCAGGGCATAGCCGGCGATCTGGTTGCCCAGGTCGATGCCCTGCTGCGAGTGATAGTTGGGGATCATCACGTCGATCGCCAGCCCGTTGGGGTGCCACTTCAGCGGATCTTGCCGGTGCCCGTAGATCGTCTTGATCTCGAGGAACATCATGCTGATGGCTCGCGCGACCCAGATGGTGTGGAGCTGAAGGCCCTGCTCCGGGGCGACACCGGCAGGCAACGCGAGCTGAAAGTCCTGGGCGGCGACGGGGGCGCTGGCCGCCAGGAGTTCGGCTTCGGTAGGGCTGGCGACGGTGGGAGCGCCGGGGACCGCCTGGGCGCTCGGGGCGGCGGTTGGGTGCACCTGCGCGCCACGCGGACTCTCGTGGGCCTGGGCATAGAACATGGCGGCGGCGACGGCGAGCGAGGCCGCGACCGCCACCCAGCGGCCCGCGCCGCGGGTTGCCGATTCGACCACGCCCAGCAGCTTACTTTTGTCGCGGGCCGCTATGGCCATCTTCGCTGCAGGAAAGCGGCTCTCACCCGGCTTACCTCCGGGCACAGTCACCTGACTGCTTCCAGGAGGTCGGCGCGGGCGTTGCCACATCGGATGCGTCCACTCGCAAGAACTGCTTCAGAACAGCGTTGCCCACTGAACCGGGTCAAAACCGAAGACTTGGATGGGAGCTGACTTGCCCTTCAGCGAGTGAGCACTCCGGTCGGTGACCGCGGACGGTCCATGGCCCGACACTAAGCGCACGTCGCCGCTCAGCAGGTTCCTATCGGATGTTGCACCCAGTGCCGGCGTTATGGCAGTGGTCACCGCTGTGGCACGGGCCGCAACCACAAGGGCAGCTGATGACGGCTTGGGGGCGCGGGCCGGGTGGCGGCGCAGCGGGCCGGTCCCAGTCGCGGTCACGCCGGGGCCGATTGGGCCGTCCAACCATATTCGTTCTCCTTCGTCTCCAGACGCCTAGGGAACAATGTAGACGGCTCACCAGACGGCAGAGCCAACAATGACATACCGCTCAACGAACGTGGGGCCTATGCCCAGGGCGGCCTGGCGCTCAGGTGACCCGAGTCCACGGTTGACAGTTGTGTGACTCGAAGGCCTTCACCGTCGAATTGATGTTGGCGTACATCGGACCGATGGACATGTTCGTCGCGACGACATGGTCCTTGTTCGCATCCGGGGTGCTGTAGGTGAACCACGCGCACATCGAATCCTGGGTCGGCACATCGTTGATCCACACCCCGAAGGGCGACGCCGACCCGCCGGTGTTGTACAGGCCAGGTGAGATGTCTGATCCGACGAGAAAGAACCCGTTCCCGGGGATGGGGTCCATCGGGTCGGCAACGACCGGTGAGGCCAACGCGATCGCGGCGGCACAAGCGACGAGCCCGGCCGCTCCGCGACGGACACGCGTACGGGGCATACGCCAGCGTAGGCTCTCGCGCGGCGTCGCACGCACGAAAGAGCAGGCAATCTGCTGCATGAGGAGGTCGCGGTGGGTCAGAAGACGGTTCTCTCGCGAATGTACGGGGCGATGACGAAAGCCATGGGTAAGCCGGCCATGCGCCCTGTCACAAAGGCGTTCAGCGGCCTTCATGCCAGGATGTTCCGGTTGACACGTGGCCGGGCGAGCAACCCGAATTGGCCGATGCTGGTACTGACAGTCACCGGGCGCAAGACGGGAAAGTCCCGGGACGTGCCTCTTGTCTATGTGGACGACAACGGAAGGTACGCCGTCGCCGCAGCCTATGGCGGCAGCAACGTGAATCCTGCATGGTGGCTGAACCTTCAGGCCAATCCCGAGGGGTCAGCACTGGTGAACAACATCACGGTGCCGGTACGAGCGGCGGCGGCAACCGCCGATGAGCGGGCCAGGCTTTGGCCGCGGTTGGTCAACATGTATCCGTATTTCGCGGAGTATCAGCAGAGAACAAGCCGCGAGATCCCGGTTGTAGTGCTCACCCCAACACGTTGACAGCAGGCGCTGGCCGCCTGACCAATGGCAGAGGGGCGCATCGCCGAAGCGGTGCGCCCCTCACCCTTAGACCCAAGCGTCAGTGGGCGTGACCGTGGTGATGTCCGTGGCCATCACCCTCCGCCTCGGCGGGCTTGTCCACGATCGCGGTCTCGGTGGTGAGCAACATGCGCGCGACCGACGCGGCGTTGAGCACCGCCAAGCGGGTCACCTTCACCGGGTCGATCACGCCGTCGGCGATCAGATCACCGTAGGTCAGCGTCGCGGCGTTGAAGCCGTGCCCAGCGGGCAGTTCGCTGACCTTGTTGACCACGACCGACCCGTCCATGCCGGCATTGGTGGCGATCCAGAACAGCGGCGCGGACAGCGCCGCGGCGAACACCTCGACACCGAGCGCCTCGTCACCGGACACCGACGCGCGCAGCGGTTCGAGCGCCTTGCGGGCCTGCACCAGGGCGCTGCCGCCGCCGGCGACGATGCCCTCCTCGACCGCAGCCTTGGCCGCGTGCACCGCATCCTCGACCGAAGCCTTCCGCGTCTTGAGCGCGGTCTCGGTGGCCGCGCCGACCTTGATGACGGCGACGCCGCCGGACAGCTTGGCCAGCCGCTCCTGCAGCTTCTCGCGGTCCCAGTCGGAGTCCGAGGCCTCGATCTCACTCTTGATCTGCTTGACCCGATCGGCGATGGCCTCCTTGGTGCCCCCGCCGTCGACGATCACGGTGTCGTCCTTGCTGACGACCACGCGCCGTGCCGAACCCAGCACCTCGAGGCCAACCTCGCGCAGCAGCAGGCCGACGTCAGGGTTGACCACCTGGGCGCCGGTCACGACGGCCAGATCCTCCAGGAAGGCCTTGCGGCGGTCACCGAAGAACGGTGCCTTGACCGCGACGGCCTTCAGCGTCTTGCGGATGGCGTTGACCACCAGGGTCGACAGCGGTTCGCCCTCGACGTCCTCGGCCACGATCAGCAGCGGCTTGCCGTCCTGGGCGACCTTCTCCAGCAGCGGCAGCAGGTCGGGCAGCGAGCTGATCTTGTCGCGGTGCAGCAGCACCAGCGCGTCCTCCAGAACGGCTTCCTGCGAGTCGAAGTCGGTGACGAAGTAGGCCGAGATGAAGCCCTTGTCGAAGCCGATGCCCTCGGTGACCTCCAGTTCGGTGTTCATCGTCGAGGACTCCTCGACGGTGACCACACCGTCGGTCCCGACCTTGGTCATGGCCTCGCCGACCATCTCGCCAACTTCCTCGTCACGCGAGGAAACGGTCGCGACCTGGCTGATGCCGGTCTTGCCCGCCACCGGGGTGGCCGCGGCCAGCAGCGCCTCGGACACCGCGTCGGCCGCGCGGCCGATGCCCGATCCCAGCGCAATGGGGTTGGCGCCTGCCGCCACATTGCGCAGGCCGTGCTTGATGATGGCCTGCGCCAGCACGGTGGCGGTGGTGGTGCCGTCGCCGGCGACGTCGTTGGTCTTGGTGGCCACCGACTTCACCAGCTGGGCGCCGAGGTTCTCGAACGGATCCTCCAGCTCGATCTCACGGGCGATGGTCACGCCATCGTTGGTGACCGTCGGACCGCCGAAGGCCTTGGCGAGCACCACGTAGCGGCCGCGCGGACCCAGCGTCACCCGGACGGCGTCGGCAAGCTTGTCGACACCGGCTTCCATTGCGCGGCGCGCGGTTTCGTCGAATTCAATCAATTTGCTCATATGTTATGCCTGACTCTCGCTTTAGCGCGTTCCGCCCCGGAAACCACCAGTGACGAACACGGGATTTCCGGGGCGGTACACGACTGCTATTTGTTGACGACCGCCAGCACGTCGCGAGCCGACAGGATCAAGTACTCCTCGCCGTTGTACTTGATCTCGGTGCCGCCGTACTTGCTGTAGATGACGGTGTCGCCCTCGGCGACGTCCAGCGGGATCCGCTTCTCGCCATCCTCGTCCCAACGGCCGGGGCCGACGGCGACGACGGTGCCTTCCTGCGGCTTCTCCTTGGCGGTATCCGGGATGACCAGACCCGACGCGGTGGTCGTCTCGGCCTCGTTGGCCTGAACGAGGATCTTGTCCTCGAGTGGCTTGATGTTCACGCTCGCCACGATGGAGCCCTCCACTGTTAGGGGTGCAGGTCCGGGACTTTCCCGGACCTGTCGTTTCAATCAGGTGTTCGGCAAACGTCCGAGCCTTCGCGCCGTCGTCGCGGGTGCCGGCGCAGGGGGTCGTCCGCGTGCCACCTAGCACTCTATACATGAGAGTGCTAGCACTCAAGGGCGCCCCGTGGCAGATTCGCTCTCGGCTGATCCCGGTGGCCCGGCAGCGGTGGCCGAGGTGGCACGACATGTGTTGCCCGCCTCCGAGCGACAGCTGCCGATCAACCCCCGGATTGTCGCTGTAAGGTGGGCAAAAAGAGCTTCCCGGAACTGCCTACGCAGATTTGCTGGACCGGAGCGTGGCGCTCATGCGACCTGCCCCGTGACGACGGGCAGGCCGGGGTCACTGGGCACATCCAGCGGCGAGGGCGCGGCTCCGGCAGCGATCAGGTGGGCGGCGAAGGAGGCGATCATCGCCCCGTTGTCGGTGCACAGCCGCGGCCGCGGGATTCGCAACGTCAATCCGGCTGCGGCGCAGCGTTCCTCAGCCAGCTCGCGCAACCGAGAGTTGGCCGCCACCCCGCCGGCGATCAGCAGGGTGCTCACCTCCAACTCGGTGGCAGCCCGGACCGACTTTGCGGTCAGCACGTCGGCGACGGCCTCCTGGAACCCGGCTGCGACGTCGGCGGCGTGGAAGTCCGGATGGCTCTCGACGTAGCGGGCCACCGCGGTCTTGAGCCCGGAGAAGCTGAACGCGAACCGCTCGTCGCGGGGGCCGGTCATGCCGCGCGGGAACACAATCGCCGCCCGGTCGCCGGTTCGGGCCAGGTCGTCGAGGGCCCTGCCGCCGGGATAGCCGAGGTGCAGCAACCGGGCCACCTTGTCGTAGGCCTCCCCCGCCGCGTCATCGACGGTACTGCCGAGTTCCTCGATGGGCCGGCCCAGCGAGCGCACGTGCAGCAGGTGCGTGTGCCCGCCGGAGACCAGCAGACCCACACTCTCGGGCAGCGGGCCGTGGTCGTAGACGTCGGCGGCGAGGTGGCCGCCGAGGTGGTTGACGGCGTAGAACGGCACACCCCATGCGGCGGCATAGGCCTTCGCGGCGGCGACCCCGACCAGCAGCGCTCCGGCAAGGCCGGGACCGATGGTGGCGGCCACGACGTCGGGCTTGTCGATACCGGCCGTGGCCAGCGCGCGCCGCATCGTCGGGCCGAGCGCTTCCAGGTGCGCCCGCGAGGCGATCTCGGGCACCACCCCGCCGTAGCGGGCGTGTTCGTCGACGCTGGAGGCCACCTCGTCGGCCAGCAACCTCACCGTGCCGTCGGCGTCGAGGTCGGCGATGCCCACTCCTGTTTCGTCACAGGAACTTTCGATGGCCAGAATCTTTAGCGGCGGGCAGGAGCGCAGCGACTCGGGATTACTCATTGCCCGTCCCGCCGCATCGTGTAGGCGTCGGCGCCGCTGGCCTGGTAGTACCGCTTGCGCACGCCGACCGTCTCGAAACCGAGGCTGGCGTACAGCGCTAGCGCCGGCTCGTTGTCGGTGCGGACCTCCAGGTAGACCACCGAAGCGGGACCGACGTCGTCGAGTAGTTCGGTCATCATCCGCCGGCCGATTCCCTTGCCCTGGTAAGCGGGATCGACGCCGATGGTGTGGATCTCGTACTCGAACGGCGGGGTCCGGCCCAGCCGCGAGATCCCGGCGTAGCCGACGAGCTTGTCGTCCACCCGGGCGGCGACGTAGCGGTTGTGCGGGGCGGCGAGCTCGCGCACGAAGGAGAACTCCGGCCAGGGGTCGTCACCCTCGAACAGCATCATCTCGAGCTCGGCGCAGCGGGCCGCGTCGGTCTTTTGCAGCGGTCCGTAGGTGACGTTCACCGCAGGACTCCGCGCTCGGCGAGCGTCTTGGCATCCGGGCGGCGCAGATACAGCGGCACCAGCGGCTCCGGCTCGGGGGTCCAATCCGTCACGGCCGCAACCAGTCCCGCCGCAGACGGGTACGGGATGTCGAGGCACGGCAGGTCGAACAGGGCCGCGTGCTCCGGCGACCCCGCGACCGCCCCGGCATCACCGACCGCCACGTCGGCTGCCGCACTGACGTCCGGACCCTCGATCCGCACACCGTCGCGGTAACGCGCCCAGTACACCTCGCGACGGCGGGCGTCGGTGACCACCAGTACCTCACCGCGGGTCTCGACGCCGATCGCGTCCAGCGTGCACACCCCGTAGACCGGCACGCCCAGCGCGTGTCCATAGGCGGCGGCCGTCGCCATCCCCACCCGCAGACCGGTGAATGGGCCCGGACCGCAGCCCACGACGACTCCGTCCAGCTCGGCCATGGTCAGGCCGGCATCGGCGAGGGCGCCCACCACGTTGGGGGTGAGCATCTCGGCGTGGGCGCGGGCGTCGACGGTGAGCCGTTGCGCCAGAACGTCAATGCGCCCGCGGGCATTGCGGGCCACCACCGCGGCGGTGACGGCCGGGGTGGCGGTGTCGATCACCAGCAGGGTGTGCCTCATCCGCGGTGCCACCGCCACGTCGCGGTCCGCACCTCGCTGTCGGGGCTGCGGTGCAGCGTGACGTCCAGGTGATTCTGCGAAAGCCGCTCGGCCAGGCCCTCGCCCCACTCCACGACCACGACCGCGTCCTCGAGGTCGGTGTCGAGATCAAGAGAGTCCAGTTCGGCCAACAGGTCGAGGCCGTCGGTGTCGAGCAGACGGTAGAAATCCACGTGCACCATCGCCGGATGTCCGCTGCGGCGCGCGCGATGCAGGCGGGCCAGCACGAAGGTGGGCGAGTTCACCGGCCCCTCGACGTCCATGCCGATCGCGATTCCCTTGGCCAGCGCGGTCTTTCCGGCACCCAGCGGGCCGGACAGCACCACGACGTCACCGGCGCGCAGCTGCCCACCGAGCCGGGTGCCCCATGCGATGGTGTCGTCGAGCGTCGGCAGTTCGATGGCGCCGCTCTTCACCCGGGTGCTACCCACGCGTGCGGTCCTTCAGGCGGCGGACGAAAGCGACCAGCTTCGACGGCGTCGCACGTTCGACGAGACGCACGAGCGCGTCGTTGATCACGTCGGGCTGTTCGAGCTCGACCAGGTGCCCCGCACCCGGAACGATCACCAGTTCGCAGTCCGGCAATGCGGCAGCCATCTCCTCGGAGTGTCGCACCGGTGTCAGCACATCGCGGTCACCGCAGGCAATCATCGTAGGAATCCTGGCCAGCACCGGCAGCGCCGCGCTCTCGTCGTGGACCTCGAGCGCGTGCAGGAACTCCACCAGCGTCGCGATCGTGGTGTCGTGAATCATCCTCTCGGAGAACGCGACAACACTGGGGCTGACCTCGTCGCTCCCATAGGAGGCGGCTTTCAGGATCGGCTTGAGCAACGCCCACGCCGCACCACGCGTGCGGTGCACCATCTTGGGCACGTACCGCGCAGCGAACCGAACCGCCTCCAGCGCCGGGTTCTGCAGGATCTCACCGACCGGCGACCGCGGCAGCCCCTCGGCGGCCGAGGAGATGATCGCCGCGCCGACGACGCAGGGTCCGTAGTGCTCCGGAAATTGCCGGGCGTGCGACAGGATGGCCATGCCGCCCATCGAATGCCCGACAAGCACCACCGGTCCGCTCGGAACCATCACCTGCAGAACGGTTTCCAGGTCACGGCCGAGCTGGGGCACAGTGTAGGTCCCGACCGGCGCCTCGCCAGATTGGCCGTGACCACGTTGGTCGTAGAAGACCATCCGCACCTGCGAGCCCCACTCTTCCTCGAGCCGGGCCCGCTGGAAGTGAAACGAGCCCATCCGCAGGCACCAGCCGTGAGCGAAGACCACAGTCAGCGGCGCGGTCACCGGTCCCACCTCGCGCACGACCAAAGGCACACCGTCGACGGCCGTGACCACGCAGCCGCGGTCGGCGTTGAGCAGCGCGAAATCCTCGCCGGTGTAGGCGTCTTCGATGTACCGGCGCCGGCGAATCGAACGAGCGGCCGACACCCCGGCCGCAGTGCCGACGGCGCTCAGCCCCGCGACACCGGCCAGCAGGCCGGCCTTCTTGCCGACCCCGAGGCCCGGGTTGTCGGCCTTTCGGGCCAGCCGTTCGGCGGTCTTCTCGGCCCGACGGGCAAGCTGCTCGTCAATACCTTTGGCGCGCTTGGACTTCGCCGTATTCTCCGGGTCACCGGCCACCGGCGTCGGCCTCCCAGTAGGTCCGCACGACCCGGCCGCGCGGGCTGGTGACCACCTCGTAGTGGATGGTGCCGACCAGGTCGGCCCAGTCCTGGGCGGTCGATTCACCGGATGTGCCGGGGCCGAACAGGATCGCCTCGTCACCCTCGGCGACGTCGGGGGTACCCGGCCCGAGGTTGACGACCAGCTGGTCCATGCAGATACGGCCGACGTTGCGACGCAGCCGGCCGTTGATCAGCGCGTCGATCCGGCCGCTGAGCGTGCGGTACACCCCGTCGGCGTAGCCGATCGGCAACAGCGCCAGGTTGGTGTCCTCCTCGGCAATCCAGGTGTGCCCGTAGGACACCCCCTCACCGGCCTTCACCGGCTTCACCATCGCCACAGTGCATTTCAACGTCATGGCCGGGCGCAACCCCATGTCCCCCCGCTCGGGGATGGGGCTGAGCCCGTAGACGGCGATACCGGGCCGCACCATGTCGAAGCCCAGGTCGGGTCGCGTCATCGCCGACGGGGAGTTGGACAGGTGCGCCACCTCGAACTCGATGCCGCGGCCGCGGGCCTCGGCGATCATGGCGGTGAACCGTTTCCCCTGAAGGTCATTGAG
>Ga0209254_10006230_pt1 | contig 10996 bp, 9 predicted proteins | sample FrelakmetDIP11DI_FD_187148 | JGI IMG/M metagenome (GOLD analysis project Ga0209254, IMG submission 187148) | Freshwater lake sediment microbial communities from the University of Notre Dame, USA, for methane emissions studies - DIP11 DI (SPAdes)... | ecosystem: Environmental > Aquatic >... | reverse complement strand
CTGCGTGGAGGTGAACACCGTGCTGAAAACAGTCCTCTTTGTCGTCGCATCCGCGGGTATTATCTACCTCTCGAGGGCTTCTCTTCGCGCGCCTCGTTCCCACGGCTTTTACCGTTTCTTCGCATGGGAGGCTATCCTAGCCTTAATCCTATTGAACGCAGAATACTGGTTTCGGGACCCTTTCTCCCTGCATCAAGTCATTTCGTGGATCTTTCTGATCATCTCCGCGTTCCTCGTCGTCCACGCGGTACATCTCCTGCGCATTCTCGGGAAACCCAACGCACAAAGGAGTGATGATGAGGCAACCATAGGATTCGAAAAAACGACCCAGCTCGTATCTGTTGGCGCCTATAAGTACATTCGGCACCCCATGTACAGCTCATTGCTCTTTCTTGCATGGGGAGTGTTTTTCAAAGACCTATCATGGTTGAGCGGGATCCTCGCCTTGGCAGCCACCGCCTTCCTGGTGGCGACCGCCAAGATGGAGGAATCTGAGGATATCCGCTTTTTCGGCGCCGCCTATCAAACATACATCAAGCAAACCAAGAGGTTCATTCCCTTCTTATTCTAATTGACTTCTCACACCGAGCACCATAAAATAGCATCAATATGATAGCTTGAAATGGCAGCATGAAAGGGGGGTGGAGTGTTCATGGGAGCCATCACGTTGCGGGGCTTGGAGCCTTCATTGACAGAGAAACTGAAACGGGCGGCTAAGAAGCAAGGCAAAAGCATCAACCAAATGGTGAAAGATACCTTGAAACAGCACCTGGGCATGAGCAAAGACAAAAAATTCACTTTGGTCCATCATGACCTTGATCACCTTTTCGGTCGATGGTCAGAGGAAGAATTCAAGCGGATTCAAAGAAAAATCGACTCTGAACGTGAGACCGATGAGGAGCTGTGGTGATGAAAGACCTGCTCATCGATACGAACATTTACACCTATGCGCTACAGGGAGACCCCGAGGTCGTAACGGTTTTGCAGCAAGCTCATGAAATTGGCCTATGTCCCGTGAGCATCGGCGAACTGCTATCCGGCTTCAAGGGTGGGAAGAAAGAGCAAGAGAACCGACGGGAACTCGAAGAATTTCTGGACTCTCCCCGTGTCCGCGTCCACGGCATCGACGAGGCGACTTCCGAATTCTACGCTGAGATCCTGCACAACTTGAGGAAGAAAGGGAAACCGATTCCGACCAATGATATTTGGATTGCATCCGTCGCTTTTCAGCACGGGCTGGCCCTTTTCTCCAAGGATCAGCACTTTAAGGATATCCCTGGCCTTCTGATGGTTTCTTGATGACTCTCAGCCCGATCCTCGTGGCGTACAAAAGTGTCGAGAAATGGAACGGGATAAGGTCTGGGGCAAGAGGGGAAAAAGAAGTGAGGCGATAAGCAGTCGCTTTTTCGGAGGCGGTTTGCTTCGTCCGAGAATCGAAATCCATCTACACAAAAAAGGGCAACAACATGAAAAAGGTCACTGCGCACACCCTGATCGAAAAAAAGAAATCCAAACAGCCTATCACCTGGCTCACGGCCTATGATTATCCCATGGCCCAGTTTGAGGAAAAAGCCGGCATCGACATCATTCTGGTCGGAGACTCCATCGGCATGACGACCTATGGCTTCGACTCCACGCTTCCGGTGACCATGGATCTGATTATCCCGCACACCAAGGCGGTCCGCAAAGGGGCCCCCAACGTTTTCCTCATCGGCGACATGCCCTACATGACCTACCAGGTTTCCGCCCAGGAGGCCGTGCGCAACGCAGGCCGCTTCATGGCGGAGTGCGGTTGTGACGCCGTCAAGCTCGAAGGCGGACGCGAGGTCCTCGACACCGTCAAAGCCCTCATCAAAGCCACCGTGCCGGTGGTGGGGCATTTAGGGTTAACGCCTCAGTCCATCGCCATGCTGGGCGGCTTCAAGGCCCAGGGCCGCGATGCGGCTGCAGCCGTGCGCCTGATCGAGGACGCCCGGCTGATCGAGGAAGCCAGGGCCTGCATGATCCTCCTCGAGGCGGTGCCCCCGGAGGTCGGCAGAATCGTCACCGAGCGTGCGCAAATCCCCGTCATCGGGATCGGCGCCGGACCCCACGTCGACGGCCAGTGCCTGATCGTCCACGACATGCTCGGTATGTTCGAAGCGTTCACGCCGAAATTCGTCAAGAAATATGCTAGCATCGGCGAGCAAATCGTCAAGGCCATCAAGGAGTTCTCGCAGGACGTGGCCCGGGGAGGTTTCCCAGCTCCAGAGCACTGCTACAAGATGCCGGAGTCCGAGCTTCTCAAGCTCCAAGACCTCCTCAAGAAGACCCGATAGATCCTGTGGAGGAGTATTATCCATGACCTTACGACGATTCACGCTGAACTACGGCAAGAGCACCGTCTCCTTCAGCCTTCCCGAAGAGCAGGTGCTCTGCGAGGTCCTCGGCCGCCCCTATCCGGCGGCGGACCTTGAAACAGCCTACCGTCATGCCCTCGATCACCCCATCGACGCGCCGCCCCTCAGGGAGCTGGTACGCCCCGGCGAGCGGGTAACTATCGCCGTAAGCGACATCACCCGTGTGTGGCAGCGCAGCGATCTTGCCCTGACGATCTTGCTGGAAACGTTGAACGCCGCCGGCGTGGCGGACGAGAACGTGACCATCGTGATTGCGGTCGGCGGGCACCGTCTGAACACCGTGGACGAGCACATGGAGATCTGCGGCCGGAACGTCTGCCACCGTGTGAAAGTGGTCAACCACGACGCCTATGACCTGGGCAACATGGTTTACCTGGGCAGGACCAGCCGGGGGACCGAGGTGCGGGTGAGCCGCCTGGCCATGGAGGCGGACCGGCTGATCCTGACCGGCGGGACGATCTACCACTACATGGCCGGGTATGGCGGCGGCCGCAAGAGCATCCTGCCGGGGCTTTCCCACATCGACACGATCCGGCAGAACCATGTGCTGGGGCTCGCCCCCGAGGTCGGCCGCGGCTCCAACCCGCAGTCTGCGTCGCGCATGACCCACGGCAACTCGCTGCACGAGGACATGATGGAAATTGCAGGCTTCGTGCAGCCGGATTTCATCGTCAACATGGTCCCCACCCTCGAGGGGGGAGTGGCCGGGGTTTTCGCCGGCAACTGGGTTTCGGCCTGGGAAGAGGCGACACGCTTGGTGGACCGAATTTTCAGCGTGCCCATCGAGGCGATGGCGGACATCGTGATCGCCTCTGCCGGCGGCTACCCCAGGGACATCAACCTCTACCAGACCGGCAAGACCATGGACAACGTCGGCTATGCCATGCGGCCTGGAGGCGTGGCCATCGTCCTTTCGGAGTGCCCCATGGTGCGGGACCCAGAGACCTTCTTCAAGTGGTTCGGTTATCCCAGCACCCGCGGCCTGGACATGGCCCTGCGGGAATGCTTTCACATCGACGGCTGGGTGGCTCTCAAGGAGTTGGAGTGCAACAACAAGGGGTTGATCATCCTGGTCACTCGCACGGAAAACGCAGAGGCTCTGAAGCCCACGGGCTTCACGGTGTGCGGCAGCATCGAGGAGGCGCTCGCGATCGCCTACCGAAAGTGCACCACTCAGCCGCCCCGGATCACCGTCATGCCCCAGGCGGCGCTCACGCTGCCGGTGCTGCGAGCGAACCATGTCTGACGACTCCAAACCGGGAATCGGGATTAAGTCGGTGGTGAAGACGCTGCGCCTGCTCAAGCTGTTTTCCCCGCAGTACCCTGTGCGGAGCGCGGAGGACATGGCCTCGTCGTTGGGATACCCCAAGAGCTCGGTGCAGCGCATTTTGGCCACGGCGGAGAGAGAAGGGTTCCTATCCAAGGTGGCCCCCCGTCGTAATGGTTTTCTATTTCTTATTCACCCCTCGGTGCAAGATAGAGGTAATAACAAACAACAGCGTCTTTGCATCCACTCACTCAGTCGCAAGGAGGAATCAAAATGAAAAGAGTTATCGTGTTAGGTTTTACAGTGCTGATGATGTTGGCGTTGGCCGGGCCGGCGGCGGCCCAGTACAAGGCCACGATGAAGCTGGCATCTGCCCTGGCCCTGGACCATCCTTACATGATTGGCGCTCAGAAGTTTGCGGATCTCATCAAGGAGCGGACCAACAGCCGCATCGAGGTCAAGCTTTATCCCAGCGGCCAGCTTGGCAAAGGCGAGCGCGAGATGTGCGAGGGACTTCAGCAGGGTGCGATCGATCTGCTCGTGACTTCCACCGGTCCCCTCGGCGGCTTCAGCCCGTCCATCAATATTCTGGACTTCCCTTTCCTGTTCCGCGATTTCGCCCATGTGGATCTGGTCATGGACGGCCCCATCGGCCGCAAGCTGCTCGATGACTTCGAAAAGGCCGACATCAAGGGGTTGGCTTTCTGGGAAAACGGGTTCCGCCACCTGACCAACGCCAAGCGTCAGGTCAAGAATGTTGAGGACGGCAAGGGGCTCAAAATCCGCACCATGGAAAACAAGGTGCATCTGGCGGCCTGGAAGAGTGCCGGGCTCAACCCCACCCCCATGGCCTGGGGCGAGGTCTTCACGGCCTTGCAGCAGAATGTCATCGACGGCCAGGAAAACCCGATTGCCGTCTTCTACAGCTCCAAGCTGTGGGACGCAGGGCAGAAGAACTTCTCCCTTACCGCTCATGTCTACTCCCCGTCCCCCTTCCTCATGAGCAAGAAAATCTTCGATGCCATGCCCAAGGAGGACCGGGAGCTGTTCTTGAAGACCGGCATGGAAGTGGCCAAGTTCCAGCGCAAGGTCAACCGCGACGCCGAAGAGAACAAGCTGCAGGACATGGCCAAAACCGGGGTCACCGTGGTGCGCGACGTGGACCGTCAGAGTTTCAAGAAAGCCATGGCGCCGGTCTACGACCAATTCAGCAGCCAGTTCCCAAAGGCTGAAATCGAAGCCATCATGAACGCGAAGTAATCCTCCGGGAAAGGGCGCCCTTCGCGGTCTTGGCAAGGGCGCCCTCTTCTTGTCCGCGGGAGCAGGGGCATGCGCGCCTTACAAAGGTTCAACGAATACCTGGTGAAGGTGGGAAGCTGGGGGACGATCCTGTTCATGGCCATCATCGCCATCGTCATCCCCTACGAGGTGATCGGCCGCTACTTGTTCCAGAAGATGAGCATCTGGTCCGGCGAGGTGTCCACCTACTCCCTGGCATGGGCGTCGATGCTGGGAGGCGCCGTGGGCCTGAAAAAGGGCTACCAGGTCAACCTGACCTCGGTGGTGGATTCGGTCCCGCCGGCCGTGGCCAAGGGCCTCAAACTGGTCGCCTATTTGTTCACCCTCTTCTTTTTCGGAGCCATGACCTATTATGGCCTGTTCCAGACCCTCTACAACGCCAAACAGTTCTCGCCGGCCATGGAACTGGTGATGAGCGTACCCTATGCCGCGCTGCCGACCGGCTTTTTCATCATGTTCTTCCTTACGCTGGAGGAATTCCTGCTTTTCCTCGGCCTGAGTGGGAAAAGAGAGGGCCAATGATCATTTTCGTAGGCGCATTCATCATCCTGCTGTGCGTCTCCGCTCCGATCACGGTGGCCCTGGGCGGCTGCTCCCTCGTCTATGCCCTGGTCGGCGGCACCGTGCCGATCACCACCCTGATTCAAACCGTCTTTGGCGGCCTGGCGACCTTCCCACTCCTGGCGATCCCGCTTTTCATGCTGGCCGGAAACCTCATGAACGAAGGCGGTCTCACGCCGGACTTGGTGAAATTCGCTCGCCTGCTGCTGGGGCACATCCGCGGCGGTTTGGGACATGCCACGATCCTTGCCTGCGCCATCTTCGCGGCGATCTCCGGAGCGGCGGTCGCCACAGCGGTGGCTATCGGCGTGGTCATGATTCCAGCCATGAAGAAAGCCGGCTACGATGAAGGCACGGCAGCAGCCCTGACCGGCACCGCAGCCTGCTTGGGGCCTCTCATCCCGCCCAGCATCCCGTTCATCATCTACGGCGTTGGGGCCAACGTTTCGATTGCCGGGCTTTTTCTGGGCGGAGTGCTGCCCGGCATCGTGCTGGCGGGGGCCCTGATGATCTACATGTATGTCGTCGCCAGCAAACGTGACTATCCGCGCGACCCGAAAACGCCCGGCAAAGAGGTCCTGGTTGCCGCCTGGAAGGCGCTGCCGGCCCTGTTCATGCCGGTGCTGATCATGGGCGGTATTCTGAGCGGCATGTTCACGCCCACCGAGGCGGCCGGCGTCACGGTGTTGTATGCGGCCATCATGGGGGCGTTTTACTACCGCAAGCTGACGATCAAGAGTCTGCCCAAAGTGCTTCTCGCCTCCGGCCTGGAATCGGGCATGGTGATGCTGCTCATCGCCATGTCGGAGCCCTTCGCCTGGTTTGTCGCGGTGGACCAGATCCCCCAGCGTCTGATCGAGTGGATGTCGACCGTGACCACCTCGCCTTACATGATCCTGCTCCTGGTCAACATCTTTCTCCTCCTTTTGGGCATCCCCATGGAGACCGCCCCCGCGCTGGTCATCGTGACCCCGGTGCTGGCCCCCATCGCAGCAGCCGTCGGCATCGACCCGATCCACATGGGCATCGTCATCTGCCTGAACCTCGTCCTGGGCCTGATCACGCCGCCGGTGGGCGCCGTGCTCTTTGCGGTCTGCGGCACGGCCAACATATCGCTCCAACGCCTGAGCAAGGCCATCTGGCCTCCATTCCTGGTGTCTTTGGTGGTGCTGGCGATCGTGACCTATCTACCCTGGCTGAGCACATTTTTACCAAAACTTCTCCTGGGTCGCTGAAACGGAAGGCGCCCTGGAACTGATTGGCCCGGTAGCGGAGCGGGCTCCCTCACCGTCACGTGATGCAATCCTCTTAAGACGTCTCTCTAAACCGAATTGGTTATACCTCGCGGAACCTGTTGAGTTTGTAGTACACCCCTTTGAGGGCCATGAGTTCTTCGTGGGTCCCCTGCTCCCTGATCCTGCCGTGGTGCATCACAAGGATTCGATCCGCCCTTCGGATCGTGGAAAGCCTGTGAGCGACGACCAGAGTTGTCCTCTTTCTGGTCATGGTGAGAATCGCTTCCTGGATCAGACGCTCTGTTTCAGGATCGACACTGGATGTGGCCTCGTCAAGAATCAGCACTTTCGGGTCATAGGCCAGGGCTCTTGCAAAGGAGAGAAGCTGTCGTTCTCCTGCGGAAAGGTTCGATCCCTCCTCTCCGATCTCCTGCTCAATACCTTTCGGGAGTCTCTCAATGAATGAGCGGGCATTCGCCTGAGTGATGGCTTGCTCCAGTGCGCCCGGTGCTGCTTGATCCTCTCCGAGCAGGATATTGTCCGCAAGTCTTCCTGAGAAGATGAACACATCCTGCATCACAAGGCCGATGTTTCGTTGAAGCTCCTTCTTGGGCCACCGGCGCAGGTCCAGGCCGTCTAGCAAAACACTTCCCTGAAGCGGGTCATAAAACCGTTCTATGAGATTGACCACGGTGGTTTTTCCAGCCCCCGTAGCCCCGACAATCGCCACCATCTCCCCAGGCTTTACTTCAAAACTGACATCCCGGAGAACGGGCACCTCTTTCCGGTAACCGAAAGTCACCTGATCGAACTGGAGATGTCCCAGGACGCGCTCCGGTTTCACGGGGTGCTCAGGCTCGGGGATCTCCTCCTTGTGATCGAGGAACTCGACAATCCGCTCCGTGGAGGCCATGGCCGACTGCATGATGTTGTACTTCTCGGCAATGTCCCGTATGGGCCGGAAAAACATCTGGATGTAGCCGATGAAAGCAACAAGAGACCCGAGGGACAGCTGTTCGCCGATCACTTTCCCTCCCCCGACCCAGATGAGGAGAGCTACCGCGAACGATGAAAAGAGATCCATCACGGGCATGAAAACGGCAAACACCCGGATCTGCTTCATGCCGGCGACATAGTTCTCGTGGTTGATTTCGGCAAAACTCCTCTTCTGGAATTCCTCTGTGGCGAACAGCTGGACGATCCTCATCCCCGTGATCCTCTCCTGGAGGAACGCATTGAGCTTGGCCACCTTGGCGCGAAGCTCTCTGAACGCTTCCCGCGCCATGGAGCTGAACAGGAGCGTTAAGCCGAAGATAAAGGGGAGAAGGGCAAAGCAGACCAGGGCCAGTTTCCAGTTCAGATAGAGAAGCACGACAAGGATGCCTGTCAGGATGAAGATATCCTTGAATACGGTGATCATCACCGATTTGAACATTTCGTTCAGGTTTTCGATATCATTGGTCACCCGTGTGACGAGCAGCCCCACCGGGTGGCGATCAAAGAAGCTAAGAGCTTGGGACTGCATTTTTTCGAAAAGTTCGAGGCGGATGTCCTGCATGATCTTCTGACCGATGAGCTCCAGGAGATACGATTCCCCATAGCCGAGCCAGAACGAGACGATCAGGAAGGCCAGGAGGACCAACCCCACGGCACCGAGCCCTTCCATGTCTTTTGCTCTGACCTTCAGGATCTCTCCCGGTTTCAGGGCGTTCACACTCTCAAAGGGAACCATCCAGGACCCGTCTTGAAGAGAAAAGGCGTCCTTCTCGTCTTTAGAAAGATTCCCTTCAAGGTGAGAAGGAACTCTGTAGTAGCCCCTTTCTGCGATGATGCCGGTGCTCCTGAATTTGCGCAGAAGCGCCGGATCGAGTTTCTTCAGGTTTTCATGGGAGACAAAAGCATGCGAACCGTCCTTGCTTTCCAGTAAGGTCCGCCCCAGGGCTTCCGTGATTTCCTTTCTGACCGGTTGCTCCAGATCAGCCAGGTTCACCCGGTACCAGGTGGCCAGGATATACCGGTCGATCGCTATCTTTATTAGATAAGGAAGAGCCAGATCCATGAGCGTGATCAGCATGGTGAGAAGCAGAGCAAAGAGAATGACCTTTTTGTAAGGATAGGCATAGTGGGACAATCGCCTCATTAAACTCAGATCATAAGGCTTTCCCAGCTTGCCTTCCTCCATGTAGCCGTATTCGCCGATCATGAGTAGCTCACCACTGGCATAGAGCCTCTCTGCTTGTACGACGCCCTGAGATCACTTGGGTGAATCCCGGACAAATCCGAAATCCGAATTTCGAGTTCATTGAACTTCAAGTTCTTGCTCCAGCCGCTGTCTTTCGTAGAGCTTTGCGTACTCTTTCCCTTTCTGAAGGAGCGCCTGGTGCTCTCCCGTTTCAGAGAGCTCTCCATCGACCAGAACTCCAATCACTTCTGCTCTGCTGATCGTTGAGATCCTGTGAGAGACGATGAGATTGGTCTTCCCCTTTCTCAAATCGAGGATCTGATTCAGAATGCGCTCTTCCGTGCGGGTGTCCACCATGGACAGGGCATCATCCATAATCAATATGGGAGGATCCGTAAGAATCGCCCTGGCGATGCTCAATCTCTGCCTCTGTCCACCCGAAAGAGTGATGCCCCGTTCACCAAGCAAAGAATCAAGGCCTTTTTCGAGCGCCATGATCTCTTCATGGATTTCGGCGGTCTTCAAAGCTTTCACGATGGCTTCCTCTGAAAAGCCCTCCCTGCCGAATAGGACATTGTTTCGGATGGTGTCCGAGAAGATGATCACCTCCTGCGTCACGAACCCAATGCTTTGTCTCAGGCTCTTGAGAGGGATGTCCAGGATATCCACTCCATCAATAAAAACGGTGCCTCTCGGCACATTGAAAAGACGGGGGATGACTTGAAGAAGGGTGCTCTTGCCGCAACCGACCTTGCCGACGAGCGCAACCGTCTGTCCGGACTCTATGGTAAAGTGAACCTTCTTGATTGCCGATCTTGCACCTCCCGGATAGGTGATACTAATCCCTCGGAACTCTATCCTGCCCATGATGGCCGGGATATCTCGGGGCGGCCCAACATCCTTGATCTCTGGCAATTCGTCAAAGACCCTGTTCAGCCTCCGCATGGAGGCGGCGCCCCTCTGGATCATATTGGCGACCCACCCTATGGCCATCATCGGCCACATGAGGAGGTTTAAGTAGCTGAGAAAAGCAACGAAATCGCCGGTCGTGATGTGGCCTAGGATGGTGAGACGCCCCCCGAACCAGATGACAATCGCGAGCCCCAGATTGCTGAAGATCACCATCATCGGTGAAAAAATTGCAATGGTTCTCGCAAGATGCATGTTTTCACGGATATACTTTTCTCCCTCATTTTTCATTTTCCCATAGGTCCAGGACTCCCGGCTGTACGCTTTCACAACCCGAACCCCCGCAAAGGCTTCACGGGCCCGTTCCGTCAGGCCTGAAAAAGTGGCTTGAACTCTTTCGTAACCGCTTGACATGCGGCGGGTGAGAATCCTCGTAAAGTAAATCAGAATGGGAGCCGGAAGGATCGAGATCAGAGTGAGGGAGGGGTCGATGTAGAGCATGAAGCCTATTGCGGAAACTCCCAGAACCAGACCATCCGTCAGTGCGACCAGTCCCATGCCTGTAGCCATACGGACGGCATTGATGTCGTTGATCGCCCTTGCCATGAGGTCCCCTGTCTTTGTCCGATGATAAAAAGACACGGACAGGGCTTGAAGGTGCTCGTAGAGCCTGTTCCGAATCCCTTCTTCAATTTTTCTCGAAAGGCCGAAAAGACAGTGCCGCCAGACATACCGGAGCACCGCCACGGCGAATGCAATGGCCATGATGATTGCTCCAGAATCCAGGAGCACAGCGGAGGTGGCCTTCCCGAGGGTCAGGCTGTCGATCGCTCCCCTAATGACCATGGGGATCAGGAGCTGGAGAAAGTCGACAGCCAAAAGGCTCAGAAGACCGGCGATCAAAACCCAGCGGTTCCGGACAAAATATTCCTTCAGAGGGAGAAAATTCTTGAGGGATTCCTTCATTAGAGATTCACGCTCTTAGAGGAAAAGAGATACCGGAACATGAGACGCCGTGTCAACTACTTACCTCTGCCCTGATTCACCATCAAGGCATCATCTGCGGCGTTGCCTTCGCTCGCTCCTCCTTGCGGCGTATTGCTCCATACGCCTCAGTCGTCGCTCCTCGGCGCCTTGCATCTGA
>Ga0209254_10006229_pt1 | contig 10998 bp, 6 predicted proteins | sample FrelakmetDIP11DI_FD_187148 | JGI IMG/M metagenome (GOLD analysis project Ga0209254, IMG submission 187148) | Freshwater lake sediment microbial communities from the University of Notre Dame, USA, for methane emissions studies - DIP11 DI (SPAdes)... | ecosystem: Environmental > Aquatic >... | reverse complement strand
GGCCGGTAATCCGTTCTTTTTGAGAGAGTTTCTGAAATCACTTTATGATGAAAAACTGCTGGAGTTTGATTTTCAGATTGGAGGGTGGATGTGGGATCTGGAGCGAATTCAACGGCGTCAAATTGCGGACAACGTCGTGGATCTAATGGTAGGAAAAATCCAAAGGTTACCTTCGATTACTCAAGATCTGATAAAAATGGCTGCGTGCATAGGAAATCAGTTCGGAATTCATACATTGTCCCGGGCCATGGATGATTCCCCAAGAAACATTGCAGTTGCACTCAATGCAGCGGTGGCCGAAGGTCTCGTATTTCCGGTGGGTGTGGGTTACAAATCGATTGATTTAGAAGATCCAAGGGCGAATCCGGAAATGATAATTGAATACAAGTTTGCCCATGATCGGATTCAGAACGCAGCATACTCACTTATTCATGAAGATGAAAGACCGGCGATTCACAAGAGGTTAGGGCAGCTTATACTTCGGAACACTCCGGCAGATCATCTGGATAATCAGCTATTTGAAGTCGTTAACCAGCTCAATTTTGCCACGGGCCTGATTGTCGATGACTTAGAGAGGTACCAGTTCGCCGAAATGAACCTGCAGGCAGGCAAGAAAGCGAAGGCATCCGCCGCATATGAAACTGCCTCGACATATTTTCAGGCTGGTCTTGTTTTGTTGGGAGAGCAGGGTTGGGTAGGCAATTACCATCTCACGTTAGCGCTCTACGTAGAGGCGACTGAAGCGGCATATCTAACTACCAAGTTTGATGAGATGGAGAGGCTGGCGTCGATCGCTCTGAAACACGCGCAGCACTTGCAGGACAAAGTCAAAGTGTACGAAGTACAAATCCAGGCACGGATAGCAGTTAACAACAGGGCTGAGGCAGTGCGCACCGCCTTGCCGATTTTAGCACTCCTTGGAGAGAAGTTTCCAGAGAACCCTAGCAAGTTAGCCGTGTTGGCCGATTTCATGAAGACGAAGTTGGCTCTGCGGGGTCGACGAGTCGAAGCACTTGAAAATCTCCCGAAAATGACAGATCAGAATAAACTGGCGGTTATGAGGATTCTGCGGAGTGTGGTTTCGGCAGCTTATACGGTTGCTCCGAACTTGTTTGCCCTCATGATGTTCAAAATGGTTCGTCTATCGGTGCGCTATGGGAGTGCTCCGCAATCGGCTTTAGCCTATGCCGGCTACGGGATTATTCTCTGTTCGATAATAGGAGATATGGAAACCGGTTGGAAATTTGGTGACCTGGCTTTAGAACTTCTGAAGCGTACAGACCATAAGGAAGACCAGACGAGAATAGGCTTCGTAGTTCATTCTTTCATACGAATTTGGAGCGATTCGCTTCGTGCCGGGCTCAAGCCGCTGCAGGAAGGCTATCGGATTGGTCTGGAATTAGGTGATCTGGAATATGCGGCCCTGTCCGGAGCGTTTTCCTGCACCCAGGCTTACGCTGCCGGAAAAGAACTCCCCGGGCTTGAACAAGAAATGGCGAAATACGTTCATGCAATAGGGAAACTAAAGCAGGAAACCACAAAGTATTTGACGCAACTCTACCGCCAAGGAGTTCTCAACTTGATGGGCTATTCTGAAAACGCCTGCCGTCTGATAGGGGAAGCCTATGATGAAGAAAAGATGTTGCCTCTCTTATTTGAGGCTAATGAACGGGCTATTATTCTCGCTACATTTGTACATAAACTTGTTCTGAGCTATCTGTTTCAAGACTATCGATCGGCCGTAGATAATTCCACTGTAGCTGAAAAATACTTGGACAGCGCCCAAGGGACTGTTCTGGTTCCCTTGACTGTGTTTTACGGTTCCCTCTCTCTGCTGGGTATCTATAGTGAATCGGGTGCAAGACAACAGAAAGAGATTTTAAAAAAAGTGACTGCCAATCAGAAAAAACTTCAGAAATGGAGTCTTACAGCACCCATGAATTATATGCACAAGTTCAATTTGGTTGAGGCTGAGCGATTTCGAGTCTTGGGACGGAACCATGATGCAGCGGATCATTATGAGCGAGCCATCAAGCTCGCGAGAGACAATGAATACATCAACGAAGAAGCTTTAGCCCACGAAAGGGCGGCGATATTCTCCTTGTCCACTGGGAAAACAGTGAGCGCAAGAGCTTACATGGAGGAAGCTAGGTATTGCTACTTGAGGTGGGGCGCACATGCTAAGGTCAAGCACATAAATGATACCTATCCTGAGTTGCTTGGAAGAACTTCTTTATTGACTATATCCAGATCCAATGGTGCTGTCATTCATCCAGAGACTACACGCACTGATCCAGATGGCTCCCTCGACGTGGTAGCAATCCTCAGAGCCTCGCAAGCGCTCTCGGGTGAGATCGTTCTTAAAGGCTTGATCAAGAGGCTGATGAGAGTAGTGATTGAAACTGCAGGGGCTGAAAAAGGTGTCCTGATTTTGGAAAAAGAGGGTTCGCTCTTCATAGAAGCTACGGATCGTGTGATGAGAGGTGAAGAATTTGAGTTGAATACGGTTCGAGTTGAGGAAAGCGAAGAACTGCCTTTGGCTATTGTGAATTATGTTGCAAGGACAAAACAACCAGTGATTTTGGATGATGCGAAGAGTGAAGGTGCATTTGTGCATGACGATTATGTGCAACGAAAGAGTCTCATGTCGGTTTTCTGTCTCCCGATCATGCACGGCGGACGGTTATCCGGAGTTCTTTACTTGGAGAACAATCTGACCACCGGGGCCTTCACTCCGGTCCGAGTGGAAATGTTGCAGGTCCTGTCAGCGCAGGCAGCCATATCCATAGAGAACGCCAAGCTCTACAGAACCCTGGAAGAATCCGCCATCAAGTACCGATCCTTGTTCGATAACGCCCAGGAGGCGATTTTCATCGCTCAGGACGGGCGCGTGATATTCTCAAATCCCAGGACCATGGAACTGATAGGCTACTCGCAGGAAGAATTGTTGTCCACTCCCTTTGTTGAGTTTATTCATCCGGATGATCGGGACATGGTCTTGGAACGTCACATTAGAAGGCTGAGAGACGAGTCGTTACCTAATGCCTATCCTTTTAGAATTGTTCGGAAAGACTCAAACATGATTTGGGTTCAGCTCACCACGGTTCTTGTCGACTGGGAAGGCAGACCTGCAACCTTGAATTTTTTGACTGACATCACCGAACTCAAGAGGTCTGCCGATATCCACGTCCGAGCCGAGCGACTGAGCGCCATAGCCGATTTGGCCGGAGGAGTAGCCCATAATTTCAATAACATGCTCCAGATCGTAACGGCCAGCATTGAGATGGCATTAATTCACCTCGAATCGGGAAACATTTTCCAAATCAGGGACGACCTTGAGCGGATTCGTGAATCTTCAAGATTTGGCTCAGAAATTGTTAGACGTCTCCAGAGTTTTGCCAAAATCCGTGCTGATTCGACTTCCTCGGAAAGTAAACTATTTGATTTATCCGAAGTGGTGAGACAAGCTTCTGAGATAAGTCGGCCATGGTGGAGCACCAACCTTGAGAAAGACGGGATCAGGGTAATTATGAAACTCGATCTCACGGACGGTTGTGTTGTTGCAGGAAAAGAAAGCGAACTGTTCGAGGTCCTGGTAAATCTTATTAAGAATGCTGCGGAGGCTCTGCAGAATGGAGGAGACATAAGGATTACGACTTGCGTGATTCAAGATCATGTGGTCCTTGAAATCCAGGACACGGGTGTGGGAATTCCCACCGGGGATATGAAGAGATTGTTCGAGCCCTTTTGGAGCACCAAGGGGGTTATGGGAACAGGGCTGGGGTTGTCCGTCAGCCAGGGGATCTTAAGCAGCCATGGAGGGACAATCTCAGCGGCAAGCAAAGTTGGAGAGGGAACGATTTTTACCGTCAAGTTACCTCTTGCTGAGTCATCTCCTCATCAAGCATCGCCTTCCCTTACCATGATGCTCGACCTGAATCTAAAAATCCTTGTTATCGATGACTCAGAACCCATAGTGAGGCTTCTCCACGATCTGCTTACCCTACAGCATCAGACCGTTTTGACAGCAGTCTCTGCTACAGAAGGACTTGATCTTTTTAGAGATCATGAGGTGGATCTTGTGATCTGCGACCTGGGGATGCCGGGAATGAGCGGTTGGGAAGTGGGCAGTATGGTCCGATCCATATGCCGGGAGAGGGGAATTCCCAAGACGCCGTTCATACTGTTGACCGGATGGGGTGGACAGTCTTTACCGCGGGGAAAAATCGCCGAATCCGGAATCGATTCAGTTTTGGAAAAACCCGTTAATAGACCCAAACTATTCGGGATGATTCAAAAAGTCATGTCAAATATGACTTGATCAGGAAGCGGATGTATCCTAAGAACTGCAGCCCCAGGAAACACTCGGCCTCAAAGAAATCCTTCATTGCTCTTACCTACTGGACGCTGTTTTCCGAAGTCTCGTTGCGGCCAGTCAGATTTCCCACGACAATATTTATAATGGGAATATTTGCTGTTTTGTTGTTAGGGGGGTGTGGGAAAAAAGTAGCCCGCCAAGTAGCGCCCTTCGAACTGGATAAGGTTTTCTCCGGAATTTTTTCTGTCCGGATGGAAGACTCGAAGGAGAAAGGGCTCCGGTTAGCCAAAGAGGGAAATTTTGATGATGCCATTGATGCCTTTAAACATTATGTGGTGGAAAAACCGGAAAGTTTTTTTGGATTTAATGCTCTGGCAGTCTGCTACAAGAATGTCGGCGATCATTCCAGGGCGATGAAAAACTACGAGAGGGCCTTGGAATTTGCCGACTCGAATCAGGAGAAGGCTAAAGTTCTAGCCAACATTGGCAATCTCTACTCAGCAGCGAACAAATACCAGGTTGCTCTGGGGTTTTATAAAGAAGCACAATCCGAATTCAGCCGGAACCCTATTTACCTCATCTTAATTGCTCGTACTTTCCTATTCCTGGATGAGGATGCCAGGGCTCGAAAGGTATTGTCGGCCGCAGAAGATATTCATCGTGAACTCGATAAATACGAACAAGGGGAAGATCGAGGACTTGGGTACTATTTGTTGGCTCAGTCGTATTTAGCCCTTAGCGATGAGCAGAAGGTTTTCGAGCATCTTGAGAACGCCGTGAAGGCAAATCCAGAGAGGTTCACCCATCGAATCGAGCAGGATATCTCGGATGAAAAGAGTCTTCTTTACACGCTTAGGGACGACCCGCGACTGAGAAAAGCCTTGCGGCGTCGCTCACCAAGGGTATCATCCGAGGTTTATTATGACTGGACAATACATCCATGGCCGGTTGCGCAATTGATGAGGTGCAGTCTACTGATAATTACTCTGGACAATTTTGATTTCGAAGTGATAATTGCATCAGAGCCTCGTTGTTAGTAATCACACACGGATTTCCGGAGGTCGCGCGGTGCTGGACGTGTCAATGAGAGAGAGATTCGGTAAGATGCTGGAGAGTGCCGGCCATTTTTATTGGGAGTTGGATCGGGACTTCATCGTGCTATTTGCCAATGAACTCACTAAAAGGGTTTTCAATGACCCGGTCGGTCTTATTCGTCAAAGCATCATGGGCTTAGATGATAGTAGTTGTGAAGAATGCCCCGTAAAAAAAGTTTTCGAAGGCGTTGAACGAGTCGTTTCTGAGCAAATGACGCGTGATGCCCAAGGCAATTCAATTTGGCTGCAATCAACAGCTACTCCGATTAAGAATGAAGCCGGAGAAATTGTTGGAGTAAGAGAACTGATAATTGATACTACACACCGTAAACAAAACGAAGAATGGCTGAAAGATTCCGAGAGACTCTACCGAAACCTAATAGAAGAAGTGCCGGACATTATTTTTTCTCTCGATCAGAATGGTAAGTTTGTATTTGCCAATACTCAGTTGGAGAAATTCCTTGGGTATCCGGTTAAGGATATTCTTGAGACGCCCATGAAGGATTACGTTGCCCCCGAAGACCAGGGACGGGTTGAACGGATCCTGGCCCTGGAACCTGAATCAATCTGGGATGAAGACCTCACCATCGTTGATTCAAATAATACGAGGAAATTTGTCAGGATACGATGTAAGGCTTCTTTTGATGAAACGAACCGATGGCTGGAATTCGACGGCGTCATGCGCGATCGAACATTCCGCAGGTCGCTGGAAGAGGAATTGAAGGCATCTAAGTCTGCCCTCATAGAAAAGATAAAAATAATCGATGATCTTTACGAGCATATCGTGCAGTCGGGAAAATGCAAGGCCATTGAAGAACACACTGCCGAGGTGGCCCACGAACTCCGTCAGCCTTTAGCAATTGTGGGAGGATTTGCTCGGAGACTGGGCAGGCAACTTGACTCAGGTGAGCAACCGGACTCGGAAAAGCAAAGACAGTATATTAGTATCATCGTAACCGAAATTCAAAGGCTGGAAAAAATCCTGGACCGGTTGATTGACTTCACAAAAAGAACCAGTATCTCTCAGAAAAGAATAAACCCCAATGAATTAATTGAATATATTCTGGGAATTACTGAGGGGCGTATGAAAGAGAAGCGACTTCGGTTGGACGCGAACCTAGGGATTGAGATCGGAGACATCCCTCTGGATCCTGGCCGTTTCCAGCAGTTGATCCTCAATCTCGTGTCCAATGCCATTGAAGCCTCCCCTATAGGGGGTGTTATCGAATTGGTAACAGGGGTTTCTATTCCCAGCGACAAGGCTTTGAGAACCGGCCAATTGGGATGCACGGGATTCTTCGAGGTGAAAATGCGCAATGATGGTCCCGTGATACCACCTGAAGCCCTCCAAAATGTTTTTAACCCCTTTTTTACTACCAAACAGCATGGAACAGGGTTAGGTTTAACGGTCTGCAAGAAAATCGTTGAGGATCACTTTGGATCCATTTCGGTTAAATCCGACGAAAAGGGGACCGTCTTCACTATCTGGCTGCCTCTCACCGAAATTGAGTCTGAGGGCAATGGTTCTTGCTTCTTGCCTTTGACTTCATCGGCGATGTCTTGATCTGGAGACTGGTCTAGAACTCAATGGATTGACTCTTGAGGTAACCCTTTCCGGCTTCCATCCGTATCTGGATTTTCAGAGACCTCGCCTCCAAGGATAATTTCGCAGGGAGAGCATCCGCAATTTGCTTCGACATTTGTCTCTTCCCATTCAGCACATACGTCGGTAGATTTGGCCGGCCTAGCCTCTATTATTTCCAGATCGTACTGAAGGGACATTCCTGCGAGTGGATGGTTACAGTCAATCACAATACTGTCGTCGCGGATTTCTCGAATCATTACTGTGTCGGGCGCGGCCTCGGTCGGACTCACAAGGGGAATTTCCATCCCTGGATAGGGTTCCATTCCTTTGGGGAAATGAAAATCTTTCTTGTTCTTTTCGATCATTAATTCTTCGTGGCGGACACCGAAACCTTCATCGGGCGGCACGACGAAAGATAGTCTTTCTCCTATTCCACGTCCTACCAGGCGTCTTTCAAGCCCAGGAATCACGTGGCCATATCCGGTTACAAAGTCCATTACTTCGAGTTCACCAGTCCCTTTGAGTACAGGGCCATTCAACACTCTCACTCTGTATTTGATCTTCACATAGCCTTTCGAGTCGGTAATTCTATACGTGTGGGCTTTTTCACTATCAGTCATTTGATTGTCCTCCTGTAAAAAAAATCCAATGAACTTGTCTCTTCCGGTAATTAAAAAGAGTCACGGTTCTTTGGCCATGGAATTTCCTCGGCATAAACATAATTATCTCATCCAGCATCGGACTGGATGTCCGGAAGATTTCTTTTCCAAAAGAGGTGGTTCCTGGCAAATTGGCTGGACTTCGGGGCAGCGTTCCTGAAACGCGCACCCGGAAGGTAGATGCCTCAAATCAGGGACCATGCCGGGAATTACATGCAGTGGTATCCTCTTCCCTGCATAAGCCCGGTCTATTCGTGGAATAGATTTCAACAACCCCATTGTGTAAGGATGTTCCGGCGAGGAAAACAAATCTTTCACCGAAGCCTCTTCCACTATCATACCTGCGTACATCACTGCCACTCTATCGGCCATTTCCGCAACGACCCCGAGATCGTGCGTGATAAGAATAATTCCGGTTCCTTTTTCAGCCTTGATCTCGTTCATCAACTCGAGAATCTGGGCCTGTATGGTTACGTCCAGCGCGGTACTCGGTTCGTCTGCAAGCATAAGTTTCGGGTCACACGCCAGCGCCATTGCAATCATGACTCGTTGACGCATTCCACCGCTCATCTGATGAGGATAGTCTTTGGCCCTTTGTTCAGCGGATGGGATTCCAACCTTACGAAGCATCTCCACTGCTGCTGAGGCCGCATCAGACCTGCTCATGTTCCGATGAACCCGAAACACTTCACCGATTTGGTCGTCAATCATGAATACCGGATTCAACGAAGTCATTGGCTCTTGAAATATCATCGAGATGTCGTTCCCTCGAATACGGCGCATCTGCTGCTCATCCAGACCAAGCAGATCTACTCCTTCGAAAAGGATCTGTCCTCCGGTAATCCAGCCAGGCGGTGACGGAATGAGGCGCATTATGGAGAGCGCGGTCACACTCTTTCCGCAGCCCGATTCTCCTACCAGCCCTAGAGTTTCACCTTCTCGCAAGTCTAGATCCAGGCCGGCAACAGCAGCCGCTGTACCCTCTTCCGAGGTGAAAACAGTCCTGAGATCTCTAATTTTGAGAAGTTGACCGGTCATCTGAATATTCTTACGGTATCAAGAAAAAGATATGGAAAACAGCGCATACTGATCTCAGGGCTACCCTCGATTTTTAGATATCCAGGTGAGGGAGTATAAAATAGGCCCCGAAAAATCCACTCCCAAAACAAAACAGTGATACCAGAAGAGCCATTACGAGAAAAGAGCTGCGATAGAGGAAGGCGTCAAAAGCTGAACAGGCCCAGACTCCTACCGCAATTAACAAGGATGGCGTCTGAACATCGTACTCAATGTTGTGGGTCACGAAAAGAGGTATAAAATAGAGGGCTACATTTGACATGAACAGAAGCCCGGCAAAAATTCGGCCACGCACCATCTGCCCCAATCCTGGAAAAATGAGTGACAAGACCGCAGAAAATACACGGGAGCGTCCTTTACTCTCTGTAGCCTGACCCTGTTTATCACTCATACGTGCCTCCGCCGGAGATTTTTCTTGTAACGATATAATTCAACATTTCAGACAAGTCAATCCGCAACAGAACAACAGGTTCTGATACTCCTGCAGGCCTAGGTTCACAGGCTGTTCATCTTCAATGTTGACACGGAATAGTTATGATAGTGACAGCTTTGACAAGGTCGACGGTGTGGTGATAAGATCAAGATATGCAGACAACATCTAATATTACCGGGGGTTCAGTATTTGCGATGTACGCCGGGTTTTTTCGGCGAGCACTGGGCCTCATGCTTTCTCAAGAAAACCGTGCTGAACGGAGGCAAAAAGGGGTCAGCCCCGGCGATGCTCTTTTCAATTTTATTAAACTATCTTTTCTTCAGAATACCATATTGAAGTATCGCTACATGGTTAAGTTTAACGATGCCGTCATTATCGACAGCACCTTTCCCCCATACCCTTCCCCAGCTTTCGACAAGAGATTGTCCAATTACATCAACAACCTGGATTTGACTGAGCTACCGTCTGGAATTGTTTCATTGTCCACTACCAACTGCTGTCCCTATTCTTGCACCTTTTGTTCCACAAGCGCCCACCGCAATCCTGAAGCAGATCTTGACGAGAAATTGCTTAAAGACACCATACGCCAGATAGAGGCCTTAGGCGTCCCGACCGTTATTTTACATGGCGGTGAGCCTATGTATCGTTACGACCGTTTCCTCAGGCTCGTGAAGCACGTTAGTAAAGATAGGTGTCTTTGGATGTTCACAACCGGCTACGGAGTGACCCTTGAAAAGGCGTCGGAACTTAAGGATAATGGTTTGTTCGGCGTGTGGATAAGTCTTGATCATTATGATCCGAAAATCCATAACCGCCTGAGAGGCCATGCCGAGGCTTTTCAAAACGCTTGCCAGGCTGTGGAATACTTCAAGAAAGCAGGTGTTTACACTTGCCTCTCACTGGTGCCCCCCGACGATTTGCTCGAACCAGAGAACTTCATAAAATATTACGACTTTGCCCGTGATCTTGGTGTTGCGGAGATCCGTGTGCTCGAAAGGAAGCCTTGTGGTCGTGAAGCTTGCAAGGGAGTGATCCCACATAGCCCTGTACTGGAAAAATTGCAGAAGGACCTTTTCAAGGATCGCTCTTATCGGAACCACCCCCCGATTAGTGGGCTTTCCACCTGGCTGGAAAAAGACCCGGCGCTTGGATGTCAATGCCGATTTGAATACCTCTTCATAACATCCAAGGGAGAAGTCCAGCCATGCGAGGCGAGTGAAATCTCATTCGGAAATATAACAGAAGAAGGATTTCCAGCAGTTTATAAGCGCATTTGCAACGCCTTTCCCAGGCCTGCAACGGGGTGTATCCCCATGGTCATGTATCCGGAAATACGTAAATATCAAGAAGTTAATGATCAGATGTTGCCGGACGAAAGGGCCGAAATGTCTGCGCAGATTATGAAGAGCTTTCAGGAAAAAGGTGACATTCCTGGAGCTTATAAGATATTATGGTCAACTTACCAAAGGCGACTCAAGATTTACAAAAATCGCAAGATGGCCGCTCAGGAGATGACGGCGACTTCTCAATGAATGGTCATACTACCCTAACGCGTAGAGAGAATTGTTCTAAATACATGCCTGCGCGTATCCTGGGCAGATCAGTCCAATCCATGATCTATGCTCACTAAGTGGCAAACAACTCCTTCGTGCGTTGAAGGAGATCTTCTTGCCGACGGAAAAGGGAGTGAGCAGTCTCCAGGTCCACCAGTTCGAAACGGATTCTGTCTCCGGGCTTGGCCTGTGCCACACGCCTGATATCCGAGGAGACCACCGTGGCTATCTTCGAATATCCTCCGGAAGTCTGTTCAACAAGTACAATAATAGGTTGGC
>Ga0209254_10006228_pt1 | contig 10999 bp, 15 predicted proteins | sample FrelakmetDIP11DI_FD_187148 | JGI IMG/M metagenome (GOLD analysis project Ga0209254, IMG submission 187148) | Freshwater lake sediment microbial communities from the University of Notre Dame, USA, for methane emissions studies - DIP11 DI (SPAdes)... | ecosystem: Environmental > Aquatic >... | reverse complement strand
GCTTCACCCCTGCACCTGCTCGAGCAGCTTCCCCGGCACATCGGCCAAACGGTACTTGCCGGTTTCAACTGCCTTCGCCAGTTTTTCCAGCGTCGTTTCGCGCAACAGATCGATTATTTTTTTCTTCACCGGAATCCAGCGGAAATGTAGTGGGCACGCGGTTTCGTCGCTGCACCTTTTGAGGCCCAGCAGACAGCTTTCAGTGAAAGTTGCGCCCTCGGTCAGCAGCAGAATCTGCATCAGCGTGGTTTTCTCGCCGCCCTCGCGCAGGCAAAACCCACCCAGACGACCACGAAACGAAAACAGCAGATTGCCCTTGGCCATGCTTTGCAGGATTTTCGCCAGATAGGGTGCGGGCACCCCCAGTTGCGCGGCGATATCCTTGTTGAGCACCGGCGCAGCGGTGGGCTGGGTGGCCATGTAGATCAGCGCCTGTACGGCATATTGGCTGGTTCTGGAAAGGATCATCGCACCTGGCTCGTCACAATTCAGTTGGTGAATATAGAACAAACCTGTCCGAATATCCAGAGAAAGGATTTTTAAGCCATATAAATCAAATGGGTAATCGGAAATAGTGATCGAGTAGCATCACCGCGAACAACACACTCAGATACCAGATCGAATAGCGAAAGGTCTCTTTCGCCAGCGCATCACTGTAATGGCGGTACAGGCGCCAGCCGTAGGCGATGAAGCCACCGCCCAGCAATACCGCGCCCACCAGATAAATCCAGCCACCCATGCCGGTGCCGACCGGCAGCATGGTGACGGCAAACAGCAACAGGGTGTAAAGCAGCACGTGCAGGCGTGTGTAGGCCTCGCCGTGAGTGACCGGCAGCATCGGCAGGCCGGCCTTGGCGTATTCATCACGTCGATACAGGGCCAGCGCCCAGAAATGCGGCGGCGTCCAGGCAAAGATGATCAGGAACAGCAGCAAGGCATCGTGATGCACTTCGCCGGTGGCCGCCGCCCAGCCGAGCACCGGCGGCATTGCGCCCGACGCCCCGCCGATCACGATGTTTTGTGGCGTGGCGGGCTTGAGGATGACGGTATAGATCACCGCGTAGCCAACGAAGGTGGCCAGCGTCAGCCACATGGTGAGCGGGTTCACAAACACGTTCAGCAAGGTCAGGCCGATGCCGCCGACGACGCCGGAAAACACCAGGGTTTGGGTGTTGCTCAGCTCGCCGCGCGGCAACGGGCGTGCCCGCGTGCGCGCCATGATGGCGTCGATTTTCTGCTCGATCAGGCAGTTGAACGCGGCTGCCGCGCCTGCCACCAGTGCGATGCCGAGCGTGCCCGCCCACAACACGTTCCAGGCGGGCCAGCCCGGCACGGCGAGAAACATGCCGATCACCGCGGTGAACACGATCAGGCTGACCACGCGCAGTTTGCACAGGGCCAGAAACTGCTGGCAGCGACAGGCTGCGCCCTCGATCATCAAGGATTCCATACTTATCTCCTGCGCACCTTAAAGTTCAGCCATACCAGGCTGGCCAGCAACAGTGCCGCACCGGTGTTATGCGCCACGGCCACCATCAGCGGCAAACTGAGCAGGACATTGCTGATGCCCAGCGAAATTTGTAGCACCAGCAGGCCGCCGATCACCAGACCGATGCCGGCGTAACCCGGAGCACGCAGCAAACGCACCACCAGCCAGCCCAGAACCAGGCTGACCACCAAGGCCATCAGTCGATGCGTCCAGTGAATTGCGGTCAACGCCGCCATCGGCAACAACTCGCCGGAAGCGGTTTCGCCAAGTTCGCGATGCAGGGTGAAACCGTGCTCAAAATCCATGACCGGCATCCACGCCCCTTGGCACAAGGGAAAATCGGTGCAGGCCAGGGCCGCGTAGTTGGTGCTCACCCAGCCCCCCAGGGCGATCTGGGCCACCACCAGCCCCAGCCCGACTCCGCCGGCGCGGCGCAGGTGATCGACATTCGCAAAGTAGGCGTGGCCGGACTGGCTGTACTCACGCAACCACAACCACACCAGCAGGGACAGCGTAGCCATCCCCCCCAGCAAATGTGCGCTGACGACCAAAGGCTTGAGCAGTTTGGTCACCGTCCACATCCCCAGCAGCGCCTGAAACACGATCAGCCCCAGCAACAGCAGCGGCAAGCCGGGGCCGCCATTTGTCTCGCGCCGCCCGCGCCAGGCCAGTCCGGCAATGACCAGCACCAGCACGCCCAGCGTGCCGGCAAAGTAACGATGCACCATTTCCTTCCATGCCTTGGCATGCGACACCGGGCCGTCGGGGCGCACAGCCAGTTCGGCATTGATCGCGTCGGCTGCGTGGTGCGGCGTCAAGGCGCCGTAACACCCCGGCCAGTCGGGACAGCCCAGCCCCGCATCGGATAAGCGCACATAGGCGCCAAGGCTGACGACAAACAGCGTCAGCACCAGCGCGGCCAGAATGAGATTGCGATAGAACGTCATGGTCAGTGCGGGTCAGCCGATCTGGGAAGCCTTGAGCAACAGCTTGAGGTCTTTCATCAAACGCTTGGGTTCGGGCTGGGCAGGAAAACGCAGCATCAGATTGCCGAGCGGATCGACCAGGTAAATATGCGCATTGCGCGACTGCACGGCAGGAAACTGTTCGATGAAGACGGCATCAGCCGGACGCCACGCATGCAGGCCGGCATGTTCACGCAGCAAGGCAGGATCGACCGCGCCGGCATCGCTCACCACCCAAACGCGCTCGATGCGCGACTGCTCCTTCCCCTGTGCGATGCGCGTCTGCCGCATGTAGTACAACTGTTGTGCGCAGTCGGCATCGCAGGCTGCCGGACCAACATGCACCATCAGCCACTTGCCGCGCAGCGTCTGCAGGTCGAACGGCGTCCCGTCGACCGCCACGCCAGTGGTGTGCTGCAGCGGCGTGACCGGAATCAGGTCGCCGTAATTGCCATGTCCGGACGGTCGCCAGCCAAAAAAAGCCAGATAGGCTGCCACTACCGGCACGATGAAGACGCCGATCAACAACAGGAATTTACTGCGCGGGGTCAATTGCATGGTCAACATCATTCCGGACATCGGGTCTCACGCGCCATCGTCACGACGGCGTTTTACATTCATCACCAGCCACAACACGGCCAGCGTCGTCGCCAGACTGTACCACTGGAAGGCATAGCCAACATGGGTTCCAACGCCGGTATCCGGGCGCGGCCAGTCGCGGCGCAAGCCGTCGGTCGCAGCGCTGGTCTGCAACAGCAGGACCGGCTGCAGCGTCAGCCCGCTGGTTTCCACATAACGTGCAACATCGAGATTCTGCCAGACACGCCCCTGCGTGACGGTCGATGCCAACTCGACATATCGCGTGTGCGGGTCGACCGCCATCCCTTCCAGCTTCACCTTGCCCTGCGGCACGGGCGGACTCGGCACCCGTTCGCGCGCCGGGCCTGCTGCGATCCAGCCGCGATTGACCAGAATAGCGGCCGCCCCGCCCTCGACCCTCAGCGGCGTCAGCACGTGATACCCCGCCACCCCCTGGTAGACCCGGTTGTCGAGCAATATCGTATGGGTGTCGTCGAAGACGCCCTCGACTTCGAGTTTTCGATACAGCACGCTGTCACGATCCAGCAGCGCCCCGCCCACATGGATCGGGCCCTCCTCGACGGCGGTATCGTAACGCGCCTGCAGCGCACGCTTGGATTCAGCGCGCCCGCTTTGCCAGTTACCGAGATAAAGCGTCAACACGAAAAAAAACAGGGCTGCCAGCGTCGGCCACAGCGTCGGCGCAAATTGCCACTGCCCGAGCCGCAGGTTCAGCAAGTGCATGGGGCCGGCAATCCGGTTAGACTGCCATTTTGCCTGTCGGCTATTTCCATGCGCATCATCGCCCTGCTTTTCATCCTGTTCATTCTGGCCAGTCTGGCCAGCGCCCTTTACTATCTGATCAAGGACAAGGGGCAGTCCGACCGCGCCGTGAAAATGCTTACCATACGGGTCGGCCTCTCGCTCACCCTGTTCCTGCTCCTGATGGGCGGATACTACTTCGGATTCATTCCGCAAACCGGGCTGCGATAAAGCACCCTGCCAACAAAAAGCCGCACTTGAGGCGGCTTTTGTTCCTCTCGATGCCGCGCGCTGCGCGGCATTCTGCTGTCGGGGCCGGTGTCAGATCAACCAGTACACCACGATGAACAGCAACACCCACACCACGTCGACGAAGTGCCAGTACCACGACACTGCCTCGAACGCGAAGTGATGCTCGGCGGTGAAATGTCCCGCAATCGATCGGCCCAGCATGACAACCAGCATGGTGGTTCCGACCAGCACATGGAAGCCGTGAAAGCCGGTCAGCATGAAGAAAGTTGCGCCATAGACACCCGCCCCCAGGGTCAGGCCCATTTCATGGTAAGCGTGGATGTATTCGTAGACTTGAAGACCAAGGAAGACGACGCCTAGTGCGACGGTCATCGCCAAGCCCAGTATCAACTGGCTGCGCTTGTCTTTTTTAAGTCCCCAGTGCGCCCAGGTGATGGTGACGCCGGAGGTCAGCAGCAGCAGCGTATTGATTGCGGGGATCCCCCAGGCACCCATCGGGGTGAACTCGAAGCCGTCTGCGGTCAGGCCGGGGCCGGCGGTTGGCCAGGTCGCCTGAAAAGCCGGCCAGAGCTGTTCCATGGTGTCCGACGAACCTAGCCAGGGCACCGACAGCACGCGGGTGTAGAACAGTGCGCCGAAGAAGGCGGCAAAGAACATCACCTCGGAAAAAATGAACCAGCTCATCGACCAGCGGTAAGACCCGTCGACCTGCTTGTTGAAGCGCCCGGCTTCGCTGTCGCGGATCACCTCGCCGAACCAGCCGAACATCATGTAAATCATGACCGCCAGACCGGCCAGCAGCACCCAGCCGCCGTTGTCGATCTCGCGCATCGTCATGGTGCCGCCCACCGCCATCAGCAACAACGCAAGCGAGCCGATAATCGGCCAGAGCGAAGGTTGCGGCAGGTAATATTTGTCAGTTTGTGCCAAGCTCATCTCATCCCCTCATTTTCCTTGTGTGGAACACTCACTTCACGAACTGCATCGCCAGATACACCAGCAACAACATCGTCAACACAAACACCAGCCCGCCGATCAGACCGGCAATGATGACCTGCGCCGGCGTCAGGCTTTGCGCATCGCTATCGTAGTCGCGCCTCTTACGCACGCCGAAAAAACTCCAGAACACCGCCAGCGCGGCTTTCAGGTTGCTGGGCTCAGCCATGCGGCGCCCCGCTGCCGGCCGGCGTTGTCTGCGCCTGTGCGTCAGCATTGAAAAAGGTGTATGACAGCGTCACGGTATGAACATCGCCATCCATTGCCGGGTCCAGCACGAACAGTACCGGCATGCGGCGGGATTCGCCCGCCGCCAGCGTCTGGGGCGTGAAGCAGAAGCACTCGATTTTCCGGAAGAAGCCGGCCGCGCGTGCGGGTCCATAGCTGGGCACCGCTTGCCCGACGATCGCCTGATCGCTGGTATTGGTGACTTCATATTCGACCTGCACCAGCTGCCCGGGATGCACTTTCATGCTGCGCACCTCCGGCTTGAAATGCCACGGCAGGGCTGCATTGGTATTGGCGTCGAATTCCAGCGTCACCCATCGGCTGGTGTCGATTTGCGTGTTACTCGCCAACGCCTGCTCGGCGCCGGCATTCACGCCCGTCACTTCGCAAATCTTGTAATAGAACGGCACCAGGGCAAAACCGAATCCGAACATGCCCAGCGTCACGACGACGAGCTTGCCGAGGGTTTTGGTTTTCCCCGTGGCCATGTCTTACTTCAGCCCGGAATACAAGGTGAACAGAAACAGACCGAGAGCAAACAGCGCCAGCAGGATCGCCGTTCGATATTTGCCGCCGCGCTTGTCCGTCATGCCCGTCACACCGCTCACTTGATCACCGGCGCGGTTTCGAAGGTGTGATAAGGCGCGGGCGACGGCACTGTCCACTCCAGGCCTTCTGCGCCTTCCCACACCTTGGTGGTCGCTTTTTCACCACCCTTGATCGCTTTCATCACGACCGCCAGGAAGACCAGTTGCGAAAAGCCGAAGATGAACGCACCCACTGTCGCAATCTGGTTGAACTCGGTGAACTGCAACGCATAATCAGGAATGCGGCGCGGCATCCCGGCCAGTCCGAGGAAGTGCATCGGGAAGAACACGATGTTCATGCCGATCACCGACAGCCAGAAATGCCATTTGCCGAGCGTCTCGTCGTACATGTGGCCGGTCCATTTCGGCATCCAGTAATAGATGCCCGCGAAAATCGAGAACAGCGCGCCGGAAACCAGCACGTAGTGGAAGTGCGCCACTACGTAGTATGTATCGTGCAGCTGGATATCGACCGGCGCGATCGCCAGCACCAGTCCGGAGAAACCGCCGATGGTGAACAGGCAGACGAAGGCGATGGCAAATAGCATCGGTGTTTCAAAAGTCATCGAGCCCTTCCACATCGTGGCGACCCAGTTGAACACCTTTACCCCGGTCGGCACCGCGATCAGCATGGTCGAGAACATGAAGAACAGTTGTGCCGCAGCGGGCATGCCCACGGTGAACATGTGGTGCGCCCAGACGATGAACGACAGGATCGCGATCGACGCCGTGGCGTACACCATCGACGCGTAACCGAACAGCGGCTTGCGCGCGAAGGTGGGAATCACCTGCGAAACAATACCGAACGCGGGCAAAATCAGGATGTACACCTCGGGGTGGGCGAAGAACCAGAAGATATGCTGGAACATCACCGGGTCACCGCCGCCCGCCGCGTTAAAGAAGTGGGTGCCGAAGTTGCGGTCGGTCAGCAGCATGGTCACCGCGCCCGCCAGCACCGGCATGGTGGCGATCAGCAGGTAAGCGGTGATCAGCCAGGTCCAGCAGAACAGCGGCATCTTCATCAGCGTGAGGCCGGGCGCGCGCATGTTGAGGATGGTGGTGATGATGTTGATCGAGCCCATGATCGACGACAGGCCCATGATGTGCACGGCCAGAATCGTCAGGTCGTAGGAAATGCCGCCCTGGATGAACAACGGCGGATACATCGTCCAGCCGCCGGCAACCGCGCCACCCGGCAGCAGGAAGGACGACATCAACAGCAGACCCGCCACCGGCAGGATCCAGAACGCCCAGTTGTTCATGCGTGGGAAGGCCATGTCGGGCGCGCCCAGCATCAGCGGCACCTGCCAGTTCGCGAAGCCCGAGAACGCCGGCATGATCACGCCGAAAATCATGATCAACCCGTGCATGGTGGTGAGCTGGTTGAAGAAATCCGGGTTGGTCAGTTGCAGCCCTGGCTGGAACAGTTCGGCACGGATCAACAAGGCCATCGCGCCCGCCGTGAACAGCATGATCAGCGCGAAAAACAGGTACAACGAGCCGATGTCCTTGTGGTTGGTGGTGGTCAACCAGCGCATGATCCCGCTCGGGGGCGCGTGGTGTCCGTGATCGTCGTGGCCGTGGGCGTGTGCTGCATCAGACATGGTCTGCTCTCCTCTCGGTATTTATTGTGCGGCGGGGGCGGCGGCTTCGGCGCTCCCGCGTGCAGCGGCGATCTGGGCGGGTTGCGCAGCGTCGCCAACCTTGTTGTCCCAGGCGTTGCGCTGGTAGGTCACCACAGCGGCGATGTCGGCGTCGGACAACTGTTCACCGAAGGCCACCATTGCGGTACCGGGGCGGCCGTTCAACACGGTGTTGATGTGCGCGTCGATCGGGCCGGTCGCCACTTTCGAACCATTAATCGGCAGGAACACACCTGGAAGACCCATGCCGTTTGCCTGGTGACACGCCGCGCAATTGGCCGCGTAGACCTTTTCGCCGCGGGCGATCAGTTCGGCCTGATCGAAGGTTTTACTGTTGTCGGATGCGGCCGCGCTTGCCACGCCTTTCTTTTTCTCGACCCAGGCCTTGTAATCCGCTTCCGACACCACCTCGACCACAATCGGCATGAAGCCGTGGTCCTTGCCGCACAATTCAACGCACTGGCCGCGATACGTGCCGATCTTGTCGGCTTTGAACCAGCTGTCGCGGATAAAACCGGGGATTGCATCCTGCTTGGCGCCCAGTGCAGGCACCCACCAGGAGTGCAGCACATCGTTGGCGGTAATCAGCAAACGTACGCGCTTGCCAACCGGCACCACCATCGGCTCGTCGACTTCCAGCAGGTAATTTTCGCCCTTGGCTGCGCTGCCCTCGATCTGTTCACGCGGCGTCGAAAGGTTGCTGTAAAAGCTCACGCCGTCGTTGAGGTAGTCATAGCCCCATTTCCACTGATAGCCGGTAATCTTGACGGTCATGTCGGGGTTGGCGGTGTCCTTCATGTTGATCACCACCTTGGCCGCCGGGTAGGCCATACCCATCAGGATCACGAACGGGATCACCGTCCAGATCACTTCGACCGTGGTGTTTTCGTGGAAGTGCGCCGCTTGATGGCCTTTGGATTTGCGGTGCGCATAGAGCGAGTAGAACATCGCGCCGAACACCACGATGAAGATGCCCAGGCACACCAGCATGATGAGGTTGTGCAACTGGAACACGTCCTGTGCCACCTGGCTCGCCGGTGTCTGCAAGTTGAATCCGTATTCCGCCAGCGCCGTCTGGCTGGCTGCCCACGCCATCCCCGCCACCCCTACCCGTTGTCGCATGCTTCTCATCGCTTCCCCGTCCTCTTTCCTGATTATGTGGTTTTAGTCGCGGCGGTGTTGTCGTTATGCCAGCAACTTGCTACGCAAGGTGGCGGCCAACCTCAGGCGCGCCTCATCGCTTAGATAATGTCCAACTTCTGTTTCGCGGCCATGCGAGCCCACGCTCAAACAACAATTTCTGCCTGACGAGGCGCATTCGCATGTCACGCGCACCCAGTGCCGGTTCATGTCGCGTCGCCCGCACAGTTTGCCCGACCGCCACTCCAGCCGCACCGCGTCGCCGTCGATCGTGAGTGTCTCGTAATCGCTTTCACGCTCGCGCATGGTTTCCAGCGCCCAGGCCAGCAGTCCAATTTCCAGCCCCGCAAACGGCAGGATCAACCAATACCCCCAGGCCGCAAAAACCGTCGCCGTTCCCATACACAGCAGCGCCATGCTCAGAAAAAAGCAGCGCTCCTGCGGTCGTGTCAACGAACAGCGCGGGCGCGAGTGGAAAACAAACGCGCCGGTTGAGCTGCGTGTCACGCCTTCCGTATCCACCTGCTCCATGTCGGAATATGGGAAACCGTGTGCGGCAATATGTCGCGGACAGTAACACGCCACCGCTTGCGCGAACAAGCAGTGTGAGCGCATTAACTTATTGATTTAATTATTAAATATCGTTATTACAGACTATTCTAAGATACTAATTCTTAGGTAGTGTCAGCCATTGTGGTGTGTCGGCAACAGCGGTCGGGGCAGGAATAAAACCCTGCACACCCAGACACGGCACAGGCAGCCGTGCGCGCAGGGCATCCAGATTGGCTTCCGTTTGCGGCATCGCCGGGTCGATAACGTTGCCCACCCAGCCTGCCCACGGCAGACACCGGCGGACTATCGATTCGGCGGTCAGCAGCGCATGGTTCAGGCACCCCAGGCGCAACCCCACCACCAGCACCACAGGCAAGCCCAGGGCCTGCGCCAGGTCGGCCATGTCCTCGCGCGCGTTCAGCGGCACCCGCCAGCCGCCTGCGCCTTCGACCACCACGACATCGGCAATCGCTGCGAGCCTGGCATACGCCGCAACAATCACCGGCAATTCGATCTGCACCCCCATCTGCTGCGCTGCGATATGCGGCGCAACCGCTTCGACAAATGCATAGGGATTCACATCACGGATGTCGGCCACCACGTTGGCTGCCTGCAGCAAAGCCACCACATCATCGTTCAACTCGCCCGGGACGCTGCCGGCCGCCACCGGCTTCATCGCAGCCACGCGCAAACCTTGCGCCCGCAACGCGTGGATCAGCGCCACCGCCACCCGCGTCTTGCCGACGCCGGTATCGGTGCCGGTGACGAAGTAACCGGTCATGCCAGTCCTGCCTTGCGGCGGCGCGCATCGATCGCGAATTGAATCACCTCGCGGCCATCCGCACGCCGGGTCTTATCCCCCGCCCAGGCATGGCCGTAGATCACTTCGTAGGTTGCGGGCAAACGGCCCGCCGCACGCTGCGATTCATAAGCCTGTTCCAGACGTGCCCACGCCGACTTGCCGAACAGCCCACGCGGGCGCGTCGTCGCCGCGTTGTGCGCTCCGATGCCTTTCAGATCACGCATCAGGGTTTTGAGGTCGGCATAGGTCAGCGTCAGCATGTCCATTTCCATCACCGGGCTGGCAAACCCCGCATGAATCAGCATGTCGCCGATGTCGTGCAGGTCGATGAACCGGTTCACATGTGGGGCGTCGTCGATGGCGGCAAACGCCGCGCGCAACTCCTTCAGCGTATCGGGGCCGAAGGTAGCGAAAATCAGCAGCCCGCCGGGCGCCAGTACCTGATGCAGTCCCTTGAGCGTGGCTTCAAGATCATGTGCCCACTGTAAGGCGAGATTCGACCACACCAGATTCAGGCTGTTGGCCGCCAGCGGCAGACGCTCCATGTCGGCGCAGAGCGCATGGGTGAGCGGTGAACGGTGAACTGTAAGCCGATCCAGTGCACGCTGGGTCCAGCGGGGTTGCGGCAACCGTGCGCGCGCGGCGTGCAGCATGGCCGGGGCGAGATCGAGCGCACACAGATCCGCTTCGGCGTAGCGGGCGCGCAGTTGTACCGTGCCATAACCGGTGCCGCAGCCGAGATCGAGCACGCGTGCGGGCGTCAGTTTCATGAAATCGAGCCGCTCCAGCAGGCGGTCGCACACCTCGCGCTGCAATACGGCGTGCGCGTCGTAGCTGGCGGCAGCATGGTCGAAGGCGCGCCGCACCTCGGCGAAATCGAGAGGCGCGTCAGCCATGGGCGAATGCTTTGATCGCAGCGGCGACGGCTTCGCTGTGCGACAAATGGAGCGCGTGCGCAGCGCGCGGCCATTCGATGTGCTGCGCAGCGGGCAAGGTCTCGGCCA
>Ga0209254_10006227_pt1 | contig 11000 bp, 9 predicted proteins | sample FrelakmetDIP11DI_FD_187148 | JGI IMG/M metagenome (GOLD analysis project Ga0209254, IMG submission 187148) | Freshwater lake sediment microbial communities from the University of Notre Dame, USA, for methane emissions studies - DIP11 DI (SPAdes)... | ecosystem: Environmental > Aquatic >... | reverse complement strand
GGCAGGAGGCTGTAATTTCATGTCTTCATATCCCATGACACCATCCACCCCTCTTCAAATTTTCATGGCCAATAATGCGAATGAATTCAATTTAATCTTTGAACAAGCAGAGGATGAAATTGCTGCCATTAACATGGCTTTAGGAGCATCATATGCCGGAGCTCGTTCCATGGTGGCTACATCTGGCAGCGGATTTGCTTTGATGGAGGAAGCAGTAGGCCTGGCAGGGATGATCGAAACCCCAGTGGTCATATACTTGGGCCAGAGGCCCGGACCAGCAGTAGGCCTGCCCACTCGGACCAGCCAGGAAGATCTTAACTTGGCACTTTATTCTGGACCTGGAGAATTCCCTCGAATCATATTTGCTCCTGGTAAAATGGAAGATGCTTTTGCACTTTCTCAAATTGCATTTAACCTGGCGGACAAGTATCAGATACCAGTATTCATTTTATCTGACCAGTACTTCGCTGATATATATTATAATTCTCCCTCATTACCCATTGAAGATGTTGAAAACAATAAGTATATCATAAAAACCACTGCTGATTACAAAAGATATCTATTAACTCCTAATGGTATTTCTCCACGCGGAATACCAGGTTTTGGGGATGGTGTGGTCGTGGTGGACTCGGATGAACATGATGAAGAAGGCCATATTACTGAAGATCTTGATTTAAGAAGACGAATGGTTGAAAAACGACTCAAAAAGTTGGAGGAGATACAAAAAGAAGCGATATCACCCGAATTCGTAGGAGGAGATAATTACCGATATTTGATATTAGGATGGGGTTCTACTTACTGGGCCATCCGCGAAGCTTTGGATAATCTAGAAGACAACAGATTCAGCTTCTTACACTTCAAACAGGTTTATCCATTACATTCATCAACTAAAAAATATTTAGATAAGGCTGAAAAAATCCTGATCTTCGAGAACAACGCAAATGGACAGTTTGGAAACCTCATAAAACTGGAAACTGGACATGAAATTCACCGGAAGTTCTTAAAATATAATGGAATGCCCTTTTCTGTTGAAGAAGTTGAGAAAAATCTTATTAATATTAGGGAAGGGTGATTTTATGGATCCCAGAAATTTTGAAATGGAAGATGTGGATGTGGCCTGGTGTCCTGGTTGTGGAAATTATTTCATTATTGGGGCGGTGAAAGCAGCTCTTTTAGAACTTGAAATCGACCCTAGGGAACTGGTAATGGTTTCTGGAATTGGACAGGCAGGTAAATTGCCTCACTATCTCAAAGCAAATGTTTTTAATGGCTTACATGGCCGATCATTATCCCCTGCCACTGGCATCAAAGCAGTTAATCCTCAACTTACCGTAATCGATGTCAGTGGTGACGGATGTATGTACGGCGAAGGGGGGAATCACTTCATGCACACCATCCGCCGTAATCCCAACATCACCAACTTGGTACATAACAACATGGTATACGCCCTTACCAAGGGCCAGGCCTCACCAACCAGTCAGAAAGATTTTAACACACCTCTACAAGTTGAAGGAGTTTTCCTGGAACCATTCAATCCATTGGCAGTTGCAATAGCTCTGGATGCTTCCTTTGTGGCCAGAGTATACTGTGGTCATATACAACAGACTAAGGACATAATAAAAGAAGCCATAAAACACAAAGGATACGCACTGGTGGATATTTTTCAGCCCTGCGTGACCTTCAACAAAGTCAACACTTTCCAGTGGTTCGAAGAAAACACTTACTATTTGGAAGACACTCACGACCCCTTGGATAGGAATATTGCTTTCCAGAGGGCCACAGAAACAGGGAAATATCCTTTGGGTATATTCTATCACAACCCTCGCAAGATAACTTTTGAGGAGAATCAGAGTGTTTACAAAGAGCACAAGATTCCTCTTTATCAGAGGGAAATTGAGATAGGAAAATTGAAGGACCTGATTGAGAAAAGTAGATAAAAACTAATTTGGTTTATAGAGCTATTTGAAAAGCCTTAACTGGAAATTATAGGTTTAATCCAATCTTTTACTAGTAGTTTATTGGATATTAAGAACAGTATGAATATATAAGACATTTCATGGAGAGGGGATAAATGGGCAAATTAAAGATAGTATCCTGGAACGTAAATGGTATTAGGGCTGTGCACAGGAAAGGATTTTTGAAATGGTTTTCAGAGTATAAACCAAATATATTGTGCATTCAGGAGATCAAAGCTAAACAAAAGCAGTTTCCTGCTGATATTAGAAATTTTGATGATTACCACTTATACATCTCCGAGGCAGAACGGAAGGGTTACAGCGGAGTGGCGACTTACACTCGCATAAAACCAGATAATGTTCAAAACGGTTTGGATATTCCAAAATTTGATGGTGAAGGCCGCACGCTGATAACCGACTACGGGGATTTTGTTCTCTTCAATATCTACTTTCCCAATGGAAAAATGTCTGAGGATCGCCTGCGCTACAAACTGGAATTTTATGATGCCTTCTTGGACTATGCAGATCATCTTAAAGATGAAAATCGTAATATCATCATTTGTGGGGACGTGAACACTGCTCATAAAGAAATAGATCTGGCCAGACCCAAAGAAAACGAAAAGATATCAGGATTCCTTCCTGTTGAGAGAGAATGGATGGACAGATTCCTGAGCCATGGCTACGTGGATACCTTTCGAGAGTTCAACCAGGAACCAAAACAGTACACATGGTGGAGTTACCGTACCAGGGCCAGGGATAGAAATGTTGGCTGGAGACTGGACTACTTCTTCGTCAACCAGGATTTTGTGAAGAGCGTAGAATCTTCATACATTCTTTCCAATGTGATGGGCTCAGATCACTGTCCAATATGTTTGGATATAAATATTAGAGACTAAATGGCCAATCAAAATTTCCAAAAGTGGATTAAAGGCATTTAACAGGATCTTAGCGATAATTGATCTTTCTTTCGAGGCAAATATATCTTCAACCCCTATAACCCTCTATAACTGGCTAAACGATTTAGGGAACATTAATTACAATGCCTAAGACTTTTTTTCAATTTGGGCAGTATCATAACGGCATAATATTTCATTTCATTTGCCGCCAGAACTTAAGAGATGGGCGTTCTTCTGAAAAAAGGAGGATTAGCCTTTGGCCAAGTTATGGAGTTTTTTCGGCGATTACTCTAATTGTACAAATTTAAGCACGTGCTTCTCATCCACACTTACCACATTATCCCATCACATGGACTGCAATATTTTATGATAGCTTGTCTAATAATCTAATAAGAAAAAAAATTATGGAATCTGTATTGAGGGATGTTATGAATTATAGAGGGGAAGCGCTCAAATTTTTAGAATCTCATGGTATAAACATCGGAGATCACATCCAAATAATTAAAAAAGATGGAGAATACCAAGGAATGCTTTTGGACCGATCTGAAGGTGCAGATGACCAGCATCTAGTTCTGAAACTTGACAATGGTTATAATATTGGGATAAACATTACTCAAGCAAAATTAAAGTTTTTAGAGAAAGGAGAAAAACCTAAAATCAAATTACCTGGGCTTAACATTAAGAAAGACTCTGAAAAGGTGGATATATCCATTATATCAACAGGAGGTACGGTAGCGTCCGTAATTGATTATAAAACAGGTGCTGTGCATCCTGCCTTTACTGCTGATGATCTTTTAAGGGCCACCCCTGAGTTACTTGATGAGGCCAATATTCAAGGAAAGGCCATCATGAACATCCTCAGTGAGAACATGAAGCCAGATTACTGGATTGAGGCTGCACGTTCTGTCGCTGATGAAATAACTGATGGGGCCCATGGAGTGGTGTTGGCTCATGGAACTGATACCATGCACTACACATCTTCTGCTCTAAGCTTCATACTAGATTCTCCTGTTCCCGTCGTTGTTACTGGAGCTCAACGTAGCTCAGATCGCCCATCTTCAGATGCTTTCCTTAATTTGATGGGTTCTGTCGCTGCTGCAAAGTCAGATATAGCTGAAGTCATGGTTTGCATGCATGCTAACGAAAACGACGTCCAGACTTACTTGCACAGGGGCACTAAAGTTCGTAAGATGCACACCAGCCGCAGAGACACTTTCAAAAGCATAAATAGTCTTCCAATGGCCCAAGTCAGCGAAGGCAGGGTTAAAATTCTGGATAAAAGATATAAATATAAAAAGCGAAATGAAACAGAATTGGAAGTTAATGACTCACTCGAACCTAAAGTGGCCTTCATAAAGAGCTTTCCTGGTATTTCATTGGATTTCATAGATTATTTTATTGATAAGGGCTACCAAGGACTTATGCTAGAAGGCACAGGTTTAGGACACTGCCCAGATTACCTTATCCCGTCTCTAAAGCGGGCTAATGAGGATGGAGTAGCTGTAGCAATGGCTTCTCAGTGCTTATATGGCCGTACCAATCTCAACGTTTACAGCACAGGTAGAAAACTCCTTCGAACAGGTGTAATCCCCACTGGGGACATGTTACCTGAAACAGCTTATGTGAAGCTGGTCTGGACACTAGGACAAACTGAAGACCTGGATGAGGTTAAGAGCATTATGCAGACCAACTTGAAGGGTGAACTGGAGGAAAAATCCTCATCAAAATATTTTTTAAGAGATTAAGGAGAATAAAGGGATTTTAGGTTGATAACCATGGATTACGAAAAATTGGGTCTTAAAGTGGGCTTGGAAATACACCAACAGCTCAACACAAAGAAAAAACTCTTTTGTCCCTGCGCATGCGAACTCACGGACAAAAAACCTCGTTACCGTGTTTTAAGGAACTTGCGTCCTACCCAGAGTGAGCTTGGCAAGATCGACCGTGCGGCATTTGAAGAATCCCGCCGGAAGTTGACTTTCATCTACGATACTTATCCCCATCATATCTGTCTAGTGGAGTCTGATGACGAACCCCCACACCCATTAAATCAGGAAGCCCTAGAAATTGGCCTTATAATAGCTTCCATAATGAACATGCAAGTTGTTGACGAATTCCATATCATGCGTAAGCAAGTGATAGACGGCAGTAACACAGGAGGTTTTCAGCGCACAGGACTGTTAGCTAGTCAGGGGTATATTGATACCCTTCACGGTCGAGTAACCATTGAAAACCTTTGTATAGAGGAGGATGCTGCACGTCGCATGGGACAAAGGAAGGGGAAGATGGACTTCCGCCTGGATCGTCTGGGAATACCTCTCCTGGAGATAACTACCGACCCTTCCATGAAACATCCTGAGCAGGTGCGGGAGGTAGCTTACCAAATTGGCCAGGTATTGCGCAGCACTCGAGTGAAGAGAGGACTAGGAACTATACGTCAGGATCTTAACATTTCAATTAGTGGTGGTGCCAGAGTAGAAGTAAAGGGAGTCCAGGACCTGGATTCTATGGCTCAATTGGTTGAAAACGAAATCAAAAGACAAATAAACCTCATTAAAATAAGGAAAGAGCTTCATAAAAGAAAAGCACAGGTTTATGATGAATTATATGATGTTAGGGAAATTTTCAATGATACAGAATCTAAAATAATCTCCAAAGCCGTGTCTGGTGGTGGTATAGTCCTCACCATCAAACTCAAGGGCTTCAAGGGGTTTATTGGTAGAGAGGTCCAGCCAGGCAGGAGATTTGGAACAGAACTGGCAGGATATGCCAAGAAGATGGGAGTGGCCGGGATATTCCACACCGACGAGTTACCTGCATATGGTATTAGCCAGGAGGAAGTTGAAGCAGTTAATAAACTCCTTGAAATGGAGGAGGAAGATGCATTTATTCTGGTGGCAGATCTAGAAGAAAAGTCCAGAAATGCCCTCCTGGAGGTGCTTAGAAGGGCTAAAACAGCTCTTGAAGGGGTTCCTGAAGAGACACGCAAGGCTTTGGAAGATGCTAACACAGAATATCTAAGACCCCTGCCTACTGCCAGTAGGATGTACGTCGAGACTGACATTCCGGCTAAGATCATATCTCGAGAGTTTTTGAATGGAATAAGGAATAATTTGCCTGAGCTTCCTTCGGAGAAAAAGGCCAGGGTCATGGCGCAATATGGTCTGAGTGATGATCTGGCAAATCAACTGGTCCGTAGGGATAAGGTTGACCAGTTTGAGGATTTAATGGCAGATTCTGAAGTTAACGCGGTTTTGGTGGCATCAACCTTATCTTACACTCTTAAAGAGTTAGAAAGAGACAACTACTCCGTGGATAAGCTTGATAAAAACCAACTAAAAGAAACTTTCCAGCTCCTTGTAGATGGAAGAATATCTAAAGATGCTGTTCCTCAGGTTTTAATAGGAGTTTTAAAGGATAATGTCAGTGCTGGAGATGCTGCGGAAAGATTAAATCTGATAATGGTGTCTAAAAAACAAGTTTTAGAAATTATAAAGAGAATAGTAGCTACAAATGAAAAATTAATCCAGGAGAGGGGTCAAGGGGCAATGGGGTCATTAATGGGCATGGCAATGAAAGAACTCAAAGGAAAGGCCGATGGCCAACTAGTGAATGAACTTTTGATAGAAGAAATAAATAAATATCTGCAATAAAATGAATGAGGATTTGAAGCTTATGGAAGAATATGACGTTATAATAATCGGTGCAGGGCCGGCAGGCCTAACAGCTAGCATTTATTCAGGTAGACAAAATTTCAGGACTTTGATCTTGGAAAAGATGATAACTGGGGGTGTGGGTGCAGAAGTTCCCATGATGGAGAACTACCCTGGATTTGAAATCATAGCTGGCAAACAACTGATAGAATTAATGAAAACACAGGCACTGAAACATTCAGAAATTCACGAAAAAGAAGAAGTTAGAAAGGTAGAAAAGATAGGAGAAAAGATGAAGATAACTGCCGATGGTAAGGAATACCTTACTAGAGCCATCATCATCTCCACAGGCAGTAAACATCGTCAATTAGAAGTCCCTGGGGAAATAGAGTTCTTAGGTAGAGGTGTTTGTTACTGTGCCACTTGTGACGGACCACTATATCAGGGAAGAAAGGTACTAATTATAGGTGGGGGTAACAGTGCGGCCCAGGAAGCTCTGTATCTTGATAATATTGGTGTAAACGTAGCCTTGGTTCATCGTAGGGATGAATTAAGGGCTGAGAAATACATTCAGGACATGCTGAAAGAGAAAGACATACCAGTTATTTGGGATTCAGTTGTAGAAGAAATAAGGGGAGATGTGGGAGTTAAAAGTGTATTAATCCATAACCGTAAGACTGGAGAGAATAAAGAGGTCCTAATTGATGGTATTTTTATTTCAATCGGTGAGATTCCCTCTAATCAATTAGCAGCCAACATGGGTGTTGAATTAGACAGCGCGGGTTATATCATTACAGACAAGACCCAGCGTACAAACCTGACTCGAGTATATGCTGCAGGTGATATCACTGGTGGGGTGCAACAATGGGTGGTGGCCTGCTCAGAAGGTGCAGTTGCTGCTTTATCGGCTTATGAAGACTTGATGAAATGATTTATTCCTTTTATATTGATCTCTCTAAATTATGAAGTGATTATTTTGATACTGGCTAAAGAGTCGATAAGAAATTTTCCCCTTATTCGGACGACTTAGCTCTAAATGGGTATGAAACTTTGTGAATTGATATTTTAGAAGCTGATCCAGGTTAGAAGAAAATTAAGTTGAAAAACTTTTCTAAACAAAAAAAGGTTCTGTGTGGTTATTAATTCATAAATCCCATATCATCTTGAGTTTCCCTGGGGAGAGATCTGACCGAGATGTTATATCCTAGAAACAACCGGAAAAATATTAAGCTCATCAATTATCAATAAGGAGGCAGATATTGACTCTGAAATCCTATTTCAGCTAATTAAAAAGGTGGTAGAACCCAATTTCATATAATCGCATTAATCCAAGAATACGCTTCGGACCAGCTGGTAACCCTATAGGATTTCGTGGTCATACCGTGGATGTTGGTGAATACATTAGAAGGATTGGACTGGAGGCCTACGAGTACCAAGCAACCTATGGGGTCCGCATTCAAAAACAATCTGCCTTGAAACTTGGGAAAAAAACAGCTAAGAACGATATATTGGTTTCCATGCACGCTCCTTACTACATCAACCTCTCTTCCCCTAAAGAGGACATTCTTGAGAGATCAGTGCAGCGCTTAATTCAGGCCGCACGGGCCTCAGAATGGATGAGCGCCTACCGCATAGTATTTCACCCTGGCTTTTATACCAACTATACACCTAAGGAGGCTCTTGAAAGATGTAAAGGTACTATTAAGATGCTTTTAGATGATTTAGATTCCAAAAGAATTAAAAATTTCACTTTCGCCCCGGAGACCACAGGTAAGAAGTCTCAACTGGGCAATTTGGATGAAATTATCGACATCTGCCAGTCTTTCGACCATTTTGCTCCCACCATAGATTTTGCACATTTACATGCCAGGAATGAAGGTTTTATAAAGGGTAAAGATCAGTATCGTGTCATACTGGCGCAATTAGAAAACGAAATTGGATCAGAGCCCCTTCACTGCCACTTCACCCGAATTGAATACACAGACGCTGGAGAAAGGAAACACCACGTCCTTATTGAGGAAGAATATGGCCCTCCTCTTAACCCTCTATTAGAGGTTCTTATAGAATGCGGCTGGAAGGCCACCATTATCTGTGAAACTCCTTATCTGGAGAGAGATGCTTTGGTGATGAAGGAAACCTATCAAAAAATTTTGAAGTAAATCAGAAATGAATTAAAGCTTGAATTATAAGCTATTTTTTTATTCAAAAAATTAATATAAGCTCAAATATTTTTTCATCCGATAATAAAACGGCAATGTTGATCTCCCATGGCATAGCATTTGGTTTCCTTAACTCTGGTTTCTTGCTGGTAATATGTATTAAACAGGGCTTCTAATATTCCGCTGTCAAATGCACAGGCTGGTCTGCCTAGATAGGGGAGTCCGCTGCATTCGAAACAGTCCATCACGCTGATGGTTAAAGGATTTAGAGTTTTTATCTCTACAGCTCCTAAACTGTGGATTTCCCAGAACTGAGCAATGTTCCCCAGGAAAGTTTCCATATCCGGATCTTTAACTTTAACGTATAGTGTCTCTCCGACTTTTAAACCCGCTTCGTGGAGTATAGGATCGATATCCACTCCTTGAATGAGTAATGAAACCCGAAGTGTGTGAAAGATCAGCCGAAAAAACTCGAAGGGATCATTTTCACAAGAAATGTACCTTTGTATATAGGCAGATATATCTTCCTGAAGCTGTTCACGTTGTATTTTACCTAAGTATTCGGATTGGATAAAAAATATCTTTTTCCTGGCATCCTGGGGGTCGGTGCGGGAGTTGATTATCCCTTCTTGGACCATAGCTTTGAGGTGACTGGACACAGTGGATTTTGCTTTGCTTGATAAATTAACAATTTCATCGAAGCTAAGCTCACCTTCTCGGAGCATGGAGAGTATCTTCACCCTTACTGGGCTCCTTATAACCTTAACTCCATCTTTAGTGGAGAAAAGCTCGATCTGAGCATTTTGCGGGGACTCATCCCTATTCTCATTTTGTTTAATTTCATCCATCAGTTTGTCCACTATTTAAATATTTCAATTTTTTCGATCACATTGGAAGCAGAGTTCGGTATCCCTATTGGTCTTAAATATCTTGCCACATTTTTTGCAAATGACTTCGCGAAGGCTGGAATTTTTATCCACAATTTCCAGGGCACAAGAGCATTTCCAGCCCATTTTACCCTTAAGTTTCTGTTCAAATGCTTTATCTGCATCGAATTCTTTTTTCATGGTGTCTCCAATAAAAGAAAAATAAGGAAAGTGGGTTAGGATCCCATTATCTCGTTTATATCCTCTTCTGGATCGCCTATTGGTCTGAGACCATAGTTCTCCACCAGAACATTCAGGATATCTTCGTTAACCCAACCAGGGATGATGGGTCCCAAATATATGTTTTTCATGTCTAGGGACAGGAGACTCCACAATATGGCGGCGGCTTTCTGTTCCATCCAACTACATACTATGGTTAGGGGCAACTCGTTTAACTCTACACCGAAAAGTTCAGTTAGTGCCAGGGCGATGTCAACGGCCACGATGGCGTCGTTGCACTGGCCCAAGTCGATGAGACGTGGCACTCCTTCGATATCTCCCAAGTCCAAGTCGTTGAACCGGTACTTACCACAGGCCAAGGTTAGTACTACCACGTCTTCAGGTAGTTTTTTCACGAATTCAGTGTAGTATGTAGCCTGGGGTTTTGGTGAGTCGCAACCGCCAACTAGGATGAATCTTTTTATTTTACCAGCCTCTACCAGTTCTTTTATCTTACCTGCCAGGGACAAGACGGTTGAAGCTCCGAATCCGGTTGTTAGCACGGTTTCTCGGGGTTCATCTTCTAGTTCTGGAAGTTCAAGGGCTTTTGTTATGATGGGACTGAAGTCATAGTCTTCTGTGTGTTCTACTCCTGGTAATTGGGCTACTCCGCTGGTGAACATCCGGTCTCTATAACTTTCTTGGGGTAGTAAAACGCAGTTAGATGTTCCCAGAATGACGACCGGGTATTTGGAGAAAGTCTGTCTCTGATCGAACCAGGGCCCTCCTAGTTGGCCTACCAAGTGTTTGTATTTTTTAAGTCCTGGATATCCGTGGGCAGGAAGTAGTTCAGAGTGAGTGTAAACGTTTATATCCTTACCTTCAGTTTGTTTTAACAGTTCCTCCAGTGTTTTGAGACTATGGCCGGTGGCTACGATTCCGTGTCCTTTAACTGATCCCACTGGCACTTCCGTGGGCACAGGTTCACCATAGGTTTCGATATGGGCTTTTTTCAGGAGTTGCATGGTTTTGATGTTCATTTGTCCAGCTTCTAGGGCCAGTTTAACGAATTCGTTGGCATCGAAGTTTACATTGGTAAGGGTAGAATAGAATCCCCTCTCTAGGAAAGCATCCACTTCTGGATCGGTGTAACCAAGTTCTCTGGCGTGGTAAAGGTATGCCGCAATTCCTTTGATGGCAAATAACAGATTATCCTGCAGACGGGCCACTGTGGGTTCCTTTCCACAAATTC
>Ga0209254_10006226_pt1 | contig 11000 bp, 9 predicted proteins | sample FrelakmetDIP11DI_FD_187148 | JGI IMG/M metagenome (GOLD analysis project Ga0209254, IMG submission 187148) | Freshwater lake sediment microbial communities from the University of Notre Dame, USA, for methane emissions studies - DIP11 DI (SPAdes)... | ecosystem: Environmental > Aquatic >... | reverse complement strand
AGTACGCTCGGTCGACGAACATGGCCGGGTCCTAGTCCATCCCCAATGTTCCGCGCGAAAGATACCCCAGCCGCGCGCGTCAGTCAAGCGAGAGCGGCCAGGCCGGCGTTCGGCGGCCCGGTTTGACTGCCGCCGCGCCTCCCGATATACTGGCCTTCGACATGGCCGAAACATCCTTCGCCCGGAAGCGTTGGATCACAGCCGGGCTGAGCCTGGGTCTCTTCGTCCTCTCCTTCTTCGTCTTCGACCGCCTGCTTCTTTTCGGACTGCGGGCCGGGGCCGCGCGCTACTACGCGTCCTTGAAGGCCGACAAGCTCCGCTCCCGGCATACCGCCATCACCGGCCGGGGCGACGGCGACCTCCTGATCTTCGGCAGCTCCCGCGCACGCTATGCCTTCGGCCAGGACCAGCTTTCGAGCCGATTGAACAAGAGGGTCGTCAAGGAAGCGGCCGCGGGCAGATTCCCGAAATTCTTCTATTACTTCTATATGAAGTACCGAACGGACAATGCCAAGCCCAAGGTGATCCTTTATGGCCTGGACTATTTCATGTTCGAAAAGAAATCCGCGCCGGACGAGCTGGCCCGCCTGGACAAGAGCATCAAGCTGGACTCCCTGAATCCCGCGGACGCGGTCAACCCCGTCTCCCCCCTGTTGAGCCGCCTGTCTTGGCTCTTCAGAAAAAAGCCGGAGATCGACGGACTCTTCACCCAGGTCTTAAAGCTGGACGCGGCGTTGCAGGCGGAGGTCACGGACCGGGTCGATGCGGGGCCGGCCGGGCCGACGACCTACAAGTTTTATACCGTCAAGCCGGACCGCTGGCAGACACGCCCCTATCAGCCCTTCCCCGGTGTCGAAGGTCAATATCTCGAGAAGTTGCTGACGGTCCTGGAAGAGGACGGAGTCCCTGTGTTCCTGGTGCTCATCCCCGACTCCGTGGCCACCAATGACACCAATTTCGAGCAGGGCAAATTCAAGACTGAGGCCCGAGCCCTGGCCGCCCGGCACAAGAACGCAGCCGTCCTCGACCTCAACCGGCCTGAGGTCTTCGACCTGAACAACACCCTGCTCTTCAATGACGGCGCCTGGGGCCGGTCCAATTGCCATCTCACCAACAGGGGCATGGCGGATTTCTCCCGCAAGCTCGCCGTCCTGATCCGCGAGGCCCGTTCTCAAGGGATGACATGACCGAAACGTCCGCTGCCCGAAAACGCTGGGTACCGGCCGGGCTGAGCGTCTGTATATTCGTCCTCTCGTTTTTTGCCTTCGATCGCCTGCTCATGCTCGGCTTGCGCCGATCGGCCACGGCCTACTATACCGCCCTGAAGACCGACACCCTCCCGGGCAAGAAGGACGCCGTCTTCGGCCAGGGGGACGGCGACGCTTTAATTTTCGGGTCTTCCCGTGCGGACACCGCCTTCCGGCAGGATATTCTGTCGGCCCGGCTGAACAAGAGGATCATAAAAGAAACCGGGCCGGGCCGATTTCCCCGTTTCTTCTATTACTATTATCAGAAATACAGACAGGAGAATCCCCCGCCTAAGATCTTGTTTTACGGCATGGATTACTTCATGTTCGAAAAGGAATCCTCGCTGGAGGACCTGGCCGGGCTGGACAAAACCATCACCCTGGACGCGCTGAACCCCGCCGGTACGGTGAACGGCGCTTCCCCCCTCTTGAGCCGGGTCTCCTGGCTGTACCGGAAGAAGCCGGACATCGATAGCTTTATCAGCAGCCTGATCAAGCTGGAGGCCGCCCCGGCCGCTTCAGCCCGGGAGGACGTCGACACGGCTCCGGTCGTGGAGGAAGCCGCCCCCCCTCGACGAAGGCCTCTGGTCTTGCCCCCCGGATTCCAGGTCCAGGCCGACCAAGCTCACTGGTATCGTCCCCGAAAGTACATGTCCCACCCCGGCGTCGAAGGCGCCTACCTCCAGAAGCTCCTGACCGTCCTGGAGCAGGACGGTGTCCTGGTCTTGCTGGTCATCATCCCCGATTACAGGAGCACGAACGACACCAATTTCGAACAGAAGAAGTATAAAAGGGACATCCTGACCCTGGCCCGGCCTTTTCCGAACGCCGTCGTCCTGGATTACAACCGGCGCGACCTCTTCAACCTGAGCGACGCCTCGCTCTTCTGGAAAGGCGACTGGGGCAAGACCAACTGCCACCTGTCCTACGAGGGGATGACCCAATTCTCCAGGAAGCTCGGGACGAAGGTCCGGACGATGACCGCCGGAAACGCCGCCCCGAACGAAGCCAAACCGAGGTCCCAGACATGACATTCCTCAGTTATTCCTTCGTGCTCTTTTTCCTGGCTTCGGCCGCCCTGTATTTCGCGGCGCCCCGCAAGCTCAAGCCCGGGGTCCTGCTGGCGGCCAGCCTGGTCTTCTACGGCTCGCTGCGGCTCGGATTCCTGGCGCTTCTCGCGGCCGAGGCCCTGGCCGCCTTCGGCTTCGCCTTGTGGCTCGAAAAACGCGAGCGCCGCGGCCGGAAGGCGGCCTTCATCCTCTCGCTGGCGGTCCTTCTCGCACCTCTCCTCGTCTTCAAGTATTCCGACTTCCTCATCCAGACCATATCCGCTGCGGTGCGCGGCCTGACCCACGGCCGTCCCTGGGAAGCGCTGGGCCTGGCCCTGCCGGCCGGCATCTCCTTCTACACGTTCAAAGCCCTGAGCTACGTCATCGACGTCTACCGCGGCCGGATCGCCGCCGAGCGGAATCCAATCCTGGTCGGGCTGTACATCTCGTTCTTTCCCCAGATCTTCGCCGGTCCCATCGAGCGGGCCGGGAATTTCTTCGTCCAGTTCCGGGAGCGCCGTCCCTTCGACATCGGGCGGGCCGCCGGCGGGGCCCGGCTGGTCCTGTGGGGATTGTTCAAGAAGATCGTCGTGGCCGACCGGCTGGCCCAATACGTCAACATCGTCTTCGACAAGCCCCAGGACTACGCCGGTCTGGGCCTGGCGATCGGGCTGGTCTTCTATTCCTTCCAGATCTATTGCGATTTCTCCGGGTATTCGGACATGGCCGTCGGACTGGGCCGGATGCTGGGCCTCGAGACCATGGACAACTTCAACTTCCCCTACTTCAGCCGGAGCATCACCGAATTCTGGAGCCGGTGGCATATCTCCCTGTCCTTCTGGCTCAGGGATTATCTCTTCCTCCCGATCTCCTACGCCCTCTCCCGGAAGATCAAGTCGGAGCGCGTCCTCCTGGTGAAGACCGATTTCGTCCTGTACCTGGCCGGGATGTCGGTGACGATGATCCTGTGCGGGTTGTGGCACGGCGCGAACTGGGCCTTTATCGTTTGGGGGGCGGTGCACGGCCTGTATCTCATCTCCTCCCGCGCCACCCATACCCTCCGGATGAGAGCCGCCCGGAAGCTGGGCCTGCGCCGGACTGGGCGGGCCTGGACGATCGTCCGAACGGTTTTCGTCTTCGGTCTAGTCAGCCTGGCCTGGGTCTTTTTCCGCTCGCCGTCCCTCTCTTCGGCCTGGGATTACCTGAGGAACATCTCGTTCCGGCTGCCCAGCCGCGGCGTCGGAATCATCCTCTTCCTGGGGATTCTGCTGGCCGTGTTCATCCTGGCCGAAGGACTGATCAAGAACCGGAAGTCCATCTGGGGCGAGCGGCGGGTTCCCGCGCCGGTCCAGGCCGTGGCCTATGCCCTGTTCATCTGCCTGATCATCATCCTGGCCGCGGACACGAGCAACGAGTTCCTGTACTTTCAGTTCTAGCCCGGGCGGGAGCGCTGGCCGGGCCTTATGAGCCGGGCGACCAGCGCCAATCCGGGAAGACGTCGCGGCTGCCGCTCCGGAACAGCGGCTTGATCTTTTTCGTGGCAACGTCCGCCAGAAACAGCGACCACTGTCCCTGGTGGGGATAGTGCTTGGTCCCCGAGGCGAAGACGATCGTCCGGCCGTCGCCCGACCAGGACGGATAGTAGTCGAACGTTTCGGGCAGCTCGGTCAGCCGGGCTTGGCCGCTCCCGTCCGGGTTCATCACCCAGATGTCCCCTTTCCCGTCGGCTTGGGATGAGACAAAGGCGAGACGGCGTCCGTCCGGTGAAAAATGCGGCCGGCAGGCCTTCCCTCCCCTGGTGACCTGGGTCACGGCCTTGGAAGCGAAATCATAGACGAAGGCATCCCAGCCGAGGACCTTCTTTCCGGTAAAGGCCAGGAGCGGGGCGGTCGGCGAAAACTCCGGCAGGGCGCTGGACCCCGAGAATTCCGGGACAAGCTGTTCGAGCCGTCCGGTTTGAAGGTCGATGCTCCGCAGGGTATAGCTCCGGCCCAGGCCCGAGCGGCGCTGCTCGGTGAAGGCCAGCCGTTTCCCGTCGGGGAACCAGGCCTGCTCGATGGCGTCGTTCTCGCCTCGCGTGACCTGCCTCACCCCGGAGCCGTCCGCGTTCATGACGAAGATCTGGTACGTTCCCCCCGGGTTGGCGGAAAAGGCGATGCGCCTCCCATCGGGAGACCATTTCGGGAATTCGCTGTTCCAGGAGGCGTCAGTGAGCTGGCGGAGACGGTCGGAGCTGAGAACGTAGATCTCGGGGTTCCCGTCCAGGTCGGACTGAAAGGCGATCTCCCCGCTGAAGACGGTCGCGGCCCGAAGGGAGGCCGGGTCGGCCGCGCTCGGAGTCTTCTCTTGAGGGGCGGATTCGCGTCCGCAGGCCAGGCCGAGAATGACGGCCGCGACAGCCAGCCCGACCAGCGCGAATTTTCTCATGCGGGGATATTATCCACATTCGTCCGCGCCTTGACAAGAGCTGCCGGGTCACCTATAGAAGACCATGGGAGCGTCGCGATGAACAAACGGGCTGTCCGAATCGCCCTGGCCCTGCTTGTAACCGGGGGGATCCTGTTCGTCTTCTTCCGCAAAACCGGCTGGGCGGAAGTGCGGCAGGCGTTCGCCGCCATTCCTCTGGCGGCGGTCGGCCTGTACATGGTCGTCTCCCTCCTGGGAGCGGTCGCCCGGACGGCCCGTTTCAGAATTCTCCTCTCGGGACGCATCGGATGGGGGGAGATGTTCCTCGTCACCCTCGTCCAGAGCTTTTCGGTCGACCTTCTGCCGGCCCGCTCGGCTTCCCTGGTGTTCTATACCTATCTCACCCGACGGCGGGGAGTCCTCGTCGAAGAGGGCGTGTCGAGCTTCGCCATCGCCGTTTTCTACGACGCCCTGGCCCTGGGGCTCCTGCTCGGCGCCGCGGCCGTCGTCCTCGTCGGGTCGCTGGGCGCGGACGTCCCCGCGGCATCGATCGGCTGGGGTTTGGCCGCGGTCACAGCCGTGTCCCTGCTCGTCATTCTTTTGGCCAGGCCGCTGGCCGGCTGGGCCGGCCGCCTGTGCCGGAGGATGCGGCTGGCCAAGGTCGAGTCCGTTTTCGCGGCGGTCGAGGATTATTTCAGCCGGCACGGCTCGGCCGGGGAACGCCTGAGCGTGCTCGGCCTGAGCCTGGCGGTCAAACTCATTAAATACATATCCCTATATATCCTGTTCGTCGGCGCTACGAGGGCGGACGTCTCCCCTCAGTCACTGTCCTTGTTCAGCTTCGGAGTGGCCGGGGCTGAGCTGTCGTCCTTCCTGCCGGTCCAGGGGCTGGCCGGTCTGGGCACATGGGAGGCGGCCTTCGCCCTGGTCGCCTCAAAGATCGGCCTGGATCTTCCGAACCCGTTCCTGACGGCGCTGGTCATCCACCTGGTCACCCAGGTGTGGGAGTACGCCTTGGGCCTCGGTGCCCTGTGGATCCTGTCCGCCCGGGCCCGCGGCCGGGATTGAGCTAATTTTAAAACGACGGTTCCCAGGGCGTTCCCGCGTAAGCCGCGCCCGCGGGGGTGGCACTTTCCGTAAATATATTTTACAGGAAGACGCCTTTTAAACAAAAACGGTCGAGCCACCAGGCTTCAAGCGCTCCAAAAGCACAAAAAAGGCTCTTGGCATGTAAATTGCTATTTTCTAAAATAAGAGACAAACCATGATTCACATCCTATCGCTCACAATCCGAACAATCGCCGCGCTGGGCTTGGCCCTCATCCTGACCTTTCCTCTCGGAGCGCGGCCTGACAATCCGGACAAGGCGGTCACCCTGGAAAAAAACGTGGCCGAGGCTCTGTCGAAGCTCCCCTCGGCCGAGCGCCGTTTCGTCAGGGGCCAAGAGCTGTTTTCCTCCGGAGACTTGGACAAGGCCGCCCGCGAATTCGAGGCCTGCCTCAAGATCCTTCCGGAGCATATTTACGCCTCATATTATCTGGCCAATATTCGCTACATCCAGCAGGACTTGTCGCGGTCCCTGGAGGCCATCGAGAACGCGGAACGTCACCTGGACTTCATGGCGGCCGTGAGCGCCCTGGCCCGGGAAAAAAAGCTCGCCGAATTCGACGAGGCCAAAAGGCTTCTGGAAGCGGAGAATGAAGTGAATTTTTCCTGCCGGGAAAGCCGGCAGCTGGAGCAGATGGTCCTGGACGTCGAGACCGAAGAAGCCAAAACCGGCGAGCGGATGCGCCGCGAACAGGAGTCCCGGCAGAAGCAGGCGGCCCATTACGCCTATTTCCACGGCAACGTCCTGTTCCGGCTGGGAAAGTACGACGAAGCCTTCCAGTCGTACAATCGGGCCATCCGGATCGACCCTCGGAACGGAGACGCCTACAACAACGCGGCCTCGATCCTGTTCCTGGCCGGCCGTCACCGGGAGGCCGAGGATTACATCCACAAGGCCGCCGCGGCCGGGGTCGAGGACCGGATCAACCTCAAGCTGAAAAAGCTTGTCACCGAAGGACTGGGAAAATCCCCGGCCGGCATCCTGGAACAGGAATTCGGAACGGAAGGCGGCGAGCTCCGGGTCATGAGGTTCTCGATCAACGTTTACGAGGGCCAGCCCCATGAAGCTCCGTTCTTCGTCAACAGCTATATCATCCATGACCGCGGTTCCCGGGACGCCGTGATCATCGACCCCGGAGCGGCCGACCCGCGGCTGGAGGCCTACATCAAGGAGAACGGTCTCCGTCCTCGCCTGATCCTCAATACGCACGGTCATTACGACCACCGCCACGGCAACGCGTATTATGCCGGCCTATACGGCCTCAAAACCGCGGTGCCCAGGGAGGAGGCTTCCGCCTACAAGCCGGAAGCGGGGAGTCCGGGCGCAACCATCGATCTCGTCTTCCTCGAGTCGGAAGTCCGGGCCGGGACCCTCCTGATCAAGACCTATCCCACGCCCGGGCATACTCCCGGAGGCGTGTGTTTCTTGATCGGCAGCTATCTGTTCAGCGGCGACTCTCTGTTCGAGGACACCGTGGGACGGGTCGCGGCCGAGACTCCTTCCGCGGAACAGAAGTCCCGGAAAAGAATGGTTGGCGCCCTCACCCGCCTGCTGGACCTCCTGCCGGGGGAGACCGTGCTTCTCCCCGGCCACGGCCAGGCCTCCACCGTGGCCAGGACGAAAGAGGTCAATCCCTTTCTTCAGACCGGGAAAGCGTCCTGATCACAAGGCCATCGTCCGTCAGGTCTCGGCCGCGCGACGCTGCGACTGCGTCCGGAGGATCTTCTTGATCCGCAGCAGGATTTCCGTAGCCAGCGCCCTCGAAAACACCCGGGCGCCCTTGTCGACCATGTGGCAGTTGGAGATCCCCCAGCCGATCGGGTCGCCGAAGTAGTCCGGATTCTTCAGGTCGAACTTCTCCGGCCGGTTGAAATCCAGGACCGCGACGAACCCGAGCGGCTCGGTCAGACGCCGGATATCGTCCTGGAACTTGTCGTGTTCGAAGTTGGTCTCGTAGGACCCGATGTACTCGGGGATGAAGGCCACGAAGGTCGGAACGGAGTCCCGGTCGAGCTCCTGGAGCAGTCGGGCGAAATAGGCCCCCTCCTTGCCGGGGAATGACCCGTACGGCCGCTTGTGCCAGACGGCGGGCTTCCGGGGCAGGACGCGCCTTTTCGGAATCGGCTCGGGCGGCCGGTCCGAATTCGGCCGGACGCGTTCCGTATCCCGGTCGGGATCGGGACTCTCCGTCACCCGGTCAAAGGCGGTCAGGTCGACCAGGAACTTGTCGATGTCCGGCTTCATCCGGAACAGCCAGGACGCCCGGCTCAAGAGCGGCGAATTCGGATTGACCGAGCCCCGGGGGCTGATCTTCTTGACGGCCAGGCTTGGGTCCAGGCGCACCAGGTTCAAGCTGTGCGATTCCTTCTCGAACATGAAGTAATCCAGCCCATAGATGACCAGGGCCGGCTTGCCGTACTTTTGCTTGTACTTCGAATAGAAATAATAGTTGTACTGGGGGAAATGGCCCGGCGCGGCTTCCTTGTAGACCTTCATGTCCAGGGCCCTGGACAGGACGAAATTGACCAAGCCGTTCTGCGTCCGCGAGGTCCCCAGGACGAGCGCCTGCCCCTGGCCGAGTCCGTAGGGAGTCTTCCAGGGCATAGGGTCGGCCCGGGCGGAGCGGTAATAGCCTGCTATTCCCTCCCGCAGGGCGAGGAACAGGAGCCGGTCCAAGGCGAGAAACGAGACGGCCAGGAGCAGGCCCAGGCCGACGCCCCGAATGACCTTCCGGGCGGCTCCGCGGCGCTCCGGCTCCATGATGGCCAGCGGACGCCCGCTACTTGGCGGCGGGCGTTCCCTTCACGGTCTGGGTTTGATGCGCGCCCTTGGTGACGTGGATGAGGAACCCGTCCTCACCGGGCAGCCACACCTGGGCCAGGACATAGACCGTGAAGTATTCCGTGTAGGACGGCTCGAAATTGCCCACGACGTCGAAGACGAGCTGGGGCTCCTCGACGGGCGGCGTCGGTTGGGCCATCTTTTCGAGGACCGACAGCTGGGCTTCCTTGCCGCTCAACGAATGGCGGAAGACGATCTTTCCGTCGGCCGCCAGGCCCACCCAGTATTCGCCCGCGGGAAACTTCTGGTTCCCCGATTCGAACTTGAAGGGGACCTTGAACGCCGCTTGGGCGTATGCGGAGGCGCTGCCGACAGCGACGGCCAGGCCGATCGCCGCCAGGATGATGACGATATGACGCTTCATCGGATCTCTCCCTTTTAGCGGATGCTCGCCCAGGACACGCCCGCCGCCGGCCCGTCGTCGGCCGAGGCGAAGCTCGTCGGGACGCCGTTCTTGACCGCGTCCTCCATGGCCATGACGAACGTGTCGATCTCTTCGAGCGTCGTGTAGACGTTGGGCGACACCCGGAGAGCCTGGTAATCGAAGACTTGGTTGGGCGGAGCGCCTCCGACAAGCGGCACGGCGACGATCCGGTACTTGTCCATCAGGAACTTGGCCAGGTCGCGGACGTCGATCCCCTCGATGTTGACCGCGGCTACCGCCCAGATCTCAGGCGGTTCGCCCAGGTTCGACAGGACCTTGACCCTCGGGTGTTTCTTCAAGGCGTTGGCCCAGCGCAGGGTCAGGTAGCGCAAGCGGGCCGCCTTGCGCTCGCCGCCGACGGCCTGGTGGAAGGCCAGGGCTTCGCCCAGGGCCGCCCGGACGCCCCAGGGGTGCGTCCCGATCGACTCGAACTTGCGGATATCGCCGTCCTGCTGTTCGGGGGCGGCCTGCAGGGGCCAGAATTTCGGGATCATCTCCCGGCGGACATAGAGACAGCCGTTGCCGATCGGAGCCAGCAGCCACTTGTGGAGGCTGACCCCGTAGGCGTCGCATTCCAGGTCGCGCAGCTTGAACGGGAACTGACCCAGGGCGTGGGCCCCGTCGACGATGGTCACGATCCCCTTCGACCGGGCCAGGCGGGAGAGCTTCTGCACCGGGAACATCTGCGCGGTCAGGTTGGTCACGTGGCAGAAATGGAAGACCTTCGTCCGGGGAGTGACGGCCTTCTCGAACCTCCGGAGGAGGTCGTCCCCCGTGGTCGGCGCCGGGAACTGGAGGCGGGTGACCGTGATCCCCTGGCGCCGCTGGCGCTGGTCCCAGGTGGTCAGCATGCGCGGGTAGTCCTGCTCGGTGGTGACGACCTCGTCCCCGGGCTGAAGGTCGATCCCGTTCTGGACGATCTGGAGGGCCTCGCTCGCCCCGCGGGTCAGGGCCAGCTCCTCGGGCTCGCAGCCGAACTCGGCCGCCATCCGGAGGCGGATGGTCTCCACGTTCCGGGCGACCATGCCCTGGTAGTGGACGGGGAGCATGTTGATCATCTCCAGGTAGCGAAACTCGGACTCGAGCACGACCCGGGGACAGGGGGCGGTGAAGCCGTTGTTCAGGTTGATGAGGGTCCGGTCGAGCTTGAAGGCCAGCTGGACCTCCCTCCAGTAGAACTCATCGGCGGCCGTGTCCTCGGGCGAGCGGCCGGAGACCGACTGCGAGGCGGCCTGGACTCCTTCGAGCGCTCCGGGCCGGAAGGCGGCCCCGGCCGCGCCCAGGGCGCCGCACGTTCGGAGAAACGTTCGTCGACTCCACATCTCGGACTTCATGCTTGACCTCCTCGGACTCCGCGTCACGGGGATTGTAGTCCAGGACGGAAAATGAGGTCAAGGACGCCCCGGCGACGGGACGCGCTCGGAGGGCATCCCCGCTCAGGAGAGGGCGAAGTCCGCGGCCGCCAGGGCGTGGAGGGCCGTCGTGTCGAAGAGGGGGAGCGAGTAATCCTCCTGTTTCACGATCAGGGGGATTTCCGTGCAGCCCAGGATAACGCCCTGGGCGCCGGCGCGCTCGAGCTTGGCGATGATATCCTGAAAGACCTTTTTCGACGCGGCGCTGACCGTTCCCAGGCAGAGCTCGTCGTAGAGGATGGCATGGATGAGCTGCCGGTCGCGCTCCTCGGGGATGAGAACCTCCAGGCCGTGCCGGGCGCTCAGCCGTCCCTTGTAGAAATCCTTCTCCATGGTGAAGCGCGTCCCGAGGAGGCCGACTTTGGCCAGGGATAATGATTTCACGGCCACGGCCGTGACGTCGACGATGTGCAGGAGCGGAATCCGGACGGCCGCCTGAACCCTCTCGGCCATCAGGTGCATGGTGTTGGTGCAGATGCAGAGGACGTCCGCTCCGGCTTTTTCCACCCGGCG
>Ga0209254_10006225_pt1 | contig 11001 bp, 8 predicted proteins | sample FrelakmetDIP11DI_FD_187148 | JGI IMG/M metagenome (GOLD analysis project Ga0209254, IMG submission 187148) | Freshwater lake sediment microbial communities from the University of Notre Dame, USA, for methane emissions studies - DIP11 DI (SPAdes)... | ecosystem: Environmental > Aquatic >... | reverse complement strand
CCAAAAGATTTTTGGTGATTACGATCTTCAAATTGCCCTTAAACCGCTGCAACAAGCTATCGCCGAGGGAGCTATTGCACTATTTGGTGAAAAATATGCCGAAACGGTTCGTAATATCACCATCGGTGATCCCGATCCATTCTCTAACGAGCTATGCGGCGGAACTCACGTCGAGTCCACTGGGGATATCGGTGTTTTCTTAATCACCAGCGAGGGCAGTACCGCGGCCGGCATCCGCCGTATCGAAGCTGTTACCGGTCGAGGCGCATATGAGCTAATCCAGCGCCGTTTTAGTACCCTCAGGCAGACGGCTTCTGTGCTTACTTCAGCATTAGATGATGTTCCCGTCAAAGCAGAAAACCTGCAAAACGAACTGGCAGCTTCTCGCAAGCAGATTATGGCTCTCCGCAGAGAGCTGGTTGAAATTGAATTTATGCGTAATCTGGAAACAATCCCGGTCATTCGTGATATCCCTGTCCTGACAACGGTATTGCCCGATACTGACGCGGACACCCTCAGATTGATGGTTGACCAATTCAAGCAGAGATACCCAACCGGAGTTGCAGTTCTTGCATCTGTATTTGCTGAAAGGCCGGTGATTATCGCCTCCGTTTCAGAAAATTTGCTGGCAAGAGGCATCAACGCGGTTGACCTGGTTCGCTTTGTGGCGGCACCGATAGGAGGCAGCGGTGGCGGAAAGCCAATTTTGGCTCAAGCTGGTGGAAAAGATTCCAGCAAGTTAAAAGAGGCTCTGAGTAAAGCCCAGGAGTGGGTAACTCTAAATCTCAAGTAATCCCTCCACATGGATTAATTGTATCCGAGTAGGAATTGAATAACTGCTACGGGTTTGAATGCGGAAAATCCGGTTTAATAATTCATCTGTACCCTTTGCCCTGCTCTTTTTCTGCCTGATAAGTTTTGGACTACTTATCCCCTGGCTGGGTTTTTTCTGGGACGACTGGCCCTCTATCTGGTATCTACAGGTATTTGGCTCATCCGGATTTAGTGAAGTATTCGCGGTCGATCGACCTGTACTAGGCTATTTTTTTATGCTGACCACGCGCTGGCTGGGGACATCTATGGTTGGCTGGCAGCTGTTTGGTATCTTTACCCGCTGGTTGTGCGTCCTGGCGTTTTGGTGGTTTCTAAAGGGGCTTTGGCCTACCTTTCCCAATCAGGTGGCCTGGACCGCTCTACTTTTCGCGGTGTATCCTGGGTTTAAACAACAATACATATCCGTTACATACAGCCATGTGTGGATTATTGCGGCGATTTTTTTCCTTTCACTCGCTACCATGGTCTGGGCATTTCGCAAACCAAGGATATCCATACCACTATCCATTTCATCGTGGATCCTCTCTGCACTGGCAGTATTCAGTGTGGAATACTTCTTTGGCCTGGAGATTATTCGCCCTTTCATATTGTGGATGCTGGTTTCAGAGGATTGTAAGACTCTGGGATCTCGGTTAAAACACACCCTGATCAAATGGTCACCTTACGTCGCAATCTCTGGGATCTTCCTGTTTTGGAGGTTGGTGCTCTATCAAACAGAGCGTGGAAATGTACAACTTTTCGAAAAAATGCTCAACCGGCCGATCCCAACAATAATCGATTTCCTTGAAACTGCTGGCATTGACATAATTAATTCTGGTATTGTTGCATGGATACAGACCGCGGATTTCACCCGTATGGCTAGCTTCGGTATGGGACCAACATTCCTATATGTAATTGGTGTAATTGCTGCCACGGCTGCCGCGATTTTCTATCTTTACAAGTTAAACTATACCCCCTCAGAAACTGATTTCGCAAGCAAGCAATCCTGGATTTGGCCAAAGCAAGCTATCTTCCTGGGAATTGTTTCCCTAATATTCGGGGGTATTCCCTTCTGGGTGACAAATTTACCTATTGGCCTGGAATTTCCTTGGGATCGATTCACCCTGGCAATGATGTTTGGCTCTTCTTTGCTCATCGCAGGTCTGGTCGATTGGTTAACCAGAACTCGTTTACAAAAAGTACTGATATTTGGAATATTAATTGGCCTGGCAAGCGGACTCCATATACAATATGGGAACCTGTTCCGAAGGGAATGGAATGCCCAGTCGCAGTTCTTCTGGCAGCTAACCTGGAGAGCACCGGCCATCAAACCGAATACATTGATTTTGACCGCTGAATTACCTTTTATATATTTTAGCGACAACTCTCTAACCGCCCCATTAAACTGGATCTACGCGCCGGATTTTCGGGAAGGAAACATGCCTTATTTATTATATGCAGCGGAAGCACGCCATGAAGTCTCGCTGCCAAACCTAAAAGCAGATATCCCTGTAAGCCAACCGTATCGTGCCACTATATTCGAAGGCACCACCAACCAGGCTTTGGTATTGTTTTATACCCCGCCAGGATGTTTGAAAATCGTCAATCCACAGACAGATAAACGCATGCCGCAAAAGCCGAATTACATCTCAGACATGATGCTGCTCTCCCGGCCGGAGCTCATCCTGACTGATTCGGACCAACCAGCTCGCCCGCCACAGATAATATTTGGTAAGGAACCTCCTCGGGATTGGTGCTATTATTTTGAGAAAGCCGATCTGGCAAGACAGATCGGAGACTGGGAACAAGTTGCATCGATGGCAGATCAAGCAATGCAGCTCGGAGAGACTCTCTACGAAGTCAATGCTCCTGAGTTGGTTACTTTCATCGATGGATATGCTCATACCAGGCGCTGGTCTGAAGCATTAGAACTGACTGGTCAAGCTTTAACACTGAGTGAGCGTATGGATCGCATGTTGTGTGATTTGTGGAATCGAATAGCTAGCAATCAGTCGCCAGGCGATACAGATTTCCAAAATGTCTGGTCGACAGCTCAGAAAACATTAACATGCCTGATGCCATAAACCAACACGGGAAAGATGGGATGAGTATGGATTGTTCTGTGGTTATTCCGGTATATTTTGGTGAACCCACCCTGGAAGAACTGATTAACCAGCTTGAACAAGTGCTGCCGACCCTCTTCTCAAATTATGAAATCATCTTAGTCAACGACGGTAGCCGCGATGCAAGTTGGGAGATCATCTCGAACTTAGCAAAAAGCCAGCCGTATATTCGGGCTTTCAACTTGATGCGAAACTATGGCCAGCATAATGCATTGTTGTGCGGTATAAGAGCAGCGCAATACCCGATCACTGTGACGATGGATGATGATTTGCAGCACCCTCCGCGAGAGATCGGGAAATTAATCGACAGGTTGAAAGAAGGATACGATGTTGTCTATGGTACACCTCTGCAAGAGAAGCACACTGTATGGCGTAATCTTGCCTCACAAGTCACCAAACTTGCCTTACAGAGCACTATGGGGGCAGAGACTGCACGGCATGTAAGCGCGTTTCGCGCGTTTTATACCCGCATCCGAGATTCATTCGCTAATTACAACAACTCTTATGTATCAATTGATGTCTTGCTTACCTGGGGTGCATCGCGGTTTAGCGCTGTTTCAGTTCGCCATGACCTCCGCCTGGCAGGTCAGTCGAACTACACTTTTCGTAAATTAATTGTTCATGCAATGAACATGATCACCGGGTTCAGCATCATTCCACTTCAGATTGCCAGCTGGGCAGGCTTTTCTTTTGCCATATTCGGATTGATCGTATTATTATATGTCGTCGGCAGGTATCTCATCCAAGGAGGCAGCGTACCCGGATTCCCATTCTTGGCTTCCACCATAGCAATTTTCTCAGGCGTGCAGCTATTTGCTTTGGGTATCATTGGAGAATACCTGGCTCGCATGCACTTTCGACTATTGGATCGCCCACCTTATGTGGTGAGTGAAGTCATGCGAACAGCTATTCACGAATCGGATGGCAGTATATGAGCGAACCATGCAGGTATCTACCCTGGGACTCGGATTTCTTTGGCGTACGCATTGCCCAGGTAGAGGCAAATCACCTGGACCAAGAGTCTCTAATTGAGATTATCCAATGGTGCAATCAAAGTGACATCGAATGCTTATATTACCTTGCTGACCCAATCTATATTGAGGCAATCCGAACAGCCGAAGATAATCAATTTCACCTGGTTGATGTTCGCGTGACAAGGCAATACCAATTTCAGCCAACGGTGGATTTCAACCAGCCAGTAGCTCCATATCTCATCCGTCCATTCCACGTTTCGGATCTTCCCGATCTGCGCAAGATCGCAAGAAAGAGCTTCACCCGGTCTCGCTTTTATTCTGATCCATGTTTTCCGCAAGACAAATGTGACGAATTATATGACGTATGGATCAAGAATAGTTGTGAAGGGTATGCAGATCATGTCCTTGTTGCAGAAATCAAGGGCTTACCCCAAGGTTTTATCACCTGCCACGTCCGCCAGAACCGGTTTGAAGGTGATATCGGTCTCGTTGGGGTTAGCGAACAGGCGCGCGGCAAAGGTGTTGGTAAATCACTGATCGAATTTGCACGAGAGTGGTTCTATAATCAAGGTGTAAACAGGATTTTTGTTGTTACTCAGGGTGCAAATATTCTAGCTCATAAACTATATGATAGAAATGGATTTTCGATATATTCGATAAAACTCTGGTATCACAAATGGTTCAAAGGTTGTCTCCAGAAGAGTCATGAGTAAATATTTAATACCATTTAACAAAGCATACATTAGTGGCCTGGAAAACGAATATATGGCAACAGCAATCGCCAATAGCCATATTTCTGGTGAAGGGCCATTCACTCACCAATGCCACTCCTTGCTCGAGAATTTGCTTGGTGTCCACAAAGTGCTCTTAACCACTTCCTGTACTCACGCTCTGGAATTGGCAGCAATCTTAATAAATATTCAACCCGGCGATGAGGTGATTATTCCATCGTTCACCTTCGTATCGACGGTAAATGCGTTTGTATTGCGTGGTGCAAAACCTAAATTTATCGATATTCGATCTGATACATTAAATCTCAACGAAAAACTGTTGGAGAACATTATTACACACCAAACTAAAGCAATTGTCCCAGTACATTATGCTGGTGTCGGTTGTGAAATGGATAAGATACTTGAAATTGCCAACTCATACCAGATTTCAGTGATAGAAGATAATGCTCATGGATTATTTGGTAGATATGAAGGTAAGTACCTGGGAACTTTTGGTAGCCTGGCTACTCAGAGCTTCCACGAAACAAAGAATATCACCTGCGGAGAAGGTGGCGCTTTGATTGTCAATCGTCCAGATCTTGTAGAACGGGCAGAAATTATTCGTGAGAAGGGAACAAATCGCAGCCGGTATTTCCGAGGTCAGATTGATAAGTATTCCTGGGTGGATATCGGCTCGAGCTATCTGCCATCAGACATTTTGGCAGCATTTCTCCTTGCTCAATTAGAGGCTCGGCATGAGATTCAACACAAACGCCGCATAATCTGGAACTATTACTACCAGCACTTGGTTTCCTGGGCAGAAGAGAACTTGATACAATTACCTTTTGTTCCGGATTACTGTGATCAATCGTATCATATGTTTTATCTTATCTTCCCAAGTCCAGAGTATCGCAAAACAATGATTGAGCATCTGGCAAAAAATGGTATCCTAAGTGTGTTTCACTATACTCCTCTCCATACGTCGCGGATGGGTGTTCGCTTTGGCGGGAAAATTGGTGACTGCCCAGTTACAGAACAGATTAGTGAGCGTCTTCTCAGATTGCCATTCTATACTAGTCTTAGTCACGACGATCAAGATAAGGTGATTGATAAGATATTAAATTTCAATATGCAGCTATAAAACGCATTTCTACATAAATAGGACTTACGCATAAAGTTGTTTTGGTTACTCGTCATGAATAAATTGCTTATGGGAGATTAAGATTGGAACCTTTGATGTTTCTCAAATTTCTATTTATAGCCACCCAAATCCTCTCAGCATCACCGGACAAGAATACAGCTTATCTCGATCCGGGTTCGGGTAGTTTCATATTCCAGTTAATAATTGCTTCTTTAGTGGGTGGAGCGTTCATCGTCAAAACATATTGGAAGCGGATAACTGGATTTTTCCAGAAGCTCTTTTCCAAAAATCCTGAAGACGGCGAAGAATGACCCTGGAAATTCGCCAAGATTCGACTTTGCCTTTGGGGGCGTCGTTTCGGGATCCATCCGGGTTTATTTTCAAATTGGGGAACCGGATCTACCGCCAGATTAACCTTTCTTACCAGGACAATTACCGGCACCTCATCGAGTCGGGCTTGTATGCAAAATTGGTTGAGGAGCAGCTGCTTATCCCCCACCAAGAAGTATCGGTAAAAGCACCGCGACCAGATTTAGCGTATAAGATTATTGAGCCTGATCTTCTAAATTTTGTTGCGTATCCATACGAGATGAGTTTCAGCCAGTTGAAAGATGCTGCCCTGGCTACGTTGAAGATACAAAAGCTGGCTCTTGATTACGGGATGTCGCTGAAGGACAGCAGCGCGTATAATATTCAATTTCACAACGGAAAACCACTATTAATTGACACATTATCTTTCGAAATATACCAGGATGGCAAGCCTTGGGTTGCTTACCGGCAGTTCTGCCAGCATTTCTTGGCTCCCCTCAGTTTGATTGCATATCATGATTCTCGCCTGGCTTTTTTGCTGGCGAATTTTATCGATGGCATTCCACTTGACCTTGCCAGCCGTCTCTTACCCTCACGAACCCGGCTTACGCCATCTCTAATGCTCCACATTCATCTACACGCAGCCAGCCAAAAAAAATATGCCAATACTAAACCCGCCTCCAACAGGTTTGTCAGCCAAACAGCCCTAAGGGGGTTAATTGACAGTCTCGAAGCATCCATAAATAAATTGAAATGGTCCCCAACTGGGCCGGGTTGGGCTGCATATTACGAGGAAGAACACAGCTACACAATTGCTGGTCTTGAGCATAAACAGCGACTGGTTGAAGAATATCTTTCCCAAATTAATCCCCTGATCGTATGGGATCTGGGGGCGAACACGGGCATGTTTAGCCGCATCGCAAGTGATTCTGGCGCATTTACAGTTGCTTTTGATTTCGATCCCGCGGCAGTGGAGCTAAACTACCTTGACGTTCGAAGGCATCAAGAGCTTAAAATCTTGCCTCTCATCCAGAATCTGACCAATCCAAGCCCGGCAATTGGCTGGCAAAACCAAGAGCGCCTGTCCCTCATTGAGCGAACCAATGCGGATGTTATCCTGGCATTGGCACTGGTTCACCACCTGGCTATCAGCAACAATGTATCACTCGATAGCTTAGCCAATTTTTTACAAAAACTCTCTCCACATCTGATCATTGAGTTCGTGCCAAAGAGCGATCCTCAAGTGCAGCGGTTGCTGATGGTTAGGGAGGATATATTCTCGGACTATACTCAAGAGCAATTCGAGAGCGCTTTCAACCGCAATTTTATCATCCACAAATCTGAGACAATCCAGGGATCCCAACGTCGAATATACCTGATGGAGAGGCGATAATCCATGCAGGCGGTCACCAATAGGGAAACCATCCTCCACCCGATCCTTTTCGCGATCTACCCCACAATCGCCCTCCTCGCTAACAACATTGAAGAGATCAAGATCGGTGCGGCACTCCGCCCGTTGGTGATCAGCCTAATCGCCTGCCTTCTCCTTTACTACTCCTTACGCATTTTCTTCAAAGATCGTAGAACCACATCGGTGGTGACAAGTCTGATACTGATCGTGTTCTTTTCATATGGTCATATCTACACCTACCTTGAAACCACCCTGTCGCCTGGCTTATACCTGGGACGCCACCGCTACCTTGCACCATTAACCGTATTCCTGACCTTGATCGTAATTTATACAATCATGCGTAATCGGCATCGCTTAGGCACGCTAAACTCCCTTCTGAACTGGATAGGAGTAATTGCCCTGGCGATCCCAATGATCAATATTGCCAGATATGAGTTAGAGTCCACAAATAGGACAGTCCTTTATGCAGAATCACCAGCTCTGACAGAAGAGCTTGCAATACCCCCTGATGGCAATATACCTGATGTTTACTACCTTGTTGTCGATGCCTACGCAAGAGATGATACCCTGCTCGAGGATCATCACTTTGATAACACCCCCTTTCTAAATCGATTGGAAGACATGGGTTTTTATGTTGCAAATTGCAGCCAGAGCAACTATTCTCAGACCCAACTCTCCTTGTCTTCCTCCTTAAACATGGAGTACTTACAAGAAATGGGCGAGCAGTTTTCTCCAGGCAATTCGTCACGTGTCGACCTCCAGGATCTGATCCAACACAGCCTTGTACGCCAGACATTCGAGCGACTCGGCTATAAAACAGTTGCTTTTGAAACCGGATTTAAATATACCCAATGGGAAGATACCGACCTTTATTTATCCCCTTCCGCAGGTGTAATCCATAATTTACAGCTCATCGGCGGTCTCAGTGATTTCGAAGTGATGTTGATCAACACATCCGCTGGGTTGATTATTGCTGATGCTGCCAGGGTCCTACCTCAATTTCTGCAGGCTGAGCTTGATAATCCCCGACTCGTTCACCGCGAGCGGATCCTGTATGCTCTGGATCAACTACGCAAGTTACCTGACGTGCTGGGTCCAAAATTGGTTTTTGCTCATCTTGTCATTCCCCACCCTCCCTACGTTTTCGGAGCGGAGGGTGAATTCACAGATTATGACCTCGACGCAAGCACGGGATATATTGATCAAATCAGCTATTTAAACAAACAGCTAATCCCAATAATTCAACAGCTAATAAACGATTCAGAAACCCCACCCATCATTATCCTCCAGGCAGATCACGGGGCTATTCATTCCCCTCCCTCCAAAAGATTGAATATTCTTAACGCTTATTACTTCCCAGGGAATACGCAATCTCAATTCTATGAGTGGATATCTCCAGTGAACAGTTTTCGGTTGCTGTTCAACGATTATTTTGGTGCAAAATTACCCCTGAAAGATGATACCGGTTATTATTCAATCTATCAGGAACCATATGATTTCACGGTCATCCCCGAGACCCGCCCGGGATGCAGCCAGTACTAAACACGGATTCAAGAAAAATCACCTTTCTCGATCAGCCATCTCTTGACCTGTCTGCAAATGGTAAAATTAATCACAATAGATAACCATTCAAGCGATCCTTGCTGAAACTTGATTGCGTTTTATGAAAACCCAAATCCTGAGGCTCGAAACCCACGATGATTTTATCTCTGCTCGCGACAAGATGGGCTGGAGCAAGACTGAGCGGATTCTGTTGGTATGGCCTGAGGGAAGCCATATACTATTTCGCCGGTTGGATTTAATCCTGCTACAACGCCATAGCTCCTCCCTGGGGGCACAACTTGCACTGGTTTGTGAGGACTCCGATGTCCGTTATCACGCCAACCAATTAGGAATTCCCGTTTATCGGACAATCCAAAGCGCCCAAAAATCCCACTGGCGAACAAGGCACCGGAGAACATCACCGCGTGTATATCCCGGCATCTCCGATAGCCCTCGCCCGGATTTGACCACGCTTGCCCAGGAGGCACATCCCCAGCCAAACAGGTTGCTCTCCCAACCAATAATGCGATTGGCAATATTCACCCTGGGTGTTCTGGCGCTGCTCTCCGTTGCGGCAATGCTTGTCCCCAGGGCAACCATTTCACTAATGCCGGATACGCGCATTCAGGAATTGACATTGCTCGTACAAGCCAGGCCTGGTACCGACGACGTCAATGTTTCAGGAACTATTCCTGCGCGAAAAGTGACTGTGGAAGTAGAAGGTCGATCGAGTGTGGCAACTTCTGGAGCAACTACCATCCCCCAAGAATTTGCAAAGGGGCAGATCCGCTTCACCAATCTTACCGACCGATCGATTACGATTCCCGCTCAGACAGTCGTCAGTAATCCAGATTCCCCGGCAATTCGCTTTGCAACGTCTACTACTGCTCAGATCCCCGCTGGGGTAGGAGAGGCCATAACCGTCACAGTCCAGGCTCTTGAGCCTGGAAAATCTGAAAATCAAATCGCTGACCAATTGGTTGCAATCGAGGGCGAATTAGGCGCGAGCTTGTTAGCCACCAATCCTAAACCCACAAACGGAGGTATAGATAGGCAGATTTCAGTAGCTACCGATAACGATCAGGAAGAATTATTGCAGCAATTAACTGCTGAACTACGCCAGACCGCCCAGGAAGAGTTGATCCGAAAATTACCAACCGGAGACGTCCTGTTCACGCCGACAATTACCATTGCTCAGATTGTTGAGCAGGTCTATGATCCGCCCGAAAACCTGCCAAGTGACGAGATAAATTTAAACCTGAGAGTAGAGTATCAAGCCTTGGCAGCCTCACATGCCGATCTTGAGCGATTTGCGCAATATGCCCTGGATGCGAATATACCTGATATGTATCTGGCATTGCCCGATACTATAGTGATAAAACATATCACATCTCCAGTGATAAAAAATGATGGTATCGCTGAATGGAAAATCCAGGCGACTCGGAGATTACGCGCCAGAATACCGGAATCGGATGTAGTTAGCCTGTCCCTTGGATTGACACCTCTCCTGGCCTTGGACAAGCTCGCATCTGGTCTTCCAATCTCCAGCGAGCCTTCAATCCGGCTGACTCCCTCCTGGTGGCCGCTCTTACCGATTTTGCCATTCCAATATACGATTACCATTCAGCAATAGTGTGGCGATATTCAATGCGTATTCTGGCAGTCGACCCTGGAGATAAGAATATCGGCATTGCGCTAAGCGATCCAACCGGCACGATAGCCAATCCACTGACGGTTATCCGGCATATTTCACGACCTGTGGATGCCGCCTCGATTGCCCAACTTGCGGAGGAATATCAGGTAGCACGGATTATCGTTGGGCAGGCTTTGGATGATGAGAACTTTCCGACCCCTCAAGGTCGGAAAGCTGCCCGCCTGGCTGCCGCAATCCGCACTCAAACCAATTTACCCGTCGAATTATGGGATGAGAGCGGCAGCACCCTGGCAGCCCGACAGGCCGTGATTGCGATTAATGCAT
>Ga0209254_10006224_pt1 | contig 11001 bp, 13 predicted proteins | sample FrelakmetDIP11DI_FD_187148 | JGI IMG/M metagenome (GOLD analysis project Ga0209254, IMG submission 187148) | Freshwater lake sediment microbial communities from the University of Notre Dame, USA, for methane emissions studies - DIP11 DI (SPAdes)... | ecosystem: Environmental > Aquatic >... | reverse complement strand
CGCACGCTGGCGCGCAACCTCGGCTCGCGCCGCGTGATGGAGAAGTGCGGACTCCTCTACGAGCGCGACTTCGTCTGGCCCGAAGACGTGCTGGCCGGCCGCACGGAGGACGAACGCGCCGGCGTGAAGTACTCGATCACGCGCTGCCAGTGGCCGGCGCGGGAGATTGCAACAACTCATGCCTAGACTGGGAGTGTTTGCCGCCTCACGGGTGTTGGCTATGAATGAAGCGCGAGGCAGGATGCGGGACCTGGGCCATTGACCGGGGCGAAGAACAGCACTCGCAAAGCTGGCGGCTGCGAGCGAAGTTTTCTTGACGCCGGCGTGGCTGCTGCGGGCGGCGGAAGCGCCGCGGTTCAAGGCCAACCCGTTCACGCTCGGCGTCGCGTCCGGCTACCCGGGGCCAGACTCAGTGGTGCTGTGGACGCGTCTCGCGCCACAGCCGCTCGCGCCGGGCGGCGGCATGGCCGCGGAAGTGGTTCCGGTGGAGTGGTAGCTCGCCGCAGACGAGGCGTTTCGGCGAATCGTGATGCGTGGCACGACCTACGCCGAGCCCGACTGGGCGCACTCCGTGCACCTCGAACCGATCGGGCTCGAGCCGGCGACCCGATACTGATACCGGTTCACGGCCGGTCGCATGCGTAGCGAGGCGGGCCGGACCCGGACCGCCCCGGCGCGCGGTTCGGGCCCGGCACAACTGAGGGTGGCCGTCGCGTCCTGCCAGCAGTCGGAGCACGGGTACTACGCGCCCCGCCACATGCTCGAAGACGATCTCGACCAGGTCGTGCACGTCGGCGACTACATCTACGAGCGCAGCTGGGGCAGCAGCCTCGTGCGGCAACACGGTGCTCCGGAGTGCTACACGCTCGGCGACTGCCGGGCCCGCTACGCCCTGTACCGCATGGACCGAGACCTGCAGGGCGCGCACGCCGCCTATCCATGGATGGTCACGTGGAACGACCACGAGGTCGACAACGACTACGCGAACGACACGTCCGAGGAGAACGACGATCCCGCGCTCTTTCTGGCGGGACGGCCGCCTACAAGGCTCATTGCGAGCACATTCCGCTTCCGCGGCGTGCGGTGCCGTCCGGACCGGATCTGCGGCTGTATTGCTCCCAGGCGTTCGGCGGAATCGTCGACCTGCTGATGCTGGACGAGCGCCAGTACCGCGCGCCGCAGGCCTGCCCAAGACCGGCTCGCCGCGGCGCCAATCGCGTGAATGACTGCGCCGAACTGTTCGACCCGGAGCGCAGCAAGCTCGGTGCGCGTCAGGAGCAGTGGCTTGCGGCGGAGCTCGCCAGCAGCAAGGCGCAGTGGACACTCCTCGCCCAGGGCACGGTGACGGCGTACGTCGACGAGCAGCCCGTCCCGGGCGAGCGGTTCTGGACGGACGGCTGGAACCGCTACCCCGTCGCCAGGGACCGGCTGCTCGACACCCTGGCGACGACCCGGGTCGCCAACCCCATTTTTCTGAGCAGTGACATCCATGCCTTCCTGATCGCCACCTGGATCGGCGGGCGGCGGGCCTGGGCGCACCGATCGTCGCGAGTGAGTTCACGACGACCTCGATCAGCTCCCAGGGCGTGGCGCAAGAGGCCGTGGAGGAACGCCTGCAGGTGAATCCGAACCTGCTGTTCGCCGACAGCGAACGGCATGGCTATCTGCTGCTCGACATCGACCGCGAGCGACTCCAGGTGGAGCTGGCGGCGATGGATTCGGTCGCGCGCCCGGACGAGTCGCGATCGTTGCTGGCTGCGTTCGTCGTCGAGTCCGGCAAGCCGGGGCCCGTGCGGGCCTGACGTCGGTTTGACTGGCAGCACCGGCACTATCATGCAGTCTCGCTGAAAGTCCGCTGTCATCTTCGGTGGTTATCTTGCCGCCATGCCGCGGACAGGCGCTTTCGAAAACAGCTTCATCGCCTTGCTCGCCGAGCTGTGGGCGGAACTGGAGGCCGTGCTCGGCGCGACCGATGCGGGTGACGACGGATCGCCTGCCCTGCGTCGGCGCGCCGAGCTGCGGGCGCAGGCACTCACGCTCGAGCTGATACTGATCGCGGACCGCTGCGACTCTGCGCGTTGGCAGTCGCTGATGGGCGCAGCGCAGGTCGAACGCTTGCGCTCCGTCGTGACCTCGATGCATGTGTTGCTCGATTTCAGCCCGATCGAGCCCGATTCCGCACGAGCCCGAGGCGCGATCATTCGTGCGCAGAATTTCCTGTTCGAGGAGTTGCATCGCACGATGCAGACGAACTCACAGCAGCCGCTAAGGATGGTGCCGGTCACCGAGCGGATTTCGATCAAGCAGTTCGCCTGAACGCGTCGCCATAATACCGTTGCCTGCCACCTGTCGCGCATCTGCATCACGCGCGGATGAGACGCACGCTGGCCCGCGCCGCCGCGCAGGCATTAGTGCACAGCGGACTGCGGCATCTGCAAATTGGCGCCGGCGTTCCGCTGCGCGAGCATCCGTCGTGAGTGGCACTCCGTCGGCCAGGGGAGGTTCTCGAATGAGTTCCTGCGCAGTTCCCCGCGAATCCGCCCTACGGTACCTTGCAGCAGCGTTGATCGTCCTGACGATCACGCTGTGCCCAATGATTGCCCGCGCGTGGTGGAAGGACGAGTGGAACTTCCGCAAGCGACTCGATATCGATGCCGGTCTGCCAGCGCTGGCCGGTGCCTCGGGCAGTACGGACATCGTCGTGCCCGTGCGTCTGCACGCTGGCAATTTCGGCTATTTCGGGGATGCGAAACCGGACGGCGCCGACCTGCGTTTCGTCGCGGCCGACGATGCGACGCCGCTCGACTTCCGTGTCGAGCGCTTCGACGGGTCGTTGGGCATCGCGGTCGTGTGGCTCAGGGTTCCGGCCGCGCTCCTGTCTGCGCAGGAGCCGTACGTCTGGATGTACTACGGCAACGAGCAGGCGGCAGCACTGCCGGAAGCGTCGGTTGACGACGCCGCCACCGTGCTGAGCTATGACTTCGCGGAGTCGTCGGGCGCGCCCCGCGACGGGACCGCGTTCGCCACCTCTGCACTTTCGTCCACGGCCCAGCCCGGAGTTCCCGCTTTGATCGACCTGGGCGTCGGGCTCACGCCGAAGGCGACGATCAGCTTGCCGCCGTCCCAGGCCTTGTCGTTCGTGCCGGCTCAGGGGTTCTCGCTTTCGGCATGGGTCAAGCCCGATGCCACGGGTGGCGAAGGGCTGCTGTACAGCCAGACCGGCGAGGGCATTGGACTCGCCGTGACCGCCGGGGCCGGGAGACTTGCCGCCACGCTGGAGGGTGGGGACCGGCCGGTAGTTGTGGAAGCCCCGCTCGCGCCGGACACGTGGCATGCGATCGGTGTCGGGCTGGGGGAGCGACTGACGCTCTACGTGGACGGGCGTGAAGTCGCCTCCGCGTCGGTCGTCGCCCCGAAGCTGGGCGGCGTCGCGGTGATCGGTGCGAACGGCGATCGGTTGGCCTACAGCGGTACGCTGGATGTCTTGCGACTCTCAAACGTCGTGAGACCGGCCGGCTGGTTCCGCCTCGCGTACGAGGTGCAAAGACCCGAGTCGACGGCCCTTGCTTACGGTGCGGACGAGTCGAGCAGCGGCGGTGGACTGCAGGAGGAATTGACGCTGATCCGTGGCCTGCTGAGCGCTGTCACCATCGACGGCTGGATCGTCATTGCGTTGATCGTGTTGCTGGGGCTGCTGAGTGCCGACGTGCTGCTGCGCAAGCTGCGCCTGCTCGGCCGCACCGAGCGTGCCGACCAGGCGTTCGTCGCCGCATTCCCGGCCCGCTGGCAGGAGGACAGCGCCGCCCTGGCGAAAGGCGGCTCACCGACGATGCCGGAACCTGCAGCGGCGAAGCGCGACGCTTCGGTGCTCGGCGGCCTGTATCGCGTGGCGGTCGCCGAGGCGGCGGCGCTGCCGGTCCGGGGCGGAACTCGGCGGGTCACGGCGGAAACGGTCGAGGTGATTCGTGGTGCCCTCGACGTGCGTCTGGTCGAGGAAACGCAGCGACTGCAGCGGCGGCTGGTGATGATGACCATCGCGATCAGTGGTGGTCCGTTCCTCGGACTGCTCGGCACCGTGGTCGGCGTGATGATCACCTTCGCCGCGGTCGCGGCGAGTGGTGACGTCAACGTAAACACAATCGCACCGGGCATCGCGGCCGCGCTGTTCGCGACCGTGATGGGGCTCCTGGTCGCGATACCCTCGTTGTTCGGTTACAACTTCATCGCCACGCGCATCAGCGCACGCGTCGCCGCGATGGAGGTGTTTGCGGACCAGCTGGTGAGCCGGATCCACGCAGCCCTCGGTGCGCAACCGGCCCGCTTCGAGGAGTTGGCCCATGCGGCGTAGGGACAAACTGCGGACCTACGACGATCTCAACGTGACACCGCTGCTCGATCTCGCGTGGGTACTGCTGCTGGTGTTCATCATGATGGCGACGGCGGTCGTACAGGGCATCTCGGTGGATCTGCCGCGCGCGAGCAATGCGCCCGGGCTCGCGAAGCCACGCACGCACGCGGTGACCATCACGGCGGACGGCCGTCTCTTCTTCGACACGACGGCGGTAACGCCCAACGAGCTGCGGCTGAGGCTCGAGCAGTTGAAGGCCGTCGACCCGAACCCGCCGATCGTCGTCAAGGGAGACGCGGCGGTCCGCTACGAGCAGGTGGTCGCGGCGCTCGACCTGGTCAAGTCCGCGAAGATCACTAACGTCGGGCTCGTGACGCAGAAGCTCGTGAAGTGATGACACCGTCCACTCTGCTGCCAGTGCATCGTCGCTGGCCGTTGCTGGCAGCGCTCGTCGTGCTGGCTGCCACGCTGGCCGTGGTGCGCGTCGGTCTCGACCGGCCGTCGACGCGCAACAGCGCACCTGTGCCGCACCGGGTGGCACTGCTCGATCCGTCCGAGCCGCTGCGGCCACCGCCGCCGCCACCGGAGGAGATGCTGCCGGAACAGACTGTCGAGGACGAGGCGAACCTGATTGACGACAGCATCGGCGACGCGGTGGACGGCGGTCCGCCCGCGCTCGACGACGCGCTCGGCCTGGAGGGTGACGCCGAAGCGGGATTCGACGCGTTCGGGCTGCGGGCCAAGCGCGGCGGACGCGACATCATGCTCGACGTGCAGCCCCGGGGCCGGCCATTCAACGCGGCAGCGGTGTCGAGCTTCGCGTCGCGTCTGGCGGCGCAGCTCGAATCGGACCTGCGCGGCGTGCCCGAGTTGAGGACGGCCGATTACGAGATTCGCCTGAAGGTATGGGTGGACGGCGACGGCCGCGTGTCACGCTGCGAGATGCTTGGGAGTACCGGCTATCGCGAAGTGGACGCGCACCTCGACGCGGTGATGGATCGCACCCAGGTCTGCGTCGGACCACCGCCGGCGGAGTTCCCGAACCCGGTGGTGCTGCTGGTGCGCAGTCGGGGAGCAGGGCGCTAGACGCGGCAGTCGTCGCGCCCGCGCCGCCTCCGAGAGCCGGCGCCGAGGCCGGCAAGGCCGGTAAGGCCGGAGAGAAGCAGCCAGACGCCGGCTGGCAGCGGCACAGGCGTCACGTTCTGCGCGGTCAGCTCGAAGCGCAGCAGTTCTTGCCCCGAGTTTGTGGTCGCGGATCCGCTGACGTCCGCGCTGAACGTCCAGTCGTGCCGCGACAGGTCCACGTCGCTGTAAAGAAACTGCCAGTAGCGCCCGGCCTCTGAACCGATGCCTGGCGGCGTCCACACGGAACCCGGCGTGTTCTCGTCGGTGGAGCCGGGGACCAGACTTCCCGAGGTCGACAGATCCTCGCTACTGAACACGAGATTGCTGAAGGTGATTGACGAATCGGGCTCAGCCGGAATCGCAACATTGTTGCGTTGTGCGCGCGCCTCGATCAGCAGGAAGTTGAACGGGTCGGTCGGCGCATGGTCGATCCCGTCGAGGCCTGCGCCGGTCCAGCGCTGCAGAGTCCCCACGTTCGTGCCGGGCAGGCCCGCTCCCCAGGACAACGTCGAGCCGGCGTTCGTGCTGAGGTCGGTCATCGTGTAAGTGAAGCCGGTCCCGGCCAGGTGATCGACCGTGAAGCGGAAAGCCGCATTGTTGAGCGTCGTCAGTGAACCGAGCTCCGCCTGCACGAAGTCGGCCGGCGCCGGCTCAGCATCATTGGTGCCGGTCCCACTGTGAAGCGCCATGTCCCAGTTGGTGCCATCGAGCCGGTACCGCGCGCCGGCGACCGAGTGCTGCACCTGCGGGACGAAGTCCGGTGACGAGTTCAGGTACACCGTATCGGCGTAAGCGGGCGCAACTCCGACCGCCAGCCCGAACACTGCGGTTGCAAGAAGGGCGCCAGAACCCGTGGGACTGGCTGACATGGTCGACCACCTCTTTGTCGTCGGTGCGCGGAGGGGAAGGCACCGAGGCCGAAGTCTTGTCCCTTGTAGACATGCACTGTGACAGTTTGATGAGCGGACCTTGACACCGGCGCGGTCGACCGCATGTGAACCAGCCGGGGTCGGCGCCCCAAGATCCGTGAGACAGACGGATCTCCTTGCCGAGTGATCGGCAACGAGCAGTTCGTGACTCCGGCCGGCCTCGCTTCGCGATCGCCGCGAGGGCGGTCGTGGAACTTCCAGGTGGTATGCTGGGTCGCCAACTCGGTCGACTCATCACCTGCGTACCATGAACACCCCCAGGCGAGCCCTGATCACGGGCGTCACCGGTCAGGACGGCGCGTATCTCGCCGAACTGCTGCTCGAGAAAGGCTACGAAGTGCACGGCGTCAAGCGTCGCGCCTCGTCGTTCAACACCGAGCGCGTCGATCACCTCTATGAGGACCCGCACCAGCCGGACCGTCGCTTCGTCCTGCATTACGGCGATCTCACCGATGCGACCAACCTGATCCGCATCGTGCAGGCCGTGCAGCCCGACGAGGTATACAACCTCGGCGCGCAGAGCCACGTCGCGGTGTCGTTCGAGACGGCGGAGTACACCGCGAACGCCGACGCACTCGGAACGCTGCGCCTGCTTGAGGCGATTCGCATGCTGGGGCTCGTTGGACACACTCGTTTCTATCAGGCCGCGACGTCCGAGATGTTCGGTAAGGTGGCCGAGACCCCGCAGCGTGAGACGACGCCGTTTCATCCGCGCAGTCCGTACGGCGCCGCCAAGGTCTATGCCTTCTGGATCACGGTGAATTACCGCGAGGCCTACGGCATGTACGCATGCAACGGCATCCTGTTCAACCACGAGTCGCCGCTGCGTGGCGAGACCTTCGTCTCGCGCAAGATCACCCGCGGCCTCGCCCGCGTGAGCGTCGGCCTGGAGGAGTGCCTGTACCTCGGCAATCTCGAAGCCCGCCGCGACTGGGGTCATGCGCGCGACTATGTCAGGGCCCAATGGCTCCTGCTGCAGCAGGATCACCCGGAAGACTTCGTCATTGCGACCGGCGAGCAACGCTCGGTGCGCGATTTCGTGGAGGCCGCGGCGGAGCGACTCGGAATGCAGTTGCGATGGCACGGGACAGGTACCGACGAGCACGGCGTCGATAGCCGGACCGGCCGTACCGTCGTACGCGTGGATCCGCGCTATTTCCGGCCGGCGGAAGTCGATGCGCTGCTTGGCGATGCGTCGAAGGCGCGCGCCCGGCTCGCCTGGAGTCCGTCGATCAGCTTCGTCGAACTGGTGGACGAAATGGTCGAGAACGACCTGAAGACCGCGCGCCGCGACGTGCTCGTGCAGCGCGAAGGCTTCAAGGTTCAGCGGTACCGCGAATGAACCGGGACGCCCTCATGTACGTGGCCGGCCATCGCGGGCTGGTCGGATCGGCGCTGTTGCGCATGCTGCAGGGCGACGGCTGGACGAACCTGCTGCTGCCGGGCCGTGAAGAACTCGATCTGCGCGACCAGGCGGCGGTCGAGGCGTTCTTCGCGGCGCATCGGCCGGAGATCGTGCTGCTCGCGGCTGCGAAGGTGGGCGGCATCCTCGCGAACGACAACCACCCGGCCGACTTCATCCGCGACAACCTGCAGATCCAGACCAACGTCATCGACGCCGCTTATCGGCACGGCACACGCAAACTGGTGTTCCTGGGTTCGAGCTGCATCTACCCGCGCCTGTCCCCCCAGCCCATGCGCGAGGAGTACCTGCTCACGGGACCGCTCGAGCCCACCAATCAGTGGTACGCGATCGCCAAGATCGCGGGGCTGAAGATGTGTCAGGCGTATCGCCGTCAGTACGGCTTCGACGCCATCTCGCTCATGCCGACAAATCTCTACGGACCGGGGGACAATTTCCATCCCGAGCAGTCGCACGTGCTGCCTGCACTGCTTCGGAGGATGCACGAAGCGAAGCTCGCGGGCGCACGCAGCGTGACCGTCTGGGGCAGTGGCGAGCCCAGGCGCGAATTCCTGCACGTCGATGACCTGGCGTCCGCGACGCTGTTCCTGCTCGAACGATACTCCGAGGAAGCGCCGATCAACGTCGGTACCGGCGAGGACGTCTCGATCTGCGAACTGGCGATGCTCCTTGCCCGCGTGGTGGGCTTCCGCGGCGACGTGGAGTTCGATCGCAGCCTGCCTGATGGCACTCCCCGCAAGCTGCTCGACGCCTCACGCCTCGAGAAACTCGGGTGGCACGCGAGCATCGCACTCGAGGAGGGGATCCGCTCAACCTACCAGTGGTATCTCGAGCGGGACGCCGAGCGGCGCCCCTGATGCGTGTTCGGCGCGTTGCAATGCACCGGCGCCGCTAACGGCTTTCGTCCGGCGCCGGAAAGTCAGCGAACACATCCCGCACCCGCCGGCTGGTGGCGAGGTACAGCACGATGGCCGCACAGATCGCGGCGACCACCAGTTCGTCGGTCAAGTGCAGTCTGACGTCGGGATTCAGGAGACCGAGGAACGGGTAGAGCTGCACGACGGCCGAAGCCAGCAGCAGCCAGCGCCCCCTGTGCCAGATCCAGCGAGCCGCGTTGCCCCCCCCGGGGGTGCGTCGGATCCATGCGTAGAGCAATGCGATCGCGGGCAGTTCGACCACATACCAGTACGGCACCCGCATCTCATATACCCAGCTCAGGTCCAGGCTGCCGCTGCCGACGAGTTTCGTCGCTGCGTCCGCAACAGGCAGCAGGAAATCACGGGACAGAAACGCGATCGCGACGACCAACACCCACGGTGGCTTCAGGCAATGATGGCGGTCGAATTCTTCGAGGTCGTAGAGCAACGCCATGCGGTACTCGGGCAGCCCGGTCTCGGCAGGAATCCCGCGCGGAACGGCCGAGCTAATTGCCCGGTGCCTTGCCGTCGGCGGCTTCGATCTCGGCCAGGGCCACCTGATCGACTGCGACGTCGAGCTTCGCCTTCAGCGCGGCGAGGTAGCCCTGCTCGAGTTCCTGCTGGCGTCTTGCGCGCAGGGCCACCCGCAACTGTTCGCGCGCGTCCTCGAAAGACGGTGCGGGTGCGACCTCCTTCTCAAGTAGCTTCACGTAGTGCAAGCCCTGCGATGTCTTCACGGGGCCGATCGAGTCGCCGACCGCGAGGCCCCGGACCGCGGCGGCGACCTCCGGCAGCAACTGATTGGCCGGCAACAACCCCACATCCCCGCCCTGCGCTGCGCTCTCCCCGTGCTCGGAATACTCGCGCGCCAGGGCAGCAAAATCACCGGTGGGTATCTTGCTTCCCACCTCGGCTGCCTTGCGCATCGCATCCGCGAGCCGGTCCGGACTGACCCCGTTGGGAGCGCTGACGAAGATCTGCGCGACCCGATACTGCGCCGGCGGCGTCAGGCCTTCGAGATTTCGCTGGTAAGCAAGCTCGAGATCCTGTTCGCTCGGATACTCGTCCGCCACCTGGGCTTGTCTCGCGATCCACAAGCGCGCCAGAGCGTCTTCGCGTGCCCGCTCGAGCAGCCGCGCGACCTCGGGTTCGCTGTCCAGTGCCGCGGTTCTTGCCTCGGCGACCAGCGCCCGCCGAAGCAGTTCCGCGCGAACGAAGCGTTCGAGAGCCGCCCGATCTGCCTGGAGCGCCGTGCGCGTGCTATCAGGCAACTCGGCGAGGAGGTCTGTGACCTGGGCGGCATCGACCGAGATGTCACCGGCGCGGCCCACGACAGCGCTGCTGCCGCGCGAACAACCGCCAGCCACGGTCGCGACCACGAAAATCAGAAGCGCGAGGCGAAGTGAGATGGAGTTCAAAGTCTGTTACTCGAGTCGACTAACCAACTAGTACACAGCCCATGCGTTGCAATCCGGTGACAGCAGGCATCGCTCGCTGCCGCAGCAGCGCCATCCACAACTGCGGTTGCAGCATTGGTCGGTGTAACGGGAAGATTCGGACCTGTCACAGGCGTCGGGTCACTTTGGATGCGCGTTCTGATCTTCGATCCCCTCACGGCGCGACCGTACGACGACGCATCCCTGGCCCGCGAGCCTCTAGGCGGCACGGAAGCGACCGTGATCCGCGTCGCCCGGGCGATAGACGCGCAGGTCATGCAGTACCATCGCGCGAGCCCGAGCGGTCGCTACATCCCGATCGATGGAGGCGTCAAGCCAACTCACGTCATCTCGCTGCGCCACCCAGGCGCGGCAGTCGCGATGCGCGCAGAGTTCCCCGATGCCGTGCACGTGCTCTGGATGCACGACCTGATGGGCCCCGATCTCGCGACTGCATTCCGCAAGTACGGGCGCGAGCTGGCCCGGACTGAAACCGTGGCCGTCTGCGTATCCGACTTCCACGTCGGACATGTCCGCCAGGCGCTGAACGAACTGCTGCCAGGGTCACCGCCACTGGAACTGCGGCGCGTCTACAACCCGATCGACGAGGACCTCGCGCCCGACGGTACCGGGTTCGATGGCAACACGCTGATCTACTTCTCCTCGCCGAACAAGGGGCTGCAAATCGCGCTCCAGACATTCGCGGTGATGCACGAGCGTGAGCCGTCGCTGCGGCTCAAAGTCGCGAATCCTGGTTATTTCGCCATGCCGGACATCACGGCGGAAGGGATCACGGTGCTCGGATCCCTGCCGCATGGCGAGG